>LIDZ01000275.1_pt1 | contig 17226 bp, 17 predicted proteins | sample 644651 | NCBI WGS metagenome assembly LIDZ01 (sample SAMN03856242, study PRJNA289617) | food metagenome | isolation source: wine grapes on drying loft during traditional withering process | host: Vitis vinifera cv. Corvina | place: Italy: Gargagnago di S. Ambrogio di Valpolicella | collected 2014-01 | reverse complement strand
GGTGGAGCACTCGGCTGTTAACCGATAGGTTGAAGGTTCAAATCCTTTTCGCAGAGCCATTTTATTTTGAATATTATTTACGCCAGTTATTTATAGCTGGCGTTTTTTGCTATGGATAAAAAGTTTGAAATTACTTATAATAAGAAAATATAATAGATTTATATAACTTTGACTTAGCAAAAGGAGAGAAATTAAGATGTCCAACTATAGGTTAGATGTTAAAGGATTAATTACATTAGGAGATTATGGTAATATTTATGATTCTATGGGAATGATAAATAAAAATGATAGTTTGACAATTATAATTGGTGAACAAAATGAGAGGGAGTTAGAAATAGTAAAGAGTATGCTAAAATACAAGGATTTTTTAATAGATGAAGATATAAAGGACGTAGATAAAGAATATTATATAAAGGCTTATAAAAAAAATTAGGAAAATAAAATATATACAAAAAATAAAATATGAAATATAAATAAGAAATATAATGCTAACTAAGTTATGATATAATATTATATTGTATGTATAAATTTCAGTGAACTATTTTCTTAAGTAGTCATTTTAGTTACTGGAAACTATCATAAAATTGATTACTAAATTTGATGTATAGGGAGAATAAATAATGAAAAAAAATCATGTAATTGGAATAGATTTAGGTGGAACCAAAATTAGTGGTGCATTAGCTGATATGGAGGGAAAGGTAATAAGTAAGCATATAATGCCAACTAATGCTTCCGAGGGTGAGACAAAAGTTTTAAATAGGATTTTTCAAGTTATTGAAAAGGTTTTAGCTGATGCTGATAAAACAGCTGAGGATATTAAATCAATAGGGATAGGGTCTCCAGGGCCATTAGATGCAAAAAAAGGTATTATAATTTCAACTCCAAATCTACCATTTGATAATTTTCAATTAGTTAATCCAATAAGTCAAAAATTTAATATACCTACATATTTAGACAATGATGCAAATGTTGCGGCTATTGGAGAACATATATTTGGAGCTGGAAAGGGAACAGAAAATATGGTATTTGTAACTGTTAGCACAGGCGTTGGTGGTGGAGCAATAATAAATGGTAAAATATACAGAGGTAATACTTGCAATGCACTAGAAATTGGACATACTACACTTGAGAAAGATGGTCCTAGATGTAATTGTGGCAATTATGGTTGTGTAGAGGCATTGGCATCAGGTACTGCAATAAAAAACAGAGGCAAAGAAGCAGTTGAAAGAGGAGAAAAAACATCATTGAGAAGCTATGAAAAAATAACGTCTTATGAAGTATTTCAAGAAGCAAAAAAAGGGGACAAGGCTGCTTCAGAAATAATTGACAGTTGTCTTAATTATCTAGGGATATGTGTGGCTAATATTATTGCTGCTTTTGATCCTGAAATGGTTATTATAGGTGGAGGAGTATCTAATGCAGGAAGTATAGTTTTTGACAAGGTTAAAGAAGTTGTGAAAATAAGATGTTTTGAATCTATGGCTAATTCATGTTCAATAGTACCTGCTGGACTTGGTAATGATTCAGGTGTTATTGGTGCAGTGGCTTTGGCTATAACTGAATCAGACAACTAGTAGTTATAAGATTCAAAAGATAAAAGATAAAAGATAAAAGTTAAAAGTTAAAAGTTAACCAAGAAATTTCTGCTGAGGCAAAAAATTTAATTATTAAACAGGATGCCGAACCACAATTGTGATTCAGCATCTTATTTTTCGTTAATTTTTTGTTAAATCGTAAAAATATATTGCAAAAATAAAAAAAAGTATTATAATAATATTAAAGTCAAAGAAAGTCAAAGTAAAATAAGCGTTTGAAAGAAAATACACTAGTATATTGCTTTGTTATTTTTTTAAAATGCATAAGAAGGGAAACATAAATGATTAGGATATCTGATATTATAGAAGAATTCATAAAGGAAATGATCGCTGGTAATGAAGAAAACGTAACAGAAATTCAAAGAAATGAATTAGCTAATCATTTTAGTTGTGCACCATCCCAAATAAATTACGTTTTAACAACTAGATTTACTACAGAAAAAGGTTATTTCATTGAGAGTAGAAGAGGTGGTGGAGGGTGCATAAAAATTTATAAGGTGGAATATGTAGAAAATCAGCCACTTGCAGATGTTATCCTTGATAAAATTGGTGAAAGCATAACCTATGATGGTGGTGTTAAGGTTATAGATGCGTTAACAGAAGCAGAGGTTATATCACAAAGGGAAACGCAGATTCTAAAATCGGTTATTAATGACAGAACATTAATTTTAGCTAATGATAATAGAAATAAAATTAGAGCAGAAATATTAAAATCTTGTATAATTGCTATAATGTTGTAAATTTACAAAGTCAATTAGTAATTGTATAATAATATTATTATTATTATTATTATTATTATTATTATTATTATATTCCTTATATGGATGGAGGAGGATTAAAACTTTATGTTGTGTGAGATGTGTAAAAAAAATGAAGCTATTTTTCATGTAACTAAAATAGTAAATGGTAACAAGGAAGAAATAAGTTTATGTGAACACTGCGCCACAAAATTTGATGGATTTAATGCTGTAAGTGAGATGGGCATAATATCACCTTTTTCGTTTCAGAATATTCTCAGTGGGTTAATGGGTTATATTAGTGAAGGAAATAAAAATAGTGCTGATACTACTACCACTTGTAAAAATTGCGGAATAACTTTAAGAGAATTTAAAGAAAATGGGTTACTTGGCTGTTCTGAATGTTATAAGAATTTTAATGAAACTGTTAACTCAGTAATAAATAGAGTACAAGGTAAAATTGAACATGTTGGTAAAATACCTAAAAAATGTGGTAATAATATAATTGAAAAAAAGAGGATGAACAATTTAAAACAGGCTTTGCAAAAATCTATTGCTCTTGAAGAATATGAAAAGGCAGCGGAAATTAGAGATAAAATTAGGAAAATTAATAGTGAGGGAGGAAAAGAATAGCATGGAAAATTGGTTGGAATCTGAAGGAGAAACTGATAGTTTAGTTATTAGTAGTAGGGTACGGCTAGCAAGAAATATAAAAGACGAACCTTTCCCAAATAGAATTTCGGAAGAAAACGCAAGGAAAATTGTTACTAATGTAGAAGATGCATTCTTTTCCGAACCTAATATTACGGATAACTTTAAAAGCATCCATTTATGGAACGAAGATAATAGGTCTAATTTATCTTTTGTAGAAAAGCATCTTGTAAGCAAAGAATTAATAGAAAATAATTTAAAGTCTGCATTTATAATTAATAGTGAGCAAACTGCTAGCATAATGATAAATGAAGAAGATCATATAAGGGTACAATGCATTAGTTCAGGATTTAATTTAGAAGATAGTTTAGATTATGCAAATAAGATAGATGATTTAATAGAAGAAAAAATAGAGTATGCATTTGACGAAAAGCTTGGCTATTTAACAGCGTGTCCTACAAATTTGGGTACAGGATTAAGGGCATCAGTAATGATTCATTTACCTGTAATTACTATGAATAATGGGATAAATGGAATACTTAATGCATTGACTCAAGTTGGAATGACAATACGTGGATTGTATGGTGAAGGATCCGGAGCATACAGTAATCTCTACCAAATTTCTAATCAGGTAACACTAGGCATTAGTGAAAAAGATATAATAGCAAATTTAACCGCAGTAGTGAGGCAACTTATTAACCAGGAAAATATTTCTCGCCAGCAAGCAATTGAATCTTATAAATATGAGCTAGAAGACAAAATATTTAGATCATTAGGTATTTTAAAGATGGCAAGAATACTTGATTCAAAGGAATGTTTAAAGTTATTATCTAATGTTAGAATGGGAGTAGAAATGGGGATAATAAATAATATAGGTAAAAGGAAACTTAATTATTTATTAGTAAATACGCAGCCAGCAACACTAGGAAAACTTTTCGAAAATAAACTCAGTACAAAAGAGCTAAATGTAAAAAGGGCAGAATATGTTAGAGAAAAATTAAAATAGGTGGTGAATAAAATGTTTGTAAATAGATTTAATGAGAGAACGGAAAAAGTAATAATTTTTGCTAAGGAAGAAGCAAAAATGTTCCAGCACGGGTATGTTGGAACTGAACACATACTTCTTGGTATGCTTAAAGAGGGTGAAGGGACGTCAAAAAAGATACTAAATGATATGGGTGTTTCCATTGATGGGGTTAGAAGTTTAATTGCAGAATATGAAGGAAAAGGAGATCTTGAATTATATAGAAATGACATTCCATTGACGCCAAGAACAAAGCGATTGCTTGAAATAAGCGCTTTAGAGGCAACAAATCTAAATCATAATTATATTAGTCCTGAGCATATACTTTTGGCATTGATTAGGGAAGGAGAAGGAGTGGCAGTTACCATACTTAGCAATCTCAATGTGGATTTTGATAAACTTAGAAAAGATGTTCTGGCAAGTCTAGCAGCTGGAAAAGAAAACAGTGACATGAATAAATCAGTTAATAATTTAGGTGAAGCCACTCCTGCATTAGATCAATTCGGGACAGATCTTACAGCTATGGCAGCTGATGGAAAACTTGATCCTGTAATAGGAAGAGACCAAGAAACTCAAAGAATTTTGGAAATACTTTGTAGAAGAACTAAAAATAATCCTTGTCTTATTGGGGATCCAGGTGTGGGTAAAACAGCAATTGCAGAGGGGCTTGCAGAAAGAATAGTGTCTGGGAACATTCCTGAAATATTAAAAGACAAAAGAGTCATAACTTTAGATATTTCTTCAATGGTTGCTGGTTCTAAGTATAGGGGAGAATTTGAGGAAAGATTAAAGAAAGTTATGGCTGAAATAAAAAAAGATGGCAATGTAATATTATTTATTGATGAAATTCATACTATAATTGGTGCTGGAGGGGCAGAAGGTGCCATTGATGCATCAAATATATTAAAACCATCTTTAGCAAGAGGTGAGATTCAATGTATTGGAGCTACAACCATAGATGAATATAGAAGGTATATAGAAAAAGATACAGCACTGGAAAGAAGATTCCAACCAGTAACTGTCGGTGAGCCATCTTTAGAAGAAGCTGTGCTCATATTAAAAGGATTAAGGGATAAATATGAAGCACATCATAGAGTAAAGTTTACAGATGATGCATTAGAAGCAGCGGTTAATTTATCTGAAAGATATATTACTGATAGATACTTACCTGATAAGGCAATTGATTTGATTGATGAAGCTGGTGCAAAGGTAAGGATTGAGAATCTCACATCACCTCCAGATTTAAAAAACCAAGAAGAAGAGCTAGAAAAAGCAACAAAAGAAAAGTCTGATGCTATAAGGCTTCAAGATTTTGAAAAAGCAGCAAGCCTAAGAGATAAAGAAAAAGAATTAAAAGGTAAAATAGAAGATTTCAAAAAAAATTGGAAAAATCAAAATAATGCTGATAATAATATTGTGTCTGAGGCTCAAATTGCTGCAGTTGTATCAAAATGGACCAATATTCCTGTTGAAAGGCTTACTGAAAAGGAATCAGAAAAGCTACTTAAACTAGAAGAAACAATTCATAAGAGGGTTGTGGGACAGGACGAAGCTGTAAAATCTGTTGCTAGAGCAGTGCGAAGAGCAAGGGTAGGATTAAAAGACCCAAAGAGACCTATAGGGTCATTTATATTTCTTGGTCCAACGGGAGTAGGAAAGACAGAACTCTCAAAGGCACTTTCAGAATCAATGTTTGGAGATGAAAACAGTATTATTAGAATAGACATGTCAGAGTATATGGAAAAACATTCTGTATCTAGATTAATAGGATCACCTCCAGGGTATGTTGGTTTTGAAGAAGGGGGACAGTTAACAGAAAAAGTTAGAAGAAAACCATATTCAGTTATATTGTTTGATGAGATTGAAAAGGCTCATCCAGAAGTATTTAATATTTTACTTCAAATACTAGAAGATGGAAGACTTACTGATGGAAAGGGAAAAGTAGTAAATTTTAAAAATACCATAATAATTCTGACTTCAAATGTTGGTGCATCTACAATAAAGAAGCAAAATTCTCTTGGATTTAGTATGGATGATGGCAATGAAGATACTGAATACGAAAAAATGAAAGCTAATATAATGGAAGAGTTAAAACAATCTTTCAGACCAGAATTTTTAAATAGAATTGACGATATAATAGTATTTCATCAACTTGAGGAGCCAGACCTTCAAAAAGTTGTTAAGCTTATGCTTAGATCTGTAAGTGAGAGATTAAATTATCAAGATATAAATATTAAATTCTCTGAGGATGCAGAAAAGTTTTTGGTGCATAAAGGGTTTGATCCAAGTTATGGGGCAAGGCCACTTAGAAGAACTATAACAAAAATAGTAGAGGATAAAATTTCAGAAGAAATATTAAATGGCGATATTCATAAAGGTGATGAGGTTTCAGTTACGGTTAAGGATAATAATCTTGATTTCGCTAAAGCTTAATGTTTATGAATTTGTGGAATGTAAGTGTATTTACTTACATTCCTATTTTACTTATTCTTTTTATACTTATTCTTTTTATATTTATTCTTTTTTATCGATTATTCTGCAACAGCAGAAAATCATAATTAACTCTTAACCTTTTTTGTAGGTGTTTTTTCAGTACAATGTAACAAATAAATAAAGAATTATTGTATAATGGTTATAAAGCTTACAAGGAGGAGAAACTAATGGCAAAAAGTAAAACTCGTTTTGTATGCCAAGAATGCGGTTTTGAAAGTTTGAAATGGATGGGTAAATGTACTAGTTGTAATGCATGGAATAGTTTAGTTGAAGAAGTAGTTGTGAAAAATGATAAAAATATAATTTTTAGCCAGAATAGTGAACCTAAATGTATAGTTAACATAAAATCGGGAGAACATGAGAGATATGACACTGGTATTGGTGAATTAAACCGAGTTCTTGGAGGCGGTCTGGTACGAGGATCCTTAACACTTATTTCAGGCGCTCCAGGAATTGGTAAATCTACTCTGCTACTTAAGAGTTCAAATAACATTGCTGAAAAATATGGTAAGGTGTTATATGTTTCTGGGGAAGAGTCAGAAGAGCAAATAAAAATGAGAAGTGACAGACTTAGTGTCAATTCCAATAATCTTTTTATATTGGCAGAAACCAATATGGAAACAATTTCACTTCAAATTGAAAAAATAAAACCGGTTTTTGTGATTATTGACTCCATTCAAACTGTTTTTAATCCTGTGGTAAGTTCTGCGCCTGGTAGTGTATCTCAAGTTAGAGAATGTGCTAATGAAATAATGAGAATTGGGAAAAATAAAGGAATATCGTTTTTCATAGTCGCTCACGTTACAAAACAGGGGGAACTAGCTGGACCTAGAGTGCTAGAACATATGGTTGATTGTGTGCTCTCCTTTGAAGGGGAAAGGACAGAGGAATTCAGAATACTTCGTACTATAAAAAATCGTTTTGGTACAACAAGTGAAATTGGTGTTTTTGAAATGGCTGAAGAAGGACTTCTTGAGGTTACAAATCCATCAAATGTGTTTTTAGAAGAGACTAATTATAAACAAGAAGGTTCAATTGTAATAGGAGTTATGGAAGGCACAAGGCCGATTTTGGTTGAGGTTCAAGCACTTGTAAGTGAGACAAAAGCAGTGATGCCAAGAAGGACTGCTATAGGAGTAGATTCAGCTAGACTAAGCCTCATAATTGCAGTACTAGAAAAAAAATTAAAAATACCTTTCTATAATTGCGATGTATATGTTAATGTAGTAGGAGGTCTTAGTATTGATGGAACTTTTGCAGACCTTGGAATAGCATTGGCATTAATTTCAAGTATAAAGAATAGAGAGATAAAGCTGGATAAAACAATTGTAGTAGGAGAAATAGGACTAACTGGAGAAGTAAGACCTATTTCATATTGTGACAGGATAGTAAACGAAGCAGCAAAAATGGGATTTATGAATATTATAGTTCCAAGTAGAAATAGCGATAAGATTAAACAGAAAAATATGGGTGTGCATGGTGTGTATACTTTGAAAGAAGCAGTAAATAAAGTATTTTGAATAGGGTGATATGGTGAATGAACTAAGATTAAAAAAAGATAAAATACTTATGGATGTTCTGAAAATATTGGCTCCTGGTACGCAACTTAGAGAAGGACTTGAAAATATTCTAAGGGCAAAAACGGGTGGTCTGGTAGTTTTGGGAGATAGCCAGCAGATAATGGATTTGATGGATGGAGGATTCAAGATAAACTCAGAATATAGTCCTTCATATGTGTATGAATTAGCTAAGATGGATGGAGCAATAGTTGTGAGCTCTGATCTTAAAAAGATTATCAGTGCTAATATTCAGCTTATTCCGGACTCTTCAATACCAACATTTGAAACTGGAACACGGCATAGAACAGCTCAAAGAGTTGCAAAACAGACTGGAAATGTGGTTGTGGCTATATCACAGAGAAGGAATGTTATAACCGTTTATAAGGACGATATAAAATATGTATTAAGAGATAGTAGTATAATACTTGCAAGATCAAATCAGGCCTTGCAGACTCTTGAAAAATACGTGTCTGTATTAGATAGGGTTGTTAGTAATTTAAATCTTTTAGAATTTCAAGATTTAGCAACTCTTTTTGATGTATTGACTGTAATACAAAGAACGGAGATGGTAATGAGAGTTGTTGCCGAAATTCAAAGATATATATGCGAGCTTGGAAACGAAGGAAGACTAATATCTATGCAACTTAATGAACTAGCAAAAAACGTAGAGCAAGACGGGATACTTTTAATAAGGGATTATTGTCAAAGTGGTATAGAGTACAGTGACGTGTATAGAAATATACAAAACATAAGCTCTGAGGAGTTTTTGGATTTGGATAGTATAGCAAGACATCTTGGATATTTGGGTGTTCCACTTGTAGATACTCTGATTTCACCTAGAGGATATAGGATGTTAAGCAAAATACCTAGGATACCAGCAACTGTTATTGAAAATTTGGTTAAACATTTCAAAGAATTAAAAGCGGTTTTAGAAGCTTCACATGAGGAACTTGACAATGTAGAAGGTATTGGAGAAGCAAGAGCTAAAGCTATAAAGAATGGTTTAAGAAGGCTTAGAGAGCAATTTATTTTAAATAGGCAATTTTAATATTAAAAGGCTGTGCTGAAATTATAAATTATGACATAACTCTAAGAGTGGCAAGTTAAAAGTTAAATAATTATTTAATTTGCTTTTTCTGTTTTACCAGAAAAAGCTTAGTTAACTTTTAACTTTTAACTCTAAATTTTTAATTATATTCGGTTGATTCCAAATTATTATCTTAGATTGTACTTTCCTAGGGTGTTGATACTATCATTTTCCTTAATAAGAACATCATATAAACTAATATCTAGGTCATTGCAAAGCGAGGTCAAATAAAATAAATGAGTACCAATTTCTCCTTGAATTATGTCTCTACAATTTTCACATAGCGTACCAACTATATGTGTTTGTAGACACTCACCAAGGTTTTCTATACTTAAATTGGAATCATCCTCTGGAATTTTTTGCTTTTTAGCATTGATTTCAATGCAACCACAATTAGTAACAGACTTTGCTATGGCTCTATTAATTCTAGCTTCAGATTCTTGTAATTTTGTCATTATGTCAATTAAACTTTTGTGTCTAATCAAAGAAGCATCAACATTGTTTTGAAAATCATCAAAAATTATATCTTTCACTAGGTTCATCTCCCTTTATAAATAGCAACAAGTTGATTATAGAGTTTTTATGTGAAGGTTGTCAATAAAGCATGTATTAAAACTACAATTATATGATAATGCAATGGATTTGTTATTAATAGGGGGATTTGTATGGCAGTAGATGGTATGGCAGATAATTTTATAGAAATCATGGTAATGAATATGAAAATATCTGATATAGTGATATGATGAAAGGTATAACCTACGAATAAGTTTCATAAAGGTGAACATTTTATGAAAAACGTTTACTTTTATTGAAAATAGACGTAAGTTATTATATATTAAGAACAAAAGGTTTTTTATGTATTTAAATGCAGAGAATTTGTCAATAATATAAATGGAGGTGAGAGGTTTGTTAAAAAGATTGTTAAGAGGTTTATTTACTATTATAGGTCTTGCGCTGGGATCAATTGTTGGAAGCGAATTAATGAATACAGATTATCTTTCAAAAATCATATCAAAGAATAGTACAATTGAAACGGTCTTATTTATTATTTTTTCTAGTTTAATAATTGGGTTAATATTTTTTATTGTATCTCCTTGGATTATAAAGGCAATAACTAAGACTATAGATTATTTTGGAACAGACATTCAAAAAATACCTATGTCAGAGATCGTTTCTGGAACAATAGGGGGATTAGTTGGATTCATTATATCTATGTTAATTGTTAGCTTTTTACCAAGTAAACCAGATGCATGGAGAATTATTGAAATAGCAATATGCGTTATAGTTGCTATATTGACTGCAGATCTTGCAATCAAAAAAAGAGATGAAATAACTTCATTGTTTGTTAATCTTAAGAGAACAAACTCAGAAAAGGATAAGAAAGGTAAGTTAGTATCAAAAGGATCGGCTAAAATACTCGATACATCTGTAATAATTGATGGTAGAATATTTGATATATGTCAAACCGGTTTTGTTGAGGGAACACTTGTAATACCTAATTTTGTATTAGCAGAACTTAGGCATATAGCTGATTCATCCGACGGACTAAAAAGAAACAGAGGAAGAAGAGGCCTTGACATACTTAATAAAATTCAGAAGGAACTAAATGTTGAGGTTCAAATATATGAGAAGGATTTTCCTGATATTCCAGAAGTGGACATCAAATTACTAAAATTAGCACAAGTTTTAAATGGTAAGGTAGTAACAAACGATTATAACTTGAATAAAGTAGCGGAATTTCAAGGCGTACCTGTACTTAATATAAATGAACTTGCTAATGCAGTAAAACCGGTTGTATTGCCTGGAGAAGAAATGAAAATAACAATTATAAAAGATGGTAAAGAATCAGGTCAGGGTGTGGCATATTTAGATGACGGTACCATGATTGTTGTTGAAGGTGGAAGGAAGCATATAGGCGAAACATTAACGGTTACTGTTACATCTGTTCTGCAAACTGCAGCTGGCAGAATGATATTTGCAAAACAAAAAGAAGCATAGGACAAGGAGTAATGAAATGGATAGGAATTATGCTATAGTTGTAGCTGGTGGTAGGGGAACAAGAATGAAGAAAAGTGTAAATAAGCTTTTTTTATGTTTAAATGATAAACCAATATTAGCATACACTTTGGAGGCATTTGAAAAAAATAAATCAATATATAGTATAATACTTGTGGCAGCTGAGGATGAGGTTGAATATTGTAAAAAAGAAATAGTACTTAAATATTCTATTAGTAAGGTTAAAAAGATAGTTTCCGGAGGAGACTCTAGGCAACAATCAGTTTTTAATGGTTTAAAAGCCATTGAGAATGATTGTAATATAGTACTTATACATGATGGTGCCAGGCCTTTTATTAATGATAGAATTATAGAAGATGGCATAGAATATGCTAATATTTATGGATCTAGTGCTTGTGGCGTAGAACCAAAAGATACAATAAAGATAAGGGATAGTAGTGGATTTTCAAAATATACGCCTAAGAGAAGTCAATTGTTTTGTGTTCAGACACCACAATGCTTTAAATTGGATATTATAGTAAAAGCCCATGAGAATATCATTAAAAAAAATGTAGTTGTTACTGATGATACTAGTGTAGTTGAATTGTACGGAAACAAGGTATTTTTGTATGAAGGAAGCTATAATAACATAAAGATAACTACTCCAGACGATTTGATTCTAGGTGAAAAAATTCTCGATAATTTGATTATTGGTATTAACAAATGCAATGATGAACAATAATCCACAATTATGGAGCTCATCCTATTTTGAAAGGATGAGCTCTATTTAATCTTTTAATTTAAACTAAATCTTTACGATTAAATCACTGAAATGCTATAATCTTATTTATAGTTAGTTTATTTAATCTTGTCACATTTTTAATTTGGATTATTATGATGTTATTATCAATAGAAATAATAGTTTATTTTATTTAAATTAGGAGGAAAAATATGAAAATATACAATACAATGACCCAAAAAAAAGAAAAATTCATACCTATAACACCTGGAATGGTAAAAATGTACGTTTGTGGACCAACTGTTTATAACTTCTTTCATATAGGTAATGCAAGGACATTTATAATATTTGATTCAGTAAGAAGATATTTCGAATATAAAGGATATAAAGTAGAATATGTTCAGAATTTTACTGATATTGACGACAAAATGATAACTAAAGCAAATCAAGATGGAATAACCATTAAGGAGTTAGGGGATAGGTTCATTTCAGAGTACTATAAGGATGCTGATGGGTTAAACATAGAAAGGGCTACTGCAAACCCACGAGCAACAGAATATATGGGTGAAATAGTTGAATTTGTTAAAGACCTTATGGATAAAGGATATGCCTACGAGATTGATGGAGATGTTTACTTTAGTACTAAGGAATTTAAATCATATGGAAAATTATCAGGCCAAGATTTAGAGCAATTAGAGTCTGGGGTTAGAATAAATGTTGACGAAAGAAAAAAAGACCCTATGGACTTTGCTGTTTGGAAAAAGCAAAAGGAAGGCGAACCGGCTTGGGAAAGCCCTTGGGGATTAGGAAGACCTGGATGGCATATTGAGTGTTCATGTATGGCACTAAATCTTCTTGGAGAAACTATAGATATTCACGCTGGCGGAATGGATTTGGTATTTCCTCACCATGAGAATGAAATAGCGCAGAGTCAAGGAAAAACTGGAAAAACATTTGCGAATTACTGGATGCATGCTGCTTATTTAAATGTAAATAATCAAAAAATGTCAAAATCATTAAATAATTTTTTAACAGCAAGAGAAGCACTTGAAACATTTGATGCTGAAGTTATAAGATTACTTATGCTTAGTGCACATTATAGGACTCAATTAAATTATAGTATAGAATTACTAGAGTCTTCTAAATCTGGACTTGAAAGGTTATATAATTCAGTTGAAAATTTACAAAGCTTATTGGAACTATCTGAAACAGGTAACTTAAAAGAGGACGAAAAACAATATATGGATAATTTAGATTCATATAAAGTAAAATATATAGAAAAAATGGATGATGATTTTAATACAGCAGATGCTATTTCTGTTATTTTTGATTTGATTAAAGATATAAATAAAAACTTAAATATTAACTCATCAAAAGAAATACTAAGATACTCATTGGATTTAATAAAAGAATTAGGTGAACCATTAGGAATACTACAAAAATCAACAAAAGTAAATTTGGAAGATGAAATAGAAAAACTTATAGTAAAAAGAGAGAAAGCAAGAAAAGAAAAGAATTTTCAGCTATCTGATAAAATTAGAGATGATTTAAAAGTAAGGGGAATAATACTTTTAGATACACCACAAGGAGTACGTTGGAAAAAGGCATAATGAGGGAGTATTTTTATGGAATTTGATTTATTAAAGGGAAACTTTACAAAACAAGATGCACGGAATTTAAATCCGCTTGTTCTAGCATTTGTAGGAGATGCAATTTATGAAATATTTGTAAGAGCATTTATAGTTAGTAAAAATCGAAAAATGAATGTTCATAAACTTCATGTAAAAGCTGTTTCATTCGTAAAAGCCAAAGATCAAAGTGATCTTATGAAGGCACTTATGGACGATCTGACAGATGAAGAAATTAATATTTATAAAAGAGGACGAAATGCAAAATCAGGAACAGTACCTAAAAATGCAGTTGTTGGTGATTATAGATCAGCTACTGGGTTTGAAACTCTATTTGGATATTTATATCTAACAGAACAAAATGATAGAGTAAATTATTTTTTTGAAAAAATTGCACAGATAAAAATGGGGGCGAAATAATGCCATTAAAAGTAAGCATCTTAGAGCATACTCCAAATCCAGAGAGAGTAATAGCAGCAGCTGGAAAACTTTGTTATAGTTCTGCTTCAGTGGAAAACATCATGGAAGATTTGGATGAAAAGAGTATAAAAAAGTTTGTAAATATGTTGATTTCGTATGGACACCTTTCAACCATAGAACATGTATCATTTAGCTTTGCTATTGAAGGTATATCTAGAACATTAACACATCAACTTGTGAGGCATCGGCTAGCATCTTATTCTCAGCAGAGTCAAAGATATGTTAAATTGAGTCAATTTGAGTATGTTATTCCTCCGGAAATTGCAAAGGATAATAAGGCAAAAGAAGTCTTTATAGAATGCATGGTAAATGATCAAAAAGCATACGATAAGCTTGTTGGAATATTGAAGGAATCTGCGCTAAAAACATCAATAGGGGAGTTTGTTTTAAAAAACAAACTGAACACAAAAGATGAAATCAGTGAAAAGGACAATAAAAAATTGATTGGCGCTTCAGAAAAGAAAGCCATTGAAGATGCCAGATACGTTTTCCCAAATGCATGTGAAACTAAAATAATAATGACTATGAATGCAAGGGAATTAATGCATTTTTTTAATGAGAGATGTTGTCTAAGAGCACAGTGGGAAATCAGACAATTAGCTAATGAAATGCTCAAAGCTGTCCAAAAGGTGTCACCTATACTTTTTGAGTATAGTGGTCCTAAATGTGTTAAAGGTAACTGCACTGAAGGCAATATGACATGTGGAAATGCAGCTAAAATTAGAAAGTCTTATTTAGGTGGAGTAGCCGAAGACTAAATACACTAGCATTTTCATAGTTTCTTTAGATGTCTAAAAGAAAACTAGATGATAAGGTGATTAATTATAAGAAGGAGTAAATATGAAAGAGGTTTGGCAAAAGGAAAAATACAATAAAAATCAAAAATCAAAAGGTGATACCAAAACAGAACATCAGGAAAACTCTGAAAATAACAATAAAGTAAACGATGAAGAAAAACCTGAAAGCAATTCTGACAGAGAAGATATAATTGAAGGTAGAAATGCTGTAATAGAAGCATTAAAATCAGATAGGACTATTGAACAGGTACTCATCTCAAGCGGAGAGGGTCACGGTTCTATAAATGTAGTATATGCATTAGCTAAGGAAAAGGGAATTGTAATAAAAGAAGTTGACAGAAGAAAGCTAGATCAAATATCTGTAACAGGTGCACACCAAGGAGTAATTGCTTATGTTACTCCATATAAATATTGCGAGATTGATGATATACTTGATTATGCCAAGGGAAAAGGAGAAGATCCTTTTATAATTATATTGGATGAAATAGAAGATCCACATAATTTTGGATCTATAGTAAGAACAGCTGAGGTATGTGGTGCTCATGGCATAATAATACCTAAACGTAGAAATGTTGGAGTAACGCCTACAGTGTATAAAACCTCTGCAGGTGCTGTAGAATACATGAGAATTTCTAAGGTTACAAACATTAACATGGCCATCGATACGCTTAAGAAAAAGGGAATATGGACATATGGAGCACATATGGAGGGTGAAAGCTATTGCTTCCAAAGCAATTTTGCGGGACCAGTGGCATTAATCATTGGAAGTGAAGGAAAAGGAATCTCAAAACTTACGAAAGAAAAGTGTGATGTTTTAGTTAAAATTCCTATGAAGGGTAATATTACTTCTTTAAATGCATCCGTTGCTGCCGGTATTATCATGTATGAAATTTTGAAACAGAAAATGCAAAGAGGATAAAAGTGAAGACTATATTTGTTGATGGATATAATGTAATTAACAGTTGGCATGGATTACGGGAAATAGATACGGGTAGTTTGGAAAACTCTAGATTAAAGCTAATTGATATTTTGCTTAATTATGGGACATACAATGATTATAAAATTTTTTTGGTGTTTGATGGGCATCTTCAGCCTAAAAGCTTAGAAAAAAGAGAAAAAATAAGTAAAATTCTAATTGTAGTATTTACTAAAGAAGCTGAGACAGCAGATAGCTTTATAGAAAGATATGTTAATAAAATAGGCAGGAGATCTGAAGTGCTAGTTGTAACATCAGATTCTTTAGTACAACAACTTATTTTTCAAAGAGGAGCAGTAAGAATGTCTTCAATTGAATTTTATCATGAGATAAAAAAGGTGGAAGATAATATACGAAATGAAAGTGAAAGTAAACATATTCCCATAAGATACACGTTAGAGGAAAGGCTAGATAAAAAAACTGCAGAAAAGTTAGAAAAAATGCGGCGAAATAAATAATATGCTTGACTTGTAAATTATTACTAATGTATAATTTAGGAGATGTTTTTGTTTATTGGGGGTGTAAGTTTGGCAATTAAAATTAGTGAGGCATTACAACATTCAAAGTACGCTGAATTGTTAGATGAAGAAATTATAGCTTGCACAAGAGAAGGGGACAATCAGGCACAGGAATATCTCATTAGTAAATACGAAAACTTTGTAAAGATTAAAGCTAGATCATACTTTTTAATTGGCGCAGACAAAGAGGATATATATCAAGAAGGGATGATTGGACTTTACAAGGCAGTGAGAGATTTCAAGCCACATATGTTGGCTTCATTTAGGGCCTTTGCTGAACTCTGCATTACACGTCAAATTATAACTGCAATTAAAACGGCTACAAGACAAAAACATATACCGCTAAACACATATATTTCGTTAAATAAACCAATATATGATGAGGAATCTGATAGGACTCTTCTTGATGTATTGTATAGCGTGAAAGTTCCTGACCCAGAAGAATTAGTTATCAGCAAAGAAGAAGTTCGTAATATGGAGAGCGAAATAGGTGAAGTTCTTTCAGATTTAGAAATGGAGGTTTTGTCCTCGTATTTAGAGGGAAAATCTTATCAAGAAATAGCTTGCGACTTGGATAGACATGCAAAATCTATAGATAATGCTCTTCAAAGGGTTAAAAGAAAATTGGAAAAATGCTTAGAAAAAAGAATTTATTAATATTGACTAAAAAATCATTTAGTGTTATAATATGTAACTGATGCGTAATTGCAGTATATCAGGCGGGAGTAGCTCAGTGGTAGAGTACTAGCTTCCCAAGCTAGGTGTCGCGGGTTCGATACCCGTTTCCCGCTCCAAAGTTAAATTGCCCATGTAGCTCAGTAGGTAGAGCGTCACCTTGGTAAGGTGGAGGTCACCAGTTCGAGCCTGGCCGTGGGCTCCAGATTTGGGAAAACGCAATACACGTGGAGCAGTTTACCTAATTTATTTAAAATTAATAGATCTATTAA
>LIDZ01012997.1_pt3 | contig 17231 bp, 16 predicted proteins | sample 644651 | NCBI WGS metagenome assembly LIDZ01 (sample SAMN03856242, study PRJNA289617) | food metagenome | isolation source: wine grapes on drying loft during traditional withering process | host: Vitis vinifera cv. Corvina | place: Italy: Gargagnago di S. Ambrogio di Valpolicella | collected 2014-01 | reverse complement strand
GGATTTTACTTTCGTAAAATCCCACTCACTCGTTGTTCAGTTTTCAAAGATCAAGTTCTCATATTAGCTCGCCGTGCATCTCAGCAGCGACCTTTATAATATATCACAGCACCCTTGCTTCAGTCAAGCGTTTTTTTAATTTAACTTTTCGCTTGCCGTCCTGGAAAGTTATTCGAGAACATCTTGTCCAAAGGGCCGAGACTTAATGTATCATATATTGCAAAGCTGCGTCAACCTTTAATATAATGTTATTTTCAATCCCAGCAGCATTATCACTCCCGGAAGCCCAAGAACCGTTACTGCGCCTATAGTCGCCGGATTCAAAGGGAGATATATCTTTGTGATCAAGCCCGAGAAGTTCACCAAATATATCCCAAGGGCAGCGAGGATCAGATGCGTACCAAACAAGCTCAACCAGCCCCAGCCTAATTTTTTTCTGAATACAATTAACATTAGAATTACTGCTGATAAGAACAGCACCCCTATTGCGATCGTTCTGAGCATTTCCATTCCTCCTTTTCAGTTCTTAATATTCCCTTACATTTGACTGCGATCTAACCCTAAACTTTTTGCATGCTTAAGATGAATCTGATATTTTCGTTCGGCCGCTTCCAAGATATATATAGCGTAGTCGATCTGATCCTGACCCTGAGCCTCATCAAACATTAGATAAGCCCTCTCCCACTCCAAGTGTGCCTTGCGCACTTCCAAGAATGTTATCCAGCTTACATCCTCACCACTCTCGCGCTCTTCACCTGAGTCTCTTCTCCACAGATCCCACCAACCCATTGTGATTCCCCCTTCAGTATTGAATGAAAAGCACGTCCAACTTATCTCGTTATTCTCATTCATATATAATTGGGGACAAACTTAGAACCAAAAAAAAGAAGCCGTTAAGGGCTTCCTTCTATCTAACTACTTATGTGAGCTGCTAGAATAGCTCTCGACGGCCTTCTAGCGCTTTGGACAGGGTGACTTCATCCGCATACTCAAGGTCGCCACCCACAGGCAAGCCATGGGCTATCCTGGTGATCTTGATTTCGAATGGGCGAATAAGACGTGATATATACATTGCTGTTGCTTCACCCTCAATATTTGGGTTGGTTGCCATGATTAGCTCCTGTACCCTGTCATCACTGAGTCGGGTCAGCAACTCCTTCAAGCGAATATCATCCGGCCCAATCCCCTCCATAGGTGAAATCGCACCTTGAAGAACATGATAATACCCGTGAAACTCCTTGGTTCTCTCAATAGCTACCAGATCCTTAGAGTCCTGGACCACACAAATCATGGAAGGGTCGCGAGTTTTGTCCTGGCAAATCCGGCAGGGGTCGGTATCGGTAATATTGCAGCAGACTGAGCAGTAATGGAGATTGCGCTTAACGCTTACTAACGCTTTGGCAAAATCAATGACTTCATCTTCTTTCATGTTAAGCACATGAAAGGCTAGCCGGGCAGCTGTCTTCGGCCCAATCCCTGGCAAACGTGTAAAAGCATCGATCAGCTTAGCTAACGGTTCGGGATAATACAAATTGATGTTTCTCCTTTGGACTTGAGTGAAGTGTAGGTTAGAACAAGCCTGGAATCTTCATTCCGCCAGTGAATTTACCCATGTCGTTATTCGCCAGTTCTTCAACTTGGCCCAGCGCGTCATTTACAGCTATAACTACAAGATCCTGCAGCATTTCCACATCCTCCGGGTCAACAGCCTCCGGTTTGATCTGAATGGACAGCAGTTTCTTGTGGCCGTTAACTTGTACAGTAACTACGCCTCCACCGGAAGAACCTTCAATAGTTTTGCTTCCTAGTTCCTCTTGGGCTTTAAGCATTTGCTCTTGCATTTTTTTAACCTGTTTCATCATTTGATTCATATTGTTACTCATATTAGATCTCTCCTTTAGGATGCGCGTTTAGCGCTATTATACTGCAATATTAGTCTTTTATGATCACAAGGTCTTCACCAAATAACTGGATGGCCTCGTCAATCCAAGGTTCTGCCTTTGCTTCTGGGGTTTCATGCTCATGCTCCAGCCGCAGTTCTTCTGTATCTTGCCGTTCTGCTGACTTCAGAGTAGCCTCATTCCAATCGCGAAGCAACATAGTCACTAGCCTGTATGGCTTACCAAGACGGGCTGCTAGTACGTGCTCAATCACTTGTCTATTGGCCGGCTTCTCGGTAGTATCCCGATGGATGGTATTCTTAAACGCAACCAGCACCGCATCCTCCATAACCGAAACAGGCTCACCGTCCACAAACCAAGCATGGACCGTTACCTTCTCCTCTTTCACTCCTTGCAGAACAAGGCTCCACTGTTTATAAATATTCGCAAAATCACTATTATCTTTGCCTGCGATGAATTTATCTAAATGCGGTGGCATCTTGGAGGAGGGCATCCGTGGAGCAGAACTCTGAGCCACAGATGATTTCTGGACGACAGCGCTCTCACGCACTCCTCCAGAAATCCCACCAGACTGCAGTGCCTGCTCCAGCTTCTTCTCCAGTGCGGCAATCTGTTTCTTTAGCACGTCTAGTTCGCCCATATCTACGGCGGAAGTGTTGGCTCCCCCAACATCTAGCAACAAACCTTTTGGAGCAGCAGTCAGCGCAGGAGTGACCTCCTGTTGTAAGCTACAGAGCTTCATTAAAGCTACTTCAAACAGCGTTTGCGGGTGAGTGGCATATTTCATCTCTCCCAGATAGCGATTAAGTGTATCCACAATCTCGAACAATCGTTCACGGGGAAAAGAGGAGGCCATATCACGGAATTCAGCAGGATTCAGCACTCGCTCTGTTAATTGATCCGCTTTAGGCACCATTTTGATCATTAGCAAATCGCGAAAATAATACAGAAGATTCTCAAGGCACTTATCGGCACTCTTACCTTCCTGCATAAGCTGCTCAACGAGATCAAGAAGCAGTCCCATGTCACCATCAAGAATCGCGGTGGCTAGACGAGCAAACTGCTCCGAGGGGATCCCCCCTGTCATGCCAAGCACCTGCTGGTATGTGACATTGCCGTCAGTAAATGATGATATCTGGTCCAATATACTTACAGCATCACGCATACCGCCATCGGAAAGACGGGCAATGTATTGTAATGCATCAGCATCTGCTGCAATGCCTTCCGTTTCGCAGATTAAACGTAAACGGCCTACCTGCTCCTCTAACGATACTCTGCGAAAATCAAACCTCTGACAACGAGAAATAATCGTTGCCGGCAATCGGTGAGGCTCTGTAGTTGCCAGGATAAACATTACATGTGGCGGTGGTTCCTCAAGCGTCTTCAGCAAGGCATTAAAAGCCTCTGTTGTCAGCATATGCACTTCATCAATAATATACACTTTACGGCGTACCTCGGTAGGTGCATATTTCACCTTATCCCGCAGGTCGCGAATTTCTTCGACACCCCGGTTCGACGCAGCATCAATCTCCTGTACATCCATTACGTTACCCGCAGTGATCCGTAGACAGGAAGGGCACTCGTTGCAAGGCTCCGGTCCCGGGCCGCGTTCACAATTGACCGCTTTGGCCAATACCTTGGCAGCACTCGTCTTACCAGTCCCACGTGGACCACTAAACAGGTAGGCATGCGAAACCCGCTGTTCACGAATTGCGTTCTGCAGCGTTTGGATAATGTGCTGTTGTCCTACCATGTCTTGAAACGACTGCGGCCGCCAGGCACGGTACAGCGCGATATGTTCCACTATGCATTACCCTCTCTTAGGTTGCCGCTTTCCCGGCGTTTGTCGCTAACTCATTATACTATATTCCCCAGACTTTGACCAAAAACAAAAAGCATCTTCGCTTGTGGCAAAGATGCTATTATAGGCAAACTTATAAACCGTGCACCTGTTATTGATGACTGCGATCCAAGCGGCAACCCTACATGACTGCTCGGGCTAGGCAACCCTCCGGCACAAGAGTAACTTGCTTATGGCTGCTTCCTTCCGGACCTGACCAGGTTCACAAGCACTCATTGCGGAGGACCCAACCGTCAACACAGCCCGTAGGGACCAAGACCTTACATCGACAGCACCGCTAACAGGAATTCAACCTCGCTACAGCGGATTGCGAGTTACAGGGCACCGCTACCTCCCCGTCTAGCACGGCGAAGATAAGTATAGCTTACGGCCGGATAAAAATCAACCGCAGGTCATAATGTGAGATATCTTAAGCGGTTTATCCGTTCTGATTAGATACCATATTTTCTCTTGAATTTATCGACACGGCCACCGGCATCCAGAAATTTTTGTCTACCAGTGAAAAATGGATGACAGTTCGAGCATATCTCCACACGAAGATCCTGTTTGACTGAACCTGACTCGAAGGTGTTGCCACAAGCGCAGGTTACCATGGTTAGTGTGTACTTAGGTTGAATTGTTGTTTGCATATTGAATATCCCCTCGTTTGCCCTGAGCCTCATGCGGACTCAGAGTTAATAAATATTTCGATATATTCTAGCACGAAATAATGAAGTGGACAATATGTTTCATTTAAATGTTCACTCAATTTCAGCTATGAACCTGCCCCTGTTTAGCGCGAGCTAAACCAACAGGCGGAACATGAGTATAAGAGCCGATTACTACTTCTGGCAGTTCCTCACGAAAAATATCAAGCATCGTCTTCATTCCAAGAATGTCGCCTTGTGCTGGTGGAATTAATCCCAGATAACTCTCAGGGTCAATGTTCAAGTTGCGCATCTGAATTAGCTTCAAATCAGTGCGTTTGACGAATTCAATCATTGCTTCAATCTCTTCTTCGCGATCCGTAACTCCTGGGAATATGAGATAGTTAATCGATGTGTACACGCCCTGTGAGGCAGCATAGATAAGAGATTTCTCCACATTAGCAAGCGTATAACCTCGGGGCTTGTAGTAGGCATTATAGTGTTCATCAAGCGCGCTAATTGTGCTGACGCGCATCAAATCAAGTCCGGCATCAACAATTCCGCGAATATGATCGTTCAGACCCGCGTTCGTATTGATATTGATATAGCCCATATCTGTCTTAGAGCGCACTTCGCGCATAGCTTCAATAATAATCTTGGCTTGAGTGGAAGGTTCACCCTCACAGCCCTGTCCAAAGCTGACTATGGACTCAGGTGTCTTCAAATGCTCCAGCATAATTTGTGAAAGCTCATTGACGGTAGGCCGGAAATTCATGCGCGTCTGCGGAGAAACAAATCCGCTATCATCAGGTTGTTCGGAAATACAACCGAAGCAGCCTGCATTACACGAAGAAGATACAGGTACTGCACCTTCCCAACGCCCCAGAAATGTATTAGATGAAGTGAGGCATTCATAACCCAGCGCACAGTTAGAGAGATGCTCAATTAAGCGGTTCTCAGGGTACTTGGCCGTTAACTCACTTACACCGGCTTCGACATCTTCTCTCGCACAGTTCAGAGGATTCCATTTCTCTGGATTGTCGGTAAGATCAGCCGCCACATAGAAGCCATCATCTTTCCAAACTACAGCAGAGTACCCGAACAAGGGTAGTTTATACGATTTATCTGTCTTGACATAACCAGGAAGGCACAGACGAGTAAAGCCCTGCGGTAGCAGGGCCCCCACGGCTTGCGAGCCCACTGGCAGTGGCATCATCTCACCTGTTTCCGGATTCATGCCTACCGCCCGCGTACTAGGCAATCCCACTAATGTGGCGCCTTCTGGCAACGGGATCAATTCTTCTTCCAACATTTCTACAATCATGTCTCCGCTGCGGGCTAAGCCGTACAGTTCGGGATGATCATATACGTTTCCTTGCTCGTCAGCATATACCAAATACATGTTAGTCTCCTCTTATTATCGATCTAGGTGATCTAGGTTGTAGGCACCGAAGGCGTTTTGGCTCTTGGTGTCCGGCGTGTAGCTGCTGCGCCACTGTTAGAGGTTCCTCCAGCACTGGCAGTACCCTTCGCGGTTTCCTTACTCCCTGCAACATCAAACGACGCCAAAAATTCGGCATTGGTTTGGGTATCACGTAATTTTTTGATAAAACCTTCTACAAAATCGTAAGATTCATTCATATTTTTACGAATCATCCAAATGGTTTCTAGTTCATCCTTGCTAAGCAATACTTCTTCACGACGCGTACCCGAACGACGAATATCTATTGCCGGGAAAATACGACGTTCCGCCAGCTTGCGATCCAAATGGAGCTCCATATTTCCCGTTCCTTTAAATTCTTCATAAATGATATCATCCATACGCGACCCTGTATCGATCAATGCAGTGGCTAGAATCGTTAGACTTCCACCTTCTTCTACATTGCGCGCCGCTCCAAAAAACCGTTTTGGACGATGAAACGCTGCCGGATCAATCCCTCCGCTAAGTGTCCGTCCGGATGGTGGAACTACGAGATTATAGGCACGTGCCAGACGGGTAATGCTATCTAGCAGGATAACAACATCCTTTTTATGCTCGACTAACCGGAGTGCTCTCTGCAGCACAAGCTCCGCTACTTTGATATGATTCTCAGGAAGTTCATCAAATGTTGATGCAACCACTTCGCCTTTTACAGAACGCTGCATATCCGTGACTTCTTCGGGACGTTCATCTATCAGTAATACAAATAGGGCTATCTCAGGATTATTAGTGGCAATGCTGTGGGCAATTTCTTTCAGAAGGAGCGTCTTGCCTGCTTTAGGTGGTGCTACGATCAAACCCCGCTGCCCCAGACCTACAGGAGCGAGCAAATCCATGATTCGAGTTGATAAATTAGTAGGGGATGTTTCAAGCGGCAACTTATCTTGCGGATAAAGAGGTGTCAGCGCTGCAAAATGAAGACGTTCCGCTGCACTAGCTGGATTCTCGCCGTTAACGGCGTTGACCTGAAGCAATCCAAAATAACGTTCATTTTCTTTGGGCGTCCGGCATTTCCCGGATACCAAATCACCACTTCTGAGATCAAATTTGCGAATTTGAGAAGCAGAGATATAGATATCTTCAGTGCTTGGCAAATAATTAATCGGCCTTAGGAATCCGTAGCCCTCTGGCAAAATTTCCAGCACGCCTTCCATAAACATAAGCCCGCTTTGCTCCGCCTGTGCCCGAAGGATCGCAAAGATTAGCTCCCGTTTCTTCAACTGCCCGTAGTAAGGGATCTGGTATTTCTTGGCCAGCTTATACAAGTCGGTCAGCTTCATTTCTTCCAGATCGGAAATTTGAAGATCCATGTAATAACCACCTATTCAATTTTTATGAGTTCGTCTAGCAATGAATGTCTACCGGGCAAAATATGAGTCTATTAAAATCCTCATTAGAATAGCATTACCCAGATTGGAAGAAGATATGCAGTTCAGCTGCAAATACCTTCCCCAATTTCACAGGGTAACCTTAATTATTCGTTCTCACGCCAAACATCAGCTCCAAGATTACGAAGATTGCTGACCAAGTTGTCATAACCACGGTCAATATACTCTACGCCTGTTACCTCGGTGATTCCTTCTTCTACTGTCAATCCAGCAATAACGAGGGCTGCACCAGCTCTTAGATCAGCCGCTTTTACCTTTGCAGCGTTAAGCTTACTGCCTTCAATAATTGCCGATCGTCCTTCAACACGGATCTTGGCGCCCATACGCACCAATTCCGGCACATGCTTGAAACGGTTGCTGTACACAAAATCACTAAGAACACTAACGCCTTCGGCCTGAGTCAACATACTTGCCATTGGGGATTGCAAATCCGTGGGAAAGCCAGGATAGACCAGTGCCTTTACGTCAGCATGGGCATATTGAGATCTGCCAATCACACGAATGCTCTCATCAAGTTCTTCAATTTCCACGCCCATCTCCAAGAGTTTGGCCGTCAAAGCTTCCAAATGCTTGGGAATTACGTTATCTATCAACACATTACCGCGCGTAGCCGCTGCGGCAATCATATAAGTTCCAGCCTGAATCCGGTCAGGAATGATGGAATGACGGCAGCCGTGCATCTCCGTTACGCCTTCGATCCGGATAGTTTCCGTGCCAGCGCCTTTAATAACAGCGCCCATCGAGTTTAATAGGGTAGCTACATCTATAATCTCAGGCTCTTTAGCCGCATTTTCAATAATTGTTGAGCCTTTGGCTCGTGAAGCCGCCAACATGATGTTAATAGTCGCTCCTACACTGGATACGTCTAAATAAATCTTGGCACCGCGTAATTCTTTGGCGTACAAGTGGATAGAGCCGTGTTCATTGGTAACTGTTGCTCCCAGCGCTTCAAATCCTTTGATGTGCTGGTCAATCGGACGGGGCTCGAAATTACAACCACCAGGAAGTCCTATTGTGGCTTCCTTAAATCTTCCAAGAAGTGCTCCCATCATATAATATGAAGCTCGAAGCTTCTTGACAGGTCCGTTGGGCATTGGGATAGAAACGATACGGGAGGGGTCAATTCTCATCTGACTGCCTGACCAAGTAACACTTGCGCCAAGTTCTTCTAGAATTTCGGAGTATACGGCTACATCGCTAAGGGACGGTAAATTATCAAGAACAACTTCAGATTCGGCTAAAATTGCCGCAGGAATAAGTGCAATTGCACTATTCTTCGCTCCACTGATGGTTACAACGCCCTGCAGCGGACGTCCACCGCCAATCATTAATTTTTCCATAGATTTATCTGGTTCCCCCTACGTGTATTGCAGCTTCTCGACAATACGTGCTGTGGATTTCATTGTGATGAAAATGGAAAGACACCGACTACGCGGTGCTCTCCACATCATACTATTCAACTGGGCAGTATTCCTTCATCTATCCGGACCGCTTGAAAGCGGATATTTATTCCTGAAAGATCAGGTTAAATGGCTGCGAAATTAAAGCTTGTTGATTCTTTAGTTGGATATATTACGCTTGGTTTGTAGAACCGAATTCGCGAATTTTGCCGATAACGGTTTGTTTGATAGCTTCGCGGCCTGGTGCAATAAATACACGTGGGTCATAAGCATTAGGTTTTGCAGCAAGCACTTCACGAACAGTCTTAGCAAATACGATTTGGTTCTCTGTATTTACATTGATTTTGGAAGTACCTAGCGAAATTGATTTCTTGATGTCGCTGGTAGGGATACCTGTTCCACCATGAAGTACAAGTGGAAGGTTAGTCGCGTTGCAAATTTCTTCCATTTCTTTGAATCCGAGGTTAGGTTCGCCAAGGTAAGGTCCGTGTACAGAACCCAGGGCTGGAGCCAAAGTGTCAATGCCGGTTTCTTTAACGATTCTGACACAGTCATTCAGATCAGCATACATGATGCCGCCGATAACGTCATCTTCTTGTCCACCAACAGTTCCAACTTCCGCTTCAACAGAAACACCTTTAGCATGAGCGTAATCAACGACTTTCTTCGTCATGGCGATGTTCTCATCAATTGGGTGATGGGATCCATCGATCATTACGGAAGTAAAGCCAGCATCAATTGCGTCCTTACATTTATCAAAGCTTGAACCATGGTCAAGGTGAATGGCTACAGGAACAGTAATTTTCATGTCGTGAACAAGACCTTCTACCATCTTAACAACAGTGTAAAAGCCGCCCATGTGACGAGCTGCTCCTTCGGATACGCCAAGGATAACTGGTGACTTCTCTTCTTCTGCGGCACCAAGAATCGCTTGTGTCCACTCCAAGTTGTTGATGTTAAATTGACCAACTGCATATTTTCCTTCAAGTGCTTTGTGTAACATGTCTGTCATAGATACTAATGGCATGGTTTCAATCCTCCTAAGAATGTGTTTACTATGTTTTAAGCCGACATCACATACAGGCTTATTATAGCACATCCTGTGTCAAATGCTAAATAGGATAAACAAAAAAATGTCCCGGTGGGACGATATACGACCAGCCCATACTGCAGGCAGATTCCTCCTCATCACATTTCCTATAATAGGACCACTCTAAAGAGGAAAACCACACTCTAGCTGCATTGATCGACAGAGTTATTGTATAGATGCATATTGACGGCAACCCGCATTTCATCAATGTCGAATGGCTTCGTAAAATGCATTAACGCTCCTAGCTTCGTAGCTTCTTTAATCATGTCCAATTCCCCGTATGCAGTCATCATAATGACTTTAATAGCTGGATTAAGTTCCTTCAGGTGCTTAAGAATCTCCAGACCGTCCATTCCAGGGATTTTCATATCGAGCAGGACCAAGTCGGGGGATTCATTGCGGACAATATCCAATGCCAATTTACCGTTAGCCGCTTGAAATGTGGTATATCCCTCGCTGTTAAATACTTCCATGAGAAGAATCCGGATCCCGTTCTGATCGTCAACAATCAACACTTTCTTTTTCTCCATACAATACCCTCCCAGATTTTCAAGGCAGTTTGACTATACCGCGCTCCACAGCTAACGGCCCCTTTACAACTTTGTCCATACGAAACCTATAATTCGCGCTTTATAGTCAAAATCCTGCTAATCGGATAAATTGGATAAATATATGCCATGAAATGGATTGAGAGCCTTGAGACCCAATGAATCTTTAGATGCTACGTTCACTGAAATTATTTAAAAAGAGAGCCTCCAAATGGAGGCTCTTCAAGACCCTTATGAGGCCCTAACTCAGTTAGTAGATTACTGTTGCTGGGAATGAGTCAGAGAAGCTTTGACAAATTCACGGAATAATGGCTGCGGACGATTCGGACGGGATGTGAATTCTGGATGGAATTGCACCGAAAGGAACCAAGGATGGCCCGGAAGCTCAACAATTTCCACCAAACGACCATCAGGAGAAGTCCCGGAAAAAACAAGGCCTGCTTTTTCCATTTCATCACGGTACGCATTATTGAATTCATACCGGTGACGATGGCGCTCATATACCAATTCGTCATCATAACAAGACATTGCCAATGAATCAGGAAGCAGCTTGCACGGATACAGTCCAAGACGCATGGTGCCGCCCATGTCCTCAATATCCTTCTGTTCAGGCAGTAGATCGATCAGTGGGAACGCAGTGGTTGGATCAATCTCTGAGCTATTAGCTCCTGCCAGCTTTAGAACGGAACGACCATATTCAATTACAGAAACCTGCATACCCAAGCAAATTCCGAAAAATGGAATAGCTTTCTCACGCGCATAACGAATGGCGGAAATTTTACCTTCAATTCCCCGATCGCCGAAACCACCAGGAACCAAAATTCCATGAGCTCCACTCAGGAGTTCGTCCACATTCTCATCGGTAACATCCTCAGCATGTACCCAGCGAAGCTTAACCTCTGCATTGGCTGCGAAGCCAGCATGTGAAAGTGATTCCACTACACTCAAATAGGCGTCATGCAAAGCAACATATTTACCAACAATAGCGATTTCCACTGTGTGCTCCAGCTTTTGAATCCGCTCCAGCATACTTTCCCATTCCCGCATATCCGGTGGAGGTGTAGTAAGCTTCAGATGATTAACAACAATCTCATCCAGTCCTTCATCACGCAGATTAAGCGGAACTTCGTACAATGTTGAGGCATCACGGCATTCCACAACTGCATTAGCATCAATATCGCAGAACAAAGCGATCTTCGCCTTCATATCTGCAGAGAGCGGGTGCTCTGTACGGCATACAATAACATTCGGCTGAATACCGATACTGCGCAGTTCTTTGACACTATGCTGCGTTGGCTTCGTCTTAACCTCTCCCGCAGCCTTGATATAAGGAATCAGGGTTACATGGATGTACATTACATTTTCGCGTCCGATATCACTTTTGATTTGACGGATCGCTTCCAGAAACGGAAGGCTCTCAATATCACCGACGGTTCCGCCGATTTCAGTAATAACCACATCCGAGCTGGTCTCGCGGCCTGCGCGAAATACGCGCTCCTTGATCTCGTTCGTAATGTGTGGGATAACCTGAACGGTTCCACCTAAATATTCTCCACGCCGTTCTTTACTAATTACTGATGAATAAATCTTGCCTGTCGTCACATTGTTATTCTTGGACAGGTTGATGTCAATAAACCGTTCATAATGTCCAAGATCAAGGTCAGTTTCCGCACCGTCATCGGTAACGAATACTTCGCCGTGCTGATAAGGACTCATCGTTCCAGGGTCTACATTAAGATACGGATCAAATTTCTGAATCGTCACCTTTAGACCTCGGTTCTTGAGCAGCCTGCCCAGCGAAGCGGCGGTAATGCCTTTGCCAAGGGAAGACACAACGCCACCCGTTACAAAAATATACTTTGTCACTGTAAAACCCTCCTAAATAAAGTCCAAAAATTCAGGCGACGCATGATGTTTATCGTAACCCGCTTTTCTAACATGAAAACGGGGGAACTCAGAAGTTACTTTAAATCACGGAAAACCGCAGCTTCTAGGCATTTAAAAAAACAAAAAAGTGACACCCGTAGAACCGGGGCACTTTTTATTTTAGAAAACACAATTATTAACTTTCATGATAAGCCCATGCAATAGTTTACTCTGAGGACCCTCCACTGTCAAGGAAGGAATTATACCAGAGCAAAGACTGTTCTAATATTATGCGTTCTCTTCTTCGTCAGCATCCTCATCGGTGCCGTCCTCTGAATCGTCTTCGTCCGTTTCCTCAATGTCCTCGTCATCAATAACGACATCTTCGTCAACTTCTTCTTCGCTATCGTCGTCAGAATAGAGGTCGTCGCGATCATCGTCGATGGCGTCGAAATCCTCTTCGTCAGCAGTGTAGCTCTCTTCTTCTTCAGTGAAATCATCATCTTCCAAATCGTCATCTTCATCGTTGATAATGCGGACACGTTTGGTGTTACCAACCGGATCATCCGAACGTTCCAGAGGATACCAGCGTTTCAATCCCCACAAGTTGGTTCCGACGCAGGCAAAACGCCCATCAATGTTAATCTCGGTATATAACTGGGCAATAGTATCGTTGCTTTGTTGGTCGGTCATACCGCGCAGCTTGGCCACCTCGACCATCAAATCACGGTAATAAAACGGTGTATTAGCCGACTTGAGCACTAAAAAGGCTAAGTCTACCATCGGCATTTCTTTAACTTTCTCAGGATCCAACTTTAAATTGAGTGGCGCACTCATTAAAGGACACTTCCTCTCACACATTGTTCACTTTATGCTTTATTTCAATAATATCCATTAACAAACCTAAGTAAAACCTATTTGCCAACAAATTGCAAGTCAAAAGCAGTAAGTGCAGATAGAAATACCCCACCAGACTTAGCCGATGGGGAAAGCCGCCCTATCATGGACAAATGCTTATGTAACCGATCAAGAAGAAACGGCTTTGCCGTCCTCTGAATGAGGCGGCATCCGTTTCTTCGAGAAATATAAGGATAAGTTATCGTGTGAAACATATAAATTCTTATATTTTCAAGAAAGGCGGAGGAAGATCCTCCGCGCATGACTGTATCCACGCCAAGGATCGGCTCCTTACGGGATCTTGCAAAGAGAGTTTTGCTCTCTTCCGTTTATTTTATGTCTTGCGCCGTCTTTTGACACGATGGGCAGCCCATTTCGTTAAAAAAGGGCAAGTTCCCATTCGTCCTCCCACCTTTGCTCATACAATATGGCAGCACGGCACCGAGGAGGGACGGCGAGAGACATGGACTATTACGGATTTTGGCAGATGCTGCTTGAAGAAATATCAGCTGCTCCCAAAAATGGTGAGCGACGTATCGTTACCTTCAATGATGCCCGCCAGTACGCCGGAGCGCTGTCACAATGGAAGGCTCTAAAGGCAAAACGCCCTGGACTTCGGAAGGTGCAAATCTCTCCATTGATACGAGCCTTTTTCGTACCTGCTGCTGGAATGGAAAGGCTGATGAATAGATTCACGGACGTGCTATGTATCGAAGAGGATATACGAATACAAATACATGCTGCGCCTGGGGAGAAGAGCGGAATAGCTATCATGCCGTGGGGCGTGAAAGCGATTCATGCTCCCCAGGCCTGGTCCCGATCAACAGGCGTTCATGTCAAAATAGGTGTAATCGACACGGGGGCGGATTACCGTCATCCAGACTTGCGACATTCGCTTGCCTCTGGCGTGAATCTTCTGCACCGCGGCATGCTACCCCTTGATGATAACGGACACGGCACCCATATCGCTGGAACACTCGCAGCAGCAGGTGGAACGCGGGGGATGATGGGCGTAGCTCCACGGGCACTGCTCTATCCGGTTAAAGCTTTTGATCATAGCGGCTCTGCCTATGTATCAGATATCGTACTCGGCATCGATTGGTGTGTACAAAACAGGATCGATATCATCAATATGAGCTTTGGAATGAAAACAAGAAGCAAGGCACTGCACGATGTTGTCATCAAAGCCTATCGTGCCGGAATTGCCATCGTTGCCTCCTCCGGCAACGACGGTAAACGCGGCGGGGACTATCCCGCACGTTACCCAGAGACTATTGCTGTCGGAGCCGTAGATAAAAGACATCGTGTTGCCAGCTTCAGCAATCGCGGTCCGTATATCGATGTATACGGACCAGGCGAAAGCATCCCCTCCTGCTGGCTGAGAGAGGGCTACAAGGAGATGAGCGGCACCTCCATGGCGACCTCTCACGTTACGGGAGCTGCTGCCCTGTTGCTCGGCCTGCGACCAGGGCTCACGCCAAGGGAGCTTAAGCTGCTGCTACGCCGCAGCTCATCACCGGTGCTGCTGCGCAAGGGGCAGCGCCGCGCCTCTTTGGGCGGCGGCGCGGCGGATGCCTTGCGCCTGCTGAGAGCAGGAGCAAGGGCCAAGCGGCGTTCCTCCGCGAACGTGTAAACTCCGGCGTAAGCAGGGTCTTTCTGTCCTGGCGAACAACGCCGGGACAATTTAAAAATCCGCCCCCTGGGAACCGGAAGGCGGATTTATTATTACGGCAATATGGATTACATGCGGTCAGGAGCAGATACACCGATAAGACGCAGGACATTAGCAATTGCAGTACGTGTTGCACCCAGCAGGGCAAGACGCGCTACGGTCTGAGCAGCATCCTCGGTAATTACGCGTTCTGCTTTGTAATAGCTATGGAAAAGCGCAGACAGATCGTAAACGTAACGAACCAGGCGATGCGGTGCATAACCTTCAGCTGCGATAACAATTTCTGATGGCAGTTCACCGATTTTGCGCAATAAGTCATATTCATGAACAGCGGTTAGCTTGGTGAAATCAAGCTCAGAGTAATCCGGCAATGTTATGCCTTGCTCCTCTGCCTGACGGAAGATGCTGCAGATACGTGCGTGCGCATACTGAACATAGAATACAGGGTTCTCATTGGAGGTGGAAATGGCCAGATCCATATCAAAGTCAAGATGGGAATCCATGCTGCGCATGGTGAAGAAATAACGCATCGCATCAAGGCCGACTTCCTCCATCAAATCCTCCATAGTCACTGCTTTACCCGTTCGCTTGGACATCTTGACCTTCTCACCATTCTGAAACAGACTGACCATCTGGGCGATTAATACTACCAGCTTGTCAGGATCGTTACCGAGCGCGGACATGGCTGCTTTCATTCGTGGGATATAGCCGTGGTGATCGGCACCCCAAATATTAATCATTCTATCGTAGCCACGACCATATTTATCGCTGTGATACGCAATGTCTGGTGTTAGATAAGTGTAGGTTCCATCATTCTTGATCAGCACACGGTCTTTATCATCACCGTATTTGGTCGTCTGTAGCCAGGTTGCACCATCCTGCTCGTACACTTCTCCACGTTCACGCAGCTCATCGAGCGAACGAAGCACCTCTCCGTTCTCATAAAGCGAGGTTTCACTGAACCAAATATCGAAGGAGACGCGGAAAAGACCTAGATCCCGCTTGATTTTGTCGAGCTCTTTGTTCAGTCCATAGGTACGGAAGAATACCGCACGGTCTCCTGGAGTCATCGCAAGCAAGGTTTCGCCTTTTTCCGCTACAAGTTCTCTGGCAAAACCCTTGATATCTTCGCCATGGTAACCGTCTTCAGGCATCTCTGCCGGCTGGCCCAGCTCCTGTAAATAACGGGTCTCGATCGACTTGCACAGATTGGCGACCTGGTTCCCTGCGTCGTTAATATAATACTCACGCGTCACTTTATAACCTGCAAAGTCCAGAACATTGCAGAGTACATCCCCGACAGCGGCACCGCGAGCGTGGCCTAGATGCAGGCTACCTGTCGGATTCGCACTGACAAATTCCACCTCAACCTTTTGTCCGTGACCTATATCCACTCGGCCGTAATCTTCACCCTGCTCAGCAACCCGGTTGATCACAGGGTACAAGTAATGCTTGGACAGCGTAAAGTTGATAAAGCCTGGTCCGGCGATTTCTGCTTTTTCAATAGTAGCACCGCTGGTATCCAAATGCTCTATAATAGCTTCGGCAATTTGGCGTGGATTGCGCTTGGCAATTTTGGTAAGTTGCATGGCGGCATTAGTAGCCAAATCACCATGAGCCTTGTCTTTTGGCACTTCCAGCACGATTGCCGGAAGCTCTTCGCGTGTTACCAAACCGGCAGCAACTACTGCATCAGCGATAACTTCCCTCACCCGTTCATTAATAAGCTCTAACGGATCTTTACTATGTGTCATAATTTAATTTCCTCCTGTATATGCAAACTGATAGCGAACTGACCTGACAACTCCTCGTATACATACAAATCATAATCCCATGCAACTGTCAGGGAGCGTCCGTCACGCACTATTTCCAGTTTTCGGGTTTCTGTAGAAAGGTTAAACTGTGTGTAAGCTGAACGATAATAACCCGGCAAGCGGTGACCCAATTGAAAAGTCTGCTCGGACTGTACGGCGCCATGACGGATCAGCTTCAGTTCACTGCCTGCAATCTTTATAGTTGTTCGAACAGAACTGTCCTCGCCTTGAGGTCCCTGCTCTGCTTCCTCATACCGAATGTACAGCTGTGATCCTTTGGTTATTACCTCTCCGGTCACATTCAAGACATGCTGTTGTCCATCCTGATGGCTCACGAGTGTAACGGAAACGCGATATTTATCAGGCTTTATTTCGGGCATCATACGTCCCTCCATTCTGCAAACCTCTGCACAAGAAGAAACAGCGTTGCGGAAGTTTATACTTTCTTGCTCTTTGACCAAAGGCATATTTGCTTTCCCATTGTACACTATATCCAGTTCAAGAGAGCAATTCAATCCCAATTAGCAGTTAAAAGAGGATATCGTATGCAAATGATATTGTACTGGCAGATACGCGAAAGGACATTATGAAATCCCCTTAAATGTGCGGCGCACGTCTTATTTAGAATATAAAAATGCATATAGTATATGAAATTTTACCATATAGATGTTTAAATTCACACAGGGTA
>LIDZ01001327.1_pt1 | contig 17242 bp, 14 predicted proteins | sample 644651 | NCBI WGS metagenome assembly LIDZ01 (sample SAMN03856242, study PRJNA289617) | food metagenome | isolation source: wine grapes on drying loft during traditional withering process | host: Vitis vinifera cv. Corvina | place: Italy: Gargagnago di S. Ambrogio di Valpolicella | collected 2014-01 | reverse complement strand
CAAGTAGAAGAAGATCATTCGATTCACGATCAAAACCGGATCGACTACTTAACCAAGCATATCGAAGCGTTGAAAAAAGCGGTAGATTACGATGGAGTTGAGCTGTTAGGCTACACACCTTGGGGCATCATCGACTTAGTATCCTTCACCACCGGCGAAATGAAAAAACGCTATGGCATGATCTACGTAGATCGTGACAACGAAGGCAACGGAACGATGGAACGCTACAAAAAAGATTCCTTCGACTGGTACAAACAAGTCATCGAATCAAACGGCGAAAAACTATAAACTTAGTAACAGGATGGGACTTTCTAAGGAAGGTTCCATTTTTTTACACACAAAAACCGGACTCGAATTTGAGTCCGGTTTTCATTTACCTGTGTTTAGTAATTTGGCATTTTTTCTTCGTAAGCCGTAATCGCGGCTTCGTGTTCCAATGTAATCGCGATATCATCCAAGCCGTTAACTAATTTATGTTTCCAAGTTGGATCAATCGGAAACTCGTAGCTGGTAGTTGGTGTGACAATCGTCTGATTTGGCAAATCAATCGTAATTTCCGCATCAGCAGGCAATTCACTCAATTCTTTCCGCGCATCCTCAGGCATCCGAATCGGCAGCAAGCCGTTTTTCAAGGCATTCATATAGAAAATGTCGCTGTAGCTGCCGGCAATTACCGCATGGAAGCCGTAATCCTGCAAAGCCCAAGCCGCATGCTCACGGGATGATCCTGAACCGAAGTTTTCACCTGAAACTAAGATCGTTGCCGCTTTGCGTTCCGGAGCATTCAAGATGAAGTCGGGATTTAAAGAACGGTCGTCCAAATAACGCCATTCGTCAAACAAATGCTTGCCGAAGCCTTTTTTATCTACTTGCTTCAAGTAGTTTTTCGGAATAATTTGATCGGTATCAATATTATCCTGCATAAAAGGAACGGTGGTCCCAGTATAAACAGTAAATTTCTCCATTAGATTGCCTCCTTGCGAATATCAACAAAGTTTCCGTTCAGAGCAGCAAGTGCTGCCATTGCCGGACTGCATAGATGGGTCCGAGCGTCTTTACCTTGACGACCTTTGAAATTCCGGTTAGACGTTGATGCACAGTGAACACCAGGCGGCACACGGTCAGGATTCATTCCTAGACACATAGAGCAGCCAGGCTCCCGCCATTCAAAGCCAGCTTCTTTGAAAATCTTGTCCAAGCCGATTTTTTCCGCCGCTTTACGTACCGGACGTGAACCAGGTACTACAATCGCAGTAACATTTTCGTCAACCTTCTTGCCTTCAACGATCCGAGCAGCTTCCTGCAAGTCAGAAAGGCGGCCATTGGTACAAGAGCCAATAAAGACATAACCGATTTCGATGTCTGATGGTTTTTGACCTGGTTTCAAATCCATATATTCATAGGCTTTTTTGTATTCTTCGGTTTTAGGCTCTGGGAAGGTGCCGTCAACTGGCACACCCATTTCCGGGTTGGTTCCCCAAGTAACAAAAGGTACCAATTCATCGGCATCCAAAGTCAAAATCGTATCGTATTTCGCATCTTCGTCAGTGAACAATTCTTTCCAATCGTTAATTGCTGCTTCCATATCTTTCGGCGCGTATTCGCGACCTTCAACATAAGCAAAAGTTTTTTCGTCAGGAGCAATCAAGCCGATTTTCGCGCCGCCTTCAATTGACATGTTGCAAATCGTCATGCGTTCTTCCATTGATAGCGAACGAATCGTGTCGCCGTAAAATTCCGCTGCATAGCCAACGCCAAAGTCGGTACCGTATTTGGCAATCAAAGCCAAAATAATATCTTTTGCGTAAACACCCTTCGGCAAATCGCCGCTAACTTTCACGCCCATGTTTTTCGGTTTGTCTTGCCATAATGATTGGGTAGCAAAAACATGCTCCACTTCACTGGTACCAATTCCGAAGGCCAAAGCCCCGAAAGCACCATGAGTAGCAGTATGGGAATCCCCGCAGACAATTGTTTTGCCCGGTTGGGTTAATCCAGTTTCTGGCCCAACCATATGGACGATCCCTTGACGGTCGCTGCCGTTGTCACAAAGGGTTACGCCAAATTCTTCGCAGTTGTCTCGTAGAGTATCAATTTGTTTTTTCGCAACTAGGTCCGTGAAGTTGAAAATATCCACGGTTGGTGTGTTGTGGTCCATGGTCGCAAAGGTGCGTTCTGGCCGGCGCAATTGACGCCCAGCTTCTCGAATCCCAGCAAAAGCTTGAGGAGAAGTCACCTCATGAATCAGATGCAAATCAATATAAAGTAGTTGAGGAGCACCTTCTTCGCCATAAACCACGTGGCGGTTCCATAGTTTGTCAAATAGTGTTTGTGCCATAATTAGGCTCCCTTCATTTCTGTTAAAACAGCTTGTGTAAATTCATCCGTTGAAGCCGTACCGCCTAAATCACCCGTGAAGATGCCTTTGTTTAAGACTGCATCACAAGCTGCTTCGATCGCTTGGGCCGCTTTTTCTTCTTGGAAGGATTGACGCAGCATCAAAGCCACTGATAAGATCATCGAAATCGGGTTAGCAACCCCTTTGCCGGCAATATCAGGTGCCGAACCGTGAATCGGTTCATACAGTGATGGTCCTTCTGAGCTGTGGCTGGCACTTGGCAGCACGCCTAGTGAACCAGGCAAGACTGACGCTTCATCGCTTAATATATCGCCAAACAGGTTCTCGGTGACAATCACGTCAAAGCTGCTAGGCGCTTGAATCAATTTCATGGCTGCCGAATCAACATATTGATGCTCCAGCGTGCAATCAGGATAATCCTTTGCCACTTCTTCAGCCACTGAGCGCCATAATTTGCTAGTAGCTAGTACATTAGCTTTATCTACAGAAGTGACTTTTTTTCCGCGGGTTTGGGCAATTTCAAAGCCTTTACGCAAAATCCGCTCGATTTCAAATTTTTGATAACGATTGGTGTCATACGCTTCTTCTAAGCCTAACTCTCTTGGTTCGCCAAAGTAAATTCCGCTAGTCAATTCCCGGACGATGACTAAATCTGTTCCATTAATAATTTCCGGCTTCAAAGGGGAAAGATGCAGCAAGGCTTCCGATACCGTCACCGGCCGAATATTCGCAAAAAGATTCAAGGATTTACGTAATGCCAACAAGCCTTTTTCCGGAGTTTCCGGTCCTTTTTCCCATTTAGGTCCGCCAATGGCACCTAACAAAATCGCGTCCGCTTCTTCGCAGGCTTTCAAAGTGGTTTCCGGCAACGGCTGTCCCGTTAAATCAATCGCTGCCCCGCCAAAAGGCTGTTCCACAATTTCAAAACTTTCCGTCGTTAATGCTTCGGCAGCAGCTAATACCTTTAAGCCGCTAGCCATAATTTCAGGTCCGATACCGTCGCCGGCTAATGCTACAATTTTCTTGGTCATGTGGTTACTCCTGTTCTTTCATTTGATTACTTGCTTGGATGTAGGCTTTGGCTGAAGCCTGTAATACGTCAAAATCAATTCCGATTCCCCGGAAGACTTGCTTAGTTTCGCGATCATTTAAAGTAACACGCACTTCGGCTTGGGCATCTTCACCGCCAGTGATGGCTTGAATTTCATACTCGGCTAATTGCGGATCATGCTGGAACAATTCATCGATGGCATTGTAAATCGCTTGAATACTCCCAGAACCAATCTTAGAAGCAACTTTGGTGTTACCTTCAGCATCAATAATCGAAACGATCGCTCCTTGATAACCGCCTGAGCTGTACTGCACCTGAACGTTTGCCAGTTTGCAGGTTTCGCTTTCTTCCCGCGACTGATCCGTTAGCAAAGCGATCAAATCTTGATCGGTGATTTGTTTCTTCTTGTCGGCCAAATCTTTAAAGCGAATGAAGGCTGCTTTGGTTTCTTCCTCCGACAATTGATAACCCAGCTCCTTCAGTTTTTCTACAAAAGCGTGGCGACCAGAAAGTTTGCCCAGCGGCAGTGAATTTTGGCTGACGCCCACCAAAGTAGGGGTGATGATTTCATAAGTCTCTGGATTTTTCAACACACCGTCTTGGTGAATCCCTGATTCGTGAGCGTAAGCATTGTCACCGATAATCGCTTTATTTCTTGGTACCGGAATTCCTGACAATCTAGAAACTAGGTCGCTAGTACGTTTCGTTTCATTCAACACAATATTTGATTCGCAACCATAGAAGTCTTTGCGAATATGCAAAGCCAAAGCCACTTCTTCCAAAGCGGTGTTACCAGCTCGTTCGCCGATCCCGTTAACCGCACCCTCAACACGGTTGGCTCCATTTTCAATGGCAGCTAGTGCATTGGCGGTCGCCATTCCCAAGTCGTCGTGACAGTGTGAAGAGAAGGTGATTTCCTGATCGCTTTTAATGTTTTCGATCAAGTATTTAAAAATTCCGCCGTATTCAGTTGGATTAGAGTAACCAACAGTATCTGGCACATTAATAATAGTCGCTCCAGCATCAATCGCTGTTTGAACAGCTTCCAACAAGAAGTCGCGATCGGTTCGAGAAGCATCTTCCGGAGAGAACTGAACTTTTTCAAAAAGCGTGCGGGCGTAGCCAACATGTTCTTTAATAGAAGCAATGACTTCTTCTTTAGTCATTTTCAGCTTGTATTCCATGTGCACATTACTAGTTGCCAGGAAAGTATGGATTTGCGGGTCCACGGCATTTTTCAACGCTTCATAAGCCCGGTCAATATCTTTTTTCTGACAACGTGCCAGACCAACAACTGTCATCCGTTTAGCATTTTCAGCAATTGCTTTAACTGCTTCGAAATCCCCCTGTGATGCAATCGGGAAGCCGGCTTCGATCACGTCGATACCCCATTTTTCCAGCTGCATTGCAATTTGAATTTTTTCCTTTGTATTGAAATTAACGCCTGGTGTTTGTTCACCATCTCGCAGGGTGGTGTCAAAAAATTGAATCTTTCTCATGTTCATCCGCTCCTTTTAACAAAAAATAGGTATAAAAAAAGCATCCCATCTAAGAAGAACCTTTTTCTTCTCGATGCAATGCGAATAGGGACTCTCTTTTAATTTCTTAAAGAGTCCCTGTTATAATAATAAGTTGTTGAAGCTGCTCGTTGTATATGTCATGGTATTCACCTATCAATTGTCAGAATTTTTTGTTGATAAAAGCATATAAAATATTCCTTACAAAGTCAATAGATTTATGAAAAAAAGATTAAATTTCCATGATCGGTTCCATTTGTCCGACTGTTTTCGAAATATCTGCGGCGGTATTTACAGGGATCAAATAAATGGCTTATACTCTAACTAGTGAACTCGTTTACAAACAAAGGAGAGTGGATGGAATGCTATTATTGTCAAAAAAAGATATTCAAGAAGTATTTACCATGAAAGACGCGATTGAAGCCGTGAAGGAAGCTTTTTCCCTTTTTTCTGCTGGAAAAAGTGAAGTGCCGCTGCGCACCCAAATTGCTAGTGAAGATCAAGACGGAACGTTTCTATTTATGCCGGCGTATGTGCCGAAAATGAAAGCCGCTGGAATCAAGGTGGTTAATATCTTTCCAAACAATCTAAGCAAAGGTTTGCCTTCAGCACCGGCCCAGGTCTTGCTAATTGATGGGGAAACCGGACTAGTTACTTCGGTTTTAGACGGCACCTTTGTTACCCAATTAAGAACCGGAGCTGCCTCAGGTACCGCCTTTGATATCTTGGCTAGACAAGATGCTAAAAAAGGCGCTTTGATTGGAACTGGTGGACAAGCCGCTTGTCAGCTGGAAGCGATGATTTGCGCCCGAGACTTAGAGGAAGTCAAAGTCTTTGATAGGAATCCAGAACGAACCGCAGAATTTGTAGAACGAATGAATCAGGAGTTAAGCAGTTACGGCACACAAATTGTTGCTGCTGAAAGTTCGGATGAAGCAATAGAAGATGCAGATTTGATCATTACCGTTACACCATCGAAAAGCCCCGTTTTTGACGGAACGAAAGTCAAAAAAGGCGCAACAATCAGTTGTGTGGGAGCCTATCAGCATGACATGCAGGAAATGGACCCGGTGATTTTGACCCGAGCGGACAAAATTTATTTCGATTCTGAAGAAGCCGTACTGTCAGAGTCTGGCGACATCTTAATTCCCTTAGAAGAAGGAACTATCACTAAAGAAGATTTTACTGGTGATATCGGAGATGCTATTCTAGGCAAGCTGGTTGGACGTGAAAATGATGACGAGATTATCGTTTTTGAAACCGTCGGGATTGGGACTCAGGATTTAGTTACTGCCAAAGCAATTTACGATAAAGCAGTCGAAAAGAGTGTCGGCACGGTCTGGGAATAAACTGCTGAAGGAGGAATTCAGATGGCAGAATATGCAAGTATTTTTAACGATGTGCTAGGTCCGGTTATGGTAGGGCCTTCCAGTTCTCACACTGCCGCTTCTGTTCGAATCGGCAAAGCTTTGCGACAAATGGTTAAAGGAAAAATCGTCTATTTTCAAGCTGACTTTGATCCCAAAGGTTCTTTAGCTGCCAGTTACGTAAGTCAGTGTTCGGATGTTGGTTTAGTCGGCGGTTTGTTAGGAATGGAGCCGACTCACGAAGATTTACTGCGTTCGATTGAAATTGCGGAGGCTGACGGCATGGAGATCAATTTCCGGGTAGTTCCCTATGAAGCCGATCATCCAAACACCTATCGCATGATTATTCGTAGCGATCAAGGTGAAGAGGTCAAAGCCACCGCACTATCTGTTGGTGGCGGGATGATTGAGTTTATTCTGATTCAAGGCGAACCAGTTCTGATATCAGGCGGGTTTTACGAAACCTTGATTTACGGCAATTCATTACAGCAGACGTCAGCCGATATTGCTGCCTACGCAGAAGGTCAGGTCGCTGGTTTTTGCCAAATGGAGCAGCGGGAGGAACAAGATCGCGTATTCTTAAATATCAAAACTCATGAGCCGATCAAAGAAGAAGTCCTTGAAGGCTTTAACCAGTTTTTCCAAGTAGACGAAGTGATCGCTTTTGATCCGGTCTTGCCAATAATGTCGCAAAAAGAAAAACAAGTTCCCTTCAAAACTGCTGCCGAAATGCTGGAAATCGCTGAGGAGCAGAAGCTGGAGCTGTGGCAGATGGCCGCTATGTATGAAAGTGCTCGCGGCAACATTAGTGAAGAAGAAGTTTACAATAAAATGGCCGACATTGTTGCCATTATGAGTAAGGGGATTGAGACGGGGCTAAAAGGTACAGAATACGAAGATCGTATTTTGGGCTATCAATCTTACAAAATCGAAGAAAAGAAAGCGCAAATGATTGGCGGCACACTGACAGCCGACATCATTGCCTTCATTACCGCAATGATGGAAGTTAAAAGCTCCATGAACGTTTTCGTGGCAGCGCCCACTGCTGGTTCCTGCGGTGCGTTGCCAGGAACGGTTTTTGCAGTAGCAAAGGAATACAACAAATCCACTGATGAAATCATTAAAGCGATGCTGGCTGCCGGCATGATCGGCGTGTTTATTGCTGAGTATGCCACCTTCGCAGCCGAAGTTGCTGGTTGCCAGGCCGAATGCGGATCTGGTTCCGGAATGACCGCTGCCGCCTTAGTTCAGTTAATGGGTGGCTCGGCCCGAACGGCTGCCAACGCCGCCTCGATGGCTTTGCAAAATATTTTTGGCATGGTCTGTGACCCAATCGATGTTCGAGTAGAAGTTCCGTGTCTTGGGAAAAACGTGATGTGCGGCATGAATGCCTTAGGTGCTGCTAACATGGCGATCGCCGGCTTTGATGTAGTCGTACCGTTAGATGAAACCATCGACAGCTTTGATAAAGTCGGCCGGATGATTCCGCCTGAACTGCGCTGCACCGGGTTAGCGGGTCTAGCGCAAACAAAAAGCGGACAAGAAATATCTCGTCAACTAGCTTGTCGCAAGGGCTGTTGCTAAGTTAATCAGAAAAAAGCGTTGCGAAAACTTTCGCAGCGCTTTTTAATCGGGCAAAAAACCTGCGAGCACGACTACTCGCAGGCAACTATTTATAAGGTGACTCGCAGAACTTCACAGGAAAGATCCGCCGTATGCTTTTGAACCAATTCTTGGATCGCCGATTCGCAGGCCAAGTCAGAACGCCAGGAAATCCCACAGCCTGCAGAAAGCTTGCGGGGAATCGGCATCAAGCGACCCTCAATTTGTTCGTTTTTGCAAAGGCTAGAAAACTGTAAAGCCTCATGCTCTGTATCGAAGGTCACAACCAACCATTCCTTTGCCACGACAACTCCTCCTTACTCATAATTTAGCGCAGCGCACTCGCTTTTTTATTACGATTAGTAATCGCAATAACGAATAATAAAACAATACACAGAATGACAGCAATTCTGCCGAAGCTGGTGGTGCCGTCACCAGAAGAAGCCAACCCGAAATTATGGGCAAAGGCTGCACCAACTAGCATTCCGATAACTGTTACACCAGCGTCCGATGAACCTTGCCCGGTCAAAATCAACTGTCGCAACGGGCAGCCGCTTAATAACACACCAGCAAATCCTACAACGTACAAGCCTAAAATATTCCATAAATGTTCAGTATGAGCAATCGGCTGATCAGCAAAACTTAAATGAAAATTGCCAGTCACCAAGTTGTAAATCAACACAACGACAAACAAGGTCAGCACACCAGTGATTCGATTGAAGTTTTTCATCAAAATAATATCACGAATACTGCCGGAAAAACAAATCGCCGATAGTTGAGCCAAACCGCCAAAGATCAAGCCGCCAGCCAATGAGATCAAAATAGGAGCCCGAAAGCTTCCAGGTCCTTCAGTGCTGACACTAAACAACGCCGGCACTGCTAGAAATAAGACGAACAAAGCTAGGAAAAATCCCGGAATCATTAATCCGCTGGCTGTTTTTGTTTCCTTGGCTTTTCCTAAAGAGTAGCCTTGTTTAAGAAATAAACTGCCAGTTAACACACCGCCAACAAACCCGATCAAGCCAACGTAAGCATTCAAATCTCCGCCGCTCATCCGTAAAATCATCCGTAAGGGACAACCTAGAAAAACTAAAGCGCCAATCATCATCACAAAACCTAGCAAAAAGCGGGTAGCTGTAGATGAACCGCTCCTAGCCGCAAATTCTTTTCGCGGAAGCGCCATAAGCATGGCGCCAAAAATAATGCCAATAATTTCAGGTCGAACATATTGAACCGGCGGAGCCGTGTGGAGCTTGGCTGAACCTGCAATATCACGAATAAAACAAGCAACACAAATGGCCATGTTCGCCGGGTTGCCAAAATAAGCCAATGCCGCAGCGACTAAACCAAATCCTAAACCAACTGCAACATACATCTTTTTGCTTTCCATATTATTTACCCCTTTTGACTAATTTTTTTAAAGCGTAGATGGCTTCCATAATCTCATCATCAGTCGTAAAGGAGGAAAAACTAAAACGAACCACCCCTTGATCAGTGGTTTTCAACGCTTGATGCATTAAAGGCGCACAATGACCACCGCTGCGAGTAGCAATCCCATACTCATAAGCCAGTAAATCGCTAATTTCTGCCGAATCTCGGTCCCCAATATTGATGGAAACAATTGGACAGCGAAATTTAGCAGCGAAGTCCCCATAGACAATCACATTGTCAATTTTAGTTACCTCATTATAAAAGTGCTGCATCAAATCATTCGTTTGTTTACCTATTTTTTCAAGAGTCTCCGCTAGAAGATAGTCTACGCCAGCCGCTAAACCAGCAATTCCATGACCATTTAAGGTCCCTGCCTCTAAGGCCGTGGGGAACATCGTCGGGTGTTTCCGATTAAAGGTATCAATGCCGCTGCCGCCAACCTTTAAAGGGCGCAAGTTTACTCCAGGTCGAACATATAATCCACCGGTTCCTTGAGGGCCGTAAAGACTTTTGTGACCAGTAAAGCACAGCACGTCGATGTTCAAGGCCTGAACATCAATCGGCAGCAAACCCGCTGATTGTGAAGCATCAACAATAAGATACAGACCATATTTTTTACAAATAGCACCAAGCACCTCTAGATTCACTATATTTCCAGTAACATTAGAGGCATGAGTAACAATAATTGATTTCGTATTTTCTTGGACCGCTTCTTCAAAGGCAGCATAATCCAAATTTCCTAGCTGATCAGCCGGAATAGTGGTCAGCTCCAGCCCTTTTTCTTCTTGCAGGCGATAAAGCGGTCGTAATACCGAATTATGTTCTAAGGCGGTAGTAATCACATGGTCTTTCCCAGTGTGTAATCCTTCGATAGCCAAGTTCAAGCTCTCCGTTGCACCGGATGTAAAGACTATCTGTCGTGCTTGCTGGCCATTAAATAGCTGGCACAAAGCATGACGAGCTTGAAAAATAACTTCAGACGATTTCAAAGAATCCTCGTGGACACCGCGTCCAGAGTTTCCTAATTGGGTCAGTGCCTTAGTGACGGCATCAATAACAGATGCCGGTTTTTTTAGTGTCGTAGCGGAGTTGTCTAAGTAAATCATGTTCATTTCTCCTTTGTGAAAAATTCTAAACCGGAGGAATAGGAAAGACCGCATTGAGCAGGGAATACCAAATAATTCTTAGAAACTTCTAAGTAAATGTGACCTCACAATCAGGTAAATCTATCGATGTATTTCTGCATCTTTCCCACCACCTTTTTCACAACGTGCTACATAATGTTCAGTAGATCACAAATTAAGTGTAGCATTCCAGTAGCGAAAGTAAAGGTAAAACGGCAAAACAAAACACCTGTCTCGTAAAAAGACAGGTGCATTTCTAAACTCGTGGCAATAATGATTTCATCAAAGAAAATTGACGATCAATCTGTGCCTCGCTGATATCACCGATCAGTGCTAACACACTTAATCCTTCAATGATAAACATAAAATTTTCCGCCAACAAATCCAGCGGCTTAGATTCTAGCACTCCTTGCTGAACACCTAATTCCAAAATTTCAGAAATGGTTTGTTTAGTCGCCCCCATCTGCGCTTGCTGGAATTCTCGATCTGCATCGGATTTATGGGTGAAATAGTATTCGTACATAGCCCGCAGCATACTGTCATTAATGGTATCTAACAGACGCTTCTTGTGACTGTTAAAGTAGCTGTCCAGCAGCTCATCAAAGGGTTGGTTTTCCTTAATAGCAGAACGAATCGAATCAAACTTCCGACTATTTCGCTGCTTAACGGTCTCGATGAAAATCTCATCTACGGAGTCAAAGTACAAATAAATCCCACCACGGCTAATCCCACAGGCATCGATGATGTCCTTCATAGTAACATCGATTAACCCTTTTTGAGCAAAGACTTCTCGGGCACTTTTTAAAATGGCTTCGCGCTTTTGACGCTTACGTTCTTCGTTCGAATTATGTTTCATACATCACCTCGGTAACCAATTAATGACACAGGTGTCATTTTTATGTATAATCAATCCAATGACATGCGTGTCATCGAAAATTGACTTAGGAGTGAAAAAATGAATACTAAAAATAAAACTTACCGGTTAACGATCCGAGCCGTGCTGACAGCCTTAATTATGCTCCAGGCCATGGTTCCCTTTTTAGGCTTTATTCCGTTGGGGGTTATCGACTTAACCATTATTCATATTACAGTAATTATCGCGGCAGTAGTGTTAGGGACAAAAGATGGCATGTTCATCGGGCTGGTTTGGGGCATCTTTACTGTTGTTCGGGCATTCACTTCGCCAACCAATCCGCTGGACACGTTAGTTTTTACTAACCCGATTATATCGGTTGTTCCCAGAGTACTAGTGGGATTAGTAGCCGGTGTCCTATTCACTTGGCTTTACAGAAAGTACCATAAATTAACCATGGCAACAGTCGTCGCAGCTGTCTTCGGTTCATTAACCAATACGGTTTTAGTATTGACACTCATGGGCTTATTATACACCAGCAGCGTGGCGAATGCCTATGGGGTAAATCCTTCAGGTCTAGTCAAAGTGTTAGGTACCTTGATTTTGACGAATGGGGTTGCTGAAATGATTGGGGCAGCAATTATCACTCCCTTGATCGTTCGAGCACTGTTTGCAGCGACTCATTTAAGTGCTGAGAATCGAAATTAGATAAATTATTTTGTTATTTAAACGAATGAATTTCATTTGCTTGGTTTATTGGAGAACAGAAATTTCAAAAAAATATCACATTGGCAAAAATCAGGAGTTAGCTGGTAAAGTAGTTGCATCATAAGCTTAAGTGGTAAAGATGCACACTTTTCAAAGTTGAAAATCAGTTAGAATAAAAAATCTCATTCAGCAATAAAATAAAAAGCACGTCTACGTAAAAGAACGATCGTTATTATTTGATCGATTGTTCTTTTATTTTTTTAGTGTTGACAAGGCAAATCCAATGATGGTATTCTTACCTCGGAAAAACGAATAACTTGATTTGTTAGGTGAGGCTCCTATACAAACACAGGCTACTGCCCAAAAATGTCGAGAGACGCCAATGGGTAGAACAGGAACTGTCGATTACAAGGCTTTTCTTAAGGTAGCTAAAAGCTCTGCTTTTTACGTTGTATAGTGCCAAAACTCAACGACTAGATCGCAATAGGCTTTTTTGTGTGCTTATTTCAGACCTTTCGCTGAGTTTTTGGGCGAAAGGTCTTTTTGCGTATCAAGCGTCAATTTTCCAAGAAAACACCAAAAAGAGGAGGAACTATCATGGTAAAACAGTGTTCACATTGACTAGTTGGAACAGTCAAGATTACTGGAAAGGAATCCACCTGCGCAACGAGCTTCTGATGAAAAGCGCCGGTAAACCAGTAATCACTTATGCACCAGCTAAAGAAAAAGAAGATCTGCACCTGATTGTTCGCATGGACAGAGAAGTAGTAGCAACCTTATTGCTTCATCCTATCAATTCAGAAATCGTTCAGATCAAACAAGTCGCCGTATCGCAAAACTGCCAAGGCCTAGGAGTCGGCCGAAAGCTAATCGATTATGCCGAAAAAGTAGCAAGCAACTTAGGTTATACATTGGTCTTTCTAACCGGCCGCAAGCAAGCGTGGCATTTTTACGAAAAACTAGGCTACGACAGCCTTTTGGAAACATATTTCGATCATGAAGTAGAACTAAAAGTATTTAAGAAAAAACTAGCAGCACAATCAAAGGAGATGAAAACAAATGGACGACAGTAGTTCGCATCAACAGAGACTTTGGAAAGAAAAACATTCGCTGACAGCAACAGACTATTATCTATTTGTTTCCAGCTAACTCGTTTGAGGACCTTCTTTTCATTGTCTCTTCCTAAGGAGGCAACATGATGAAAACCATCCTAGAAAATATTGTGTTCTTTACGATAGGCACAGTGATCTGGTATGCGATGATCGGAAAGAAGGTAAAGAAATTGGAAAAACAAATCAAAAATACGGCCATTGTAAACTATGAACAAATGGCAAAAAGTACCATCGAAAATATTTTGGACTTCTTTAAAACACCCAAAAGAGGTCTTTCAGAAGTCCAAGCCGGGATGCTGAGAGAGCAATACGGCGACAATAAAATTACTTATGGCAAAAAGAAACCCTTCATTATGGAAGTCATCAAAGCTTATATTACACCGTTTACTTTAGTTTTGATTGCACTAGGTATTGTTTCTTTTATTACGGAATTTGTTTTAGCAGCACCTGGAGATAAAGACCTGTTCGGTGTTATTGTCATCTCTACGATGGTAATCATCAGTGGAACAATGACCCTGATTCAATCGGTTAGATCGAATCAAGCAGCCGAAAAACTGAAATCAATGGTTAAAGTGACCGCTACGGTTAAACGCAACAATCAGTTCAGCGAAATTCCGATGGAGGAGATCGTTTGCGGCGATATCGTCAAATTGTCCGCCGGAGATATGATTCCAGCTGATATCCGTTTAACCCGCACCAAAGATTTATTTATTTCGCAATCTGCGTTAACCGGCGAGAGCTATCCGGTAGAAAAAACAGCCGAGCAAACGACTATCAGTTACGACACCGAAACCAGCTACGAAAACTTAGTATTCATGGGCAGCAACGTTATTAGCGGAACCGCTGAAGGAGTGGTGGTTTCTACTGGCAACCGGACATTATTTGGCCACGTAGCTAAGGATTTATCTGACGAACCGGTCAAGACCAGCTTTGAGTTAGGGATTCAAAAAACCTCCTTCTTGCTGATCAAATTTATGTCCTTAATGGCTCCAGCTGTAATCGTGATTAACGGCTTCACAAAAGGTGACTGGATGGAAGCTTGTCTATTTGGCTTATCAGTAGCTGTCGGATTAACACCAGAAATGCTGCCAATGATTGTGACTACTAATTTGGTTAAAGGCGCTTCTGGCATGGCGAAAAAAGGGACGATTATTAAGAATCTAAATTCGATCCAAAACTTCGGTGCCATCGATGTATTGTGCACGGACAAAACTGGTACCTTAACCCAAGACAAAATTATTTTAGAATACCACCTTGATTGCGAAGGCAAAGAAAATGACCGTGTCTTGCGTCATGCTTATCTAAACAGCTATTATCAAACAGGCTTGAAAAACTTGTTGGACATTGCAATTATTGATGCCTCTAAAGAAACACTGAACACTGACAAAATTCAATACCGCAAAGTGGACGAAATTCCTTTTGATTTTGAACGCCGCCGCATGAGTGTAGTGGTAGAAGATGCCCAAGGAAAGACTCAGATGATCACAAAAGGGGCAATTGAGGAAATGCTGGCCATCTCCAGCTACGTGGATTTTCATAAAGAAGTGATTCCATTGACGGAAGATGTTCGCAAAGAAATCTTGGAAAAGGTCAAAGAGTTAAACGAAGATGGCTTGCGGGTTTTAGGCGTCGCTCAAAAAACGAACCCAAGTGTCGTTGGCGAATTCTCCGTTAAAGATGAACAAGACATGGTGTTGATTGGTTATTTAGCTTTCCTAGATCCACCAAAGGAAACCACCAAACAAGCCTTAGAAGCCTTAAAAAAACACGGAGTAGGGGTCAAAGTTTTAACTGGCGATAATGCGTTAGTCACCGAATCCGTTTGTAAACAAGTTGGATTAGAAGCTGAAGTGTTAGTCAGCGGCGAAGAAATTGCCCGCATGACGGATATCCAACTGGCAAAAGTAATTGAAGATTTCAATATTTTCGTCAAATTGAATCCGCAACAAAAAGCCCGGATTACCCGCCTGTTGAGAGACAACGGTCATACAGTTGGTTTCCTAGGTGACGGTATTAATGATGCACCAGCCATGAAAGCTTCAGACGTTGGAATTTCAGTTGACACTGCTGTCGATATTGCTAAGGAATCAGCGGATGTGATTTTGCTGGAAAAAGATTTGATGGTCTTGGAACGGGGAATTATTTCTGGTCGCGAAACCTTCGGCAACATCATGAAGTATATTAAAGTAACAGCCAGCTCAAATTTTGGCAATATGTTTTCTGTCTTAGTTGCCAGTACCTTTTTACCATTTCTGCCAATGATGCCGCTGCAGCTGCTGATTCTGAATTTAATTTACGATGTTTCCTGCATGTCAATTCCCTGGGATCGAATGGACAAAGAGTATCTGGATGAACCAAAACGCTGGGAAGCCTCTAGTATCGGAAAATTTATGGTGTGGCTGGGCCCAACAAGCTCCGTATTCGACATCACGACTTACCTGTTAATGTATTTCGTCATTTGTCCAGCAGTGATCGGCGGCAGCTATCATACACTAGCACCAGCACAACAGGTTGCTTTTATTGCTTTATTCAATGCTGGCTGGTTCGTTGAATCTCTATGGACGCAAACCTTGGTGCTGCATGCTTTACGGACACCAAAAGTTCCGTTCCTGCAAAGCCGTGCATCCTTTGTTTTAACTGTCATCACCGGACTAGGTATTGCTGCCGGTTCTGTCTTGCCATTTACTGCTTTGGGAAGAAGCTTTGGGTTGATGGCATTACCATCAAACTATTGGGTGTGGCTAATGGTTACGATTGTCTGCTATCTAATGCTGGTGACCGTTATCAAAAAAATCTATATTCAAAAATATCAGGAACTATTATAATAGAAGAAACACGGATCGATTCCAAATGATCCGTGTTTCAGCACGCTGTAAGGAGTGAGAAAATGTTTGTCCACCATGTCTGTATTCAAACCAATACGTATCAAGAATCACTGGTCTTTTATCAAAAATTAGGCTTTGAATTAGTACAAGAAAGTCCCAATTTTCACGGCCGAAGCTACAATACTTGGCTATCATTATCCAATTTCTATATTGAACTGCAAACCGGAAAAGATAGATTGAAAGCTCGCGACCCGCATGTGTCAGAAGGTATCGCACATCTTTGTTTGTGGGTAGAGGACTTATCAGCCTTTTTAAGCGAGAAAAAATTTCCAGATGAACTTTACGTGAAAAAAGAAAAAATCTATACAGTCGAAAATGGTCAGTTAACTAAACTTCGTGCCCCAGAAGGAACAATCATAGAAATTCGGAACAATCCAGGAATATAAAAATAGTCAAAAATCCAGCCCGCTATTTTAGAAGGCTGGATTTTTAACTAGTGGGCATGTTTCTTTCTAAAGACAATGATACCACCTGCTAGGATGATAATAATTCCGCCAGCAACCGTTAAGTAAGCAGTCGTCTTTTCACCAGTTTTTGGATATTCTTTCTGAGCTGCAGTTTGAACTTCAGCTTTTTTCGCCGTTACTGGTGTTGGCTTGGTAGTAGTTACGACATTTTGAGCACCAGTATTTTCGGATTTTTCATTTTTTCTAGGTCCGTTATCAATTGGTGCATTTCCATGTGAAGAAGCTTGAATCCAGTTGACAACTCCGGCAAATAGGCTGCCGTGCTGTCTAATCAAATCTTGTTGAACTGGAGCTAGATGATTCAACATATGCACCAATTCTTCTTTAGAATAATGGCTTAATGCAACGAAGCCATTACCAGCAGGGTAAAGAACTTGAATATAGTTGTATAATTGGTCGACATTTTGAATTAATTCATCGCAGGTAGTGTATAGATTTGGATTGAAGGCTAATGCTTTTTCAGCTGCTTCCCAAGAAATCACTTTATCTTTATGCACCATCCGCAGAACTCTTACATAAGCACCCATATCCATACCAATGATGTCGTAATTGTATCGTTCAAATAGTTGCCATGCGCTAGCTAGTTGATGATCTGTATAGCCTGCTAATTCTGTTTGATCAATTCCATAATTGTCTTTTGTTAATAAATCGCGAATGACTGCTGGAGTGTACTCTTTTGGTTTTTCTTTTTCAGCAGGTTCTTCGGATTCTTTGGTTTCATCTTTTACTTCAGGAGTTTCAGACTCTTTGGTTCCAGTCGATTCAG
>LIDZ01013739.1_pt15 | contig 17255 bp, 11 predicted proteins | sample 644651 | NCBI WGS metagenome assembly LIDZ01 (sample SAMN03856242, study PRJNA289617) | food metagenome | isolation source: wine grapes on drying loft during traditional withering process | host: Vitis vinifera cv. Corvina | place: Italy: Gargagnago di S. Ambrogio di Valpolicella | collected 2014-01 | reverse complement strand
CCGGGAAAGTAGAGGCTGAACAGATAAGGCGTCAGCGGCTGCAGTTCAATCGTCTGGCCAGCCGTGCTCTCTCCGGTGATCAGATCTGGGAAGCCCACGGCTCTGGCTCCATTCCTTTCGATGGACACCGTCACCGCATTCGGACCATAATTGACCACATTCACCAGCGTCCGTCCTTCGTATTCCACGCTTCTCCACTCCACACCATATACAGGCTCACCATCCGTAGGGTCCAGAAGCATAAGTTGCTGCGGGTTGATGTTCTGCAGGATCGGTAATAAGAAGTCCCTGATCTGACTTGCAGTCCAGTCTGCCGCCGCTATCTTGTCGGCATGTGCAAATACATAACTTCTGTCTGCGGCGGAGAGCGGCGTGCCATGAGGCGCAAGCTCCAGAGCATGGGAGCCGATCAGCAGCACCCGACCGCCCTGCTCTATGAAGAGCCTGATCCCGCTCAGCGTTGCCGGATTAACCCGTGACGCATTAGGGACGATCAGCAGCTTGTAGCTGCCCAGTCCTCCTGCTTCCACCTGCCGCTCCGAGACATACCCTGCCTTATATCCGCTGTAGGACAGCGCCTCGTACGAGCGAAGCGACACCGCTGAGTAATCTCCAGAGAATACGTCCGAGGCGGTTGAATAGAGGATGGCCGCCTGCGGCTGCTCATTCTGAAAGGCAGTCACCTGTCCAGCCAGCCGGTTCAGGTCCAGATTGGTCCGCCCGGCCTGCACCACCGCGTCCGGGCGATGCAGAATGCTGCCTTCAGCGCTGGCGTCTTCATTGTAGGTCCGCTCCCAGATCCAGATGGCCGAGCCGCCCCTCCCATGAATGGCACTCTGCCACAATACGGAGCGGACATGCTTCGCCTGCTCCGGGGTGTACATTTTGTCACCGTCGGCAATCAGATGATGCTCCGAGTTGAAAATCGGCGCCTCCTTGAAGGAGGCTTGAAGATCATAGAAGCTAAGCTCTTCCATAAAGCCCTTCGGACCTTCATTAATATAATTCCAGTTGTCATTACCATTGATTTGGCTGAACTGTGAGAACCGCTCGATATCTACGCCCCAGGACAAGCTGCCTCTCGGATCACCCATGATCTTGGCCTGCACAGGTAAATCCGGGGCGAGCTCATGAATAATTCCCGCCATCCATTCGTGCCAGCTGGAAAAATAGTCCTGGTTGAACAGTACATAATCATAAGAGAGCGGAGAAGCGGTTACATTATCAGGCATCGCCACCTCTGCGAAGGAGGTGTAGGCGGTACCGTAAACGCCGTTGAGCTGCGCAATGCTGCCGCCATAGACTTCCTCCAGATAATCTCTCCATGCCGGCAAGGCATACGGATCTTTATTGGCCTGATAAACGGATTCGTTGCTGAGTGTAAGACTCTGCAGGGAATCATAATCTTTGATGGCGGGAATCAAAGCCCGCAAATAATCCTCGATGATATCTTTGGACATAGGCCGGAACAGAGAGAACTTGATAAAACCATTGTTCGCCACCTTCAGCTCCGGCCATTTCGCGAGCGCCCAGTCCGGGAAATAATGCGGGGAAATCAGAAGATTGACCGCCACATCGTAATCCTCCGCCCGCTGGAGCACCGGCTTTAAGTCGGATTCAATTTTCCGTGTCGAGACTACATACTCCTTCTCTGCGGAATAACCGCCCAGATCCTCAAACCCGGGATTCTGTGCCAGATTGACTGTACTCCCTGACTTGACGACACTGAGGTCGTCAAGCCAAACAGTGCCCGTGTTCTCGGACAGAATAACCAGGGGGTAGGATACCTCGCCTGCCGCCGTGGTATATTCGAAGCTCACCTCACGCCAGTCATAGGTCCCACTAGGAAATGATAGCCGCTGCTTCCAGCCGGTTCCGCCGGGAAACCAGACATTTTTGGCATTGTCGCCTTTCACCCATACTTTAAATTCATAAGTCGTCTCCGGCTCTACCTGTAATGTCTGGCTGACATTGATGAAGACATTGGACTGGCGCGGCGAAGCATTGGATATCTTCAGGGAGTTGTTCCCCGAGTGGCCGATCCCTTCCACAATGGCAGCGGTGGCGGAGACCCCACCGGAACGGTTGACTGTATAGCGGTTCACGAAATCCTTGTTATCCAGAATGACATCTCTTGGCCCCAGCTCCATCTGAATTACATTAGCTCCGAGATCCTGCAGCTTCGGGATATCCCTCTTCACCTGGCTAAAGTGGCCATAACCTGTGAAGAAGATCGGCCGTTCTTCCGTGAAGCCTGTACTTCGCACCCTCGTGTCGCCGAGGAAAGAATACCCTGATATTTCCGGGCGTCCGGATACATAACGCGGAGCAGACTGCGGTGTGAGGCTTCCATCCAAGTACCCCTCCAGCTGCGCCTGCGCGTCACTGAACAGCTTCTCCAGTTCAACAGCCACATACTGCGCCCTGCCCAACCTACCTTGCAGGATATCCTCCTTGCCATAACCAACAAAATCCTTGATAACGGTATAGTTGATACGCTCATAATCCGTTGATAGCCCCTGCGCCTCACATTGCAGCAACAGCTGCTCCAGACCGGGGAGCTCTGCATTCACAGCGTCCAGCATAGCTTCGATCTGAGCAGGGGCGATAACGGCTGTAACCTTCAGCTCCTGCCTTTTGACGGAAGCTGATCCATCCTCTGTAAGCGTGAATTCAAGCTGATGCTCCCCCGGTTCCGCTGTGCTGAACGGGAGAGTCCATTCGGCGACCGAATTACCGGGAAGTGTGAAATCTTCTTCCACACCGGACAAGCCGGAGGAAAGATGAAGGCTCTGGCTCTCCAGGGTCCAGTTCACTGCGTACACGGAATAGGACACGGTGGAATTCACATTGACCTCCTTGGGTCCTTCAACCCAGAAGCTCCAAGGGTCGTCGGAGGGCACCAGATGCAGTATCGCGTGATCAGCCGGACTTTTGGCCTTGCCGATGCCGGGTGTCCATTCGATCCACCCTCTCCGGCCCGCCCCGTCATTGTCATTGAACAGCAGCGTGAACGGAAGCTCACCATCCCCGGGCATAGCGGTAGCGATTGTTGTCCACGGCATTCTCACCTCGTAGAAGATATCCTGCCCGGACTGGGTTGCGGCGGCTGTAATGCCCTCCGCACCCTGAGGCGCCCCGCCTTCGCTGAATTGCCAGACATGGGCTTGACCGTCCATATAATTGATGCCGTATTCCGGCCCGTAAGTACCTCCGGGGCTGAAGGCAAACTGGATGCTGTCGCCTCTCCACATTGTGCTGTCGGAGACGGGCGTATGCATGTTATCCGTCACCTTCGCCGCCCAATAGAAATTGTTCTCGTCATATGCAAGATAGACACTGGCGGATACATCAGCCGGTCCTTCCCAGCCGCTGACCAGCACCTGCGCGTCAGCGACAGGTAAGCGGACTTCACCATAACCGGCCCATTCGTCCATAATGCCGTCTATTGTAATATTATCCTCGGCTTCCAGCGCCAGGGCATGGTTATGGCTGCCAAAGCTGTGGCGGAACGCTTCCCAGTCTGTAATCACTGGAGCGGGCTCCCCATACACCGACAAGGCAGCAGTAGCAGGCAGTACGCCTGGAGAAGGTGTAGCCCCCTCCATTGTAATCGCTTTCAATTTTTCTCCGTAAGCAGCAGGGGGAAGGCCCCCTGCTGCTATGGAGAGGATAAGCAAGAAACATAAGGCCAGAAGCACCCGTTTATCATTTCCCATCTTATTTCTCCTTTCAATATTATAATGAATTGTTTTTCTGAGCAGGTCCGGTGGGAAGCGAAATCCGCTCCACGACGCCTTCCGTAAATTGACCTCTCAATTGGAGCACATAACGAATATGCGAAGGTTCGATCTCTCTTACATCATTTCTGTGCTGCAGGACACCAAGTGCGGCTGCTACACCCGCTGCTTCACCGATTGCACTGACCGAAGCCATAATCCGATAAGAGCTATGCGCCTCATGCGTACCACTGATGCAGCGGGAGCTGAGCAACAGGTTGGAGCAGCCTCGCGGGATTAATGACCGGTAAGGGATATGATAATAACCATTCCCGGGAATACGCTCCAGCCTCGTCGCTCTGCCATCCGGGCTGTGAATATCAAGAGAATAAGCACATGCGGCAATCATGTCCGGAAAATGCCTTGCACCCAGACAATCCTCCTCCGTCAGCATATATTCTCCGGAAATACGTCTGCCTTCCCTCACTCCAAGCTTCGGCGCGATATAGTCCAGCTTCGCCTTTCTGAACGCCGGATGGCCGGTAATCGCCTCGAACAGCTCATTCGCCTGCCTGGTCCCCTCCTCCATACCGCGTGCCAAGGATTCAGGCCGGGTAGGGTCCACTCCCAGCACGGAGGTGGAATTGAACAGCACCGCCTCCCCGTCCGGATAAGGGAAGCAGGTAATGCTCTGCCTCGGATTGCGGGTCCCGCCGCGGGCTTGCAGTTCTTCATAATAGGGAAGCAGCTCGCGGCGCAAGGAATGAATAGCCGACCATTCAAGGATATTCGGGTTCTCAAGCTTAGAGGTGTCCAAACCACTGACCCGGAAGGTGGCTGTAGCAGACTGCATTTTTCCGTCGCCCGTCCGGCCCAATTCGTATTCCATCCCCGCCATTGCGGACAGGTTGCCGTCCGCCGTGGCATCCAGAAATATCCGGGCGGCCCCTCCGTAGCTTGGCTGCCCTGCAGATGGAGGTGCTGAATCACTCCGTCCTGCACAGCCGCCTGTGTAACCTTGCATCCGGTCCACACCGTCAGAGCAGGCTCGGCCGCCAGCAGCTTCCTGTAAGTTGCTTTGAGCACCAATTCATCATAAGTGGGAACACGCTGCTCGCTATAGTGGGTATAGGCGGCCGGGAATAGTTCCCTATGAATGCCGCTGGTGATTGGACGTCCATTGGAATCCCGGAAATTGCAGATCAGCGAGACACTGGAAAAAACTCCGGTTCCGCCTACCTCATCTCGCTCTTCAATCAATAGAACGCTCGGGGACATCCTGGCAGCGGCCAGTGCAGCCGTAATGCCTCCGATGCCGGCACCCACCACAATAATATCGAAATTCTGCCGCAAGCAGGTCACTTTATTCAACTCCATTCATTTAATGAGGTACCTATTTACAGAAATAATCACCATTTCAATGTTGTTACCCTTTACCTGCAGTAACAATTTCCATCCGCCCCGGAACGCCGCTGTAGATGACTTCTTCATCACGGATGATTTCACACCAGCCCGGACTGAGCCGAACATCAATGACATGCCCCCGGAAAAAGAAGCCGGAGAACTGGACATGGCCTTCCGCAGGCGGCTGTGGATGAATCCACAGGCTTCCATCCAGCTGCGGGTCCAGACCGGCCATGCCGAATAGCAGTGCTTCAGCACCCGCCAAACCGGCCACCACATTGGCCCGTTTGTGCGCTGGAACAGCCGGCCGGTCGCAGTAATGCTCCTGTGGATAATAGGGCAAATGCCGTCCCATCCAGAAGTGGCGCTGCAGTACATCCCAGGCCAGCTCACCTTGCCCGGATTCCCATAGCGTAAGAGCCAGCATCGGCCCATCCCCTGTGTAAGCACCGCTGCCCGACCAATCCGGATCATTCTGTTCATAGTGCAGTTCATCCTCGGAAGAAATGCTGCTTACGCCGTAATTGCCCAGGAAAGCGCCCTCTCTGACCTGTGCGAACATGCCGCGCTTCATCTCCACGCTGCAGGCGCCGAATCGCAGGGCATCAAAATATTGAATCGAATAGATCAGCTCTTCATGGCCTCCAGGGTACAAAGCCTTGAACCAGGCCTTATCCTCATCCCACAGATAGCTGCGAATGGACTGCCGGATGCGCTCAGCCTTGTCCCGCCAATGCTCCGCAGGTTCGTCGGAGAGTCCCAGGTACTGGGCAAGATCCGCCAAGCGGTCATAACTCCAGGCCCGCTCGGCATTCGGACTGGCGACGATATGCTCATAGCCCGCACCGCGCATCTCCAGCAAGTTAGGCTGGAGGCCGTAATCCAGCAGCTCATTCCACTGCGGCAGACGGTTGTCATCATATAAGGCCAGCTCACGCATCGTAGGAAACAGCTCCGTTCCGCCGCCATGCAGCACAATGATCGACCACGCGAAGTTCAGAAAGGACCACAGGCTGTAGGAATAAGGCACGTTGGCCCCCCTGCCGCTTGGAGCAAACCGCGAGTGCCGGTCGATGCCGCTCTTCACCATCAGCCCCGCCAGTTCCGCCGCTTTGTCCTTGCCCAGCATCATAGCCATCGTGCGCGCCCCATAGCCCCCGATATCCCATGGATAGCAGCAGATTCCGGCACCTTCCAACCCGGAGACAACCGGGAAGGGCCGGATCGCAAAATCCGGATTATCCCATAGGCAGACCAAACCGCTGATCAGGGAGCGACGGTAATACTCTTCCAGCCCCGGAATGTCCGATTGCAGAACCGGCAGCTCCCGGCAGGCTTCTGCAAGCCGCTGCTCCCAGGCAGCAGTTGTCCGCTGCGCCATCTCTCCCAAGTTCGTCCTTTCATTCCCTTCGAACTTCTGTCCGGCAGGAGTAAGCACTACTGCCAGACAGAATACGGCCTCTTCACCTTCCTCCAATACCCGTTCCCGGCTTCCCTCACTGATCAGGGTGACACGCACTTGTTCATTCTCCCAAATTCCCTCACCAATGTTCACAGCAGCACCAGTCCCGGTCAACGGAGCCCCGTAATCCCATTCATCGAAGGGAACATACGCCGGACTCCCCGGCAGCAGCTGCGGTTGAAAGGCCAGTGAGATGGCTCTTTGGCTGCGGTTCTTAACCCTCTGGGTGAGAATAAACCCATGCGCATCCACAAGCGGTGTCAATTCGCTGGTCATAGCAAGTGAAATCAGCCGTTCACCGATTAGGTGATGATAGGTTCCGTGCCGTTTTATCCGATCGGGCTGCCATATCCCTTTGGCATACAGCATGCCACAATCCCCTTTGCCCAGTCCTCCATCATCTGTAATCAAATGATTATCCGCTGTTACGTGAATTTTTACTTCTAGCTCCTTGGCCGCAAAAGGCGGCGAATAGCAACCGCGCACCCCGCTGACGGTACGCTCCAGCGGGGCAGCCGTGCTATAGCCGCTGCACACCCAGGTATGCCCGGCTGGGGCAAGGCTTTTACGTAAATCAAAAGCAAATTGGTCCAGTGTATAGTTTATTGATGGTTTCATACTTCACCTCTCTCACCTGAAATTCTATGCCACTATAAAACTGCATTCAGCCCTTCACCGATCCAAGCAGAACGCCCTTAATGAAATGTTTTTGCAAAAATGGATAGACGCAGAGAATCGGCAGTACCGTAATCATAATCGCCGCCGCCTTCAGACCCTCCGGCTGAATATAGTGGGCAGAGTCTCCGCCTGCGAGCAGAGCATCGATCGGTGTCTGAAGCATCTGGTACAGCTTGACCGTCACGGGCAAGCGCTGGGAGTTGCTAATGAAATATAAAGCGTTCGAGTACGTGTTCCACAGCGAAACCGCATAAAAGAGTGAAATGGCCGCCAGGATCGGCTTGGACAAGGGCAGCGTCAGTCTGAAAAAAATCGTCAGGTCTGTCGCACCGTCTATCGTCGCGGATTCCTCCAATTCCACCGGCAGGCCTTCAAAAAAGGATTTCATCACAAACAGATTGTAGGCGCTCACCAGACCCGGCAGCCAGATCGCCCAGAACGTATTGATCAGATGCAGCTGCTTGACCAGCAGGAACAGCGGAATCAGGCCGGTGCCGAACAGCATGCTGAACATCACCATGAACGTAAATATCTGCCGTCCCTTCAAACGCCGCTTCGACAGCGTATATGCCGCCAAAGTAGTCGCGATCATCTGGAGTACGGTGCCAACTCCTGTAATGATTACGGTATTTTTGATGGCCACCAGCAATTGCCCATCTATGAACAGCCGCTTATAGGCCTGAATATTGATTTCCACCGGCCAGAGCACTACCTCTCCTGAGATAATCGCCCGGCTGCTGCTCAGAGACATGGACAGAATGTTCAGAAGCGGAAACACGGTTACAAAGGCGCACAGTGCCAGGAATACATACAACGGCGTACTTTTCAGTCGATTTACCATAATCCGCCTTCACCCAGCTTTTTCACAATTTTATTGACCGTCAGCACCAGAATCAACCCGATTAGCGCCTGAAACAATCCAACCGCCGTCGCCAGACTATACTGGGCATTCTGCAGCCCTGTCCGGTACACAAATGTGCTGATGACATCCGACACACTAAACACGGCGGCGTTCTGGAGATTGAAAATATGCTCAAAGCCCACATCCATCATCTTGCCCATCTGCAGAACCAGGAGCACGCCGATCGTACCGCGGATGCCCGGCAGGGTGATATGCCAGATCTGGCGCAGCTTGGTAGCTCCGTCAATTTTGGCTGCTTCATATAATCCGGGATCAATGGAGGAGATAGCGGCCATATAAATGATTGTGCCCCAGCCTGCGCTCTGCCAGATCGTCGACACAATGAATACAACGGGCCACCAAAAGGTGCTTGTCATGAAATATACAGGGTCCACGCCTATTGCCTGTAATACTGCATTCACTACACCGGTAGAGGGCGACAGCAGGGAGACAATGATCCCGGCTAGCACCACCCATGAGATGAAAAAGGGCAGGTACAGCAAGTTCTGTACCGTTCGCTTAAACCAGTTCACCCGCAGCTCATTCAGCAGCAAGGCGAGCAGGATCGGTGCAGGAAAAGCAAAAACAAGATTGTACAGATTCAGCAGCAGCGTATTTCGCAGGACCTGCCAGAAGTCGGTACTCTGGAACAACGCACGGAAATGCTTCAGTCCTACCCAGGGGCTGCCCCAAACCCCGTCCAGCAGGCGGAAATCCTTGAAGGCAATTAGCTCGCCGTACAGCGTGACGAATTTGAATAGGAAGAAATACGACATTGCGGGAATCAGGAACAGATACAAATAACGGTCTCGGTGCAGGTAATAGAACAGGCCCCGTCCCGGCTTTTGGATGCCTTTAGAGCTTATGGCTGCCGGACCGGAAGGATGCTGCAATGTTTTTTGCATAGGGATCTTTCTCACTCCTTGCTTTTATTTCAGCTTATCTTTGTTTGTATCGTACCAAGCCTGAACCTTAGCAGTGACACTGTCTCCGTCAAGGCTGTCCCAGGCTTTACGCAACTCCTCGACCGCTTCATCCGGCGTCTGGTTTCCCATCGCCATGCGGGTATTGATTTCCTTCCATTTGGTCTCAAACTGGCCGGCAATGGAAGAGTATTCCGCAACAGGCGGGATATATGGAATATCCTTGCGGAAAGTATACGTCTCCGAGAATTTAATGATTGCATTCTTCAGCTTAGCCATATCCAGATCATCCTGATTGTCCCCAGCCCGGGTGAGCAAATAATCAGGTGTATACTGCTCCTGCTGGACTACTCTGTACTCCGAGGCATATCCGACTTCTGTTTTCCACTTGTCATAATCGGTCGTAACCGGGATGTCGTTCTTCATCTGATAATGAACCCCTTCGTCCCCATAGGTCAGCGGCTCCCAGCCCGTATCCAACATCCAGTCTATGAGTTCCATCGCCGCCTTGGGATTCTTCATGTTCTTGTTGAAGGCGGTCAATAGATGGTTAGGAACCTCAACCTCATAGCCGTTCGTTCCATACTTCGTGGCCAGAGGCGGAACTGCAGCCAACTGGGCATCCGGATTATTCTTCCGCAGATCATTAATGGTATTGTCCATATTCAGATTGCTGAAATAAATGCCGGAACGCCCCGTGGTCCACAGTTGCTTCTGCCGCGAAAATTCCTTGTCCGTAGCAAACTCTTTATCAACCAGGCTTTCCTTGTAAGCAAGCTGGCGGAAAGCAAGCGCGTCTTTATAGCGTTCTGTGAAAAAGCTCTGGACGAGCTTCCCGTCCTCCACGAACCAAGCTGCGCTGCGCGCCATAAACCAGTCGTCCGTAATCGCCGTATACGCCGTTGACATCGCCATAGGAATCGTATCCTTCTGTCCATTGCCATCGGGATCGTTGTCACGGAAAGCTTTAGCTACCTCAATCAGTTCATCCACCGACTTCGGCATATCGAGCCCCAGTTTATCCAGCCAATCCTGCCGGATGAAGAGAGCTGTATTGGCACGGGTAGGCCGCAAGCTGGCGATAGCATACGTTTTGCCGTCCTCCAGCGTCAGATACGGCTTCAGCTCAGGGTGCTCCTGCAGGTATTTCTTATAGCTGGTGCTATACTTGTCGATGTACTCATCCAGAGGCTGAATAACCCCTTCATTAGCCCAACGAACGATAAAGTCCCGGTTATAGGTCGTCATCATATCCGGAGCCTGATCAGATGCAATCAGCACATTGAATTTATCCGCTTCCTGATTGCGCGGGATGGGTACCCAATTGACCTTGACCCCGGAATTCTCATTGATATACTTCGTCCACCGGTTGTCCTCATAAGAGCCTTCGCCAGTAGCAACCTGCCCTCTGTCATAAATAGAAGCTGAGATTTCTTTGGGCAGTGAGGCATATTTGTCTACGTCTGCCGGCTGTGAGGCTGCGGCTGAGGTTGGCTTTGCCGCATTGCCTGTGCTTCCGTTATTACTGTTGCTGCATGCGGATAAGGATACCGTCCCGAGCAGCAGCAGGGATACAAGTGCGGGTGTGATTTTGTTTTGTCTGTACATTCCTTTGACCTCCAATGGATTAGTGATAGCAAGCTTGTGATGTCTTGATAAAGCAGTACAACCGGGCGCCGGTCTGCAACTCAACTATAGTTCCCCGCCACGGAGACTGAACAGTTGCAGAACCTACAATGAACTCTCATTTACCGATATGCAGGGACTATTCGTAGAAAACGCAATGTCTTAATGGAAAGTGGAACCCTCCTGATTTGTCAATCTATCATATAATGTAGGTACCATCTGCCGGTTAAGGGAGCGATAGCAAGTTGAAGAGAACAATAGCAGCCAAGGTACAACTCATTTATATCACTCTATTCGTCCTGATTATCCTCACAACCGTAGCCATCAGCTATGTAAGCTCAATCCGCCAGTTAGAGAACCAGGTGATAGGCTCCAATCAGAATGTGCTGAGCCAGATCAGCAAGCGGGTGGACAGCGTCCTGCAGGAGATTGATTTGACAACCATCAATTTTTTGCGAAACAATGAGAGCCGCTCCTTTTTTGAGAGCTCTGCTTCAGATGCCCCACAGCATCTTCTGGGTCTATCCATGCTTCAGGATCAGCTCGGCAATATCCTGGGGGCCAATTTCAATATGAAGGCTGTGTTTCTGTACTCCACAATCAGCGGCAAGCTGATCTCCGCTTCGGATTATTATGATCTGGATTCAGCGGCCGGGATGAGCTGGATCAAGTCTTTTACCAGCAGCACCAAGGTCAATAAATGGACAGCTTCTCCACCGGATGCCCATAGCAGCGACTTTCTGCTTGTCCGCAATTACCCGTTTACGGCTGGGCCGAAGGACAGAAGCGGTGTTATGGTCACACAGATTAATGAAAAAAGTATCTCGAAGATGTTCAGCGATCTGCAATTCAGCGATAGCTACAACGTATTTCTGGTCGATCAGAACGGAAATATACTGTCCCATAAGGATTCCAAGCTGATTCATCAGAGTATTCTTGATCAAAGCTATAGCGCCCAGGTCCTTTCGAAGGAAGGCCACGGATATGTGACCGAGACAACGGCTCACGGCAAAAATCTTATATTCTACGACAATTCCGCCTATACCGGCTGGAAGCTGATCTATGTCGTGTCCCAACACCAGCTTAGCACTCTCTCGCTTACTGTCCGTTATATTCTGATCGGCATGGCCTGTCTGATGCTGGTTGTCGCTACTCTGACGACCCGTTTTGTCAACCACCGCTGGTTTGCCCCCATGGAATATTTTATTGCCAGACTAGAGGAAATCACGAAGCGCACTCCCCTTGGCCTGGAGAACGGGAGAACTTCACCCTCCCTCTCCTATAATGAGCTTCATAGCAAAATAGAGCAGGTATTCAGCGGCTACTCCAATGCCGAGAAAAAGCTTCACGAGAGTATCCCCGCCCTGAAACTGCAGATCATGTTCGATATTCTGACAGGCAACAAGACGAAATTCGAATTCGCGGAGCCGATGCTGAATCATGTAGGTATAGATCTGTATCCCGAGCATTATATCGTTCTAACCATGGAATATGACAATAAAGCTATGCTGGAAAAAGTGGGGGATATGAATCTTTACCTCTATGCACTGTGCAATGTTGCTGAGGAAATAATCCGCTCCAGCCAGGGAGAGATTAAAGGGGTAGCCGTTCAGATGAATGACTTTCAGGCCGTAATGATTCTGAGCTTCAGAAATGGTGGAAGTACAGAGAATACCGCTGCGGCCAAAGCCCTGGGAGAGCATTTCATGGCCTATATTAAGGGACAGTTCAGGCGAACCCTTTCTATTGGCATAGGAGGGCATTATGATCATTTCTCTGATATCCGTAAGTCTTATCTTGAGTCGGCGGCACTGGTCTCCTGTAAAATTCTGATGGGGCCAAGTGCTCTGATCACCTCAGACGATGTAGAGTCCTGGAACAGCGGCAGACTGCTTGAGGTATTTGAATCCATAGATGATCTTATAGAAACAGTTAAACAGGTCAATGCGGAGAAAACCGGAGCGGTGCTGGAAGAGCTGTTCAAACGTGCGGCCCGCTGCAATCTGACCAAGGAGATGATGGTCCAGCTCTGCCTGCAGGTCATCCTGAAAACCCTAAGGACTGCAGCCGATCCTGCCCTGAACGAACAATTTCAAGCAGAACATGAGACAGTCCTTATCCGCCTCCAGCGGTGCGAGACGCTGTACGAACTACGGGCCGTCCTTGGTTCCCTAATGGATGAACTGATTCAGTCCATGATCGACAAGAGAAACAATAAGAAAAAGAGCAGCGAACTGATTGAGAGCATTCTCTCTTATATCACGGAGCATTACAATGAGAGCGACATCTCTGTTAATTATCTGGCGGACAGATTCAACATCAGCCCTAATTATTTAAGCAAGCTTTTTAAGGAATATACGTTCAGCAATTTTGTGGATTATCTGATTGAAGTCCGTATGAAATCCGCCCACAAGCTGTTGCTCGAAACCCCAATGAAACTGAACGAGATTGCACAGCAGGTCGGCTACACCAACTTTTCAAGCTTCCTGCGTAATTTCAAAAAATATTATGGCATGACACCAACAGAGTACCGCCAGCTTCATTTAAAGCATTTTTTTCACCCTCGAGGATAAATATCGCTTATTCTTACACAAATTATGAAATATAGACTTACATTATTGCGGAATTGCCGAGCAACGTACCTTATGGATATTGAGTCTGACGGCAATTAGGCTATAGTTATTAGTTATAAATTTAAAATACTTGATGTATAATGGATATTACAATTTACACTCTCAGTAAAGAAGGGATTTATTTGAGTATATTTTTAGAAAAATCGATTTATAAAAAAATAATCAAAAACATCTCATCCGACCCATTTACTGTAACTTTTTGGGATGGTTCTACTGAACAATATAATGAAGGAACCCCCCCAGTATTTCATATGACTTTCCATAAGCCATTAAATAAAAGCGCTGTGCTAAGTAGTACAATGAATGCACTTGCAGAAGCTTATATGGATGGGACTCTAACCATTGAAGGTAACCTTGAAAAAATTATAGAGTCTGCATTTAACAACAAGGAAAGCTTTTTAAATCAGAGTAAACTGCTGACAAAGCTGTCTAAGATCAAGGGCAACTCTACGAAAAAATCAAAAGAGGACATTTCCTATCATTACGATCTGGGAAACGATTTTTACAGTCTTTGGCTTGATGAAACGATGAGTTATTCCTGTGCCTACTTTAAAACACCGGAGGATACTTTGTACGATGCTCAAATGAACAAAATCCATCATACTTTAAAAAAATTGAGCTTACAGCCAGGACAAAAACTACTCGATATTGGTTGTGGATGGGGCTTTCTGATGATCGAAGCGGCTAAATTATATAATGTTCAGGTGCTGGGAATTACATTAAGTGAAGAACAATATAAGATAACGAAGCAAAGAATCGAAGCAGAAGGGCTAACCGGTCAAGTGGATGTACAACTTGTCGATTACCGGGAATTGAGCAAGGAGAATCTAACCTTTGATCGGATTGTCAGCGTTGGGATGCTTGAACACGTTGGTCAAGTTAACCTTCCGGTTTTTATGGAGGCAGTTGATAAGCTTCTGGTTGAAGGTGGAGTAGCCCTGATTCACTGTATCACTGGCTTTGTTGAAACGGAGGGTAACGACTTTCTGACAAAATACATTTTCCCAGGTGGTTACATTCCATCCATCCGTGAGTTAGTGGATCATATGTCTCAACATCATTTCAGAATCGATGATTTGGAAAATCTCCGTTTACATTATCATAGAACCCTACAGTATTGGGTCAAAAACTTTGAAGCAAACATTGAATCCATACAAGAAATGTTTGATGATCGATTCATTAAAATGTGGCGTTTATATTTAAATGCCTGTGCTGCAAATTTTACAGCTGGTATTACGAATTTACATCAGTTTTTAATCACGAAAGGTGTAAATAACACCCTTCCCTTGACTAGAGACTATTTATATGAGTAGAAATAGCGAGAAATAGAATGATAATATATAGCGTAAATGGCGATCGCTTCCGGGTGTTCAATCCGGAAAGCGATCGCCATTTTTTCTATCCATTATTATAGGAATGACTCACTGACAGCTCTCAATCGCTTAGATCAGCCCGATTTCATTCCCCATCGTACTGATATCAATTACAAACCGGTAACGGACATCGGAAGCGAGTACACGCTCCCAGGCTTCATCAATCCGGTCGGCAGATATAACCTCGATCTCAGATGCAATATTGTGTTCAGCGCAGAAATCAAGCATTTCCTGCGTTTCACGGATTCCACCAATCATCGATCCGGCAAACGAGCGGCGGTGACCAATCAGCGAGAATACGTTTACTGACAATGGATCAGCGGGCGCACCGACATTGACTAATGTACCATCCAGTGCAAGAAGCGAAAGATAGGCATCGATATTAATCTGCGCACTTACAGTATTTACGATTAGGTCGAACGAACCGGCAAGCTGCTTAAATGTCTCCGGATCGCTAGTCGCATAATAATGGTCCGCTCCTAATTGCAAACCGTCTTCCTTCTTCTTCAGTGACTGTGATAAAACAGTAACCTCAGCCCCCATGGCATGAGCAATCTTCACAGCCATGTGTCCAAGGCCACCAAGACCCACCACAGCTATTCTTTTGCCTGGAGCAGCTCCCCAATGACGCAAAGGTGAATAGGTGGTGATTCCGGCACACAAAAGTGGTGCAGCGGCGTCAAGCGGAATGGCATCAGGAATCCGGACTACGAAGTTTTCTGTTACAACGATATGGGTGGAATACCCGCCTTGTGTATATTGCCCGTACCGGTCGATAGCTCCATAGGTCCCCGTATTTCCCTTTAGGCAATACTGTTCCTCGCCTTTATGGCAATTACTGCACTCTCCACAAGAGTCAACCATACAACCTACCCCTACCCGATCACCAACGGAATACTTTGTGACTTCGGAACCGATCTGGCTAACAATTCCGGCGATCTCATGTCCTGGAACGAGTGGATAGTTAACCGGACCCCACTCCCCGCGGGCTGTATGAATATCCGAGTGGCAGATCCCAGCATATTTAATCTCAATAAGAACATCGTGCGGCTGAAGATTCCGGCGCTCAATGGTGGTTAGCTTGAACGGACCTTCCTGACTGAATGTAGCGCGTGCATTAACTTTAATCATTGTGTAACCTCTCTTCTAATGAATATGAAAATGTGTAACGCAGACTTTACAAAACCTATCTTATTACTTAAAGTTAACTCTAAGTCAAGAACTAAATACAATTGAGACGGGAGATACATGATGAAGACATACTCCATCAGTGAAGTTGCAGAATACTTTGACATGACACCACATACCCTGCGTTACTATGACAAGGAAGGTCTTATGCCTTTTATTGAAAGGACCTCCAGCGGAAAACGCGTTTTTAAGGAATCGGATATGGAAGCTTTAAAAGTAATTGAATGCCTAAAATCATCCGGAATGCCGATTAAGGAAATTAAACATTTTATTGAGTGGTGCTCTGAGGGAGATTCCACCCTGCAGCAAAGATATGACATGTTCCTGGAGCGGAAAGCTTCCGTAGCAGCACAAATGGAGGAATTAAAAAAAACGATGAAAGTCATAGAACATAAATGTTTATATTACAAGACCGCCTTGGATAGTGGTACTGAAAATGTTCCTCTCATCAGAAATGGACTTTCAAAATACAGTAAAAGCGGAGCAGATTGATCTGCCCCGCCTTTCACTAATTCGTAAGTTTCTTGATTAAGGAAGCTTCATCCAAACGTTTTTTTGATTCATTCAATGATAGTACTATACGAAAAAATATCCCATCAAAGGACCCATAAAAATAGCTAAATAGATAAGTGTAATCCATGGCTGATAATTAATATAAAATTCCTTAAAAGAAAGACTCCAAGGATGTTTAATGATCACCCAACCCACAACATCAAAGATCATACAAACTCCTGCCCATATTGCACCAGTAATAAGAGCTTCTTTAAGATTTGGCATAGATAAACCCCGAATATATAGCCAACCAAATATAGAAAAAAGAACTATATTATAAATCGGATGCCAAGGTTTTGTTTTTTCATACCCCTCACCCATGCCTTTTCCGTCCATGGGACTCATTTTTAACACATAAATATTAAAAACTGTATGTAAAACGCCAATAATAGTGACTATAAAATAGCAGATCCAGAACCAAAACATCGACATTGTAAAATCCTGCATAACTGCCTCCTTTAAGCCCAATCATTTCGCTAAACCTTTAGATCTACTAACATTTATAATATAATAAATGAATTGTCTCTAAAACTCCAATATAAAAAGTCGATGTAAAAAAAATATTATACTTACTAAAACAAAAGCTGCTCATCGCTTCAGTTACCTTCCTTGTCTGTCCCAATCGGATCGTGCAAGGATACGTCCTTGCGTGTTTTTTTGAGCGACGGAGATGCATCAGGATTTCATTTTCAATGCAACGAGCTGCAAATGTAGCTAACTTCGTACCCTTGTTGGGGTGGTAACTCTCAAAAGCTTGCCTCTTTTACGCAATGTTTTTTCCATATGATTCCCTCAC
>LIDZ01004187.1_pt1 | contig 17301 bp, 24 predicted proteins | sample 644651 | NCBI WGS metagenome assembly LIDZ01 (sample SAMN03856242, study PRJNA289617) | food metagenome | isolation source: wine grapes on drying loft during traditional withering process | host: Vitis vinifera cv. Corvina | place: Italy: Gargagnago di S. Ambrogio di Valpolicella | collected 2014-01 | reverse complement strand
TCAACTACTTTGTAGCCAACGCGAGTTGCTTCTCCGTTTGAAGGATCAATAACCATCACGTTTGAAGCGTGAATCGGTGCTTCAAACTCTAAAATTCCACCTTGAGCGGCAGTTTGAGAAGGTTTTTGGTGTTTTTTAACGACATTGACGCCTTCAACAACGACTTTGTCTTTTTTAGGAAGGACTTCTAATACTACGCCTTCTTTATTTTTATCTTTACCAGAGATAACTTTTACTTTATCGCCTTTTTTAACGAACATTACTGTTGCGCACCTCCTTTGGTTGAAACATTCCGATTATAATACTTCCGGTGCCAATGAAACGATCTTCATGAAGTTGCCTTCGCGCAATTCGCGAGCAACAGGACCGAAGATACGAGTTCCTCTTGGGCTCTTGTCATCACGAATGATAACTGCTGCGTTTTCGTCAAATTTGATATATGAACCATCGGGACGGCGAGCTCCTGTTTTCGTACGAACGATAACAGCTTTAACAACTTCACCTTTTTTGACAACCCCACCTGGCGTTGCTTGTTTAACCGTAGCAACAATCACATCACCGATATTAGCGGTTTTGCGACCAGATCCGCCGAGAACTTTAATAGTTAAAATTTCACGAGCGCCTGAGTTGTCCGCGATTTTTAAACGACTTTCTGCTTGGATCACTTGTGTATCCTCCCTTCTCAATTTTAAAGAAATAAGTTTTGAGAAACTTAGGTTTTATTCTTGCGTCACATACCTTTAAAACAAAGCAGGACGGGTTTGTTATAGATAGAAATATTTACGAAACTCTGGCGTGATTAGATAACCACTGCTTTTTCCACGATTTCTAACAAACGGAACCGTTTAGTAGCTGATAATGGACGAGTTTCCATAATTCTCACAACATCACCAATTTTTGCTTCATTGTTTTCGTCATGAGCTTTATATTTTTTAGAATATTTCATGCGTTTGCCATAGATAGGGTGATTCTTCTTGGTTTCAACGACAACCGTAATTGTCTTGTCCATTTTGTCAGATACCACGCGACCTTGATAAACTTTACGTTGATTTCTTTCAGACATACCTGAAATGGCCTCCTTCCACTATTTTACAGTTTGTTCACGCAATACAGTTTTAATGCGTGCAATCGATTTACGTACTTCTTTAATACGTGCAGTGTTTTCTAATTGACCTGTTGCTAGTTGGAATCTAAGATTGAACAATTCTTCTTTTAATTGTTTTTCTTGATCAAGCATTTCGGCAGTGGTTAATTCTCTGATATCTTTAACCTTCATTCGATTCACCACCCATTTCCTCACGTTTAACGATCTTAGTTTTCACTGGTAATTTGTGAGAAGCAAGACGTAATGCTTCGCGGGCAACTTCTTCAGGAACACCGGCAACTTCAAACATGATTTTACCGCGTTTAACTGGTGAAACCCAGCCTTCAGGAGCACCTTTACCAGATCCCATACGTACCCCAATAGCTTTGGCAGTATAAGATTTATGAGGGAAAATTTTAATCCATACTTTCCCACCACGTTTCATATAACGAGTCATCGCAATACGCGCTGCTTCGATTTGACGGTTTGTGATCCAGTGAGATTCTACAGCTTGTAAACCATATTCACCAAATGCTACTTCTTTACCGCCTTTAGCTTCTCCGCGCATTTTTCCACGGAACTCACGACGGTGTTTCACACGTTTTGGTACTAACATGATTATTTCCCTCCTTTCTTAGTGTTTTTTTTAGTTGGAAGAACTTCTCCACGATAAATCCACACTTTAACTCCTAGTTTTCCGTATGTTGTGTTTGCTTCTTCCCAAGCGTAGTCGATGTCGGCACGCAATGTATGAAGAGGAACAGTTCCTTCAGAGTATCCTTCTGAACGAGCGATGTCCGCACCGTTTAGACGACCAGATACTTGAGTTTTGATTCCTTTAGCGCCAGAACGCATAGTACGTTGGATGGCTTGTTTTTGTGCGCGACGGAAAGCTACACGATTTTCTAATTGACGTGCAATACCTTCTCCGACTAATTTTGCATCTAAATCTGGTTTTTTGATTTCAACGATGTTGATGTGAACTCGTTTACCAGTTAATTTGTTTAATTCTTTTCTTAGGTTTTCAACTTCAGATCCGCCTTTACCAATAACCATACCAGGCTTAGCTGTGTGGATTGAAATATTCACACGGTTTGCAGCGCGTTCGATTTCAACTGTTGACACAGCGGCATCAGCAAGTTTAGTTGCGATGAACTTACGGATTCTCAAATCTTCGTGTAGAAACTCAGCATACTCTTTTTCGGCATACCATTTAGCATCCCAATCACGGATGATGCCTACACGCATTCCAATAGGATTAACTTTTTGTCCCACTGATTATCCCTCCTTATTTTTCTGATACCACTACGGTAATGTGACTTGTACGTTTGTTGATTGGTGACGCTGATCCTTTAGCACGTGGACGGAAACGTTTCATTGTAGGTCCTTCGTTAACAAAAGCTTCAGAGACAACCAAAGTTTCAACATCTAAGTCAAAGTTGTTTTCTGCGTTAGCAACTGCTGACATTAAAACTTTTTCGATTAACCCAGCAGATTTGTTTGGTGTGAATTTCAAAATTGAAATCGCTTCTGCTACGCTCTTTCCTCTGATAAGATCGATTACTAAACGTGCTTTACGAGGAGACGTGCGAACTGTTCTTGCAGTTGCTTTCGCTGATGTGATTTGTTGTTCCATGATGATATCCTCCCCTCAAAATTAACGTCTTGTTTTCTTATCATCGGCTGCGTGGCCACGATAAGTTCTAGTTGGTGCAAATTCACCTAATTTATGTCCTACCATGTCTTCTTGGATGTAAACTGGTACATGTTTACGTCCGTCATAAACAGCAATTGTGAATCCTACGAAATTAGGAAAAATTGTTGAGCGACGAGACCAAGTTTTAATGACTTTTTTCTTTTCAGCGCCTTGTTGTGCTTCGACCTTCTTCATCAAATGTTCATCTGCGAAAGGTCCTTTTTTCAAACTACGACCCATGTTGTACCTCCTCTCAAAATGTGCGACACATGGTCAATGATACTATTTATTCTTACGACGACGTACGATAAGTTTGTCTGATGCAGCTTTTTTGTTACGAGTTTTGTAACCCAATGCAGGTTGTCCCCATGGAGAAACTGGAGCTTTACGTCCGATAGGAGCTTTACCTTCACCACCACCGTGTGGGTGATCGTTAGGGTTCATTACGCTACCACGTACAGTTGGGCGTTTGCGCATCCAACGAGAACGTCCAGCTTTACCGATGTTGATCAATTCGTGTTGTTCGTTACCAACAGAACCGATAGTAGCACGGCATGCAGCTAGGATCATACGAACTTCGCCTGAGTTCAAACGAACTAATACGTATTTGCCTTCTTTACCAAGTACTTGAGCACTTGTACCAGCTGAACGGATTAATTGTCCGCCTTTGCCGGGTTTCATTTCGATGTTGTGAACCACAGTACCTACTGGAATGTTTTCTAGAGGTAAAGTGTTTCCGATTTTGATATCTGAATTTGGTCCAGAAACGATAGTCATGCCAACTTCTAAGCCTTTAGGTGCTAAGATGTAAGCTTTCACTCCGTCTGTATAGTGAACCAACGCGATGTTTGCTGAACGGTTCGGATCATATTCGATCGTTTGAACAGTTGCAACTACATCATCTTTATTACGTTTAAAGTCGATGACACGGTATTGGCGTTTATGTCCGCCACCTTGGTGACGTACAGTAATACGACCGTTGTTGTTACGACCGGCATGGTTTTTTAATGGCTCTAACAAAGTTTTTTCTGGTGTGCTAGTTGTAATCTCAGCAAAGTCAGAACTTGTCATGTTACGACGGCCATTTGTGGTAGGTTTGTACTTTTTAATCGCCACGTCTGTTTCCCTCCTATATTAATCGCTATTTCTTGTGCTTATTCAGCATCGAAAATTTGGATTTCTTTTGAATCTTCTGTTAACGTCACGATTGCTTTACGACGTTTTTTAGTGAAACCAGTGTATTTACCCATACGTTTCGCTTTTGGTTTAGCATTCAGAATGTTTACGTTTTTTACTTTAACGTCAAACGCAGCTTCAACAGCTTGTTTAACTAAAGTTTTGTTCGCACGAGTGTCCACTTCAAAAGTGTATTTCTTTTCGTCCATTTTTAACATGGCTTTTTCAGTGATCACTGGGCGTTTAATTACGTCTAGTAATTCCATTATGCAAGCACCTCCTCAATTTGGTTAAGAGCAGTTTGCGTTGCTAAGATTTTTTCGTTAGCGACTACATCAAGTACAGTTACGTTAGATGAAGTAGTAACAGTAACGTTTGGCAAGTTGCGAGCTGAGCGTTCTGCAGCTTCGTTACCTGTTTCTAGAACAACCAATACTTTTGAGTCAATTGACAAGTTAGCTAAAACTTGTTTGAATTCTTTTGTTTTTGGTGCATCAAAGCTTAAAGCTTCAACAGCAACCAAGTTGTTTGCAGCAACTTTTTCTGATAAAACAGATTTGATTGCTAAGCGACGAACTTTTTTAGGAAGTTTGTAGCTGTATGAACGTGGTGTAGGTCCGAAGACAACGCCACCTCCACGCCATTGTGGTGAACGGATTGAACCTTGACGGGCACGACCTGTTCCTTTTTGACGCCATGGTTTGCGGCCACCGCCACGAACAGCGCTACGATTTTTCACAGCGTGTGTTCCTTGTCTTAATGAAGCGCGTTGCATGATGATTGCATCAAACACAACACTTTCATTTGGTTCGATTCCGAAGATTTCTTCGTTTAAAGTGATTTCACCGTTTTGAGTTCCATCTTGTTTGAATAATGCTACATTCGGCATTCCTTAGTTCCTCCTTTCCTATAACAATTATTTAGCTTTTACAGCTTTTTTGATTGTGATTAATGATTTTTTTGCGCCTGGAACATTACCTTTAACTAAGATAACGTTGCGTTCAACGTCAACACGTACAACTTCAAGGTTTTGAATTGTTACGCGGTTGCCGCCCATACGTCCAGCCAATTTTTTATTTTTAAATACACGGTTCGGTGCAACAGGACCCATAGATCCAGGACGACGGTGGTAACGAGATCCGTGAGCCATTGGGCCGCGGCTTTGTCCGTGACGTTTGATAACGCCTTGGAATCCTTTACCTTTAGTCGTTCCGGTTACATCAATGATGTCTCCAGCTTGGAAAGTATCAACTTTCACTTCTTGTCCTACTTCATAATCTCCTAGCTCAACATCTTTGAATTCTCGAATGAAGCGCTTAGGAGCCGTGTTTGCTTTTGCAACATGACCTTTCGCAGGTTTGTTAGACAAAACTTCACGTTTATCTTGGTAACCTAATTGAACTGCTTCGTAACCATCGTTTTCCATTGTTTTCACTTGTAAAACGACGTTTGGTGTTGCTTCGACAACAGTTACTGGAATTAATTCACCAGACTCTGTGAAGATTTGTGTCATTCCCACTTTTTTCCCTAAGATTCCTTTGGTCATGATTACACCTCCATCTTCTTATTATAGTTTGATTTCAATATTTACACCGCTTGGTAAGTCTAGCTTCATTAAAGCATCGACTGTTTTTGGTGTTGGGTTCACAATGTCGATAAGACGTTTGTGTGTACGCATTTCGAATTGTTCGCGTGAATCTTTGTATTTATGAGTCGCACGGATTACAGTGTAAAGACTGCGTTCTGTTGGTAATGGAATTGGACCAGACACGCTAGCTCCAGTTCTTTTTGCAGTTTCTACGATCTTATCCGCTGATTGATCTAAAATACCATGTTCATACGCTTTTAAACGGATACGAATTTTTTGTTTTGCCATCTTGTTCCCTCCTTCGCCTATTTTAAAAAGTAGACATAGCTCCACGAAAATTTCCGTCACGCTCGTTCGTGGCAAAGCGTCCGGGCGTGTCGCAACCTCTCGTTTCAAAGCCGGAAGATTCAAATTAGAACCCCCCAGTACATTCACACTCCTGTGAACAGCACCTTTATGATTATATTACATTAGAATAGGCATTGCAAGGATTTTCTCAAGAAAATTCCCGCTAATTCGCTTGTTTTCAGAAATTTTTTCAATTTTTCAAAATAAGGGCTGATGATTTATACGCTATATAATAGAAGAAACACAACTTTTCAGTTCGTTCAGGTGCCGGAAAAGCTTGCTGCTTCAACCTTTAACCTCTTATTTTCAGGTACAAAAAAAAGAGCCGCTAAAAGCGACCCTTTACGTCCGGGCATGTGTCTTGCATTTATAAAAAGTTGTGTAAGTTCGAATTAAGCGTTGATTGCTGAAACGACGCCGGCACCAACTGTACGTCCGCCTTCGCGGATTGAGAATTTAGTACCGTTTTCGATAGCGATTGGGTGGATTAATTCCACTTCCATTGCTACGTTATCGCCAGGCATAACCATTTCAGTTCCTTCTGGCAATTCAACTACACCAGTTACGTCAGTTGTACGGAAGTAGAACTGAGGACGGTAGTTAGTGAAGAATGGAGTATGACGTCCGCCTTCTTCTTTAGATAAAACGTAAACTTCAGCAGAGAATTTTGTATGTGGAGTGATAGTACCTGGTTTAGATAATACTTGTCCACGTTGGATATCTTCACGTGCTACACCACGTAGCAATGCGCCGATGTTGTCGCCAGCTTCAGCGTAATCCAACAATTTACGGAACATTTCAACACCAGTAACAGTTGTTTTCGCAGTATCTTCAGCGATACCAACGATTTCAACTTCATCACCAACGCGTACTTGACCACGTTCAACACGGCCAGTAGCAACTGTTCCGCGACCAGTGATAGAGAATACATCTTCGACTGGCATCATGAATGGTTTGTCAGTGTCACGTTCTGGAGTTGGGATGTAAGAATCCACTTCTGCCATCAATTCAATGATTTTTTCTTCGTAAGCAGCGTCGCCTTCCAAAGCTTTCAAAGCAGAACCAGCGATAACTGGAGTGTCGTCGCCTGGGAAATCGTAATCTGTTAATAGGTCACGAACTTCCATTTCAACTAATTCTAGTAATTCTTCGTCATCAACCATATCAACTTTGTTTAAGAAAACAACGATGTAAGGTACGCCAACTTGGCGAGACAATAGAATGTGTTCACGAGTTTGAGGCATAGGGCCATCAGCAGCAGATACTACTAAGATAGCTCCGTCCATTTGTGCAGCACCAGTGATCATGTTTTTAACATAGTCCGCGTGTCCTGGGCAGTCAACGTGAGCGTAGTGACGGTTTTCAGTTTCGTACTCAACGTGAGCAGTGTTGATTGTGATTCCGCGTTCGCGTTCTTCTGGAGCACCATCAATTTGTGCGTAATCCATAGCAGTCGCGCCGCCAGTTTTAGCAAGTACAGTTGTAATTGCTGCAGTTAAAGTTGTTTTACCATGGTCAACGTGTCCGATAGTACCAATGTTAACATGGGGTTTTGAACGGTCAAATTTTTCTTTAGCCATTTAAATATGTTCCTCCTGAGTGTTTTTATCTGATAGGTCCGCGGTACGCTTGCACCGCGAGCCCATATCATCGCTATTATTTTAGCTGAATTGTTGCCAAAAATACAGTTCTTTTAGAAAAACAATTGGATTTTATTTGAGAATTTAAAAATTACTCAGATTTTCCGCCGTTTTTCTTAATAATTTCTTCTTGAACTGCTTTTGGAACAGCTTCATAGTGGTCAAATGTCATAGTGAAGACACCGCGACCTTGTGTTGCTGAACGTAGAGTGGTTGCATAACCAAACATTTCAGCCAATGGAACCATCGCACGAACAACTTGTATGCCGCCGGCACGAGCATCCATTCCTTCTACGCGACCACGACGAGCAGTCACGTGACCCATAATATCACCTAAGTAATCTTCTGGGATAACAACTTCAATTGCCATAATCGGTTCAAGGATCGCTGGATTAGCTTTCTTCGCAGCTGCACGTAATGCCATAGAAGCGGCAACACGGAAGGCTGTTTCATTTGAATCGACATCATGGTAAGATCCGTCGTAAAGTTTTGCTTTAATGTCAACCATAGGATAGCCGGCTAATACACCGTTGTCCATTGATGCTTTCAAACCCGCTTCAACAGCTGGAATGTATTCACGAGGGACAACCCCACCGACGATTGCATTTTCAAATTCAAAGCCTGCGCCTTCTTCGTTTGGTTCGAATTCGATCCATACGTGACCGTATTGACCTTTACCACCAGACTGACGTACGAACTTACCTTCTGCTTGAGTACCTTGACGGAATGTTTCACGATAAGATACTTGAGGAGCTCCAACGCTTGCTTCAACTTTGAATTCGCGACGCATACGGTCAACGATAATGTCTAAGTGAAGTTCACCCATACCAGCGATGATAGTTTCGCCTGTTTCCACGTCTGTTTCAGCACGGAAGGTAGGATCTTCTTCAGATAGTTTTTGCAAGGCAACACCCATTTTATCTTGGTCTGCTTTTGATTTAGGCTCAATCGCAACTTGGATAACTGGTTCTGGGAATTCCATTGACTCAAGGATAACTGGTGATTTTTCAGCACACAATGTATCCCCGGTAGTTGTATCTTTCAAACCAACTGCAGCAGCGATATCTCCAGCGTAAACTTCAGAGATTTCAGAACGTGAGTTAGCATGCATCTGTAAGATACGGCCAACACGTTCACGTTTGCCTTTAGTTGCGTTTTGTACGTATGAACCTGATTGTAAGACACCAGAATACACACGGAAGAAAGTTAGACGACCAACGAATGGGTCTGTCATTACTTTAAATGCTAATGCAGCAAATGGAGCGCTGTCGTCAGCTGGACGTTCTTCTTCTTCTTCAGTCTTAGGATTGATCCCTTTGATTGCAGGAATATCCAAAGGTGAAGGCAAGTAGTCAAGAACGGCATCCAACAATAGTTGAACCCCTTTGTTTTTGAAGGCTGAACCACATAGAACTGGATAGAATTCAACGTTAACTGTTGCTTTACGGATTCCTTCTTTCAATTCTGCTTCAGTGATTTCTTCACCTTCAAGATACTTCATCGTCAAATCTTCATCAGTTTCAGCAACAGCTTCTACTAATTTTTCACGCCATTCTTCAGCTAATTCTTTGTACTCTTCAGGAATGTCGGTTTCTTCGATTTCAGTACCTAAGTCGTTTGCATAGATTTCAGCTTTCATCTTCACAAGGTCGATGATACCAGTGAAATCATCTTCCGCACCAATTGGTAATTGGATTGGATGAGCATTTGCGTTCAAACGGTCGTGCAAAGTTTCTACAGAATATAGGAAGTCTGCGCCGATTTTGTCCATTTTGTTAGCAAATACGATACGTGGCACACCATAAGTTGTTGCTTGACGCCATACGGTTTCAGTTTGAGGTTCAACCCCAGATTGAGCATCCAGTACAGTTACAGCACCATCTAGTACACGTAATGAACGTTCAACTTCTACAGTGAAGTCCACGTGTCCTGGTGTGTCAATGATATTGATACGATGACCTTTCCAAGCTGCGGTAGTCGCTGCGGACGTGATAGTGATTCCACGTTCTTGCTCCTGTTCCATCCAGTCCATTTGTGAAGCTCCTTCGTGAGTTTCACCAATCTTGTGGATTCTACCAGTGTAATACAAGATACGTTCAGTCGCAGTCGTTTTACCAGCATCGATGTGGGCCATGATACCAATGTTACGAGTGTTGTCTAGAGAAAATTCTCTTGGCATTTCTTCTGTTTCTCCTCTCTTAAATCAAATTAAGCGTACGAATATCTTTCTGCTGACAGTTGTCAAATGCAGAGAGGATTTTACCAACGATAATGAGCAAAAGCACGGTTGGCTTCGGCCATTTTGTGAGTATCTTCGCGTTTTTTCACAGAAGCTCCAGTGTTGTTAGCAGCATCCATGATTTCTTTAGCTAAGCGGTCTTCCATTGTATGTTCTCCGCGAGAACGTGCATAGTTAACAACCCAACGTAAACCCAGTGTTGTACGACGCTCTGGACGTACTTCAACTGGTACTTGGTAGTTAGATCCACCGACACGGCGAGCTTTAACTTCCAAAACAGGCATAATATTTTCCATTGCTTGTTCGAAAACTTCCAATGGATCATTTCCTGTAGATTCTTTGATTGTGTCAAATGCGTTATAAACGATATTTGCAGCAATCCCACGTTTTCCGTCAACCATTACACGGTTGATTAAACGAGTTACTAGCTTTGAGTTATACATAGGATCTGGTAAAACATCGCGTTTTATAGCAGCACCCTTACGAGTCATGCGTAACTCCTCCTTCCGAAAATATGTCTTTTATCTAGTTCGTTTTTTAAGCTTTAGGTTTTTTAGTACCGTATTTAGAACGGCTTTGTTTACGATCGTTAACGCCGGCAGTATCTAATGCGCCACGCACGATGTGGTAACGTACTCCTGGTAAATCTTTTACACGTCCACCACGCAATAAAACAACACTATGTTCTTGCAAGTTGTGGCCGATACCTGGGATATACGCTGTTACTTCGATCAAGTTAGACAAACGAACACGGGCATATTTACGTAATGCAGAGTTAGGTTTCTTAGGTGTCATAGTACCCACACGTGTGCAGACCCCACGTTTTTGTGGAGAGTTAACGTTTGTTTGAACTTTTTTGAAGCTGTTGTATCCTTTATTCAATGCAGGTGAACCTGATTTTTCCACCTTTGATTTACGAGGTTTACGTACTAATTGATTAATTGTAGGCATTCCTTGTTTCCTCCTTCCTCGATTCGCTTTCTAGTCCCACACATCCTGGTGGTTCTTTTTCGGCGATAAAAAATAATGCATTCTATGCATTCTTTATCAAGCGTACCTTGACACAGTCAGCACGTCTCACTTGAGAGACCTGTTCACAAAGCACCTCAGATAGCATATCACGGTTGGATTTACCTGTCAACAACCAGTTGGAAGTTTTTTTTTGATATTTTCAATTGAGGGTTTCTTTCTATCTTAATAAGAAAAGTCTCGCATAATTTTGGGAAACTAGATATCAAATAGGCAAAAAATCTTTTTGGTCTTTTTTACTCAAAAAGAACTATCTTTTTTTGCAGGTTCCGATTACAATAGAAGTAACTTAAACGAAGGTGGGATTTTTCGATGAATCTAAAGGAACTGGTAGGCATTGAGGTCGCTAAATATGTGAAGGACGGCATGGTCGTTGGATTGGGTACTGGATCAACAGCTTATTATATGGTAAAAGAAATCGGTCGGCGCATGAAAGAAGAAGGACTGAACGTTACGGGTGTTGTTACCTCTTCTGCGACTGAAAAACAAGCAACAGAACTAGGCATTCCTTTAAAAGCAATTGATGAAGTGGACCATGTGGATTTGACAATTGATGGCGCAGACGAAATCAGCAGCGACTTCCAAGGAATCAAAGGCGGCGGCGCAGCCTTGCTGTTCGAAAAAATCGTAGCAACTTATTCCAACGAATGCATCTGGATCGTCGACGAAAGTAAAATGGTGGATAAATTAGGCAACTTCCCATTACCAGTCGAAGTAGTTTCATTTGGCAGCCACAACCTGTTCCGTCTCTTTGAAGAAAAAGGCTACAATCCAAAGTGGCGCAAAACGGCTGAAGGCGAATTGCTGATAACTGATGGCGGACATTACATTATCGACTTGGCTTTAGACGTAATTGAAGATCCTAAAGCATTGGCTGATGAGCTGGACCGTTATGTAGGTGTGGTGGAACACGGTTTGTTTATTGACATGATTTCTCGTGTCGTTGTAGGTACCCCAGAAGGACCAAAAGAACTAGTTGTACCTGGCAAATAGGCTCTAAATTTTAAATTCCGCTTCTATCTAAAGGAAAACGATGGAAAAAATGGCGAAAACATTGTACAATGAACCAGGAATTGTAAATTTCAGAAACGAACTAAAGGAGAGAATATTATGCCAAAATTAGTTTTTTCTCGTCACGGACTAAGTGAATGGAACAAATTGAATCAATTTACTGGATGGGCAGACGTTGATCTAGCTCCAGAAGGTGTCGAAGAAGCAAAAGAAGGCGGACGCAAAATCAAAGAAGCTGGAATCGAATTTGATGTTGCTTACACTTCTGTATTAACTCGTGCCATCAAAACTTGTAACTACATTTTAGAAGAATCTGACCAACTTTGGGTACCAACTGTTAAATCTTGGCGCTTAAACGAACGTCACTATGGTAAATTACAAGGCTTGAACAAAAAAGAAACCGCTGAAAAATACGGTGACGAACAAGTGCACATCTGGCGTCGTTCATACGATGTATTGCCTCCATTGATGGAAGCAACTGACGAAGGTTCAGCAGCACAAGAACGTCGTTACTCAATGTTAGACCCTCGGGACATCCCTGGCGGCGAAAACTTGAAAGTTACTTTAGAACGCGCGCTTCCTTTCTGGCAAGATGAAATTGCTCCTGCTTTGAAAGACAACAAAACTGTTTTAGTAGCAGCTCACGGTAATTCATTACGTGCTTTGGCTAAACACATCGAAGGTATTTCTGATGAAGATATCATGGACTTAGAAATCCCAACAGGCCAACCTCTTGTTTATGAATTGAACGACGACTTAACAGTAGCGAAAAAATACTACTTATAAGAATAGCAATACCGCTGAAACATCTTGTTTCAGCGGTATTTTTTATACTCTAAATTAGAAAAGCAGACAGCCCCTTAATGAGTCTGCCTGCTGCAATAATCTATTCATGATTTAAAAAGAAGGATACTTTCGTTGTCAACAAGTCGATGGCTACATGGTTCTCGCCGCCTTCTGGCACGATAATATCGGCATAGCGTTTGGTTGGTTCGATAAACTGGTGATACATCGGTTTGACCACCGATAAATATTGTTCGATAACTGAATCGAGGGTGCGGCCTCGTTCTTCCATGTCCCGTTTGATCCGGCGAATGATACGGATATCGTCATCAGTATCTACGTAAATCTTGATATCCATTAAATCCCGCAGACGTTCGTCTTCTAAAATTAGGATGCCTTCCAGAATGATCACTTCCTTGGGCTCCTGCACCACTACTGCTGTACTGCGGGTATGAGCCACATAATCATATACCGGTTTTTCAATGGCTTCAAAGTTCAACAGTTTTTGCAGATGTTCAATCAGTAGATCCGTATCGAAAGCGAAAGGATGGTCATAGTTCGTTTTCAACCGTTCCTCAAAGCTTAAGTTACTTTGATCTTTATAGTAAGAATCCTGTTCCAGCATCATAATTGAATGATCTGGAAAATTATTGTAAATCGCACGGCTGACGCTGGTTTTTCCGCTACCGGAACCGCCTGTCACACCAATGATGATCGGCTTGCTTTTCATGAAATACAACCTCTTTCGTGTTTTTGCTACACTCATTATAGCGAAAATCAAGGCAATTGCTATTGCTTTATCAAAATTCTTGCAAAATTTTGTAAAGATCGGTTAATTGCCGGATTTGGTACGTGGGCTGGATGATTTCTGCCGGTTTGTTTTGCGGGTTCATCCATACCGTATCAATTCCGGCGACCTGTCCACCTTTAATATCCGAAGTTAACGAATCACCGATGATCACCGTTTCCTTCTTATTCAGATGAGGGATTTCATCAAAAACGATATCGAAGTATTCCTTCATAGGTTTATGAACCCCCATCTCTTCGGAAATGAAAAATTTCTTGAAGTAAGGCGCTAGTCCAGACTGCTTCAACCGCTGATGCTGTGTTGCCGATACACCATTGGTCACTACATACAAATCCTTGGTTTGGCTTAATCGCTGCACGACCTCCAGACCATCTTTAATTAACGTGTGGCCTTGATTCAAGTAATAACGGTAACGTTCTTCAGTAGCTGGACCATCTACTGTTTTGCCAAAGCCTTCAAAAAAGATGCTGAAGCGTTTGTTCAGCAAGTCTTGTCGGGAAAGCAAACCTTGTTCATGCTCCCGCCAAAAGCCACGGTTCATTTCCTTATAGGCGTCCTTTACCTCTTCCTCCAAAGGCACACCCATCTCAGTAAACAGCTTGTTTAAGGCCTGTTCTTCAGCATCTTGAAAATCCAGCAACGTATCGTCAATATCAAACAATAAGGTGTTATACATTTCTATTCCTTCTATCTAAAGTATTTTTTTAACTGATGCAATTCACTTTGCGTCAAAGAACGATACGTGCCTTGTCCCAGGTCCGACGGCAGACGTAAAGGTCCCATCGTTAGACGTTCCAGCTCTGTTACCTTTTTCCCGCAGGCTAGGAACATCTTCTTTACCTGATGGAACTTGCCTTCTTGAATGGTTAATTCCACCACAGAAGCCGTGGGGCTCGCTGAAATAATTTCCAACTCCGCTGGTTGGCAGACAATCCCGCCATGGAAAACAATCCCCTTGGCAAAAGCCGCCACGTCTTCCTCGATGACTTCTTCATTTACAATTGCTCGATAGGTCTTCTGAACCTTTTGTTTCGGTTGCAGCAGGTCGTAACCTAATTGGCCGTTGTCTGTCAGCAAAAGCAACCCTGTAGTATCTCGATCCAAGCGTCCTACTGGGTACAGCTCTTTTCGGCGGTCGGGTTCTGCGATCAGCTCCAAAACGGTTTGACAATTGGCATCCTGCTTAGCCGTCACTGCACCTTTTGGCTTATTCAGCAAATAGTACACATGCTCGGTGAACAGTTGCTGCCCGTCTACGACAATCTGGTGCAGCTGACTATCCACATTGCGCTGCGGATTCATTTCTACTATACCATCCACTCGTACCCGCTTCATGAGAAACAAACGCTTCATCTCTTTGCGGGTAGTTTGCAGACGAAACTCAATTAATTTATCCAAACGCACTTGCGAAAACTCCTTTAAGCTTATCGCCATCCATTATACTGGAATCACGGATGAATGCAATCACAGGATCAGTCTTTCCCAGAGCTAAAAAAATACAGACTCTCCACAACAGAGAATCTGTATCCTTAATTTCTAACGAAACGCATAGATAATTTCGGTAATCCCCACTAACATGAAGTAGGCTCCGACTAAAAAGCTTAGCGTCAATACTGAAGAAAGCGGGTTGAACAATAGGAAGATCCCTAATAGAATACCGATAATATTGATTATCACAGTAAACCAGTAGTAGCCGTTGCTGAAGGCGCGGGCACTGCCAGCTGTCAGTAGGCCTAAAATGGAATCAAACAGGAACCAGAAAGCAAAGATAAACGGCAAGGTAATCACACCTGCACCAATGTTAAATAGTAAAAGCACCCCAATAATGATATCGATAATCCCGATTAAAATCGGCATTTTGCTTTGATAACCGGTTAATTCCTTCACCTTGTTGCGGACAAAGATTTCGTAGATTCCCTTAATGATAGCAAAAGCCCCAATAACGATCACAATCGCTACCAGATTCCCCACTGGGTCTTGGAACGAAAGCAAGGCAACGATAATAAATAGAACGCCTAAAATCAGCGAGCTCCAGTTAAATCCTCGATTTTGTTTTTGTGTATCCATAATTTATTTTCTCTCCTCTCATAAAAACCATAGCACAAGTGAAATTTTTCGTCAGTTTTCGTGCTTCAAAAATGTTTTTTCGTATTTTTTGCTGAAATATCCAAATTGTTTTCATTTAAAACCGCTTTTCCTTGCAATTTGTTAAAAAAAGCGTTAGTATTTTATTAGATCGTAAATTTCTGCGATCTGCTAAGTGAATACAAGGTTTCTCATACACAGCGTAATGACCTGGTAGAGAAAGTTGAACCTAGACTTTTTTTAGACAGTTGCGCTTGCGGCTGTCTTTTTGCGTATTTTCGCAAAACCATCGTGCTGAGAATAACCCGTCACTTTAAGAGATCTGGCTGTAAACCAGCAGTCAGTGACATTTTAAGGAGGAATTTGGTTATGGCAGTAACATTGAAAGTAGAAGAAAGAGCAACTCGTCCCCGTTCCCTACGCAACAAGCTACGTCACGAAGGTAAAATCCCTGGAGTCGTTTATGGCTACCAAGTGGAAAACACAGCGATTGCAGTAGAAGATCATGAATTAATGAGACTTTTACGGGAAAACGGCGCAAACACCGTCTTCTCAATGGATTTGAATGGTAAAAAAGTAAACACTTTGCTTCATGATTACCAATCTGAAACATTCACTCGTGAATTTACCCACGTTGAGTTCTTATCAGTAGATATGGCAGAAACAACTGAAGTTGAAACTGAAATTGTCTTAGTCGGCGAAGCAGCTGGTGTAAAAGCTGGCGGTACTTTGGCACAAACATTGTACACTATCGTTGTTTCAGCAACTCCAGACAAATTGCCTGAAAATATCGAAGTAGACATCACTGACTTGCAAATTGGTCAATCAATCACTGTTGGTGACTTGGCTGCCCATGCAGACTACACTGTTATCACAGATGCTGAAGAACAAGTAGCGGCTATCCAAGGCGCTCAAGAAGAATCAGCTGAACTTGAAGTACCAGGTGAAGCAGCAGAACCAGAAGTTATTGGCGAAACTGAAGCTGAATAGTCTTAATTTAATACAAATATACAGAGGCTGGTTCCTAGGAATCAGCCTCTTTTTGTCCTTCAGCCACGCCCAAAATCCTCTCTCAACCCGTAGCAAATGTTTGTCTTTTCCTATAAAAAGCTTTACAATAAGTCACTACAAAGGCAAGGTTCCGTGAATTGCGCTATAATTAATTCATATACCTGTTCCGCGAAGGAGGACAAAACATGTTTGAAACATTTGATGCAAATAGAAGTCGTTATGCCTCGGTCGGTGTAGTCTCCAGCTTGCCTGGTGAATTGATAGACAGCATTTGGTTTATCATTGATTTGGATTTAAAAGGCTTGATTCCATTAGACAATATGTTAACATTTGATCTTGAAAACAAAAAAGGGCATGTGACAATGCACTTCTACCAAGACGGCAGCGAAGTAGAAATGGATATTGATCTTCCATTCGTCTACTCCAATGAATTCCCGACAGAAGTTTACGCTTACGATGACGGCACCCGTCAAACCATCCTGCTCCCTAGTGAAATTAGACAACATTAAATAATAAAGGCTTCGCAAACTCATTAAGCTTTGGTGCAGTAAGACTAAACTTTAGGTAAACTGCTTCTCAAGTTTCGCTGATTGGCGAGAAAGTTAGTTTGAGAAGCTGGACACAATTAAATATCGTTAGCTGAGATTCTTTTCTTATGAGTTTCTTTAGCTATTGAAAAGGCGTACTGGAGGCATTTACAACTGCTTCTGGTACGTCTTTTTGCAAATTCTTTATAATTCAAAATTAACGCTTGCATTGTGTAGGTTCTGTGGTAATATCTAGTGAGCAATTTTCATGAAAGG
>LIDZ01000893.1_pt1 | contig 17315 bp, 14 predicted proteins | sample 644651 | NCBI WGS metagenome assembly LIDZ01 (sample SAMN03856242, study PRJNA289617) | food metagenome | isolation source: wine grapes on drying loft during traditional withering process | host: Vitis vinifera cv. Corvina | place: Italy: Gargagnago di S. Ambrogio di Valpolicella | collected 2014-01 | reverse complement strand
GGTAGAGCACGACCTTGCCAAGGTCGGGGTCGCGAGTTCGAGTCTCGTTTCCCGCTCCAAATCTTAATTCTTCTCATTTATCCAGATGATGTTATCCACAGCGATAACCCAGCTGCGCTTCGTTGCATTTGCTCATTACAAAAAGTTCTTTAACAGAGTTATCCACAGGCGACGTCTCTGTCATCCGTTGTTCATCTTTGCGCGCAGCCGTTGAAGGTTGGTGTAACTGACTGTTTTTGCAGTTTATAATAATATTTCAAATTGTTATCTGGATCGCTTGTGCTTTCTGTGACTCTTGAATGACAACAACTTTTTATTTTTATGCACAGCGTGTGGAAAACCTTCTACGGCAGAAAATAATCGCGCATTGTTCACTTATGCATCGCGTGGTAACCCCTTTTCTACCGCTCTCACCAGCCGTTTCTGCTGCCCCTGAATTTCAACCGCATGTTCACTGCGATTTGCCAGTTGGCGGGCCAGTGCCCAGTTGATATGTTCATCCAGCATCGCATTCTCACCCTGACGGGCTTCCAGTGCGGCCACATTGTCGGCCGACCACGGCGCATTGCCAAGTGCCACCGCCACATTGCGTAACCAGCGAAGATGACCAATACGGCGGATAGCGGAACCCTCGGTTACCCGTAAAAATTTGGCCTCATCCCAGGCAAATAGCTCGTTGAGCGGCGGGGCATGCAGCACCGCGCGGGGACTAAAGTCATCCTCGTCAGTCAGCTGCCCATAGCGGTTCCACGGGCAAATCAGCTGACAGTCATCACAACCGTAAATCCTGTTACCGATCAGCGGCCTGAACTCTTCCGGGATCGCGCCCTCCAATTCGATGGTCAGATAAGAAATGCAGCGCCTGGCGTCGACCGTATAGGGTTCAACAATGGCCCCGGTAGGGCAGATGGTCATGCAGGCAACGCAGCGGCCGCAGTGTTCTTCCTGGGGTTGGTCGACGGGCAACGGCAGATCAATCAGCAGTTCGCCCAGGAAAAACCACGAACCGGCCTCACGGTTGAGGACCAGCGAATGCTTGCCCGTCCAGCCCAGCCCCGCTTTGACGGCAATCGGCCTTTCGAGGATCGGCGCAGAGTCGACAAACGGGCGAAACTGTACTTCTTCACAGCGCGCACGGATCAAGTCTCCGAGCTTTTTCAGACGATTGCGCAATACTTTGTGGTAATCCCGCCCGAGGGCATAGCGACTGACATAACCCAGCTGGGGATTTTTTAAGGTGCTGGCGAAAGCCGCTTTGGCAGGAAGATAGTTCATCCGCACGCTAATTACCCTGAGCGTGCCGGGCAACAATTCATGGGGACGTGCGCGCATCATGCCATGACGTGCCATCCATTCCATCTCGCCATGGTATTGCTTGTCCAGCCAGGCCTGCAGGCGCGGTTCGTCCGCACTTAAATCGGTATCGCAGATACCGACCTGTTGGAAGCCGAGTTCCTGCCCCCAGCGTTTGATATCGAGGGCAAGTTGATGGAGATCGAGAGGAAGCGACATGACAAACCTGAATAAACAAAGTAACCCCACCAGTTTACCCTATTCTGTCTGGCCTGTAGAGGCGATGGCGCGTCTGGAGCGCGAAGCGGCGGATGCATTGGGCATCACGCTGTTTGAGCTGATGCAGCGCGCGGGTGAAGCGGCATTTGCCCAACTCCGCGCGCTCTGGCCTGACGCGCAGCACTGGCTAATCCTGTGTGGACACGGCAATAACGGCGGCGATGGGTTTATCGTCGCGCGGCTGGCGCAGTCTGCCGGGTTAACGGTGACGGTCATTGCCTGTGAAGGCAGCAAGCCGTTGCCCGAAGAAGCCAATCAGGCGCGTGATGCCTGGCTGGCGGCGGGTGGGGTGATCCACGATCCGTCTTATGTTTGGCCTGAAGATGTCGAGCTGATTGTTGATGCCCTGTTGGGCACCGGCCTGAACCGCGCCCCGAACGCGCCTTATGCCGATCTGATTGAGCAGGCAAACGACCATGCGGCGCCGGTTTTTGCGGTCGATATCCCGTCTGGGTTAGTGGCCGCTAACGGTACAGCGCCCGGCGCGGTCATCGCAGCCAACCACACGCTGACGTTTATCGCCCTGAAACCCGGTTTGCTGACCGGCAAAGCTCGCGATTACACCGGCCAGCTGCATTTTCATGCCCTGAGCCTCGATGTCTGGCTGGCACAACAGCAGGCACCGATGGCCCGCTTTGATGCTTCTTCACTTTCTGGCTGGCTGAAACCGCGTAAACCCACCTCGCACAAAGGCGATCATGGTTCGCTTGCGATTATTGGCGGCGATCACGGCACCGCCGGGGCGATTCGCATGACCGGGGAGGCCGCACTGCGTGCCGGTGCTGGGTTAGTGCGAGTGCTTACTCACAAAGACAACATCACGCCGTTGCTGACCGCCAGACCCGAACTGATGGTGCAGGAGCTGAGCGATAAGGCTGTGGATCACGCGCTGGAATGGGCAGATGTGATTGTCATTGGTCCGGGGCTCGGCCAGGGCGAATGGGGTAAAAAAGCGTTACAAAAGGTGGAAAACTCTCAGAAACCGATGCTTTGGGACGCAGATGCGCTTAACCTGCTGGCAATCAGTCCCGATAAACGTCAAAATCGGATCCTTACGCCTCACCCTGGCGAAGCGGCGCGTTTGCTGAACTGTAAGACCAGCGAAATTGAGAGTGACCGCTTACATTCAGCCAGAGAGTTGGTGAAACGCTACGGCGGCGTGGTGGTGCTGAAAGGCGCCGGCACAATTATCGCCAGCGAGGCAGGCGAAATGGCGTTTGCCGATGTCGGCAACGCAGGCATGGCGTCGGGCGGGATGGGCGATGTGCTTTCAGGGATCATCGGCAGTCTGTTAGGGCAAAAGCTCTCACTGTATGATGCAGCCTGTGCAGGATGCGTCGCGCATGGCGCAGCGGCTGAAGCCGTTTCAGCGCGCGTCGGTACGCGCGGCATGCTGGCTACCGATCTATTTTCCGAACTTTATCTGTTTGTTAATCCAGAGATCCTGAATAAAAAAGAATGAAGACCTGTGTAATTGCACTGTCCGACGAGGCAGCAACCCTCACTTTAGGTGCCAGCCTGGCACGCGCCTGTCATGGCGCGGCGATGATCTACCTGTTTGGCGATCTCGGCGCGGGAAAAACCACCTTCAGCCGCGGTTTCCTGCAGGCGTTGGGGCATCAGGGGAACGTTAAAAGCCCCACCTATACCCTGGTGGAACCTTACAGTCTGCCCGATCGCCAGGTCTATCATTTCGATCTTTACCGCCTTGCCGACCCCGAAGAACTCGAATTCATGGGGATCCGCGACTATTTTGGCGGTGACAGCGTGTGCCTGGTTGAGTGGCCACAACAAGGCGCGGGCTTCCTGCCCGTTCCGGACATTGAACTGCACCTGAGCTATCAGGGAACGGCGCGTCAGGCGGAGTTGAATGCCGGCTCAGCGGCGGGTGAAATGATGATTCAGCAGGTCGCTATGGAAAAGGGTTGTTCATGAGGTTGCGCATGAAGTTTGGTTTGGTACTGGCACTTTTACTGACGACGTTTAGTTCGCTTGCAGCCAATTTATCCGACATTAAAGTCTCCAATGGTGATGATAAAGCGACCGTCACCCTCAGCTTTAACGGCCAGCCGGTGTATGGTTTTTTCCCGTTGCACAATCCCGATCGCGTGGTGCTGGATATTCGCCAGAGCGGCGTGATTAAAGGCCTGCCGTTGACCTTTAGTGGTCAGAATATCGTTAAGCGCATTCGCTCCAGCACGCCGAAAGATAAGCAAAGCATTCGTCTGGTGTTTGAGTTGACCCAGGCGAGTAAAACGCGGGCGGTCACCCAGCGCGAAGGGAACAATTACAATGTGGTCTTCACTATCGCCGGCACCCGCCCGGCGGCCACCGCTTCCCGCCGACCTGCTGAAGTCAGTTCTGCCTCCAGCAGCGCGCCATCAGCGCCCGTTGAGAACCCTTTTAAAGGCAATCCGGTGACCGCTGTCAGCAGCGGCAATGACGTTGTCAGACCGGGCAGAACGCCGGTTTCGGCTAATGAAGCGGTGATTGTGGCGATCGATGCTGGTCACGGCGGACAGGATCCCGGCGCGATTGGCGCAGGCGGCCTGAAAGAGAAGAACGTGACCATTGCCATCGCCCGTAAGCTGAAGGCGCTGCTGAACGCCGATCCGATGTTTAAAGGGGTAATGACCCGCGACGGGGATTACTTTATCTCCGTGATGGGCCGGTCCGATGTGGCGCGTAAGCAAAACGCCAACGTGCTGGTTTCCATCCACGCCGATGCGGCACCTAACCGCAGTGCGTCTGGCGCTTCCGTTTGGGTCCTGTCAAACCGCCGCGCTAACAGTGAAATGGCGGGCTGGCTGGAGCAGCACGAGAAACAGTCCGAGCTGCTGGGCGGCGCAGGGGATTTGCTGGCGAACAGTCAGGCCGATCCGTACCTCAGCCAGGCAGTATTAGATTTGCAATTCGGTCACTCACAACGCGTTGGTTATGATGTGGCAGTAAAAGTGATTGCGCAGCTTCAGCGTGTGGGTTCGCTGCACAAACGTCGGCCGGAACATGCCAGCCTGGGCGTTCTGCGCTCGCCGGATATTCCTTCCCTGCTGGTGGAAACCGGCTTCATCAGTAATCCTTCGGAGGAGCGACTGCTTGGCAGTAGCGCATACCAGCAGAAGATTGCCGAGTCGATTTATAAAGGACTCCGCAACTACTTCCTGGCGCATCCGCTGCAATCCATCCCAAAGGAGGAAAACCGTCCCTTGCAGTCCGCAGCGACGGTTAATGTTGAACCCAACCCGGCACCAGACACCACCCAATACACTGGGGCAATCCAGCGTCATGTGGTAAAACGGGGAGAGACAGCATCCGGTATTGCGGCCCGTTACGGCATCAGCATGGCAACCTTACGTTCAATGAACACCCTGAAGAAAGATGTGGTCTGGGTTGGACAACGACTGAAGGTGCCGGCGGGCAGCCAGCAAGCAGCGGTGGCTAAAGCCAAAACGCCGGTGCGCCACAAAGTGGTTCGCGGCGATTCGCTGACGGCGATTGCCGCCCATTATGGCGTCAGTCCAAAGGCCATTCAGCAGGCCAATAAGATGAAATCGCAAAACGTGATGCTGGGCCAGACCTTAACTATCCCGACTTCGTAACCAGATAAGGAATTGATATGCCGATTCAGGTGTTGCCTCCTCAGCTCGCTAACCAGATAGCTGCTGGTGAAGTGGTGGAGCGGCCAGCGTCGGTTGTCAAAGAACTGGTCGAGAATAGCCTGGACGCGGGCGCCACCCGCATCGATATCGAAATCGATAAAGGCGGCGCCAAACTGATCCGCATTCGTGATAACGGCAGCGGCATTGGGAAAGACGAACTGTCGATGGCGCTTGCCCGTCATGCGACCAGCAAAATCACCACGCTGGATGACCTTGAAGCGATCGTCAGCCTGGGTTTCCGTGGCGAAGCGCTGGCGAGTATCAGCTCGGTATCGCGACTGACGTTAACATCGCGTACGGAAGCACAGGCGGAAGCCTGGCAGGCCTATGCCGAAGGGCGGGATATGGCGGTCACGCTAAAACCGGCGGCCCATCCGGTAGGCACCACGCTGGAAGTGCTGGACCTGTTTTACAACACCCCGGCACGCCGCAAATTTATGCGCACCGAGAAAACCGAATTCACCCATATAGACGAAATCATCCGCCGTATCGCGCTGGCGCGTTTTGACGTGGCATTTTCGCTGACCCATAACGGCAAACTGATGCGGCAGTATCGTGGCGTGGCGGATCACAGCCAGCGTGAACGTCGGCTTGGCGCAATTTGCGGCACCGCGTTCTTAAGCCATGCGCTGGCGATTGAGTGGCAGCACGGCGATCTGAGCCTGAAGGGTTGGGTTGCCGATCCGGTAGGCTCCAGAGCGATCACTGACCTGCAATACTGCTACGTCAATGGCCGCATGATGCGCGACCGGCTGATTAATCATGCCATTCGCCAGGCCTATCAGGACAAGCTGGGAGACAGTCATCAGCCCGCCTACGTCTTGTACCTGGAAATCGATCCCCATCAGGTCGACGTCAACGTCCATCCCGCCAAGCATGAAGTGCGCTTTCATCAGTCACGGCTGGTACACGATTTTATCTATCAGGGCGTGGTCAGCGTTTTGCAGGAGGCCGGTGCCGAAACCGTGCCCGATGTGGAACCGGCGGCGCCCGCCGAGCGCTGGCAGCCAGAGAACCGACAGGCTGCGGGTGGCAACCATTTTTCCACGCCCGCACCGTCTAAAAGCCCGTCCGGAAAATCCAGTCTTACTGGCCATCCCCCCGCGGTTTCGACGTCAGGCGCGGGAGAGCGTTCCGCGCCATCAGCTCGCTCGGGTTCAGCGTCCAGCGCAGGCTCACCCCACTGGCAGCGGCAGGAACCCGTCTATCAGCCGCAGGAAGGTAAAGCCTATCAGCAGCTGATGCGCACCCCGGACGCCCCTGTCGCCAGAGAACCTTCAAAACAGGGGGAACGCAGCACTGAGCTGCCGCTCAGCGGGCATAGCCAGAGCTTTGGCCGGGTACTGAGCGTGATACGGGACAATTTTGCCCTGGTTGAAGCGCAGGAGCGGCTGGCATTGATTAATTTGCCGGTAGCGGCGCACTGGCTGAAGCAGGCACAGCTTGAACCAGGAGAAGAAGGGCTGAAACCTCAGCCGTTGTTGATCCCGGTTCGGGTAAAGATGGATAAGCCGGAGCGCGAGGCGATTACGCATCACGCCAGCTTATTGATCCAGATGGGAATTGAGCTGCAGGCGGATTCACACCATGTGACGTTGCGCGCGGTACCTTTACCATTACGCCAACAAAATTTACAAAACTTGATTCCAGAACTGTTAGGCTATCTCGCCCGGCAGCAGGATGTGTCCGCAACGCAGGTGGCGCAATGGTTAGCGCGTCATTCGGTAGTTGAACATCCGCACTGGAATCACTCGCAGGCGATTACGTTGCTGGCTGAAGTCGAACGGCTTTGCCCGCAGTTACTGAAATCGCCACCTTCTGGATTTTTACAGCACATCGATATTGAACAGGCGATGAACGCCCTGAAGCATGAGTGAGACATCCAAGGCTGGCCGGCCTAAGGCAATTTTTTTGATGGGGCCAACGGCTTCCGGTAAGACAGCGCTGGCGATTGCATTACGTCAGGAACTGCCGGTTGAGTTGATTAGCGTAGACTCCGCCCTCATATATCGCGGTATGGATATTGGCACAGCCAAACCTTCCGCAGATGAGCTGGCATTGGCGCCCCATCGTTTACTGGACATTCGCGACCCCTCTGAAGCGTATTCTGCTGCAGAGTTCCGTCGGGATGCGCTGGCTGAAATGGCGGAGATAACCGAGAGCGGTCGTATCCCGTTGCTTGTTGGTGGCACCATGCTCTATTACAAGGCTTTGCTGGAAGGATTGTCGCCGTTGCCCCCGGCGGATCCGGAAGTGCGTCAGCGTATTGAGCAACAGGCGAGTGAACAGGGTTGGGATGCCCTCCACCGTCAATTATGTGAGATAGATCCCGTTGCAGGAAATCGTATTCATCCGAATGATCCCCAGAGACTCTCGCGAGCACTGGAAGTTTTTTTTATTTCGGGTAAAACTTTAACGGAACTGACTAAAACTTCTGGCGAAGCGCTGCCATACGATGTGACCCAGTTCGCGATTGCACCTCAGCACCGCGAAGTGATCCATCAACGGATAGAACTGCGCTTTCAACAGATGTTAGCCTCAGGGTTTGAAGCGGAGGCTCGGGCGTTATACGCACGAGAAGATTTGCATACGGACTTGCCTTCCATTCGTTGTGTCGGTTACCGCCAGATGTGGTCATATCTGGCTGGGGAGATCGATTACGATGACATGGTTTATCGGGGAATTTGCGCAACCCGGCAGCTGGCTAAGCGGCAAATAACGTGGTTACGCGGTTGGAAGGATGTTCACTGGCTGGATAGCGAACAACCTGACGCCGCGCGCGATACCCTGTTACAGGTTCTTAGTGCGAAGCCTGGGTGATTGTGTACAATTAGTGCAGTATCTTGCGCAAATTTTTACGCAGTATTTCAGAGCGTTCATGCTCTTAAGTAGTAAACAACAAGCATATAAGGAAAAGATAGAATGGCTAAGGGGCAATCATTGCAAGATCCGTTCTTGAACGCGCTGCGTCGTGAACGTGTTCCGGTTTCGATTTATTTGGTGAATGGTATCAAACTGCAGGGTCAGATCGAGTCGTTTGATCAATTTGTAATTCTATTGAAAAACACAGTTAGCCAGATGGTGTACAAGCACGCTATCTCGACTGTTGTTCCGTCCCGTCCGGTCTCCCACCACAGCAACAATGCGGGTGGCGGAAGCAGCAACTATCATCATGGCAGTAACCAGGGGGCGTCTACTCAGCCTCAGCAAGAGAGTGACGACGCAGAGTAATCACTGCTCTTCCATGACGGGGGTACCTGTTTACTCGGGTTCCCCGTCCTGGCAATTCGCCCGATCCACTCTTCGCCGTATAGCGAGGGTTGATTGCGCAAACTCGCCATCTGAGGATCTGTTGATCCCGGTGCGCATTGAGAATCTGATATTCACGCAGTATGGCCAAACGTGTTGCAGGTTTAATAAGGCTCTGAGAGGTTTTAAGTTTGTTTGACCGTTATGAAGCCGGTGAGCAGGCCGTTCTGGTACATATTTATTTTTCCCAGGAGCGGAATACGGAAGATTTGCAGGAATTCGAAACCCTGGTCTCTTCTGCGGGTGTTGAAGCGCTGAGTGTTGTCACCGGCAGCCGAAAATCTCCCCATCCAAAATATTTCGTCGGTGAAGGTAAGGCAGTTGAAATTGCAGAGGCGGTGAAAGCCAGCGGTGCGACGGTGGTGTTATTTGATCACGCCCTCAGCCCGGCCCAGGAAAGAAACCTGGAAGCCCTTTGTGAATGCCGCGTCATCGACCGAACCGGCCTTATCCTTGATATTTTTGCCCAGCGCGCCCGTACCCATGAAGGTAAATTGCAGGTGGAGTTGGCACAGCTTCGCCATCTTGCCACGCGCCTCGTTCGTGGCTGGACGCACCTTGAGCGCCAAAAAGGCGGGATAGGTCTGCGCGGCCCGGGTGAAACGCAGCTGGAAACGGACCGTCGTTTACTGCGTAACCGTATTACGCTGATCCTCTCGCGTCTCGAGCGGGTAGCTAAACAACGTGAGCAAGGTCGTCAGGCGCGAAATAAAGCCGATGTGCCGACCCTGTCGTTAGTGGGATATACCAACGCCGGTAAATCCACCTTATTTAACCGCGTGACGGCGGCTGAGGTGTATGTTGCTGACCAGCTGTTCGCCACGCTCGATCCGACATTACGTCGTATCGATGTTGCCGATGTGGGTGAAGTGGTGCTGGCGGATACCGTCGGCTTTATTCGTCATTTGCCGCACGATTTAGTCGCCGCATTTAAGGCCACGTTACAAGAAACGCGTGAAGCAACGTTGCTGGTGCATGTTATTGATGCCGCAGATTTACGCGTCGATGAAAATATTAAAGCCGTTGAAGTGGTGCTGGAAGAAATTGAGTCAGACGAAATTCCCACGCTTCAGGTCATGAACAAGATCGATATGCTCGACGGTTTCGTTCCGCGTATCGATCGTGATGAAGAGAATAAGCCGGTGCGGGTGTGGGTTTCTGCCCAGACAGGGGAAGGGATCCCACTGCTATTCCAGGCGCTGACCGAGCGGCTGGCCGGTGAAATTGCGCAGTATGACTTGCGTCTGCCGCCTGAAGCAGGGCGGTTACGTAGCCGTTTTTATCAGCTTCAGGCGATAGAAAAAGAGTGGAACGAAGACGATGGTAGCGTAGGTTTACAGGTACGCATGCCGATCGTTGACTGGCGCCGTCTGTGCAAACAGGAGCCGGCGCTGGTGGATTACATTGTTTGACTGATTTTGCCTGACACGCGTATCCCGGCCTTGGGATACCACCGCACACACAATTATATGGAGTATAAACATGGCGTGGAATCAGCCCGGGAATAACGGACAGGACCGCGACCCGTGGGGAAGCAGCAATAATCAAGGCGGCAACTCTGGGGGAAACAAAGGAGGGCGTGATAAGGGGCCTCCTGATTTAGATGATATTTTTCGCAAGCTGAGCAAAAAGCTCGGCGGATTTGGCGGTGGTAACAAAAACGATAACAGCGGCGGGCAGCGTACGCCGGGTCGCGGTGGTCGTCTGGTCGGTATTGTCGTGGTTGCGGCGGTAGTGATTTGGGCCGGTAGCGGCTTCTACACCATCAAAGAAGCGGAACGCGGTGTGGTGACACGCTTCGGCAAATTCAGTCATCTGGTTGAGCCAGGCCTGAACTGGAAACCGACCTTTATCGATCAGGTTCGTGCGGTGAACGTTGAAGCCGTCCGTGAGCTGGCAGCCTCCGGCACCATGCTGACCTCTGACGAAAACGTCGTGCGCGTCGAAATGAACGTGCAGTATCGGGTCACTAACCCGGAACGTTACCTGTTTGCGGTCACCAGTGCGGATGACAGCCTGCGTCAGGCGACGGACAGTGCCTTGCGTGGCGTTATCGGCCGCTCAACCATGGACCGTATTCTGACTGAAGGGCGTACCGTGGTACGTAGCGATACGCAGCGTGAGCTTGAAGAGACCATTCGTCCGTACGATATGGGTATTACCCTGCTGGACGTTAACTTCCAGGCTGCGCGTCCGCCGGAAGAAGTGAAGGCCTCATTTGATGATGCCATCGCAGCACGTGAAAACCGTGAGCAGTACGTCCGTGAAGCGGAAGCTTATGCGAATGAAGTGCAGCCGCGCGCCAACGGTCAGGCACAGCGTATTCTGGAAGAAGCGCGTGCTTACAAAACCCGTACCGTTCTGGAAGCCCAGGGTGAAGTGGATCGCTTTGCGAAACTTCTGCCTGAGTACAAAGCGGCTCCGGAGATCACCCGTGAGCGTCTGTACATTGAAACCATGGAACGCGTGCTGAGCCATACCCGTAAGGTGTTGGTGAATGACAAGGGTAACAACCTGATGGTGTTGCCGTTGGATCAGATTATGCGCGGGCAGGGCGGTGCTTCTTCGAACACCACCCAGGACAGCAGCAGCAACAGCCTGTTGCGCCTGCCACCGGCCAGCGGCAGCAATGACCGCGCCAGTAACAGTTCGACGTATAATCCGGACACCATCATGGATCAGCGCCGGGCGAATGCTCAGCGCAACGATACCCAGCGCGAAGGGAGAGAGTAAGCGATGCGTAAGCCATTAATCGTCGTATTGATTGTTGTGCTGGTGGTGCTGTACGCGTCACTGTTTGTGGTACAGGAAGGCCAGCGCGGCATCGTCATGCGCTTTGGTAAAGTCCTGCGTGATAGCGAAAATAAACCGCTGGTGTACGCACCAGGTCTGCACTTCAAGATCCCATTCCTGGAATCCGTGAAGTCGCTGGACGCCCGTATCCAGACCATGGATAACCAGGCTGACCGTTTCGTCACTAAAGAGAAGAAAGACCTGATCGTTGATTCCTATATTAAATGGCGTATCAGCGACTTCAGCCGTTACTATCTGGCTACCGGCGGCGGCGACGTCTCCCAGGCAGAAGTGCTGTTGAAACGTAAATTCAGTGACCGTCTGCGTTCTGAAATCGGTCGTCTGGACGTGAAGGACATCGTTACCGATTCTCGTGGCCGTCTGACCACCGATGTGCGTGATGCACTGAACACCGGTAGTGCAGGCCAGGACGATGAAATCGCCACGCCAGCAGCAGATGATGCGATAGCCTCAGCAGCCGCCCGTGTGGAGCGTGAAACGACCAGCAACGAACCGGCTATCAACCCCAACAGTATGGCGGCGTTAGGTATTCAGGTTGTTGATGTGCGTATCAAGCAGATCAACCTGCCTACCGAAGTGTCAGACGCAATCTACGCACGTATGCGTGCAGAGCGTGAGTCTGTCGCCCGTAGCCAGCGTTCACAGGGTCAGGAAGAAGCTGAGAAGCTGCGTGCAACGGCGGATTACGAAGTGACGCGTACGCTGGCAGAAGCGCAGCGTACCGGGCTGATGACCCGCGGTGAAGGGGATGCAGAAGCAGCGAAACTGTTTGCTGATGCGTTTAGCCAGGATCCTGACTTCTACGCCTTTATTCGAAGCCTGCGTGCTTACGATAATAGCTTCAAGAGCAATCAGGATGTGATGGTGCTGAGCCCGGACAGTGATTTCTTCCGCTTTATGAAATCGCCTTCTAACGCCACCCGTTAAGAATCTGCTATAAAGCGAGGGGCCGGATAATCCGGCCCCTTTTTTATTGTCTGTAGCGGAAAACATAATGAACCCAACCATTTGGATGGCGCTGGCATTAGTGCTGGTTTTGGAAGGCCTGGGCCCGGTACTGCTGCCGCGCATGTGGCGGCGGATGATTTTATCGATGGCGCAATTGCCAGATACGCTGTTACGGCGTTTTGGTGGTGGCCTTGTGGTAGCCGGTGCGGTGATCTACTACATGATCAGTTCGCACAGCGGCGGGTGAAATCTGGGAAAAAAGTCCGCAATCGTATGCTAAAAGAGCTGAAAGACGGGTTTTACGGTGGTAGAATCCATTTTTAAGCAATCGGTGATTTTGAGAAATGGGTAAGAACGTCGTCGTACTGGGCACCCAATGGGGTGACGAAGGTAAAGGTAAGATTGTTGACCTCCTGACTGAACGCGCAAAATACGTTGTTCGTTATCAGGGCGGCCATAACGCTGGCCATACGCTAGTCATCAACGGTGAGAAAACCGTCCTCCATTTAATTCCATCAGGTATTCTGCGTGAAAACGTGACCAGCATCATCGGCAACGGTGTTGTGCTGTCTCCGGCTGCGCTGATGAAAGAGATGAAAGGTCTGGAAGATCGCGGCTTCCCGGTACGTGAACGTCTGTTTATTTCTGAAGCCTGCCCGCTGATCCTGGAATACCACGTTGCACTGGACGTGGCACGTGAGAAAGCGCGCGGTGCGAAAGCCATCGGCACCACCGGTCGCGGTATTGGCCCGGCTTACGAAGATAAAGTGGCCCGTCGTGGTCTGCGTGTGGGTGACCTGTTCAACAAGGAAACCTTCGCCGCTAAGCTGAAAGACGTGATGGAATATCACAACTTCCAGTTGGTGAACTACTACAAAGAAGAAGCGGTCGATTACGACAAAGTGCTGAGCGATACGCTGGCGATTGCCGACATCCTGACCGGCATGGTTGTGGACGTTTCTGAGCTGCTGGACGGTGCGCGTAAGCGTGGCGACCTGATTATGTTTGAAGGTGCGCAGGGTACGCTGCTGGACATCGACCACGGTACCTATCCGTACGTGACTTCGTCCAACACCACCGCAGGTGGCGTGGCAACAGGTTCCGGCATCGGCCCACGTTATGTGGATTACGTGCTGGGCATCGTGAAAGCCTACTCAACCCGCGTTGGCGCAGGTCCATTCCCGACTGAACTGTTCGACGAAACCGGCGAGTTCCTGTGCAAGCAGGGTAACGAATTCGGCGCCACTACTGGCCGTCGTCGTCGTACCGGCTGGCTGGATGCGGTTGCCGTACGTCGTGCAGTGCAGATCAACTCCCTTTCTGGCTTCTGCATGACCAAACTGGACGTGCTGGATGGCCTGAAAGAAGTGAAAATCTGTGTTGCTTACCGTATGCCGGATGGCCGAGAAGTGACCACCACCCCGCTGGCAGCAGAAGGCTGGGAAGGCATTGAGCCAATCTACGAAAGCATGCCTGGCTGGTCTGAGACCACTTTCGGCGTGAAAACGCTGGATGGCCTGCCGCAGGCCGCGCTTGATTACATCAAGCGTGTAGAAGAAGTAACTGGCGTACCGATTGATATCATCTCAACCGGCCCGGATCGTAGCGAGACAATGATCCTGCGCGACCCGTTTGACGCATAAGTTATCTCAGGCCGGGCAATGCCCGGCCTTACTCTATCCGCCTGCGCTTCCCACCTTGTTTTCTCTTTATCAACGCTTGCTTAAATAAAATGGCCTCGAATACGCAGGCTGGTTTATCATCATTGATAACACACTCATTTATGAGCGGATTACGGCAGCGCTTCTGGCAGTCGGTCGAGCTTTCGAGGTTACTGTGCAGCTAACAAGTTTCACCGATTATGGTTTACGTGCGCTGATCTACCTGGCCGCCTTGCCGGCAGGCCAGATGGCCAGCATTACCGAAGTAACAGAGGCTTACGGTGTGTCGCGTAATCATATGGTCAAAATCATCAATCAACTTAGTCGGGCTGGCTACGTCGCCGCCGTGCGCGGAAAGAACGGCGGGATCCGTTTAGGCAAACCAGCATCTGAGATTGTGATTGGCCAGGTCGTCCGGGAAATGGAGCCGCTACAGTTGGTGAATTGCCAACCCTGTCTCATCAGTCCGGCCTGTCGTCTTAAGAAGGCGCTCTATGACGCGGTCCAGAGTTTTCTGGCCGTTTTGGATGGCTACACCCTGGCAGATCTGCTGGAAGACAACCATCCGCTCTACAAATTATTGCTGGTTGAACAACCTTCACTCAGCAGTTGATGACAACGGAGGAACCGCTATGTCAAAAGATCCATTTAAGGAACGGGAAGCAGAAAAATATGACAATCCCATTCCAAGTCGCGAGTTTATTTTAGCCCATCTGGATAAACGCGAAAAACCGGCCAGCCGTGAAGAGCTGGCAGCCGAACTGTCAATTTCAGACGAAGAGCAGACCGAAGCGCTGCGCCGCCGTCTGCGGGCGATGGAACGTGATGGCCAGCTGGTCTTCACCCGTCGCCAGTGCTATGCCCTGCCAGAACGCCTGGACCTGCTGCGCGGAAAGGTGATCGGCCACCGCGATGGCTTCGGCTTCCTGCGTATTGAAGGCAGCAAAGACGACCTGTACCTGTCTGCCGATCAGATGAAAATGTGCATGCACGGTGACATCATCCTGGCGCAGGCGATGGGCGCAGACCGCAAAGGTCGCCGCGAAGCCCGTGTAGTCCGCGTGCTTGAGCCACGTAACAACCAGATCGTCGGACGCTACTTCACCGAAGCCGGCGTCGGCTTTGTGGTGCCTGATGACAGCCGTCTGAGCTTCGATATCCTGATCCCACCAGAAGATCTGATGGGTGCCCGCATGGGCTTTGTGGTGGTCGTGGAGCTGGTTCAGCGTCCAACCCGCCGCAGCAAAGCCGTGGGTAAAGTGGTCGAAGTGCTGGGCGATAACATGGGCACCGGCATGGCCGTGGAAATGGCGCTGCGTACCCATGACATTCCTCACGCCTGGTCACCGGAGCTGGAACAGCAGATTTCGAAGCTGAAAGAAGAAGTGCCGGAAGAAGCCAAAGCCGGACGTGTGGATCTGCGCGATCTGCCGCTGGTCACCATTGATGGTGAAGATGCGCGTGACTTCGATGACGCCGTTTTCTGTGAAAGAAAACGTGGCGGCGGCTGGCGTCTGTGGGTGGCGATTGCCGATGTGAGCTATTACGTTCGCCCCGGTACGCCGCTGGATGACGAAGCGGTTAACCGCGGGACATCGGTCTACTTCCCTTCGCAGGTTGTACCGATGTTGCCGGAAGTGCTCTCTAACGGCCTCTGTTCTCTGAACCCGCAGGTAGACCGTCTGTGTATGGTCTGTGAGATGACCATCTCCTCAACCGGTAAGCTGACCGGCTATAAGCACTACGAAGCGGTAATGAACTCGTGGGCGCGTCTGACCTATAACAAAGTGTGGAGCATTCTGCAGGGCAACCAGGAGCTGCGTGAACAATACCAGCCGCTGGTCAAAGACCTGGAAGAGCTGCACCGCATGTATCTGGTGCTGGAGAAGTCTCGCGAACAGCGTGGCGGTATCTCCTTCGAAACCGACGAAGCCAAGTTTGTCTTCAATGCCGATCGCCGCATTGAACGCGTTGAGCAGGTTTCCCGCAACGATGCGCACAAGCTGATTGAAGAGTGCATGATCCTCGCGAACATTGCGTCTGCTCGCTACGTTGAGAAAAACAACGAGCCAGCCCTGTTCCGTGACCATGACCGTCCTGGTGAAGAGAACATCAAGAGCTTCCGCTCGGTGCTGAACGAGCTGGGCCTGACGCTTGGCGGCGGCAACAAACCGCATCCACTGGATTACGCCGAGCTGCTTAAGCAACTCTCCAGCCGTCCGGATGCGGAAATGCTGCAAACCATGCTGCTGCGCTCGATGAAGCAGGCGGTTTACGACCCGGAAAACCGCGGCCACTTTGGTCTGGCACTGGCGTCGTATGCGCACTTCACGTCACCTATCCGTCGTTACCCGGATCTGCTGCTGCACCGTGCGATTAAGTACCTGCTGGCGAAAGAGAACGGCACGCTGGCGGAAGGCAGTATCACCACGCCAACCGGCGGATACCACTACGAAATGCCGCAGATGCTGCAACTGGGCCAGCACTGCTCAATGACCGAGCGTCGTGCCGATGAAGCCACGCGTGACGTTGCTGACTGGCTGAAATGCGACTTTATGCAGGATCAGGTGGGCGAAACCTTTACCGGCGTGATCTCCAGCGTCACCGGCTTCGGCTTCTTTGTCCGCCTGACCGATCTGTTTATCGATGGCCTGGTGCATGTCTCCACCCTCGACAACGATTACTACCGTTTCGATGCGGTGGGTCAGCGTCTGATTGGCGAATCCGGCGGCAAAGCCTATCGCCTTGGCGATACCGTCGAAGTGCGGGTTGAAGCGGTACACATGGATGAGCGGAAAATTGATTTCGCGATGATCTCCAGCAGCCGTAAACCGCGTGGCGAAGGCAAAACCGAGCGCGATCGCGCCAAGAAACCTGCGTCGCAGAATAGCGGTAAGCGCCGTCGCGACCAGGGCAAAAAAGGCACCTTTGAGCCGGACGCTTCTTTCCGTGCGCCGAAGAGCCAGGAAACCGCGGCTACAGCCGATGCGGGTGGCAAAAAAGACAAAAAGCCGAGAAAACCGTCAGACAAAACGCGTAAAATCGCGTCCGGAACCCGGTCACGTCGTGCGGCGAAGAAAAAGACTGACAATCCGGCATAAGCGATTATCCGGCATCGCAGTCATGGCCTAACAAGATTAATTGAGTAACAGATTAATGAGTGAAATTGTATTTGGTATTCACGCCGTAAAGGCGCTGCTCGACAGCAGTCCTCAGCGCTTTCAGGAAGTGTTTATCCTCAAAGGGCGTGATGACAAGCGCCTGCAGCCGCTGGTTAAAGAGCTGGAAGCCCAGGGTATTGTGGTGCAGATCGCTAACCGCCAGTGGCTGGACAGCCAGGTGGAAGGCGGCG
>LIDZ01014326.1_pt7 | contig 17338 bp, 15 predicted proteins | sample 644651 | NCBI WGS metagenome assembly LIDZ01 (sample SAMN03856242, study PRJNA289617) | food metagenome | isolation source: wine grapes on drying loft during traditional withering process | host: Vitis vinifera cv. Corvina | place: Italy: Gargagnago di S. Ambrogio di Valpolicella | collected 2014-01 | reverse complement strand
ATCAGGAACGTAGGAGCCAAACCAAACGATATGATATCTGCCAGTGAGTCCAATTGCTTACCGAATTCACTGGTACAATGCAGCCATCGGGCCAGCAAACCGTCCATTACATCACATAAGGCAGCCAGCAATATCATTATTACTGCCAGACTATATCGTTCTTGAATCGTGAAGAGCAGAGATAAAGATCCAACTCCTAAGTTTGCCAAGGTAAACATTGAAGGCAGCCAGTTCCATTTCATGCCGTCTCACTCCTTTCCCTACAGTATGTATATTTGTGTTTAGCCTTCAAATCTAACACGAAAACTGACGCCCTCCTCCACATTATCCACTGCATAGCGACAGCCGTGCATATCTAATATTCGCTTCGCAATGGAAAGCCCCAGTCCAGTTCCACCCGTCAGTCGACTCCGGGAAGGCTCAGCCCTGTAGAAACGTTCCCAGATCTGCTCCAGTTGGTCTTCGGGTATAGACTCTCCTTTATTATGAATAGAGAGTACACTACTCTTCTCATAGCTCTGAACATTCACGGTTATTGTACTTCCAACATCAGCATGCCTGATTGCATTGGTCAAGAAATTAAGAATTACCTGTTCGATCCAGCCCGCATCCGCGTATACCGGCAATTCATTAGCAGGAATAACCATCACTTGCAGCTGCTTATCTTTCAGAAAGTGAATCAGCCTGTCCGCTACCTTTTCCGTTAGTTCGCTCAGCATGAAGGAGGTCTTTCGGAGTTTGGTGGTCCCAGACTCCAATCTGAACAAATCAAGCATATCATTTACAAAAAAACCCATTTTATCAGATTCTTCAATAATTACCTTGATGTAGTGATCCTGTTTATCAGCACTTACTCCGTCTTCCAATCCTTCGGCAAAACCTTTAATAATACTAAGAGGGGTCTTCAATTCATGAGATGCATTGGCAAAAAAGTCCTGCTGCATGGTCTCCATTCTTTGTTTGCGCTCCATATCTTCGACCAGCTGTTGGTTGGCCTCCCTTAACTCACGCAAGGTGGAATCCAGACTTTGTGATAAGGTGAACATGCTATTGGACAAGCTCCCTAGTTCATCCTTCTGGCGAATGGAGGTATGACCTGTAAAATCCAGGGAAACCATTCGTTTGGCTATATTGTTCAACTTAATCAGTGGGCGGGCTACCATTTTAGAGAAGAAGTGGGACAGTATTAGAATGAATACAAAGCCTCCGATTCCGAGATATAAAAAGAACCAGCGCAACGCATCATTCGAATCCTTAACCTCCTGTAAGGATGTGACTGTGAATAACAGATCAATTTCTCCGTTACGTTGCTGCACAGGCAGAATCATTACGGAATTGCGAATCCCACTCCAAGGAGCTGTCCATTCTTCTTTCATCATTTGCAGTCCTTTGAGCTGTTCCACCTGGGATTGAGACAAGGGAAACCACTCCTCCAACGCCTCAAACAGTATACCCTGCCGCGGATTCCATACTTTCAGTTCTGGTAATACGATCTCCGTGACAATACCTGAAAATCGAGTCCCCCCCCCCTCTGTGTCATCCCCTATGGTTGCTACCCCTTGCTTATTCATACTCGTGGGGTATATGAGGTCCGTTGAGGAGACCTCATCAAAAAGGCGTTCTCCATGAATGGTCAACTGATCATTAAGTTTAATATTTGCTGCTCTGAACTCATCTCCATATTGATTGATGAACAGGGATAAAGGAACACCCATGATCTGGCCATCTTCATTCATGACCTTCATATGAAACAGGTCTTCTGACTTTATCTTGCCATCCAATTTCATAATGACCATCTGCGTTTTATTGCGCAGCATGAAGCGGACAAGCTCCTGAGAAGTCCTGCTGGTGCCCCACGACTCACTTGTGTAGCTTGAACCAAAGCCCTTGAGATGCTTCTCCACGCGATTTTCCTTCTGCTTCTGATAGAAGCTGTCGAAAAACAGAAGCTGACTCAAAATCACCATCCCGTAAAAGCAGAGAAAAAACACTACTGTCATCACGAACAGCTTAAAAGTAATTCCCCGTCTTTTCATGCCTCATCCTCAAACATGTACCCGGTGCCAATCACCGTGCGAATATAGCGTGATTCATACCCCAGCTTACTTCGCAGCTTTTTGATGTGGCTGTCCACTACACGGGAATCTCCTTCAAATTCAATCCCCCATATCCGGGTAAGGATCGTATCCCGTGAAATGACGATGCCCTTATTTCGGATCAAAAGCCATAAAAGATCATACTCCTTAGGGCTAAGCTCCACTTCCTCGCGTTCTACTTCAAGACGATGGGCCAGGGTATTAAAAATCGCGGAACCAAACTTCACGATGCTGGATTCCGGCAAATGGCCTCCTTCGACCCGTTTCATTAGCGCATTAGCCCGGGCTATCAGTACTTTTGGGCTGAATGGCTTCGTCACATAATCATCCGCGCCCAATTCAAAACCGTGAATTTTATCATCATCACCAGACTTGGCTGTCAGTAAAATGATGGGTATCGCGGCCTTTTTGCGAATTTCCCGGCACACTTCAAAACCATCCATCTTGGGGATCATAATATCCAGAATCAGCAGATCCGGTTGTAGCGAATCAAACCAGATCAATGCATCTTTTCCATTATCCGCTTCTAGTACTTCCCAATCGTTATTTATGAAATAATCAGATACAATTTCACGAATGCGGCTTTCATCCTCAACAAGAAGAACCTTCTTTTTCAATCTAGTCCCCGCCTTCAAACCATTTATAAGCTTTAGCTTAATCGAGTGGTATGTCCTTTATGTGTCCTTAGACATAGCTTTCTCTACATGAACCAGCATTGAGGCAACCGACAACCCTCAACTTGATTCTACATGATACAAATTCAGATACAAAAAATAATTATTTTGAATTCTATTTGCGGCACGACATCATTATATTATGGCATAAAGACGAGTGATAATCACTTTCAGAAGATGCTACGATCGTAGTAAATAGGGAGATGATCTTATGAAAAAAAATGATTTTTCAAAATACGATAGTGAAACTAGAGAAGAAAAAGAGGCTCCACCTCGTAATCAGTGCTTGATTATTTAGTTAAGGCGATTACGATTGCATTCCACTAAAATCCCGATCCTATAACGGTCACGATTACTTGTGAAGTAATGCCTACGTTGATAAGCCTTGATACGGTTATGACGACCTTCTACGGTCGCATTCGTCCATCGGCAACGATGGTAATTGATGATCTCATTTTGCCAATTACGCATCGTTTTCAATCCGCTTTTAACAGCATTGTGGTCGATCTTATCACCCTATCCACACCAACGGTTGAATCCTTTCGTTGCAACTTCTACATTCGGTGAAAAGTTATACCAAGTCGTAAAGCGTTTTCTTACTTTCAACAGATAGAGATTCCTCTTGGGGATTTAGGAGACGATGGTTGGATTTGAGCCATGCTTTTGCTTGTGGCGACAGCTCACTCTGTATGGTTTTACGAACCTCTTGCAGGGCTTGGGATTCGTTAAAGCTTGGACATATTGAAAAAGCAACGAGATACTATTACGAGATTGTTGAAAACTTGAAAGGTGCACCTTATGAAGCGATGCTCTCATCATTTATGCATCTTATGTTTATGATCAACAGCTCCTTCCACTCCGTTGCAGACAACAACAATTCCCGTATATTGGGTGTATTTCGTACGTTTTACTCCGAAATAGACTCTTTTGAGATTATCGAAGAAATCAACCAAACCTTTGAATCTTTATTTGCTGAAATCAGCTCGACTATAGATGCCATGAAGTACAACAAACGCAATAACATCACCAGTCGCATCAAGAAAATGATCGAAGAACAATATCAGGATAAGAATCTAAGCCTAAACATTATTCCCTTTGAATTTCAAATGTCCAAGGTATATTTGGGAAGATTATTCAAAGAAGCAACAGGTAAATCGGTTGCTGAATATATTACGGACGTACGAATGGCTCGGGTGAAAGAATTGCTGAACAAAAGCAATCTAACGACCAAAGAGATTTTGGAGGAATGCGGTTGGGAAGATTTGAACTATTTTTATACATTGTTCAAGAAGTATTTCGGAGTGCCTCTCTCTCAATATAAAATTTCAATGAAAAAGGATAGTGAACTAGGTTAAATCTGAATCTGAAATCTTCAATTGAGAAAACTCTTGAAATGCCCCCCTGATGAGACAAATATCGGATTTAAGGTGATTTGCAAGAAATATGTAGTTTACCAATCAAACATCGTATATTACAAGAACTCCGTGACACATTCAGTGTCGGGAAGCTCTGTAGAGAGCTGGGCATATCCAGGAGCGGATTCTACGCCTATATAAAGCGTTAGGAAGTCGACTTGGATGCGCCAATAAAAACAATTATCAAGCAAGTTTACAACAAGTAGGATGGCAAATACGGTTATATCAAATAGCCCTAACCATAATTGAAAGGTTAGAGCTACCTGATCCGATCGTGAGATCTTTACGATAAAAATCAACAGCAGTGCATCATAATCTTTTAAGCATAAGGACTGCACTCCACTTTTTCTGATATTTCCGCCATGGATTCCAATGTCTGGAAAACAGGCTAGTCTGATCCGGACAATATTCGTCTATGCAGTATTGCAATTGCCCGGATACCGAATGCCCCGAAACATTTAAACTTCTAATATATCATTCTTGCTTATTTACTAGCACTGCTATAAGAAAATACTTCAACACCAATATCTTCTCCTACTAAGTTTGGCAGTCCACTTGTTAACCAAGTCTCTACCGCAGTTCCTTGTTTCTGATAGGATATAGCAACTTCATTTTTTTGTGGCGCGATCATCACTACAGATACCTTAGCATTAACACCTGTTCCTTCAGTAAATTGAACTACCAAATACTTACCCGTTAAATCACTACCATTGTCTCCACCTACGAGTATAGCCAGCTCCACCTGCAGTCTCATTACCAATTGCAAGTGTATATCCGCTTTCTGCACCAGGTGTATACTTAGGAATCTCCATCTTTAACATATCACTCACAATATTACCGTTTTTAACCACAATATAAATATCTTTGGCAGTTAGGCTTTTTAAGCCTTCTATACTAATTAGCACTAGTCCTTTTTTACAAGGAGCACCGGCCTTCAATGTAATGATTAAGATTGCGATTTGGTTCTAGATTTGAAGGATCTGAGAATGGCTTGTCGAGATTAATAAGCAGATGATCAATCAATTTTCGTGGAGTAACCTCTTTTTCACCGATAGCGAATTCTCTAACAAAGGCATCCTTTAATAGAACTACCAAAATATCATTAAAAACCTCGAATGTACTTTTTTCTTGTGGATCCTGATGTGAATCCCCGTAGGTGTATGTGCACCTATTTGAAACATCAGCGTGCAGAAGGAAATAACACGATCCAAAACGTGGAGCTGGTCCATCCGGATGAATCATCAGGTTAAGTGCACCATACTTAGGACGCTGGTCATCGGTTACTCCATCCAAATGGTATGCTCCTCCAAATATTCCTTTTTCCCAAAGGTCACGTTCTCCACTGGGATAAGCCGATACACTACCGTTGGATATCATTGTCTCATATTGACTCTTATAAATTCCCTGCTCTAATAAAGAATCAGCAACACTTTTTATAGCCTGACCCGGTCGATCAGGATGAAAATGCAAAGCAACTCTTGCGTTTGACTTTATCATAGTGACGGCATCACTAAATGTTTCCTGTGCGATGTTTGACATTCGAAGGACTTCCTTAATGGATTTTTCCGCTTCCTTGCTTCGGTTTCTCGCATGAGTTGTAAAATGCTCTATAGCCAACATTTGAGATCTCGCTAGTTTCATGTATAAATGATTACCTCCTTACAAATTTCTGAAGTTTATTTTAGCTTACTTCAATTATATCGGTACTTATATATAACAACCATACCATGACATGAGCAGACTTTCATCGGTTTGAGACCACTCTTCACAATGAAAATACGACTTGTATACTAGAAAATAAATCGTTTATATTTTTTTATGGCGGAGCCTAGTAGGATGTCCGAATCTTGATCATAGGCTGACAAAGCTTATCCGACGAGGATTTCTAGTGGTAGATTCAGACGGCGTGTTCCTTCGTGAAGATATTTCACTGAAGCAGTTCATCAATTCCGATGAGGCACGACCACCCAATATTGCTGCCAGCGCAATGCGCTCTCACAGCTGAGCCAATATCCTGAGTTGACTGAGATACTGATATACAATTTCTTTGGGTAGTATCCTCTTCTATTTCATCCTTGGAGACTATGCCCTGTGGTTCGCCCATTGGAACAATCCAGCAAACACAACAGAAAACCACGTCCAGAGGACGTGGTTAGATTTTAGATTATATTATTGGTGGAGCCTAGGGGGATCGAACCCCTGAGCTCATCACTGGCAGCCCTCAGGAGGATCAATGACAGACAGCTACTTCAAATCCCCAATAACAGTTCCATCGCTTCTTTTTCTTTCCGGGCGATATGCAGTAATAGTTCGGATGCTTGTTTTAGTTCGTCCATATGTCCCGTCCTTCCCGCTTTGTCTATACAAGTAGAAACTTCGTTCCATAGCGAAGCAATTTCCATGAACGATAAGTAGGCTCGCTCCATTTTTGAATCGCCGCATATTTCCATGCTTTCCTTGAGAAAGTCCCTGTATAAATTGCGAAAAAACGCGCCACCAGTTCCCCCTTTTTCCATGAGTAATGCTGTCAAACATAAATCATGGGCCATGTTTTGGCTTCGCGAAGGCCAATTGAGTATTTCCGCGCTCATTTTTTCGATCCCTTTTAATCCAATATTGCGGATCGGCGGATTCAAATAATGATAGGCGTTGCTTGAAATGGACGCTCGAATGACGGGAGCCAGTGGCGGGAAATCGGTTGTTTTTTCGATTGCGTAGGAGAGATTTTTGGAACTCATGGATCCCTTTTCATTTCTAGCCAGCGCCAACGTCTCTAAACGTGTTTTGACCATGCCTCCCTGTTGGGATGTATCGGTCATATAAGCGTATTCGTCATCGTATCCGTACATGGCGACATAATGTGCTGCAAAATGAATTTTGTTGGTAAAATAATCCAAGTGATAACAATCTAATTTTAAGCCTATGGGAACACCGCGATCAATGTTTACTTTGATATTGCTCCATGCTTTCTTCACAGAGGCGGTTTCCTGGATCGTGAGGGTCAGGTTTAAACGGGACGCAATGCGGGCTGTCAGTTCATCCGGTTTAATCCTGCCTCCGATAAACGGAAAGTCCATCCCCTTCATATCCCAGTAGATAAACCCCAAACCTGCTCCGATTCCGAACAAAATCGGTTCAGACAACCGAATACCGGCATGGGAAAGCAGATTGCCTATGGATGTCGTCTCACAATGCTCCCCCGTGAACGGAATAAAACGTTCTATGATCATAGAGTGGCTCCTCCTTCCAACTTGCTTATCAACTGAGCGATAAATTGCAGTTCTGTTTCAATGAGACTTATCGGGTGAAGAAACAAAGCCCAAACGTGCAGCGGCAACTTCTCTCCTCCTTGAGCTTCATATTTCTCCCTGATATTCAGCGACGTTTCTCGCAAAAAATCATGCCGCTTCTTTAACGCTTCCATAGCCTCCTCTTTGTGAATTAAAGGTAAAGCTGCAATTCCGAGATCGAACCGGTTGTCCCTCTCCCGTGTGGAAGATAAGCAATCGATGATATCAATGCGTAGCAATTGTTTTCCGTTTTCCGTGATCGCAAATTTGACTGGCAAGGGGCCTTTACCGAATTTATCCGTGGGGCTGTCTGATTGAATCAGTCGCTTCTCCTTCAGCTTCTGCAAGCCGGCGTAAATGGAAGTGGTGCCAATCTTAGCCCATTCCCTGTATCCTCTCTGCTCTATCAGCTTATTAATTTCATACCCAGACGTTTGTTTAGACTCCGCGATGATTTGTAGTAGCACCAATTCCACGTTGGAAAGCTGTTTCACAAGTACCATCCTTCCATTCCTATATTTATATTTCACCTATATAATATAACAGTAGTGTAATAAAGGGTAAAGCAGGATTTCTTATTGAATAATTTCTACTTGGCAAAGAGAGAGCATGTTCTCAGCAGCGATGGGCTCTCCTACTGTTGTTAGTTACACTACCCTAAAATGGAATTAAGGTTCTCATCCCGTGTGCTGAGTCACTTCTAATTTTTTTGTTTCCAATATATTTATCGAGCTAGCTAATGTCCCCTTACCTTATCAATGAGCTCGAACCTCTGGTCAATGAGGAAATAAAATAATGCCTGAATCAATTTCATAAATCGAATTCTCGATACTCAGATTAACCGAATATCAATGTTGTCGTCGTTTTTTAAATTAGGACTAAGCAGCCTAACTTAATGAAAACGCTTGCATTTTTTTAAAAATCCGTTATATAATACTTGTATACAAGTATACTTCATTATAAAAGGAAGGTGAATGTATGACCGAATCACAGGAATTTCTTTATCCTGCAAAATGGCTTTCAAAAGCCTCCACTGGTGATCGTGTAACATGCGAGCTTAGAATGCGGATTATTTCTGGCTTGATTGAAAACGGTTCCATATTATCGGAAAATAAATTAGCTGCAGATTTTGAGGTGAGTCGTTCACCGATTCGTGAAGCACTAAAAACACTTGCATCTGAAAATTTGATTCGCTTAGAAAGAATGGGTGCAGTTGTCCTTGGTTTAACAGAGAAAGAAATAGAAGAAATTTACGATGTCCGTTTACTCATTGAAACATTTGTATTTGAACGACTTGTAAAAATAGATACAAAAGGACTAGTAAGGGAACTTAGTAAAATACTTGAAATGATGACAATTGCAATAAAATATCGTGACCCCGATGAATTTTCATACCAGGATGTCCTATTCCATGAAACGATTATTCGGGCGATTAATCATTCATACATTTTGATGATATGGAATAATGCAAAACCCGTTATGGAGGGTTTCATTCTTTTATCGATGCGCGTGCGTTGCGAGGAAAAGTACGATGACTTTGCACGGATTGTGAAAAATCATCAGATGTATATTGAAGCGATAGATACAAAGAATAAAGACCTCATGATTCAATCACTACATCAAAACTTTGATGATGTTCAAGGTAAAGTAGAAGATCTTTGGATGTCGCAACAAATGCTATCTAAAGGAGTTGAGAAAGAAAAGTGATTAGCTATATGTTAGGTATAGACATTGGTACGACAAGTACTAAAGCTGTTTTATTTACTGAAAAAGGCGAAGTCATTCAACAAGAGAATATCGGTTACCCACTTTATACACCTGATATTTCGACAGCTGAACAAGATCCTGAAGAGATTTTTCAGGCTGTATTACAAGCCATCTCAAAGATAATGAAACACCATTCTCAAAAAAAAATATCGTTTATTTCATTTAGTAGTGCGATGCATAGTGTCATTGCCATTGATGAAAATGATCAACCCCTGACAGCTTGTATCACCTGGGCAGATAATCGAAGTGAAGCATGGGCACATAAAATAAAAGATGAGTTAAATGGGCATGAAATCTACAAACGAACGGGAACACCGATTCACCCTATGTCACCATTAAGTAAAATTTGTTGGATTGTGAATGAAAACCCTGAAGTTGCAGCCAAAGCTAAAAAATATATTGGAATTAAAGAATATGTTTTTAAAAAATTTTTTGATCAATACATTGTCGATCATTCCCTGGCTTCATCAATGGGTATGATGAATCTCAAAAACTTGGATTGGGACGAAGAAGCCTTGAAAATTGCGGGTGTAACACGAGAACAATTATCTGATCTCGTACCAACAACTAAGATTTTTACCAACTGCCATCCAGAATTAGCTAAACAAATTGGTATCGATCCACAAACTCCCTTTGTCATTGGCGCAAGTGATGGAGTACTTTCTAATCTAGGTGTAAATGCGATTGGAAAAGGTGAGATTGCGGTCACAATTGGTACAAGCGGTGCCATTCGAACAATTATTGATCAGCCGCAAACTGACAAAAAAGGGCGAATATTTTGCTACGCATTAACTGAAAATCATTGGGTCATTGGCGGTCCTGTTAACAATGGCGGGGTGGTCCTTCGCTGGATTAGGGATGAATTTGCATCCTCAGAAGTAGAAACTGCCAAAAGATTGGGCATTGATCCATACGAAGTATTAATAAAGATTGCTGAACGTGTCCGTCCAGGTGCTGATGGATTGTTATTCCATCCATACCTAGCAGGTGAACGTGCGCCCTTATGGAATCCGGATGTACGCGGTTCATTTTTTGGATTAACGCTGTCACATAAGAAGGAACATATGATTCGAGCAGCCTTAGAAGGAGTCATTTACAATTTATACACCGTATTTTTAGCATTATTGGAATGCATGGAAGGGCCTGTAACCCGAATTCAGGCAACTGGGGGCTTTGCAAGGTCGGCTGTTTGGCGGCAAATGATGTCCGACATATTCGATCTGGAAGTAGTCGTCCCTGAAAGCTACGAAAGCTCATGTCTAGGTGCTTGTATTTTAGGTCTATATGCCACAGGGAAAATCGAATCATTTGATGTAGTTTCTGAAATGATTGGCAGTACCCACAAGCATGTGCCTCAAGAAGACGCTGTAAGGGAATATAGGCAATTGTTACCGATCTTTATTAATTTATCTAGAGTATTAGAAGAAGATTATACACGGATTGCAAATTATCAAAGAAGCTTAATAAATAAAGCGAAGGGCTAGTTTAGCGAGGTACACTAGCTGCCGGGCACTGGAACAAGACAGTTATCCAAGTTCAAAGAAATGGATTATAAATAAAACTATAATTTTTGGGGGGATTTCTATGCCATTGGTTATTGTAGCGGTTGGGATATTAGCATTACTAGTATTAATCATGGGGTTCAAATTAAACACATTTATTTCATTAATCATTGTTTCGTTCGGCGTTGCTTTATCACTTGGGATGCCACTAGGTGAAGTTGTCAAAACCATTGAAGCCGGATTAGGCGGAACACTTGGTCATTTAGCCTTAATCTTCGGACTTGGTGCGATGCTAGGCAAGTTAATCGCAGATTCAGGGGGCGCTCAACGAATTGCGATGACCCTAGTCCGCAAATTCGGAGAAAAAAATATTCAGTGGGCTGTAGTTGCTGCTTCCTTTATTATAGGTATCGCCTTATTCTTTGAAGTAGGTTTAGTCTTATTAATTCCAATTGTATTTGCCATTTCCAAACAATTAAAAGTTTCTATTTTATATCTCGGCATTCCGATGGCAGCTGCATTATCCGTGACACACGGTTTCTTGCCACCACATCCAGGACCAACAGTAATTGCTGGTGAATATGGTGCAAACATTGGCGAAGTATTACTTTATGGTTTTATTATCGCCATTCCAACTGTCATTATTGCTGGACCTTTATTTACAAAGCTTGCTAAAAAACTCGTGCCTGAATCATTTACGAAAACTGGTAATATTGCCTCTTTAGGTGAACAAAAAATATTTAAACTTGAAGATACACCTAGTTTTGGTATCAGTGTGTTTACAGCAATGCTTCCGGTTATTTTAATGTCGATAGCTACAGTTATTACTTTGCTTCAAAAAACAATAGGATTTGAAGATAATCTTGTACTCGAAATCATCCGTTTTATTGGTGACGCATCGACTGCCATGTTAATATCTTTATTGGTTGCCGTCTATACAATGGGATTGGCAAGAAAGATTCCGATAAAAACTGTAATGGAATCTTGTACAACAGCGATTACACATATTGGTATGATGCTCTTAATCATTGGAGGCGGCGGTGCTTTCAAACAAGTATTAATTAATGGCGGTGTGGGTGACTATGTAGCCGAGTTATTCAATGGAACTTCATTATCACCAATCTTACTTGCATGGATCATCGCAGCAATTTTACGGATTTCCTTAGGATCTGCTACCGTTGCAGCTTTAACAACTGCTGGTTTAGTTATTCCGATGTTGGGTCAATCCGACGTTAACTTAGCTTTAGTCGTACTTGCAACTGGAGCAGGGAGTTTAATTGCCTCACACGTGAATGATGCTGGTTTCTGGATGTTTAAAGAGTATTTTGGTTTGAGTATGAAAGAAACATTTTTGACATGGACATTACTTGAGTCAATCATTTCTGTGGCTGGTTTAGGGTTTATTCTATTACTAAGTTTATTCGTATAAGGTGATTTTTCTAAGGACCATAATGTGCAGTGTATCCCTCACTTATCCGCTTAGATTCCTCTAAGTCTTAAGTGATGGTTTTACTGCCCTTTAATCTGTGATAAAAGGAGAATGGAAATACATGCGTAATACAATTGGTGTCATTGGTTTAGGAGTAATGGGCAGCAATCTAGCTTTAAATATGGCTAGTAAAGATGAAAAAGTAGCTGTTTATAATTACACAAGGGATTTAACCGATCAACTTATACAAAAGAATAATGAACAACAAATCTATCCGTACTACGAAATTCAACATTTTGTTCAGTCCTTAAAAACCCCAAGAAAGATTTTTCTTATGGTCACAGCAGGCGAAGCGATAGATTCTGTGATTCGTTCATTCCTTCCTTTTCTTGAGTCAGGCGATATTATCATGGACGGTGGGAACTCTCATTACAAGGATACTGCACGTAGATATGATGATTTGAAGTCTAAAGGAATCGATTATTTAGGAATTGGTATTTCTGGTGGTGAAGTTGGGGCTTTAAATGGACCTTCAATCATGCCTGGGGGAGATAAAGAAGTATATGAAAAAGTAGCGCCTATCCTCACAAAAATAGCAGCTCAAGTTGAAAATGATCCTTGCTGTGTTTATATGGGTCCTAAAGGTGCAGGTCACTTTGTAAAAATGGTCCATAACGGTATTGAGTATGCAGATATGCAGATGATTGCCGAAGCCTTTACTTTTTTAAGGGAAAGGTTATGCTTGCCTGTTAGTGAAATTGCTGACATCTTTGAAACATGGAATCAAGGAGAACTAAAAAGTTATTTAATCGAAATTACAGCCAAAATTTTAAGAAAAAAAGATGAAAATACGGGCTTGCCACTTATAGATGTAATTCTCGATAAAGTAGGCCAAAAAGGCACTGGGAAATGGATAAGCATTCAAGCAATTGATAATGGTATTCCATTATCAATCATTACAGAGTCATTGTTTGCCCGTTACCTCTCTACCTTAAAAGAAGAACGGATCTACGCAGAAAATATACTAGCGGCCCCAGAGCATGATCATCGGATTTTAGAAAAAGATTTGTGGATTGAGTACATTAGACAAGCATTATATATGGGTAAGGTGTGCATCTACGCGCAAGGATTTACCCAATATAAAATGACTTCAGAACTTTATGACTGGAATTTGCCTTTAAAAGATATTGCGCTAATTTTCCGTGGCGGCTGTATCATTCGTGCGGAATTTTTAAACGTAATAAGCGAAACCTATCAAGCACAAACGGATCTGAAAAATTTATTAATCGCACCCTATTTTGCGAAAAAAATCAAAAAGTATCAAGTCGGATTGCGAAAAGTTGTATGTGAGGGTATCAATGCAGGTATCTCGTTTCCGTGTTTAAGTACCTCACTTACCTATTACGATAGTTATCGGACAGGCACTTCAAATGCCAACCTTTTGCAAGCACAACGCGATTATTTTGGTGCCCATACGTATGAACGAAATGATTCAGAAGGATTCTTTCACACAGACTGGCAATAATCAATTGTGACAAAATCACTTTCAGACGTCCAAGACTCGCTATTAATGGCTTGGCTAAAACCTTTCCAAGCAGGATTTCCACCCGCTAAACTTCACAACCTAAGCTTGATCGCACCAAAAGTTGAGTTACTAATTATAATTAATGCCGCAGATTCTACTGATATCTCGAATCTCTGCATTACTACCATGCGCGATACGAATCTCCGCGATGTCTTTTAAAAATTCAATCATAAAAATACCGAGAGCGTTAACCTACGCATCTCGGTTCTTGTAATCACTATCGTTATCCATTTCTACGTACTCTTTAAGAGCAGACAGTTTACTTGTTCAGTATTTGTCAAAGAAGAATAGCCATTGCTTTAGTTCGACCAAAGGTTCTGGCTGAACCTTGTACCGAGTTTCCCGTCCCACCTTCTGACTAATGACAAGGCCCGCATCGGAAAGTACATGCGGATGCTTGTTGACTGCAGTACGGCTTATCGGGAAACATTCCGTAATTGTAGCTATTGGCATTTCATTGTCAGCAAGCAATTTTAACAGTCTGCAACGAGTAGGATCGGCGATTGCCTGAAATACATCTGCACTGGCTGCTTTCGATTATTGCATAAATTGAACGCTCTCCCCTTCTCGCTCCAATAATTCAGCTATCTTACCTGCCATATTTTTGTCCCGTTCCCCGATCAAACTCTGATTCGCTTCTGCTTCAGTGAGTTGTCCTGTTGTTGTCAGTGTTTTTGTCAGACCTACGAATACACGAGCTTGCGTGAGTAAATCAAATCATATTGAGGGAGCTTAATGATTCGGAACCATCTTTGGCGCAAACTACAAATAGCCCCATCGCGCCTAGTCAAGCTAGACACGCTGGAGGAAATTTGACATTTACTTTCATGAGATCAATTCGTAGTGTAGTGGAGATTCAGTTATTAATAGGAATTTCTTTGTCAAAAAATACGATAGATGCGATTTCCTTATCATTTATAACATTTTCAAACATTTTAATCGTAAGCAGTTGGTCACTCAAATAATTGCTCCAAGCTAACCCGGTAAAAATACTGGTTGTTTCTGAGGTGCCATCTTTATAGTTTATCGTGATAGGGTAGCTATCCAAATATTCATTTTCACCAATTTCCTTTAACCCGCCGACAGCTTCGTTAATTTCTTTTAATGATCGACTTTCAATCTTTAAAGAAATCGAAATGGGCGAGACGGATATCGTTTTTAATACTGCCTCATAACCAAACATGGTCATGTTTTGATCGATCTGATAAAGGTTAGAGTACTCCTTGAAATCCAGTTTTAAAGTTGTTTCCCAAGAACCCGGTATGACCGTTTCAAAAATCCCCGGAAACGGATCTGCTGCTTCTAAATCTTTCAATTTGAATTGAACAGTTTGGCCCGCTATTGAATTGTTGGTCATGGTACTCATAACCAAGCTAATTTTATTATCATTAGGAATTCCATCATCGAGCAACTTAAATCCTGTACTATGAAAGTTCTGATCTGTCGTAATCATCGTATCCTCAAAACGGTATCGCGCTGCATTTAAAACAGTTCCTTCTGGAGCAGTAAAGTCCATTAAGATATAGGTCAGATTGCTGTCGCCGATCACTTGCTTAATGGTAAGCATTCCATTCTCGTTTGCCACTTGTTTATCAACCACATAAGCGCCATTCGACAAATATTCTACCTGCTCAGTATTGGCTGGATTAAGAAATTTTACAAACGCTTCATCTAATCCCATATATGCCGCTGCTAAAGCTGTTGTAGTTAAACAAACCATCAGCACGGCAGCCAGTACTGCGGGTCTTAAACGTTTCACGGTAGTAAATCCTCTACGTCTAGTATTGTCCTTCTGGCTTTGCACTAAAATATGATGAAACATTTTTTCTTTTTGTTCAGTTTTTGGCGTAAGAGCTTCAAATAGCCGATTAATATTTTTGTTACTCAAGATAATTCCCTCCCAAATCAATTTTAAGGCGTTTGCGGCCTCTTGATAATTGCGTTTGGATCGTGCTTTCTTTGTGTCCTAACATCTCAGATAATTCTTTTACCGAGTACTCTTCGAAATAGTAAAGATATAAAACTATTTTGTATTTTTCCGGAAGTGAAAGCAGTCTTGCAAGCACCTTCCCCGATGGCTCCTGACCATTCCATGAAGAAATTTCCGGTAAACCGTCTAGAGCCACACGACGGGTTGTCCACCAATTTTTAAGAACGTCTTTACAGTAATTTCTGGCGGTCACCATCAACCACGCTTTTTCATGTTCGTGGTCATTAAAAACCATTTGAGATTTGATCAGTTTTAGAAATACAGATTGAACAGCGTCTTCTGCATCAACGGGATTTTTCAAATATATGTAGCACAGCCTGTAAGCCAGATCTGCATGCCGTTGATATAGTTCGGCCAATTCTTTATCCGTACGCAATAAAGAATTGTTTTCCATTTTTTCGCCTCCTATATACAACACGATTGGTGACTTAAAAATATCCCATTACCCTGTTTTATTTTTTTACATTATATAAAAAAATGTGAACATTTGAGATGTAGATTCCATTGGCCATCCTTCCTTCTTTGCGTTTCGAAGTAAAATCAAACCTCGATGTAGATTCCATACAAACAGACTTGAAAAATTGCTAACTAAAAGGTGAACACCTGGACGGTCTCCTGGTGTTTTTGATTTTCAAGACAAAGGACCCGCCACGGCGGACCCTTCTGCTGTTTTATTGAGCTATCGTTTCCCGTTAGCGTAATCACGTGTATAATCACTGCCTAGTTGTTCCTACTACTTCCGTTAATTCTATATTAAAGTACTTAAAGGGGCACCCTGCAGAGGATGGCCTTTTTTGAACACCTCTTGTTTCCTTTTCGATCAATTCACGAATCTTGGCGGATTACGGATCGATCTTGCTCTGGCCTCACAATAAAATGCTCTTACAGCACGTCAGTCCCGGCTCGCCTCGTAAAACTTCTGCGCCACCATATCCGGCCTTGTGCGAGTATCCGTAAAGTGGTCCCCGTCGCCGACGATAAGGCGGAACTGGCCGAGCCGTGTGGACATATGCGGATTCCAGCCGAATCCCTCTCCTTGTGGCAATGCATTGTCTTGGAAAAAATACACATAACTTTTCGGTATAGGCAACTCATAGAACGCTTTAAGATCCAGCTTCTCGAAAAGCGGTCTAGCCGGTTCCGGAGTAACGCCTGCATACATCCATCTGGCTTCCTCCAATGTGGCCGTATTGACGAACAAATCCCGAAACAGTGGAAACGGAAGCATGATCGTATCATCCTTCGAGCCGGCTCTGAGTTGCTCGAAACCTTGTCTCGTTTGGGGCGATAACTCGTCGGCAACAGATTCGCCATCTTTCAGTACGAACGCGTCCCAGAAGACGAGGCGCTTGATGCGAACCGGTACCTGTTCTGCAACCTTTTGGATGATAGTTCCGCCGAAGCTGTGCCCGACGAGAACGAAGTTGTGTAGGTTCAGTTTCGTTATAAAATCAACGACGGACTTCGTGATCATCGCATGCGTGATATCTTTGTTCGGATCTTTCCCGTGACCTGCGTATTCCGGCGTATAGACAGCATGCCCTTGACTGCACAGCACCGCCGCTATGCCGTCCCAGAAGTGAGCGTCAG
>LIDZ01015888.1_pt12 | contig 17345 bp, 17 predicted proteins | sample 644651 | NCBI WGS metagenome assembly LIDZ01 (sample SAMN03856242, study PRJNA289617) | food metagenome | isolation source: wine grapes on drying loft during traditional withering process | host: Vitis vinifera cv. Corvina | place: Italy: Gargagnago di S. Ambrogio di Valpolicella | collected 2014-01 | reverse complement strand
CAGCGACAGGCGCTGAGTGATGTCGTCGATCCGTATCACCACGCCCCGCCCTGCGCCACCGACCAAGGGGTAGAAGGTCAGGGCATAGTGCTTGGCGGTATCGTCGCGGGTCCAGGTCACGCGGTCGATCTTGGCCACGCTGTGCTGCTCCACCGTGGTCTTGAGCTGTGGCAAGAATGGCTTGAGCGGCTCGAATGCCAGAAATATCGGCTGATTCAGCGCCTCGTCCAATGGCGTGCCCGACAGTGCGCTGGCTTCCTGATTCCACTGCGTCACGTACAGCTGCTCATCCAAGGCAATAAGCGCAGAGGGCATGGAGTCGATGATGCTGTTGAGGTAGTTCTGAAACCCTGTGAGCTTTTTCTCGATCTTGCTGCGGACCTGAACTTCTAGCTCCAGTTTGCGGTTGGTGTGGCGGGTTTCCTCGGCCAGGGCCTGGGCTTTAGAATAAGCGGCATCGGAATCATCGCGCGCCCGCTTGAGCTGTTGCTCCCGAGCCTCGATGCGCGACAGCATGGTATTGAAGGCCTCGGCCAGGTTGCCGATTTCATCGTGGTTGCCCGGGCTCGCGCGCAATGCGTAGTTTTCCTCGCGTGTAACCTGACGCGAGAGTTCTTCGAGTTGATAGATGGGCTGGGTTATCAGGCGCTTGATCTGCCGCGCGATGATCATCCACAGCAGCACACTGAACACCAGGATTCCGAGACTTGCCGTGAGGGTGCCGGTATAGAAGGCGACCGGCAGTTCACTGGTTGCCACCAGCAGTAAATGGCCGGACGCCTTGCCGGCGCGCGGCAGCTCGACCAACTGCGTGCTGCGAAACTCGCTCAGTCGCCATTCCTGTATATGCCGAAAGTGGCTGGGCAGGTTCAGCCGATGGCCGTGCTGGAGATCGGCCAGCAAGTTGCCCTCGCCGTCGTAAAGCGCGGCCGCGCGCAGTGGGGTGTAGCTGTCGAGTTCGCGCATCAGGTCGTCGGCGCGGTCTTTGGAGTCCAGTGACTGGCGCGCCAGGTCCGGGTTGGAAACCAGCCGGCCGATGGTCTGCAGGGCCTGTGGCGCCATGCTCTCCTGAGAGATCCAGTACGCAGCGCTGATAAAGGTCAGGTTGGCCACCAGCAAGACCGTGGTCAGCAGTGCCAGCAGTGCGGCAAGGAGCTTTTGTCCGACGGGCAGGTTTTCGAGTCGCTGGCGCAGTGGCATCAAAGATCCTGTGGAAAAAGGTGATGATTGCAGTTTAACCCAAGGCCGGCACAAATCCCCTGTAGAAGCGGGTTCGCCCGGCAGAGCTCCTGCAGCTGAGGGCTTCGCGGGCAGAGCCCGCTCCCACATGGGGTTGGTTGGGTTATGCGGTGGGCAGGCCCAGCTGAGTCAGATGGGTGATCAGCCGCACCTGCAATTGCTGCAAATGGGGCAGCACCAGGCCGTGGCGGCGCGCAGCAGCGCACGCATAGCCCAGCAGATAACTGATTTCAGTGCGCCGACGCTGCGCCACATCCTGATGCATGGACGAAAAATTCGCTGCAGTGGCATCGATCACCCGCAGCACGTCGCTGTGCAGCTCGTGCGCTGCTGCCGGCTGGCCGCATTGCTTGAGCAGCAGGCCCAGTTCGACGCACAGTGTAGCCACTTCACAGTGGTGAACCTGCAAGCCGCCGTTGTGGCAGTCGTACAATACTGTCAGCGGGTTGATCGCGCAGTTAAGCGCCAGCTTGCGCCACAGCCGGGTACTGATGTCGGCTGTCCATTCATGGGCAATGCCGGCAGCGCTCAAGGCGCCGAGCCAATCGACGGGCTGCGGCTGCAGCGGGTCGCCAAGCCAGGTAAAACCATGGCCGGCGAAGACCACCTGCCAGTCTGCCTGGCGAAACGCCCCCTCGGTGCTGGACGCGAGAATACAGCGCGCCTGGCCCACAGTGGCAGCCACTTCATCCTGGCTGCCCAGACCGTTCTGCAGGAGGATGATTTGGCTCTCGGGTGTCAATCGTCGTTGTAGCGCCGCTACCGCCGGTGCTGCGTCGTAGGCTTTACAGGCTACCAGCAAGCGCTTTATCGGCGCGCGGGCGCCTGGGCCCTCGGCCTCTATTGAATAAGTTTGCGCCGTCCCGTGCTCTACCAATGTCAGGCCGCCTGCTGCGCGGTAGCTGTCCAGCCGTGCTTCGTTGCGCAGTACCAGGCGCACCGTCTGGCCGCTGCGCGCCAGGCGGCAGGCCCACAGGGTGCCGAGGCTGCCAGCCCCGAGGACGTGCCAGTCGGCACTCATGAAGGGTTCAACATGAAAAGGCTCACACAATAAGGATAAAATCCGCAGATCAGGGGAACGCCCTCGCCAGTGCTGCTTTCCAACCCCTCTTGAGAGAATCGGCTGGCGGCACTGGCAATCGTTATAATGCCCCTCTGTCGCAAGTCGTCAAGTCAAGCGTGGCCCGGGCATCCCTGGCGCCGCGCCCACCCATCTGGAGAAATCAGCATGCCCTCGTTCGACGTCGTGTCCGAGTTGGACAAGCACGAAGTGACCAACGCGGTCGACAACGCCATCAAGGAGCTCGACCGCCGCTATGACCTCAAAGGCAAAGGCAGCTTCGCTTTCAAGGAGCTGACTGTGACCCTGACTGCCGAGGCTGATTTTCAGCTGGAGGCGATGATCGAGATCCTCAAGCTGGCCCTCATCAAGCGCAAGCTGGACGCCAAATGCCTGGAAGTGAAGGATCCCTACGCCTCTGGCAAGGAGATGAAGCAGGAAGTGAATCTGCGCGAAGGCCTTGATAAAGAGTTGGCCAAGAAGATTGTGGCCCATATCAAGGACGCCAAGTTGAAGGTCCAGGCAGCCATTCAGGGCGAGCAGGTGCGGGTGACCGGCAAGAAGCGTGATGACCTGCAGGAGGCCATGGCCGCGCTGCGCGCCAAGGAATTCGATATGCCGCTGCAGTTCAACAACTTCCGCGACTGAGCCATCCCGGGCGCGCGGCGCTGAACCTCTGAGGTCTGGCGGCGTCCGACGCCCTATGCCCCGCAACCGAGGTTGCCGGGGCTGCTTTACGAATTGAATAGAGGACAGCTCCATGGATTTGAACGCAGAAGTCGATCACCTGGTTCAGGCGTCGCAAGCTTGGATTCCCATGGTCATGCAATACGGCAGCCGGCTGATTCTCGCGCTGGTGACCCTGTGCGTGGGCTGGTGGCTGATCAACCGACTGACCACTAACCTGCAGAAGCTGTTGGCCTTGCGCCATATCGATCTGGCGTTGCAGGGCTTTATTGGCAGTTTGGCCAACATTATTTTGAAGATACTGCTGATCGTCAGCGTGGCCTCGATGATCGGGGTCGAAACCACCTCTTTCGTGGCAGCCATCGGTGCGGCCGGCCTGGCCATCGGCCTGGCGTTGCAGGGCAGCCTGGCGAACTTTGCCGGCGGGGTGCTGATCTTGCTGTTCCGCCCTTTCCGTATCGGTGACTGGATCGAAGCCCAAGGTGTTGCCGGCACCGTCGACAGCATCCAGATCTTCCATACGGTGGTGCGTACCGGTGACAACAAGACGGTAATCATGCCCAACGGCAATCTGTCCAACGGCATCATCACCAACACCAACCGTCAGCCGACCCGCAAGATCACCTACGACATCGGTATCGACTACGACGCCGATCTGCAAAAGGCCCGTGCGATTCTCCTGGACCTGGCCAAGGACTCGCGTGTTCTGGAAACCCCAGCGCCTGAGGCCGTGGTCGCTGCATTGGGCGACAGCTCGATCACCGTGTCGTTGCGCATCTGGGTCAACACCGGCGACTTTGGTGGTGTCACCAACATGCTCAATGGCGAGATTCGCGATCGCTTGCGTGCCGAGGGGATCGACATTCCTTACCCGCAGCGGGTCATCCGCGTGATGCAAGAGGCCTTGCCGGAGAAGTAAGTCTGGCCAGCGCATAAAAAATCCCGCCATGTGCGGGATTTTTTTATGGGGCGGTTGGCGTGAGTGAGTGTGCTCGCGAATGGCACCCTCTACGCCTCGGGCGCATCACTCTCGGCAGGTACCCGGCGGGCTTCCTGATACCAGTGAATGGCGATCAGAACCAGCGTTGGTATGCCCATGAATGCAGTAATCAAGAAGAACTCATGATACCCGTACTTCTCGACCATCACCCCCGAGTAGCCCCCGATAAGCCGCGGCAACAGCAGCATGATCGAGCTCAGCAGCGCATATTGAGTGGCCGAAAACTTGAGGTTGGTGAGGCTCGACAGGTAGGCCACAAAGGCAGACGTCGCCAAGCCCGAGCTCAGGTTGTCCAGCGAGATGGTGACGATCAGCATGCGCACGTCAGGGCCCATATCGGCCAGCATCAGGAACAGCAGATTGGTGCCCGCCGAAGCGGCGCCGCCGATGAACAGAATCGGCAAAATACCGAAGCGCACGATCAACAGTCCACCGGCCCCCGCGCCCACCAGCGTCATGATCAGCCCGAACAGCTTGCTGACGCTGGCGATCTGATCCTTGGTAAAACCTTGATCGATGTAGAACACGTTGGCCATGACGCCCATTACCGTATCCGACATCCGATAGGTAGCAATCAGCCCCAGCAGCAGCAGAGCCTGCCAGCGATAGCGCAGGATGAAATCGTTGACTGGCGTGAGCACCGGCGCCAAGCCGCGGCGGCCTACGGCCGATAGGCAAAGCGCGGTCAGGATGATGTACAGGATGGCGCGCAAGAAGGCGCGGTCATCCATGAACAATTCACTCACGCTCTCTGTGCCAAATAGCACACTGGCGAAATCGGTGTTGTACAGCTGAGTGAACATTGCCGGCACCGACACCAGCAGAATGATCAGCACCAGCACCGAGGCGAGTTGGTGGCTGAAGCTGTAGCGGCCTGCCGACAGCTGGGTGCGCAAGGTGACCGCTGGTTCGCGCATGAACAGCGTGGTCAGCAGCGCCGGCACCATCAACAGGCCGAACAGCAGGTAAGTGCCGGCCCAGGCCTTGTGCAAATAGGCATAGCCGGTCGAGCCGAAGCCTTCGGCAAAAAACAGCGCGCCGGCAGTGGCCAGCAACGCGGCCACGCGATAGCCAGCCATATAGCTGGCAGCCAGCGCGGCCTGTTGACTGTCTTCGGCGATTTCCAGGCGATAGGCATCAATGGCGATGTCTTGCGTGGCAGAGGCAAAGGCGACTACTACGGCAATCGCGATCAACCAGGACAGGTGCTTTTGCGGGTCGCAAAAACTCATCCCCACCAAGCCGAGGATCACTAAGGTCTGTGCCAGCACCAGCCATGAACGGCGCCGGCCCAGGCGATACAGCAGGGGCAGGCGCCATTGGTCGAGCAGCGGTGACCAAACCCATTTGAATGCGTAGGCGAGACCGATCAGGCTGGCATAGCCGATGGTTTCGCGGGCTACGCCGGCTTCCCGAAGCCAAACGGACAGGGTAGAGAACACCAGCATGTAGGGCATGCCGGCGGCGAAGCCAAGCAGCAACAGCACAAGGGTAGACGGGCTGGCATAAGCGGCGAGCGCGGCGCGCCAGGTTTTGCGGGGCATGGGCTGGAATCTGCCTCAAAAGTGCGAAAACAAAGCGCGCACTCTAACCGCACTGCTACATCGGACGCCAGCCATGACGAGCAATATCCACGCGATTATTCATTATCTGAACCCCTTCGTCGCGCAATCGCGCCCTTTGCTCGTCGCCACTGGGGCTGCCCAGCGGCAGGCTCAAGCGTCCGTCGGCCGCCACCACCCGGTGCCAGGGGAGGGTGCTACCGTCGGGCAGTTGGCTCAATATTCGCCCTACCCAGCGTGCGGCGCGGCCCAGGCCGGCGAGTTCTGCAAGCTGCCCGTAACTCACCACCTTCCCCGCCGGGATGGCTGCCAAGGCTATATAGAGGGCGTCGCGTCGCAGCGCCGAACTGCCCGTGAGCGATTGTCCGAAAAATTCAGGGAACTCGTGGGTCATCTGTGAGTCTGTCCTTGTTCTGCCACTACCGAAACGAATTGTGCCATTCAGTTCGTGAACCAAGAGCCTTGATACCACCTATGTTGCCAAAAGCCCTTCTTTGCGCTGCTGTCTTTTCTGCGTCCTCCGCGGCCATGGCCGATACCGTCTGGATGAAGAACGGTGACCGCCTGACCGGTACGATCAAGGTCTTCGACGGGGGCAAGCTTATGCTCGATACGCCGTATGGTGGCTCGATACCGATTGACATGAAACAGGTCAAGACCCTGCAGAGCGACCAGGAACTGCTGGTCAAGCAGGATGCCTACAACGGTGAAAAAGCCAAGTCCCTGAAAGCGTCCGACGAAGGCAAGGTTACCTTGGAGAATGGCGAGGCGCCGAAGACCGTCGAGCTGGCCAGCATCCAGCAGATCATCAAGCCCAAGCCGATCATCAAGGATCTGACTATTACCGGCAATGTCGATCTGGCGCTGGACTTCAAGCGCGCGGATACCGACACCGACGACTACAACATCGCCTTCAAGACTCAGGCCCGCCATGGCCAATGGCGCCACAACGCCACGGGTGAGTACAACCGCGAAGCCCAGGACGGTATCACTACCACCGATAACTGGCAGGCCGAATACGCCCTTGACCGCTTCATCACGGACAAGTGGTTCTGGCAGGGTCGCGCCGATTACAAGAGCGATCGTATCGAAGATCTGGAACGCCAGCGCACCGTGGGTACGGGCCCGGGTTACCAGTTTTGGGACGACGAGCTTGGCGCGTTCTCGCTTACCTCGCTGCTCAACCGCACCGATTACCAATACCGTGATGGCGAAAAGGTCAACTTCTATTCGATGGCGCTGAAGTGGGACTACAACCGTTACCTGATTGGCAAGACCGTGCAGTTTTTCACCACGGGTGAGTTGGGTCGTCCGCTGGACAACACCGCGACCTACAGCCTGGACAGCGAAATTGGCCTGCGATACAAAGTCACCCAGTGGGCCTCGCTTAACCTCAAGGCTGAGAAAGACCAAGTGGTGGGTACCTCCAACAGCGACCTCAACACCACCCGCTACACCGCAGGCTTTGGCGTGACCTGGTAACTCCAGGCACATCCCCGGCCCTGTGGGAGCGGGCTTTGCCCGCGAATAGGCCACCCGCTGCCATGCAATCATTCAGTCAAGGATCGGTGGCGCTGCGGGTGACTTCGCGGGCAGAGCCCGCTCCCACAAGGAGTATGGAGGGTGTTCGCTGGGGCAACGCGGTGGCATGCTGATCGCTCTGATCATTTGCAGGAGATCTTCCGGTGAGCATCAAAGCCAGCCAGCAAGCCCGAGAGCTGTTGCTCAAGGACTACCGCGGTGTCCTCTCCACCCAGTCCAAGGCCATGCCGGGCTTTCCCTTTGGGTCGGTTGTGCCTTATTGCCTGGACGCTCATGGCAATCCGCTGATTTTGATCAGCCGTATCGCCCAGCACACCCACAATCTGAATCTCGACCCTAAGTGCTCGTTGCTGGTGAGCGAACGCGGCGCGCAGGATGTGCAGGCTGTTGGCCGCGTCACGGTGCTGGCCGAGGCCGCTAAATTGAGCGACCCCGAAGCGGTCGACGCTGCGGCCACTCGTTATTACCGATACTTCCCCGATTCGCAGAATTACCATCAGGCCCACGACTTCGATTTCTGGGTGCTCAAGCCGGTTCGCCATCGTTATATCGGGGGTTTCGGCGCCATCCACTGGCTCGATGACGTCACCCTGCCCAATCCGTTCGCCGGTAAAGCCGAAGCAAGCATGGTCGAGCATATGAACGCCGACCACGCGAAGGCCATCGCCCACTATGTAACCTTGGCCGGCTTGCCCGCCAGCGAGCCTGCGCTCATGGCTGGCGTCGATAGCGAAGGGCTGCACCTGCGCATCGGGCAGGGGGTGTGGTGGCTACCCTTCGCAGCCCCTTGCAATACGCCGATACAAGTCCGCGAAGCCTTGGTTTCTCTGGCCCACGCCAGCCATTGGCCGGAGCGCGAAGCGGTCCCGGCTTGAATTCACGATTTATCGACGCCATCTACGGTCTACTGGAAGCATTCTTCCGCAGAGGAAACCTTGATGCGTGTCTTTTTAGTACTTTTGCTGCTGTTCCCGGTGCTCGAGCTGTACACCTTTTTCAAGGTCAGTACCGCGATCGGCTTCTTTCCTGCCTTGTTGATGATAATCGTCGGCTCGGCCCTTGGCGTGCTGGTGATGCGCGTCGCCGGCATGGCCACCATGTTGCGCACCCGCGCGGCCCTGCAGCGCGGTGAAATGCCGGCTGAGCAAATGTTCGATGGATTGATGTTTGGTATCGGCGGCGGGTTGCTGCTGGTGCCGGGCTTTATCAGCGATGTGCTGGGCGTGATCTGCCTCATGCCATTCACGCGCAAGCTGCTCGTCAACCGGATTCGCGCACGTGCCGAAGCCCAGGCTGTGCGTCAACGCGCTTTCGCCGACGATCTGCAGCCCACCGGCCCTGCCGCGGGCTTTGGGCATCCGACGCGGCGCCAGCCTGATGTGATCGAAGGCGAGGTCATCGAGGGCGACTTCGAGCGCCGCGATCACTGACCTTTCGCGCTTTTTTTCAGACGGCTCCCTGTGGAGCCGTCTGCATTCCTGACACCTGAAAATGAAAAAAATTGTGCGTCTGCCCTTGTAATCGTTTGGCATGACCTTATGTATGGGTCACCGAAAGGTTTCTGGCATCCACGCCAGACATATTCCGCGTCTTGCCCGTCGAGACGCGACCGGCCACGCCGGACTGAACCAACCGCCGGTGATATCACTGGCCGATGAAAACCATAATTAGGAGAGATCGACAATGAAGCTTCGTCCTCTGCATGACCGCGTAGTCATCCGTCGTAGTGAAGAAGAATCCAAGACCGCTGGCGGTATCGTTCTGCCAGGTTCGGCCGCCGAAAAACCGAACCGTGGCGAAATCGTCGCAGTCGGTACCGGCAAGGTGCTGGACAACGGTGAAGTACGTGCGCTGGCCGTGAAAGTAGGTGACAAGGTCGTGTTCGGCCCTTACTCCGGCAGCAACACCGTGAAAGTTGACGGCGAAGACCTGTTGGTAATGAGCGAGAACGAAATCCTCGCCGTTGTCGAAGGCTGATAAGCCTCCAGGCTTCCCCTTACTCTCAGTATTCAAGGAAAATCGATCATGGCTGCTAAAGAAGTTAAATTCGGCGACTCCGCCCGCAAAAAAATGCTCACCGGTGTCAACATCCTGGCTGACGCAGTAAAAGCGACCTTGGGGCCAAAAGGCCGTAACGTGATCATCGAGAAGAGCTTCGGCGCTCCGACCATCACCAAGGACGGCGTTTCCGTCGCCAAAGAAATCGAACTCGAAGATCGTTTCGAAAACATGGGCGCGCAGCTGGTCAAAGACGTTGCCTCCCGTGCCAACGACGACGCAGGCGACGGTACCACCACCGCTACCGTGCTGGCTCAGGCAATCGTCAACGAAGGCTACAAAGCCGTCGCTGCCGGCATGAACCCAATGGACCTCAAGCGCGGCATCGACAAGGCGACCATCGCCATTGTTGCCGAGCTGAAAAACCTGTCCAAGCCATGCGCTGACACCAAGGCTATCGCTCAGGTAGGTACCATTTCTGCCAACTCCGACAGCTCCATCGGCGACATCATTGCCGAAGCCATGGAAAAAGTCGGTAAAGAAGGCGTCATCACCGTTGAAGAAGGCTCGGGCCTGGAAAACGAACTGTCTGTGGTTGAAGGCATGCAGTTTGACCGCGGCTACCTGTCTCCTTACTTCGTCAACAAGCCAGAAACCATGGTTGCCGAGTTGGACAGCCCGCTGATCCTGCTGGTTGACAAGAAGATCTCCAACATCCGCGAAATGCTGCCAGTGCTGGAAGCCGTTGCCAAAGCCGGCCGCCCACTGCTGATCGTTTCCGAAGACGTTGAAGGCGAAGCCTTGGCGACTCTGGTTGTGAACAACATGCGTGGCATCGTCAAAGTCGCAGCCGTCAAGGCGCCAGGCTTCGGCGACCGTCGCAAGGCCATGCTGCAGGACATCGCCGTTTTGACCGGCGGTACCGTTATCTCCGAAGAGATCGGCCTGAGTCTGGAAAGCGCCACCCTGGAAAACCTGGGTAGTGCCAAGCGCGTCACCATCTCCAAAGAAAACACCATCATCGTTGACGGTGCTGGCGTCGAAGGCGACATCCAATCGCGCATCACTCAGATCCGCGCTCAGGTTGCCGAGACTTCTTCCGACTACGACCGTGAAAAACTGCAAGAGCGCCTGGCCAAGCTGTCCGGCGGCGTTGCAGTGATCAAGGTTGGCGCTGGTTCCGAAGTCGAGATGAAAGAGAAGAAAGCCCGCGTTGAAGACGCCCTGCACGCAACCCGCGCAGCCGTCGAAGAAGGCGTGGTACCTGGCGGTGGCGTTGCGCTGATCCGTGCTCTGGAAGCCCTGACCGGTCTGACCGGCGACAATGCTGACCAGAACGTCGGTATCGCTGTACTGCGTCGTGCTGTTGAAGCACCGCTGCGCCAGATCGCTGCCAACTCCGGCGACGAGCCAAGCGTTGTGGTCAACGAAGTCAAGAACGGCAAGGGTAACTACGGTTACAACGCTGCTTCGGGCGAGTACGGCGACATGATCGAAATGGGCATCCTGGACCCTACCAAGGTGACTCGTTCGGCACTGCAAGCAGCGTCCTCCATCGGCGGTCTGATCCTGACCACCGAAGCGGCGATCGCTGAAGCGCCGAAGAAAGAAGGCTCGGCTGGCGGCGGTATGCCAGACATGGGCGGCATGGGTGGTATGGGCGGCATGATGTAATCGCTGCTTTACCCGCTCTATAAAAAATCCCGCCTAGTGCGGGATTTTTTTATGCCTGGAATCACCCAGGATACTGCCGATGCAGCTCATCTAACCGCGCGTCCTTCTCCGTCCACAGCGCATTGATCCACTGCTGAAACGCCTGGCGATACGCCATGTCCTGGTCATAACTCTTGCCGATGAACTCGGCCGGAATCGCCACCTCGGCAAACTCCGCGACAATCTCCGGCACGTTTCCACACAGCATGTCCCAGAATCCCGGGCGCCCGCCTGGATAGTGAATAGTCACGTCGACCAGCGACTGCAATTGTTCGCCCATCGCATCCAGCACAAAGGCGATGCCACCGGCCTTGGGCTTGAGTAGATAACGAAACGGCGACTGCTGCTGGGCGTGTTTGGCCTTGGTAAAGCGCGTGCCTTCAGCGAAGTTGAAGATGCCGGTGGCCTGATGGCGGAATTTGGCGCAGGTGCGACGCGTGGTTTGCAGGTCTTTGCCCTTTTTCTCTGGGTGCTTCTCCAGATACGCCTTGGAGTAACGCTTCATGAACGGAAACCCAAGCGCCCACATCGCCGCGCCGATGACCGGCACCCAGATCAGTTCCTGCTTGAGAAAGAACTTCAGCGGTTGCACGCGGCGGTTGAGTTGATATTGCAGCACCATGATGTCGACCCAGCTCTGGTGATTGCTGGTCACGAGGTAGGAGTGCTGGTAGTCCAGCCCTTGCAGCCCGCTGACGCGCCACTGCAGGGGGTCGACCCAGATGCGGTTGTTGTTGATCCAGGTTTCATGGATAAAGCGCAACAATCGGTCGCAACCGCGGGTAACAGGTGCAAAGGGCAGGCAGGCCTTGAACAGCGCCACCACGAATAATGGCGTGCAGCACAGGAGGGTGTTGAGCGCCAGGATCAGCGCAGCCACCACGCCCCGTACCGGGCCAGAAAGGAATGCGAGCATCGGGTCTAGCGCTCCACCACACGGTTGGCCTGGATGGCGGTAAGGGCGATGGTGTAGACGATGTCGTCCACCTGAGCGCCCCTTGGCAGATCGTTGACCGGTTTGCGCAGGCCTTGCAGCATGGGCCCCAGGCTGACGCAGTCGGCGCTGCGCTGCACCGCCTTGTGGGTGGTGTTGCCGGTGTTCAGGTCGGGGAACACGAACACCGTCGCCCGGCCGGCCACCTGGCTGTCTGGCGCCAATTGCAAGGCGACGTGCTCGTTGGCCGCGGCATCGTATTGCAGTGGGCCGTCAATCAGCAGCTCGCGCTGTGCTTCCTTGGCCAAGAGTGTTGCCTCGCGCACTTTCTCGACTTCTTCGCCGCTGGCCGAGTGGCCGCTGGAGTAACTGATCATCGCCACCCGCGGAGTGATACCGAAGGCCTGTGCCGAGTCAGCACTTTGCAGGGCGATTTCGGCCAGCTCGCTGGCGCTGGGGTGCGGGTTCATCACGCAGTCGCCATACACCAGCACTTCTTCCGGGAACATCATGAAAAACACCGACGACACCAAGGTGCAGCCTGGCGCGGTCTTGATTAGCTGCAGGGCAGGGCGGATGGTGTTGGCGGTGGAATGGATGAGCCCTGAGACCAAGCCGTCGACCTCATCCAGAGCCAACATCATGGTGGCGATCACCACGGGGTCTTCAAGTTGCTGTTCGGCCATGGGCGCATTGAGGTTTTTGCTCTTGCGCAGCTCGACCATGGGCTCGACATAGCGCTCGCGGATCAAGTCAGGGTCCAGAACTTCCAGGCCTTCGGGCAGTTCGATGCCCAGCGCGCGGGCGACCGCCTGTACGTCCTGGGGCTTGGCCAGCAACACGCAACGGGCGATGCCGCGCGCCTGGCAAATCGCGGCGGCTTGCACGGTGAGAGGCTCGGCACCCTCCGGCAGGACGATGCGCTTGTTGGCTTGCTGGGCGCGCTGGATCAGTTGATAGCGGAACACCGCTGGCGACAGGCGCATCTCGCGCGGTACGCCGCAGCGCTGGTGCAGCCAGCGGGAGTCCAGATGGCTGGCAACGAAATCGGTGATGATCTCGGCACGCTCGCGGTCGTCAATGGGGATTTCCTTGTTAAGGCCATTGAGTTGCGTCGCGGTGTCGTATGACCCCGTGCTGACCGACAACACCGGCAGGCCGCTTTGCAGCGCGCCGCGGCACAGTTCCATGATGCGCGGGTCAGGCAGCGAATCGCTGGTCAGCAGAATCCCCGCCAGCGGCACGCCATTTAGCCAGGCCAGGCTGGCAGCCAGCAGGATGTCGTCCCGATCTCCGGGAGTCACGACTAACACTCCCGGTTTGAGCAGTGGCACGGTATTGAGCACCGTGCGCGCGCAGATAATGATCTTGGCCATGCGTCGCAGCTCGTAATCGCCAGCGTTGATCACCTGCGCGCCCAGCAGGTCGGCGACGTCCCGGGTGCGCGGCGCGTTGAGATCGGCCTGAAACGGGATGGCCCCCAATACGCGAAACTCGCCACTGCGCAATAGCGCCGAGTGCTCCTTGAGGCGAGCGGTGAACACCTCCAGAGGCTCTTCGCTGCGCACTTTATTGAGGATCACGCCGAGTACTTTGGGGTCGCGCGGGCCGCCGAACAACTGCGCCTGCAATTCGACCCTGCCAGAGAGTTCGGCTACCACGTCCCCCTCGGGCGCTGCCACCAGAATCACGTCGGCGTCCAGGCTTTTGGCCAGGTGCTGATTGACCCGCGCTGCATAGCTGGCGCTGCGCGTGGGCACCATGCCTTCGACGATCAACACATCTTTGCCGACGGCGGCCTCCTGATAGAGGGTGATGATTTCTTCGAGCAGTTCATCAAGCTGGCCGTCGCCCAGCATGCGCTCCACATGCGCCAAGCCCAAGGGCTTGGGTGGTCGCAGGCCGTGGGTGCGGGCGATGAGTTCGGTGGAGCGCTCGGGGCCGGTATCGCCCGGATGCGGCTGCGCGATGGGCTTGAAAAAGCCCACTTTGTGCCCGGCGCGTTCCAGGCTGCGCACCAGTCCGAGACTGATGGAGGTCAGGCCTACGCCAAAGTCGGTCGGCGCGAGAAAAAATGTTTGCATGCGAGCATCTCGGGGTCAGCATTGCAGTGGCGTCGGCGTATAGGTCGCCGATCGCGGAATCCGTTGCCAAGGGTATCTACTCTGGACGGGCTTTTCGAGTGGCCCCGTCTGTCAGTGTTCCGTTCGCTTTCGGGCGGATGCTTGGTTACACTTGATCGTTCTACATTCTTTCGTAAAGGTCTCGCCCATGCTGATTGCCGCCAACAAGGCTGTCTCTATCGACTATACCCTCACCAACGACGCTGGTGAGGTCATCGACAGCTCCGCCGGCGGCGCGCCGCTGGTGTACCTGCATGGCGCAGGTAACATCATCCCAGGTCTGGAAAAAGCCCTGGTCGACAAAAAGGTCGGCGATGAGCTGACTGTGGCCATCGAACCTGAAGACGCCTACGGCGAATACTCGGCCGAACTGGTCAGCACCCTCAACCGCAGCATGTTCGAAGGCGTCGACGAGCTGGAAGTCGGCATGCAGTTCCACGCGTCGGCGCCGGATGGCCAGATGCAGATCGTGACCATTCGCGATCTGGACGGCGACGACGTCACCGTTGATGGCAACCACCCCTTGGCGGGTCAGCGCCTGAACTTCCAGGTGAAGATCATCGACGTGCGTGATGCCAGTCAGGAAGAAGTCGCACACGGTCACGTGCACGGCGAAGGCGGTCATCACCACTGATTGAGCTGCTAAGCTCAGGGGTAACCGCAAAGGCGCCCGTTCGAGTCACTAGCCACCGTCGATACGGTGCGCAAAGGGCTTGGACGGGCGCCTTTTCAGTCTGGTAGTGTTGCCTCAAAGGACAGGCTGCCAGGGCTGGGGCTGTACAGGATTCGAACAGGGGATTATTCCATGAGTGCTTTTCATGATCTCAAGCTCAAGGCGCTGGATGGCCAGGAGCTCGCGCTGGCACCGTTCAAGGGTAAAGTCGTGCTGGTGGTGAACGTTGCCTCCAAGTGCGGCCTTACGCCTCAATACGCCGGGCTTGAGCAGCTTTATGCGACCTACAAAGACCAAGGCTTCAGCATTCTTGGCGTGCCCTGCAATCAGTTTGCTGGCCAGGAGCCTGGCAATGAGGCCGAGATTCAGGAATTCTGCTCGCTCAACTACAACGTGACCTTTCCCTTGGCCAGCAAGACGGACGTCAACGGCGCGCATCGCCACTCGTTGTATCGCTTGTTGGCCGGTGAAGGTGCCGAGTTTCCGGGGGATATCACCTGGAATTTCGAGAAGTTTCTGGTCGGCAAGGATGGGCGTGTGTTGGCGCGGTTCTCACCTCGCACTACCCCGGATGATCCGGCGATCAGTGCGGCTATCGAGAAAGCGTTGGCGTAATGGTTTAGTGTTGGCGTTGCCTGGGCGGGCGCCATCGCCAGCGAGCTGTGCTCCTACAGGGTGTACGCATGCCGAGCTTGCTCGCGAAGCGGCCCACGCGGGCGCTTAAAGCTTCGCGGATTCACCGCGCTCGCGCACCCAGAACAACGTCGCACCCGCCACCGCTGCTGGCATCATCAGCACATTCACCAGCGGTATCAGCAGCACCAGGTACACGATCCCGCCAAAACTCAAGCTCTGCCAGCGCTTGTGCCGCAGCCAGGCGAGCATGTCCTGCCAGCTCATCTTGTGGTTGTCCGCCGGATAGTCGATGTATTGGATGGCCATCATCCAGACCCCGAACAGCAGCCATAGCGGCGCCGCAATGATATTCACCACCGGAATGAACGACAGCACCAGAAGGCCCAGCGCACGAGGCAGATAGTAGCCCAGTTTGCGCATTTCACGGGCAAAGGTGCGCGGGACCATTTCGATCAGCTCGGCCATGCTGAAAGCCGGAAACTCATCCCTGCCTGTCACGACCACTTCGACCTTTTCGGCCAAAAAACCATTGAAGGGCGCTGCGATGACATTGGCCAGCATGGTGAAGGTGAAAAACACCATGAGCGCCACCAGCACCACGAACAAAGGCCAGAGGATGTAGCTCAGAAAATCGAGCCAGCCGGGCAGGTTGGGCATCAGCGCGTCTACCCACAGCCTGAACTCGTGCCCGGCGAAATAGATCAGCCCCACAAACAGTACGAGGTTGATCAGCAGCGGCATCAAGACGAACAGCCGCAAGCCTGGGCTAAGGACCAGCTTCAAGCCTTGGCGCAGGTAATCGGGACCGGACAATACCGGGAGTGGCATAAGTGCTCCTGTGATTCGAGAGGCGTCGACGCAAGTGGGCGGTAAGCTACCAAGGATGGATAGCCGTTAGCTATGGTCTGAATTGTGAAAGGGTATTTCACTAATGCGGCGCACCTCGTTAAGCTGTGTCCATCGAATTCACACCCTTCCGTCTATCAACTTTCGAGGCAATGCCTCAAGGAGATTGCATGAGTATTCTGGTCAACAAGCAAGCCCCCGATTTTGACGCTCCCGCCGTGCTGGGTGACGGCTCGATCGTCGATAGCTTCCAGTTGTCATCGCTCAAGGGCAAGTACGTCGTGCTGTTCTTCTGGCCGCTTGACTTCACCTTTGTCTGCCCCTCGGAAATCATTGCCCATAACAACCGTATCGGCAAATTCCGCGAGCTGGGTGTCGAGGTTGTCGGCGTCTCTATCGATTCGCAGTTCACCCACTACGCCTGGCGCAATACCCCAGTCGAAAAGGGCGGTATTGGCGAAGTCGAGTTCACCATGGTGGCCGACGTCAAGCACGAGATCACGCGTGCCTATGGTATCGAACACGAAGACGGCGTGGCCCTTCGTGCTTCCTTCTTGATCGACCAGAAAGGCGTGGTGCAGCATCAGGTGGTCAACAACCTGCCGCTGGGTCGCGAAGTCGACGAGATGGTCCGCTTGGTCGAAGCCTTGCAGTTCACCGAAGAACACGGTGAAGTCTGCCCGGCCGGCTGGCGCCCAGGTCAAAAAGGCATGAAGGCCGACGCCCAGGGTGTCGCCGACTACCTGGCTCAGAACGCCACCAGCCTGTAGGCCCGCACTATTGTGAACTACCCCGGCCATGCTGCTCTCCAACGCGCATGGCCACTGTTTCAGGATCGACGACTTACGGCCTTCCCCAAGCGCTACGTCGATCCTTTTTATTTCCCGCCGTTGATCGGCGATGCGATTCGTGTCTCTAAGGGCCGGTCGAAAGGAGCGTGTCATGTCTGAAGTTCGTCATTCGCGGGTCATCATTCTCGGTTCCGGCCCTGCCGGTTACAGCGCCGCCGTGTATGCCGCGCGCGCCAACCTCAAGCCGTTGCTGATCACCGGGATGCAGGCCGGCGGTCAGCTGACCACCACCACCGAAGTCGACAACTGGCCGGGTGACCCCCATGGCTTGACTGGCCCGGTGCTGATGGAGCGCATGAAAGAGCACGCCGAGCGTTTCGAGACCGAAATCGTGTTTGACCACATCAATGCCGTTGATCTGGCTGGCAAGCCGTTTTCGTTGAAAGGCGACAGCGCTACCTATACCTGTGACGCGCTGATCATCGCCACCGGCGCCAGCGCCCGCTACCTGGGCTTGCCGTCGGAAGAGGCGTTCATGGGC
>LIDZ01014636.1_pt12 | contig 17350 bp, 9 predicted proteins | sample 644651 | NCBI WGS metagenome assembly LIDZ01 (sample SAMN03856242, study PRJNA289617) | food metagenome | isolation source: wine grapes on drying loft during traditional withering process | host: Vitis vinifera cv. Corvina | place: Italy: Gargagnago di S. Ambrogio di Valpolicella | collected 2014-01 | reverse complement strand
TTATGGTCCAGAGCGTACGCGAAATGGACTTTAGTGATATGACAGAGCTGTTTCCATCCTTCCTAATCATGGTTATGATTCCTTTCACCTACAGCATAGTGGACGGAATGGCGTTTGGCTTCATTACCTATCCGATCCTGAAGCTATCGATGGGCAGAGGCAAGGAGGTCCCGCCGGCGCTGTATGGAATTGCCGGGCTCTTTGTAGCTAATTTTATTTTGCATGCATTAATGTAGCTTTCAATTCTCTGGTGTGCTACAATGAGTATCCTTTTTGCATGATCAGTCATGAAGGAATAGCTCCACAATACTTTTAGGAGGTAACTGAAATTGGAAGACAACATTCAAAGTGCCTATCAAGAGGAAGAAAGCAGGCTGAACAGCGCGCTTACGGAAATTGATACTGTACTTGAGAAGCTCCGCAATACTCCGGTGTATACCGGACACGAGTTTACGGAACAAGCCTTGGAGGCATCTCGGGAACAGAAGCGCAAAGATCTTGCCAAGCTTAGGCAGGAGCCTTATTTCGGACGACTTGATTTTCAGGGCAATGATGAGAACGAACGCAAGGCACTTTATATAGGCAAAATCGGAGCAGACCGCGAACAGGTAAGCGACCGTCCGCTTGTTATCGACTGGCGGGCGCCAGTGGCAAGCCTGTTCTATTCCTTTACCGGCGGAGCTGAACCAGCCTCCTATGAAGCCCCGGAAGGACTTATTGAAGGATTGGTCTACCTCAAACGCAACGTTGTCATCCGTAAGGAAATACTGGAGCGGGTAGCAGATACCTACAATCGCGATAGTGACGGGCCGGCAGTATCGGACGAATTCCTCGTCTATCGGCTGGGTGAGAATAAAGATAATCGACTCCGCGATATCGTTTCGACGATTCAGGAGGAGCAGGATAAGATTATCCGTGCCGCCAAGAATACGGCGCTGATCATTCAGGGCGTGGCAGGGAGTGGTAAAACTACGGTCGCGCTGCACCGGTTGGCTTTTTTACTCTATCAATACAAGGACCAGGTTTCAGCGGAGAAAATGATTATTTTCGCTCCGAACCGGATGTTCCTGGATTATATTTCAGATGTTCTGCCTGAACTGGGCGTGGGCAATATTATGCAAAGTACCTTTCCGGACTGGGCAGCGCAGACGCTCGGCCTTGAACTGCCGGAGCAGGATGCCACGGAGACGCTGAATCGCTGGTTCGAAGCTAAGGGTGGAATGCCGGAGATTACCGAAGAGACACCGGGACGCTTCAAAGGTTCGACGGTGCTGATGGGGATTATTGAGTCCAGTATTAAGCTGCTGGAAGTAAACTCCGTTCCAGAGGATGATTTCAGTCCATGGGAAGGTGCCGTGCTGCGTCGTTCCATGATTCTGCGCTGGCATAATGAGGAGTACAGTCCGTATCCTCCGGCTAAGCGCAAAGAGCGTGTTATGGCACGGATTCACCGCTGGATTGAGATGGAGCTGAAGAAAAGTTCATCAACTGCAGCAATGAAGGATCATAAGAAAAAAGGGGCACAGCGCGAGAAAGCATACAGTGCAAAATGGCCAAAGTATGATCCGCTGACGATCTATAAACAAATTTTCCGGGCTGTTAAAGTACCGGAGAGCTGGCCAGTTGAAGCACCTGAGGCCATTCCGGCTAGCGTGCTGAAGGAAACCGCAAAAGAGTTGAAAAAAGGGATTTTGCGCGAAGAGGATCTGCCGCCGTTATTATACATTCATTATTTGTTGAACGGAAATGAGGGTGGCGACCGCTTTGACCATGTTGTCATTGATGAGGCGCAGGATTTCTCACCTTTTCAGATTGCTGTGCTGGATTTATATGTACGAGGTCATTCGTTTACCATTCTTGGCGATTTATCGCAAGGGATACATGCCTATAAAGGCGTACATGCCTGGGCAGAAATGCAGGCTCTGTTTGCTCCTGAGCATACGGCCTATCATGCGCTAACGCGCAGTTATCGTTCGACCATGGAGATTATCGAGTTCGCCAACGGAATTCTAACCTCTGGTGTGGGGAGCTCATTGCTCGCCGTGCCGGTCTTCCGCAGCGGTAATCCCGTTCGCCTCATATCTTATGGGGAAGGGCAGGCAGCGGGGAGTGGTGTGGAGAGTGGTCGCATTGGTGACGTTAGAGCCGCTCTGGCGGCGCTCTCCGGTCGTGAATATCGTACCGTAGCCGTACTGACCCGAAGTCTTCGTGAGGCTGAAGAGCTATACGCTGTGCTCACAGAGCATTTTGCGGATATTCATCTGATTGATGGCAGTATGACCGAATATCTTGGTGGGCTATCTGTGCTGCCTGTGTATTTATCCAAAGGACTGGAGTTTGATGCTGTCATCCTGGCTGATGCCGATCTTGATCATTACGGCTCTGCCGCTTGGGATGCGAAGCTAATGTACGTAGGCTGTACCCGTGCGCTGCATGAGCTGTGGCTGCTGCATAATGGAGGACTTCCTGCTTACGTGCAGGCAACAGTGGGAGAGACTGTCTCTGGCTGGCCGATTGCGGAGTAGATATATTTTGTATTATATGTGAAACAAAAAGAACGCCCCCGGCCTCGGTAAATCCGAAGCAGGGGGCGTTCTAAGTAATGCAGATTAAAGCAAGTTAGCTGCCGTGAGCAACTGATACAGAACTTTTGCTGCGGCTTCGCGGGTAGTTGGCAGGATAGGGTTGAAGAAGAACATTCCCTGTTGCTCTACCCCTTGCATTAATCCGGCATCCGTCACAGATTGAATACTTTCTTGTGCATAAGAGCTGAACTTGGCAGTGTCGCCATAAGGTTTGCTTGCTGTGCCACTTGTGATAGTGATGTTAAGCAGCTTAATGGCTCTTGCCAGCATCACGGTCAGATCCTGACGGGTAATTTGGTCATTCGGTCTGAAATTTCCGTCATAGCCTGTAATAAGACCTGCTTGATAAGCAGCCGTTACATCTTGTGCAAACCATTCGTTGCTTTTGACGTCGGCAAAAGCATTAGTTGTTGCTTGTTTGTCCAAGCCGATCGCAGTCACGAGCATGGTCGCAAACTGTGCCCGAGTGACAGGACTTTTCGGTGAGAAAGTATTGGCAGAAGTACCATTTAGAATAAATTTGTCTGCCAGAGTCTGAATTTGGCTATTTGCCCAGGAGCTTTGAATATCAGTGAAGGATAGCTGTCTTGTTGCTACTGCATAGGTCGAGAAGCCTGGACGGTTAATGGTAACAATCGTTGATCCGTCACTAGCCTTCTTGAATTGGGCAGGGACAGCGAACACTTTGTCTCCATCTGTATAGAGAGCACCCGCATGGCTTATGTCGATTCCTTTATCCAAAGAGAAGGATCTGCGGACAACCTGATCCGGGGAGAAAGAGATCTTAGTTGAAACGCTGTTAACAACAGATGATGCTTCAAAAGAGTAAGGCGTTCCAAGAATAGTCGCCTCTGTGAATCCGTTGGTGAATTTAGATTTGCTGTCTGGAGCTGGTGCGATTTCGAGCTTAAGCTCGGCATTAGCAGCAAGACCAGATAATGCGGAGAGCGGAACAGCAACAGAGGCATCATTCCATGTGAAGGCAATGGAGCTTAGTGCTGGTGCCGATTGCAGCAGCTTCAGCTGTGCTGTTGTTAGCAACAGACTAGCTTTGCCCGCATCTGTAGAAGTTGCCGCGATGCTAAAGGTAGTGGCTTGCTTCGCTGCGTCCAGAGCCTTCTGAAGCTCAGCATCAGTTACGGTGACCACCGTTTGTTCTCCTTGTACTGTTGTGTCGGAGGTTAAGGATAGAAGAGTTTGACCTGGCTGTGTGATAGCTGCCAGTTGTTCAGAAGCGTGTGTAGAGCTGACGACTGGAGTTGGAGTTGGGGTCGGTGTTGCTACAACTCCACCACCGCCACCATTACCACTACCATCGGTAGGAGTCGGTGTAGGTGTAGGTTCTACTGGATCAGTGGAACCCTCAATGGAATAATCCACATAAATCGTTTGATTAACGGACTCGACTTCTTTTGCAGTGTTACCTTCATAACGGACAGCATAAATACCTAGTTTGTATTGTCCTTCAGGTAGCTGCTTAACAAGAGTATTTCCATACTCATCTACGCTGTCGTCAACATAAGTTCCGTCAATATTCTCAAATGTTAATCTTCCTGCTGGAAGAGTTGTTAATTCATCAGTCAGGGGGTCTATAGCATACCAGTCTGTAATTCTGCCGATATAGCCCTCGGTCAATCCATAGACTTCAATAACCATAAAGTTAAAGGTATCGCCCACAAGTGTTATGGATAGGTCGGTAGGGTCGGCTGGTGAAATTCTTTTATTGGTTAGGGTAGGATTCAATAAAGCGAAATCGTTATCTGCTACATCGTCACCCACATGAATTACAAATGGCAGATGCAAGGAAGGGAGTCCAGCACTCACCAGCAATACTTCTCCTTCGTACACGCCATGGACAGCGTTAGCCTTGGCTTGAGCGGAGAGGGTGAAAGGCAGACTGGAATCGGCTGCAATGGTAAGGGAAGAATTTGCACCCGATCCTCCAAGTGTCATTTCAATATTATTGACATCTGGAGTAGCAATGGGGTCAGACGGATCTGATGTCACACTTGAATGCATAACTACGGAAGCTGTATAGGTCACTACGCTATCCGATGTGTTCTTCACCCGCAGTGGTTTAGAAAGGGGTTCAGCTCCTGGCGCAATCGATCCAAAGCTTAGATTACTTCCTTGGCTTTCCATAACTGTTGGATTCAACTTCGCATCATAGATAGTTATAGGATCAAGAGATTCCACAATAGCAGGAGTAAGCAGAGCTTCTGCGACGTCAGCGCGTCCAGAACCTTGAGAATAGACGTCGTATTTAGTGCCGTTCGCATCAGCGATGACATCGGCCGTATTGGTAAGCCCGGCACGAATATCTAAAGGTGACCAGTCAGGATGAGCCTGAACCATTAGCGCTGCCAAACCCGCTATGTGCGGAGCAGCCATACTAGTTCCGCTGGAACGATGGTACGCGAATTCATAGGTTGGTGGTAAATTGTCATCAAAAGTGACATCTGGACTACCATACAAGGCACCATACTCAGGAAGAGTAGAGAGAATATTGACGCCTGGTGCACTGATATCTGGCTTAATGCCATAATTATCGTCTGCGTTAGGGCCGCGCGAGCTGAAATCCGCTATCGTATCCCCAGCTTCTAATGTCATCGGAAAATCCTTGCCGAACGTAATATGCAGGGGTTGTTCTGGATGAGCTTTGATGTATCGAGCCAAAGCTCTTCCGTCGTATCCCGACATATCGAAGGTAGGGATATGGCCGTAATCATCGCCCATGAAAGCAACAGATCCAATCGGGGCATCACGACCTGGAATGCTCACGGATAGATCCGCTTCCGCTGTTGCATTCACAGAGTTACCATTGAACAGGATCAGGGCTTTCGCGCCCATTTCTTTTGCTATTTTTACCTTATCCACAAATGTTAGATTACCTCGTGAAGCAATGACTACTTTATCTTTGACATCTCCGGCTTCGTAATAATCAGAATAGTCTCCCAATCCTACGTACACGGCATCCAGAGGATCGGTACCCAGAATTTCATTGAAATTCGCTTCTTTAAGGTTCCATGCCAAGGCGTTGGAATACACGGCATCCGTTACAGAATAGACTTCTTTCGTCACCGTATCTGTCATCTGAGCACTGAATTCTGCACCAAAGTGGGTGCTGACAGTTGTAGCCGCCGCCACGGAGATACCAAGCTGTGAACTGGCCGGGGAGCCCATGGAGTAATAATATTTCCCATCACTTCCGGCATTCCCACTCGCTATTACAGCGACAACGCCAGCTAGAACGGCATTATTGACTGCGATGGAATCCGGTGAATCCGGCCCCTTCTCCATATTAGAACCTAGAGACAGGTTGATGACGTCCATACCATCCTTGACGGCATGTTCAATGCCATCAATAACCTGTGCTGAAGAACCTGAGGTATCATAAACGCCTGTACTCTCGTTAAATGTTGCACCTAGAACTTTATAGGCATACAGATCTGCCTCGTAGGCAATCCCCTTTTGGACTACTTCTGAGGCTGTATTCTCACCTCTTCCGACAATGGTTCCAGCGACATGTGTTCCGTGACTGGTTCCTTCGAAACCGAAAAGGTAAGGGGCTTCTTCATAAGGGTCATTGTCCTTATAGAAGGAATCGTACCCGCCCTTATAAGCATTCTTCAAATCTGGATGTGCATAATCTACACCAGTATCAATAACGCCTATCTTTACTCCTTTACCTGTGAACCCGTTGTTCCAGGCGGTATCGACTCCGATTTGTTTCAGTGGATCGATATCAAAGTTTAGATCTGATGAAGATTCTAAAAGCGGTGATTCAATTAAAGGAATCGGATAATAGGTACTGTTAATGCTAATAGCCTTGACACCGGAGATCAAAGCCAATTTCGGAATCTCATTGGCTTTGACGGTAACTTCCATTCCGTTGAGCACCGTATTGTACTGATAGTTAACATTCATCGATATGCCTTTGGTACTGGCGGCGCTTCTAAAGGTAGATTGCTCCGTCTTGATAGCCTGCTCGGTAGATTGGGCTGAGAATGAGCGACTAGTAAGTCCTGCGGAGTATTTAGCCTCAGAGATTGGTTGCCCGCTAAGTTGGATAATGACACTGATTTTGTCCGCAGATTTTGTATCGATTGCAGGGTCTATCGTAGCGCCGGTAGTGCTCGTTGCTAGGGAGCTTGCCGCTCCCAGTGTAGCGGAAAGGGACGATGAGATAAGTGGCTTAGAGGCATTAAGCAGATCGGCGATAGTCGTTGGTGTATTGGCCGCGGCTTCCACAGGGTAGTTGAGCGGCGCAGCAATCAACAGGACCGCCGTTACGAGTGCGATCGACTTTTTAAACAGTAATTTAGCCAATTTCAGGTTCCCCATTTCTTTGAGATAGGATCATTGTTACTGGATGATAGAAATAGCATCAACGGAAATGTAAGTTCCACTGGATGAAGCATTTTTCTCTCCCGCGTTGACTACCTTTATAGTGTGATTACCAGGGGAAAGGGTAGCTGATTCGAACACTACAACACGGAATTTACTTGTTGCACTGTACATATCGACAGCTGTGACAAGCTTATCGTCAATATAAATGTTAGCTTTGCCGCGATTTGCTGCAGTGGTAGACAGTAATTGAACTTTCGTTCCCTCGAATTTGAACTGGATGTAACTGTCCTTTATATTTGTATATTTGGCTATTCCCGCGAAATTCTTCAGACTATAATTGGGCAACCAAGCTCCCTTCACAGTTACCAGGGCATTGTTTTCTTGAATGAGATGAGAGACGGTAAAGGCATCGACATTAATGAAGGTAGTGCCGGTTTTTTTGGCGTTCGGATCAAGCTTGCCTGTCCATTCAATCTTCAAGGTATGCTGACCATAAGGGACCATCTTCTCAAATATGATTTGTTTATTCAGTGGAGACTTGCTGAAAAGGGAAGGTGAAGTCATTTTTAGCCCATCAATATAAACGTCGGCCATACCTTGTTGGTCATTCTTGGAACCAATCCAGCTGATATAGCTGCCCAAGAAGGAAAATTCCACGGTCCCGGATGTATTGATTTGCTTGAGGGTGCTGCCAGAATAGGCGGCATTTTGCAACTGAGTCCAAGGGCCGCTGAATACGACTGAACTGCTTGTTTCCTCCGTTGTTCCTTTGTTACTATCCGTTGTAAGGCTTATCGTATAGTTGCCATTGCCCTTAAAAGCATAAGCGTTGATATAATATGTTCCGCTCTTAGGTACTGTATATTTAATCGACTCTGTTGATGTTGCCACGTTCTCCGAGAAAGCCACAATGCCATCGGTGGAGTTAACCGTAGTTGCTTCAGGTGAGTATAAATAGAGGTCGGAGTCTAGAGCTGCGTCCCCAGTCATAGATAGACTGAGAGTATCTCCGGCAAGGAGATCGAGCGAGTAGACATCGTTGGTGTCGCTAGTGTTGTTCAGGTTATTGGTGACACTATTTCCAAAGAAGGGGGTGCCTGGAATTTCATCATCCAGAAGTGCCTGATAGGCATTGATCATTCTTCCACTGGCTACTCTGCCTGCTAATGAACTAAGTCGGGTTCCGCTGTTCATGATCCGTTGCTTGACGGCAAGGGCCGTAAGTGAAGGTTCCTGGCTGAGCACTAACGCCGCTACGCCGGATGCATGAGCAGCAGCATAGGAGGTACTGGCTGCGTAGGTGTAATTGCTTTTAGGAAATGGCATAATAAATTCTAAATTTATTTTGGTAATCTTGGGATCTCTGGAAATGACCCAATTGTAGCTGTCTTTGTCTTCATCCAGCGGATAGTCTACTCCTTCGTAGAGGGTGCCGGGAACACCAACAACATTCTCCCACATGAATTCCTCTTTAAAATATAGATGTAGAACATCTCTTACGAAGGAAGAGTCCTCAATGTTGATGAGTGAATGAGATCCTGTAAGAAGGAGATGCCCCTTGCCATTGAGGTAGCTTGTTAAATTCAACTGATCATTGTCAGTCAGGTTCTTGATATTCTCTCTTGCAGCAATGCCTGTAAACCAAATGACAACATCATAGTCTTTCATTTTCTCAAGCAGGGGTCCATCTCCACCGTCAGGAGTCGACTGGACGATATCTTCTTCTTCATCAAACCCTGCGTAGTCTTCAAGCAAAGTAGTATATTTGGATAATTTTGAACTGCCTGGTGTAAGTACAATATTGTTGGAAAGATCATCCTGTACGAGTAGGATCTTGGCTGAAGGATTATCTTTGGAAGCACCCAGGTAATCCATGGCTTTGTCAAAAGCATCCTGTCTATAGTTAGCATCAGCATCCTCATCATCAAGAATGTTTTCAAACGCGATTCCGTTAAAGACAGCCTTGTAGGTACCGTTGTCAATCTCGGCAGACAAGCCTGGGTTCATTGTCGGTATGGTACTTACAATGTCTAGCCCTGGAGCGGCTACATCTACCGTCTCATAACCGAAATTGCCTGCCATATTTCCTGTATTGTCCACTGCGCCTACGGACAGAATGTTAGGGCTGTCAAAGGCGGCAGGATAAGCAGGAGTAGTATCTGCATTGACTCCGGAGTTACCGGCAGCTGTTACAAACAGCATTGACGATGCATCAATGGCCGCTTTCAAGGCGAGTGTTGGTGAGTCCATTACCGAGCTGACGTTCGCGATCTTGGCTCCGTTCTTCTCGGCATATGCGATGGCCTTGATCAGATCGGATTCATAACCATATTCGGCAGTGATATATTTTAGTGGCATGATCTTGACGTTTGGCGCAATGCCGGCAACGCCGATCCCATTATTCGTGGATGCCGCAATAATTCCAGCGATTATAGTACCATGCGAGTCATTGTCAACTGCATTGTAGAGCTGATTATTATTATCTGCAAAATTCCAGCCATGTACGTCGTTGATATAACCGTTTCTATCATCATCTGTAGTATTGTTCTCAAACTCATCCGTATTGTTCCAGATATTATTGACCAGATCGGGATGATCCACGGGAAGTCCAGTATCAATGACAGCTACAATTAGATCGCTGCTGCCCTTCGTAATCCCCCAAGCTTCAGTAGCCTTGATATCCAGCCCAGGCAGTCCCGGGTGGTTAAACGAGCCTGGATCTTGTCCCGTATTTAGGAGCGCCCACTGCTCACTGAAATAAGTATCATCCGGAGTCGAACTGCTTGCCTTATACAGTTTATGATCAGGCTGAGCGTAAAGGACATTAGGATCTTTATTCAGCTTGGCGATTAATGGCTCAACATTTGTAGATGTGGATAATTTAACAGCCTCGGCATCAATGCTGGACAACTTCACACTGTTTTTTAAATCACTGGAGCTGAGGATGGATTTGGCCGGTGAAGTGAAGCCTGGCTTATATTTAACGATGATTTGGTCATTGGCATAAGCGGATTCTCCAGTTGGAATAACGGAGTCTTTGATTTCATTATCTGTTGTGGTTTTTGGTGCGATTTGAATAACCTTCTCTTGCGGTGCAGTGTCCGCTGTCCATGCAGTCTTTCTCGGCAACGCATTTGCATCCTGAGCAAAGGCTGGGGTGAGCGTGCCGATCAACAGCGATGTGAAGACCGCAAGCATTACCGACCTGTTTAAGAATTCTTTTGTCAAGTTGTTTACCCTCCCGAATTAACATGAAATGTACTTCTGTGATTCTGTTTTTTCTCTGGTCCGTTTTCTCTCCGTAACCATCTATTTAACTGTGTATTCATATGTACCAGCGCCAGCACTCACCCCCTTAAAGGACATTCGATTGTTCATTTTGTGCATAGGATTAACTGCGAGATTTGAGAGTGAATACTCTGGTGTGGGTGGATTAAATCTTGGGGAATCATTGATGAAATATGACATAAAAATGATTAATGTTATTAAACGACCAGTGGTTAATTCTTCTTGAGTGATAATATATGCCACGAAATCTATTTTGTAAACTACGATATTTTTAATTTTAGAAGATTCATCAGGATCATGTTAGGTAAAATTACATAACTATTGTATGAATTTTATGATTTTCCCTTTCGTGTCGCCGATTTCCTCTCTAGAGCATTCTCTTGAATTGCTGCTATATGAAAAAGCTATAACAGATATAAAAGTACTGGAATGAGTTATTTATAACTATATATGTATATTTATGCCATGTCTGATGCTGCATAAGGAACGTAAATAGGAGTATTTTAACTGTCGTGGCACGTTGGTGGAGAATGGTTATAACTGTTTTTGAACTTGTAACTCCTATGCAGCTATGGCTTAATAATAAGTGTCCGGCCGGGCGAGATTACTTCTGGAAGGAGGCTGAATGACATGATTTCAGAATACGAGGTGGTTTCCGTCTAAGACGGAAACACGCTTAAACGGAGGAGGCCGTAAGGCCTCCTTATTTCAAAATATATGGAGTTTAATATTAGGCATATAGACGCTTACCCCAAGGGTTTAATATAATGAAATTATTGGTGTTACCAAATATAAACAATAGGAAGGAGGCTGGTGATGTGGATTTTACTTTACATGTAATGGACGGACGCAAAGGGACACACCTGCTGAAGGAGGAAACGGAACGTGAGTTACGTAAATGGAAAGGATGTGCTTCCCCCTGGCTTGCTCGAAGAGCTTCAGGGATACATCCAGGGTGAATTGCTTTATATCCCCAAGAAAAATGAAACAAGAGTAAAATGGGGCGAAAACAGCGGTTCGAGACAAGAAATCGCCAACCGTAATGAGGAAATTTTCTGTTGTCATCGAAGCGGAAGTTCGGTGCCTGAGCTGCAGAAACAATACCATTTGTCGGAAGAAAGCATCCGCAAAATCATCTCAAAAATGCGATTAGCGCTAAACCGTTAGTCATAACTTTGAATAAAGAGCATGGCTCCGTTGACGAAGACGGGTTCATGCTCTTTTTTGTTGTATGGTATGATAGGGAGAGGTTTAGTATCGCTATATACAAGAATACAGCAAGGATGTGGAGCTATGGATTTATTTACTTTCGGGGAAGATACCGGGGGCGGACGTCTGCTGGCGGACCGGATGCGGCCGGAGAATCTCGATGAATATATTGGTCAAGAGCCTATTGTGGGCCGGGGGAAGCTGCTGCGCCGAGCGATTGAGGCCGATCAGGTATCCTCTATTCTGCTCTATGGCCCACCGGGCTGTGGCAAAACAACTTTGGCTCATATTATTTCTCATCATACGCAAGGGGAATTTGTGCGTCTAAACGCGGTCGAAGCTTCCGTGAAGGACGTACGTGAGGTTATTGAGCGGGCTCAGAGCAATAAGTCACTGTACGGCTCGAAGACCATTCTTTTTCTGGACGAGGTGCACCGCTTTAACAGCTCTCGCCAAGATGCGCTTCTGCCTGCCGTTGAGAAGGGGACAATCACCTTTATTGGTGCGACCACGGAGAATCCGTTCCATTATGTAAATGGAGCACTACTGAGCCGCTCTACGCTGTTTCAGCTGGAGTCTTTGACCAGTGAGCACAGTCTTATTGCGATGAGAAGAGCCTTGTCTGATAAGGAAAAAGGACTGGGTTTTATGGAGCTTCAGGTGGATGAAGACGCGCTACTGCACATAGCAACTATGGCAAACGGCGACATCCGGCGGGCATTAAATGCTCTGGAGTTGGCAGCCCTGACCACCGCTCCAGAGATGGATGGGAGCGTACATATTACGCTGGAGGTAGCGGAGGAATCCATTCGCCGACCGATTGTCAAAGCGGATGAGTCGACACAGTATGACGTTCTTTCCGCTTTTCACAAAAGCATCCGCGGCTCCAGTGACGCCGCTCTGTTCTGGTTTCTCTATGCGGTGGAGAAGCTGGGTATGGACCCCATGACCTTCATTCGCCGCCTGATTGCGGCCAGTAGTGAGGATATCGGCCTCGCTAATCCGCAGGCAATGGTTCAAGCAGTGAGTGCCTTGGAGGCTTATCGGAACAACGGTTGGCCAGAAGCTAAGCTGAACATTGCTCAAGCGATCCTCTTCGCCGTGGAGAGCCCGAAGTCCAATGCGGTTGTTGCCGCGATTTCGAAAGCAATGGCCAGTATGGATGATCTTAAATCGGCAGAGGTGCCGCTGCATTTGCGGGATACGCATTATAAAGGTGCCACCGCGCTGGGCCATGCCGGATATCAATACCCGCATGATTTTCCAGGTCATTATGTGAAACAGGACTATTTGCCCAAGGAAATCGCCAAGCGTGTGTTCTATCAGGCTACTGAGCAAGGCAATGAAGCGAAGATCAGACATAATCAGGCGCTGCGGCGTGAACAATAATTGAGCTAAGCTAATAAAAAAAAGGACGTTCCTAAGCCACCTTGGCTTTAGAACGTCCCTTTGCATCTATTACGATTGCAGCGAGGGTACGACCTTCTCTGCAACTTCAATCGTTCCTCCGCCGAGGCATAACTCGCCCTGATAGAAGACAACCGCTTGACCTGGCGTAATCGCCTTCTGTGGTACATCAAAAGCAACATGGACGGTTCCGTCTTCACGTTGTGTCACAATTACACCTTGATCAGGCTGGCGGTAGCGGAACTTGGCTGTGCAGCGCAGAGGCTCCTGTCCAAGCTCCTGGCCGTCTATCCAGCTCACACCGGAAGCGGTAAGGCTGGTAGAGTAGAGGCTATGGTGTTTGTCACCTTGGACAACATAAAGAATGTTGCTGGTGAGGTCTTTCTCCGCCACAAACCATGGTTCTCCGTTGCCGGAGCCACCGATGCCCAGACCTTGTCGTTGTCCGAGCGTGTAGTACATTAGCCCATCGTGCCGGCCTTTGCTTTCTCCTGTAGCGATATCCACCATTTCACCGGATTTGGCAGGCAGGTATTGGCTTAAGAATTCACGGAAGTTGCGTTCACCGATAAAACAGACACCGGTGCTGTCTTTTTTCTTGGCAGTGTAAAGTCCAGCTTCTTCAGCAATTCTCCGTACCTCTGGCTTAGGAAGATGACCGATGGGGAACATTGTCTTGGAGAGCTGGTATTGACCCAGTGCGTTCAGAAAATAAGTTTGGTCCTTATTGTTATCCACACCGCGCAGAAGCTTGAATAAACCGTCTTCCTCTATAACCTGAGCATAATGCCCTGTAGCTACATAATCCGCACCCAACTGCAGCGCTTTGTTCAGGAATTCTCCGAACTTGATCTCGCGGTTGCACATCACATCCGGATTTGGTGTCCGCCCAGCCTTATATTCTTCAAGGAAATAGGAAAATACTTTATCAAAGTATTCCTTTTCGAAATTAACGGTATAGTAAGGAATATCAATCTGCTCACATACACGGCGAACATCCTCTGCATCGCTTTCGGCTGTGCATACGCCGAATTCATCGGTATCGTCCCAATTCTTCATGAAGATGCCAATGACGTCATACCCCTGCTGTTTGAGCAGAAGGGCTGTCACGGAGGAATCAACCCCGCCGGACATGCCGACGACGACACGGATGTCTTGATTTGCTTTTGTCATCGTAATCACCATTTCTTTACCCAATATACCGGTTATTTCACGAAACACCCGGCTCAAAATGTATTATAACATAACTATCTGCCCATATCGCCCGTTGTAATGTCAATTTAACTCGAAAAGGAGTGCGAAAATGAAAAAATGTCCACCAGGGGCGAACATTATCGTAAAAAGTTACGTTTTGTTCTCCAAAATTGTCCGTGGATATGATAACATAAACTAAGAGCAAACATCGGAATACGTTGATATGACAATCCTCATGTCTACCAACTATTTATTATACTATAACCAGCAACTAAACCGAAAGAGGTGCCCCTTTGAAAATATCAACAAAAGGACGTTACGGATTAACCATTATGATGGAGCTTGCTATAAGATTCGGCGAGGGTCCAACATCACTTAAGAGTATTGCCGAAAAAAATGGCTTGTCCGAGCATTATCTCGAACAACTGATTGCCCCCCTGCGCAACGCCGGGCTTGTAAAAAGTATCCGTGGAGCTTACGGAGGGTATATTCTGGCCCGCGAATCGAATACAATTACCGCTGGTGATATTATACGTGTGCTGGAGGGTCCTATTTCTCCAGTTGATTTCACGGAAGAGGATGATCCGGCGAAGCGTGATCTCTGGCTGCGTATCCGCGATAGCATCGCAGACGTACTTGATTCAACGACACTTTCTGACCTGATTAACTACAAGGAAGAAAATCATGCGGATAATTATATGTTTTACATCTAAATAAGATTTCTTACACAAAGAGTCTCGCCACTGGCGAGACTCTTTTTATTTTATCCGGTGCGCCAAAGGTTAAATCAAAAAGAAATCGAAGTTATGATAGAATGTAGTCGTGAAAAGTCAAAATCAGGAGGAAGTTAGCATGAACATACCACCTGTTAAATTTAATAAGCGAAATCGCTCCTCTTACTTAAGGAAATTCTCCATTAAAAACAGATTGCTAGGTGCATTTTTTATCACTTCTCTTATACCCGTGATCTTTGTTACCCTCTATTCCAACGTTAGATACGAAGAATCAATATCAGAGAAGTTAAGTGCTTTTTCCCTTCAGGTCTTGTCAGAATCGGCGGTGAATGTGTCAAGGGAATTGGTTCAATATGAAACGTTAAGCGAATCCATCATTGTGAATAAAGAAATCCAGAGTGGGTTGAAGCAGGCTGGAACCATGACGGATTATGAGAGAAATGAGTTCCAAACGAAATTAAACAACGTTTTGGGTGAACAGGTGTTCAGACTTAGTAATCTATCCAATGTGGTTGTGTTAACGGAAGGCATGGACACTTTCTTTGATATGGGATACGAGTGGTATCCCGGGAATCAAATTACGGAGTCGATCAAGCGGATAAACCAGTTTGCAGGCAATACCACCTGGAATTATATGCGTTCCAACCGCGGAACTGACAAGATCGCGCTCAGTCGTGTTATTTTTTCAGCGGATAACTTGAACCAAAAACTTGGATATCTGATCATCGTGATCGACGGGAAAGTGTTTACCCGGAATACATATGAGCATGTGAATCTTGGAACGGGTGGGAAAATATATATTGTTGATGGTTTCGGTACCGTTGTCTCTTCAACGGACCCCGAGATTCATCAAGGAACTAATTATAAGCAACAAGAAGTGTTCGGAAAAATGATTAACGGCAAAGCCAATCAGTCTTTCTATACACAAATGGATGACAAAAAAGTTCTGGTGACCAATACGTATATCCGCTCCGCCGATTGGTACATGGTCGGTTTAATACCGCATTCCTTTATTGTCTCTGAATTGCTGGAGATACGGGGGAATCTTCTTTACATTAGTTTGTGTATTCTGCTGCTATCCACCTTGATGGCCATGTGGGTATACAGGAGCATCAGCAACCCCATGCGAGAGCTTTTACAGTATGCCAAGCATATTAAATTAGGCCAGTTGGACTTCAGACTTTCCTCCGAAACACCTGCAGATGAAATGGGTAAGCTGACAGAAACCATAGATCAGATGGTGGCCCAATTGAAGAAGCTGATTTATCAGGTTGAGGTGGAGCAGAAGGGCAAGCGGGACGCAGAATTGAAGATGCTGCAGGCTCAGATTAACCCGCATTTTTTGTTCAACACGCTAAATTCCTTGAAATGGAGCGCGATGATGAGCGGAAATACCATTGTGGAGGAGGGAATTGCCTCGCTGTCTGAACTGTTGCACAACACCATTCTAGATCAAGAAGAGATGATTCCCTTGAGCAAAGAAATCGATAATTTGTTGCATTATGCGGTCATCCAGCGGATTAGATACGGTCAATCGTTTGACCTGAACTGCATCGTGGACAACGAGGAACTTTATGAATGTCTGGTTCCAAGATTTATCCTCCAGCCTATTGTCGAGAACTCGATTATTCATACTGGAGGTGACGAAGGGCGAATTGTCAAAATCAGCGTTGAAATTTCCGGCGCGGATGGAATTTTGCAGCTGACAGTGTCTGACAATGGGAAAGGCTTCGATGTAAGGGAGGTTCAGCTTCGCAGGAATTCCGGTAATAAGCTCTCAGGTATCGGCATTGTGAACGTGGAAGAACGGATACGCATGTATGTCGGGAATTCGTATGGAATGCTGACAAGTAGTGAACCTAACAAGGGGACAGTGACGGTTATTCGGTTACCTCTAAAAAAGAAAGAGGGTTAGAGTATTATGTACAAGGTGCTTATTGTAGATGACGAGATGATCGTAAGACATGCGGTTAAATCACTTATCCGCTGGGATGACAATCGGTTTGAATACGTGGGCTCCGCTGCCAACGGAGCGGCTGCGCTCGAAATGGTACAGAGAACGGAAGCGGATATTGTGATTACCGACATTAAGATGAGTGAGATGGACGGTCTGGAGCTGATCAAGCTGCTGATGAAGTCATCCTTTGCTGGAGAAGTGCTGGTGCTAAGCAATTATAATGATTTTGATTTGGTCCGGGAAGCGCTGAGATGCGGCGCCCATGACTACATGCTCAAGCTTACACTGAAAACGGAAGATTTTATGTCGACACTCGAAGAAATGGCTCTGAAATTGGATGAGAAAAATTATAATAGTAAAAAGAAAATTTTGAATGAACCGGATCAAAAAAACAAAAAAGCTCTAGTTGATGAATGGCTGAAGGAGATGGATTTAGGCGTCTCTAATAGTGGGCAGTCGGCAGCCAAAGAAACGCTGCAGGAATTGCTTGCTGGCCCCCCGAAGCTTCAGGCCTACGCATTTTGCATACATGTGCTCAAAGATTCCATTCATAGTCAGTCTGTATCTCAATACCAGGAGACCCTTAACAAAATAGCAGAGGGGCTGTTTCCCGGAAATCATGGGCT
>LIDZ01003723.1_pt1 | contig 17396 bp, 8 predicted proteins | sample 644651 | NCBI WGS metagenome assembly LIDZ01 (sample SAMN03856242, study PRJNA289617) | food metagenome | isolation source: wine grapes on drying loft during traditional withering process | host: Vitis vinifera cv. Corvina | place: Italy: Gargagnago di S. Ambrogio di Valpolicella | collected 2014-01 | reverse complement strand
TGTTCGTCGGAAAAACGCTTCTTCATGGGGATGTCCTCATGTGGCTTATGAAGACATTACTAACATCGCGGTGTATTAATCAACTGGGAGCAGGTCAATAAGGCCATATGCCTCAATTTCGCGTATCATAACGGAGTTTTTAAACCCTGACCGTGGAGCCATTATGACCGCCAAAGATTATCTGGGTGACATCATTGGTGGCAGCCTGATGTTGCGTGAGAGCAGAGTCATCGCGGAGCTGCTGATAACCTCACCAAATGAAGAGCAATGGCATGAAGCTATTGTAAATGACAATGTGCTGCAGAAGACCTCAGTGCACAGTGTTAAACGCATGGCTTCAACCCTGCGTAAAAGAATTCAACCGATGGGTGAGGCATTCTGGACTGAGCTACTAAAGGCCCCTGATGATGCAGCCAGACAAATGTTGCTAATGGCGACAATGTGCCAATCCCCAGTGCTGACCGATTTCATGGCAACGACACTGTCTGATGCCCGACAGATGTTTCGTGAATCATTGCGCAGCGAAGACTGGCAGGAATTTATTCTATCCCGCCAGCGTGCCATTGTCGGCTTGGATCAATATTCCGAAAGCTCAATCCAGAAAATGGGCAACAATGTATTTAAAATCCTCGCAGATAGCGGGTATCTAGAATCAGGCCGCAGTAAAAAGCTGAAAAATGTCTTCCTACTACCCCAGATAAGAGAGTGGGCAAACAGTCTCGACTGCCAAAAAGTCTACGATGTGATGGAGTCAGTCAGATGAGAGCGAAACTGGACAGTAAGCCGCAATTGTCAGCTCGTCTGGAACAAATCGAAGACCGGCTTAAAAGTGAAGGCTTCCTGAAGAACCAAGAGCTCGGTGGTGAGATCGGTTTTTATATCTTTGATTACCCACCTCAATTTGAACTTAACGTACGGGAATATCTGAGATTGACTCTGCCTCGCCTAGCCCGGCAGGGGCTGAATTTCGCTCATCTCAATCTGTTCGAAGAGGTACTGGCAATTTTGCAAGAGCGTAAATTGTTAGATAAAGCTTTTGATCTGGAACGCAAAAAAGGTACCGATGAGCTAGCCAAAGCACTTAAAGGACCTCTTGAACAAGGTCGAATTGCTAAGCATCTGATAGATAAAGTGCTTCCGGCCTCGCCTCAATTTGTATTGTTATCAGGTCTTGGCCAATGCTGGCCATTGCTACGTGGTCATAGTTTGCTTAATGCATTACATGCCCATATGGGGGCAATACCATTGGTATTGTTTTATCCGGGCAGTTACAACGGCCTCGAACTTTATCCTTTTGATCTGGACAGCGCAGAAGTGGCAACAGCCAACTACTACCGAGCTTTCCAACTGGTGCCTCACGCATCTAAGTACTGAAATTTAAACTGCTGCCGTAGCTTGTTTTTTGAGAGAATTCAAACCACTAACTTGGCCGCGAAAGAGTCATCACGTTATAGCGAGCAGAAGAGTCTCGCTTAATGATAGAGACGGAATTTTTAATGCAGATAAGAGAGCTGTTTACCAAACAACTGGATCGCCCAATCAATGGTGTGGTGAAAGCCGAGCAGCTGGATGAGCAAATCATCTGGACTGAGCTTGACGAGTATGTGGTGACCCGTGAACTTGACCGCCACCTTCGTCACTTTTTTGAGACCTACCTGCCTGGTGTCAGCCATCCAGATGATCCTAGTGTGGCGGGTAAAATTGGGATTTGGGTATCGGGTTATTTCGGTTCCGGTAAATCTCACTTTATAAAGATCCTCTCTTACCTGCTCGGTAACAAGAAAGCTGTTAACAATGGCCAAACAAAAGCTGCCATCGAGTTTTTCAAAGAGAAAATCAGCGATCCCCTTCTTTACGGTGATATCCACGCTGCAGTTAACCGCAATACTGAAGTAATTCTCTTTAATATCGACAGCCGCGCAGATACTGAAGACAAAGAAGATGCCATTCTCAAAGTTTTCTTGCGCGTCTTCAATGAGCGCCTGGGGTATTGCGCTGACCATCCTCATATAGCACACCTGGAACGTGAGTTAGATTCCCGTGGCCAATACGAGCCATTCAAAGCAAAATTTGCTGAACTCACGGGCTCAAGCTGGGAAGAACAGCGTGATGCCTATGGTTTCTGTCGTGATGAAATGGCAAAAGCCTGGGCCTATGCTACCGGCCAGTCAGATGCCTCATCGGTGCAGAGTATGGAAAATCTCGAATCCATGTTTACTCTCGACATTGCCAACTTCTGTAAATGGGTGCGGGAGTATCTCGATCGTAGCGATCCATCTGGCGACAGTAAACGCATGGTCTTTCTGGTAGATGAGGTCGGACAGTTTATCGGCAACAACACCCAGATGATGCTCAAACTGCAGACGATAACAGAAAATATCGGTACCGCTTGTGGAGGCAGAGCTTGGGTAATCGTCACTTCACAAGAAGATATCGATGCCGTACTAGGAGATCTTAGCGCTAAAAAAGGCCAAGACTTCTCCAAGATCCAAGGGCGTTTTCACACAAGGATTTCCCTCTCCTCGTCCAATACCAATGAGGTAATACAGAAACGTCTGCTCGAAAAAAGTGAAGACGCTAAAAACTACCTGGCAGAATTGTTCAGTCAAAAAGGCGACATTCTTCGCAACCAGTTGACCTTTGATACCAGCACTACAGCTGAACTTGCTAACTACAGTGATAATGTTGAGTTTGTTGATCACTACCCTTTTATTCCCTATCAGTATCTGCTGGTACAAAAGGTCTTCGAAGCAATCCGCAAAGTGGGGGCTACCGGTAAACATCTCTCCCGTGGTGAACGTTCTCTGCTGGATGCATTCCAGAATGCCGCACGCCAGCAGATGAACAAAGATATCGGTGTATTGGTGCCTTTCCATGCCTTTTATCCGGCAATCGAATCTTTCCTCGATACCAACGTTAAACGCATCTTCGAACAAGCGGCTGAGAAAGCAAGCCTCGATCCTTACGACATTAATATTCTTAAATCGCTGTTTTTGATCCGCTATGTCGATCTGGTCAAATCCACCATTGATAATCTGGTCACACTCTCTATTGAAGAAATAGATACCGATAAAGTGGCACTGAAAAGCCGAATCGAAGCCAGTCTACAGCGTCTTGAAAACCAGCTATTGATTGTCAGAAATGGCGATGAATACGTATTCCTGACTAACGAAGAAAAAGAAGTCGAGCAGGAGATCAAACACACTCAGGTTGAAGCAACTGAAGAGAACCGGCAACTGGCACGGTTGGTGTTTGAAGAGGTAATGGGCAATCGCCGTCAGTATCGCTATCCGGTAAACAAGCAGGATTACCCTCTGACTCGCTTTTGTAACGGCCACTCTATAGACGGCAGCCAACAAACAGATCTGGTGCTCAAAGTCATTTCCCCACTGGATGCCAATTTTGACAGTTATAACGAACAATCCTACAAGGCACTGAGCCAAGAAGGGAATGGTTGTATTCTGGTACGCCTGTCGAGTGAGAAGCGAGTCTGGGCTGAATTTGATACGTGGTTGAAAACTGAGAAATTCCTAGCAGGGATACGAGGTAAACGACCTGAGCAAGAGAAATTGCTGGCAGAAAAAGCACTCGAAAACACCCAGCGTCGCAGCCGTCTGAAATTACTATTCGATGATCTGGTGAAACAAGCACAGATATTCGCACTCGGTAATGAGCTGCAAAGTAAATCGGCTAGTGTCAGCAATATGCTTGATGAAGCTTGTGCCTACGTAATCGAAAACTCATTCCAAAAGCTCTCTTTACTACAAAGCTGTGGTAACAACCCGGTGCAAGAGCTGAAGTCGGTGATCATGGCCGATGACATGGCACAGCTAAATGTAAATCTCGGTGAACAAGACCCCAATGCTGCTGCAAAAAAGGAGATTGAACTCTTTTTAAATGTCGCAGATGAAAAAAATCAGCCGGTCTACCTTAAAGAATTGTTAGAGCGATTCAGTGCTCGTCCCTTCGGCTGGAACCGTGACGAAGTAATGCTACAGGTGACTCATCTGGTCTTGCTTGGTAAGGCTGCGCTATCTACACCGAATGGTGATTTGCCCCTCAAACGCAGCTACGAACATTTTACCTCGGTACGTAGCCACAGCACACTGCGTATTCGTCGAGTACGTCAGCATACAGAACAGCAAGTAGCTAAAGCGGCTAAACTGGCGAAAGATATTTTTAATAAACCCTTCGAAAGCAGCGAAAAAGAGCTGGCGAATAAGCTTCTTGACGTACTAGGCGAGTGGCAGCGGTTAATTAAAGAATTTGATTTTAAAGCTAAAGATGGGAATTGCCCTGGCAAAAGCACCCTGCTTACCGGCAGTCGATTGATCGCCAGCCTGCTTGAGCTGGGCAACAACAGTTATGCCCTAATTGATGGACTCTGCCAGCAGAGCAACGAATGGCAGGATTTTGCCGAAGATTTTGAAGAAGTCGAGGAGTTTTTCACTCGTCAGTTTGATATCTGGCAACAGTTGCGTCGAGCCCTCAACGATCAATTCAAATCCAATCGCCATGCACTGGAGCAAAACCCAGAAGCGGCTAAAGCATTATCTGCACTGAAGGCTATCTACGATGATAAATCCCCGTATAGCAAACTGCGCCAGGTGGGATCGTTAATTGATCAACTCATCGCCATTAACCTGCAACTGGTAGAACAGAAACGTGCCGCGGCTTTGGAAGCGATCAATGCAACCCAGCAAGGTGTTGCACCGCTGGTTACTGACTTACCAGCTGAGTTACAAAACCAGGCAATGCGTCCCTTTAATCTGTTAAAAGAACGGGTCAGTAACAGCTTATCCTTACATGAGATTGTTAGCCTGCAACAAGAGGCTGATGATGAAGAAGATAAGGTCTTAGAACTGATCAACCGCTACAGCGCCGAACTTCAAGCTCGTCTGGAAGCGGAGCAAGCCGCAGCACGGAAAAAAGCGGCTGAACCGCCTAATAGCGATGCGGGTACTTTGCGAGAACCGGATCCATCAGGCTCGCCAACTACTATTGCGAATAACTCTGCTGCGACAGTGGTTAGCCACAAACCAATACCTAAACCTATCGAACTGGTTTCACCCGCAGAATTACTCGGTGCCAGCCATATCTTTATAGAAACGGAGCAGGATATCGACACCTATCTCGCGACGCTTCGCAGCCGTTTACAACAGGCAATAGGTCAGGGTAAACGAGTGCGGATCAAATAGTGTTGCGCCCAAAAGTAAGAATGTAAAACGCTCGGCCCCTTTTCTCATCAAAAGGGGTGTAAAGAGTGCTTCGAACACAACCATACGGGAAGAGATAAAACATGTACCAAACCGGTGGCACCATCGAAACGCTGCTGAACAAAGTTGAACAGCATGAATATATTTTGCCTGCAATCCAGAGAGAATTTGTCTGGCGGCCAGATCAAATCTGCCAGCTGTTTGACTCTCTACTACAAGGCTACCCGTTTGGTACCTTCCTGTTTTGGAAAATTAAAACTGAGAATCTGCGTCAGTATCAATTTTATGATTTTATGCGTGACTACCACCAGCGTGATCAAGTCCACTGTAAAAAACTAGATATCATCGGTGAAAATGATCGCATCGCGGTTCTAGATGGCCAGCAGCGAATGACGGCACTAAACATCGGGTTACGCGGTTCCTATAGTTGGAAAACTCAGGGTAAATGGTGGTCCAGTGCAGACGCCTTTATCGAACGTCGCCTCTATCTCAATCTTTTTGAATGCACAGACCCTGACAGCGGAACTCGTTATGAGTTCGAGTTCTTGAGTGAGGATGAGGCAAGCCACAACGATGAACAACACCATTGGTTTTTAGTCTCCCGTATTCTCGGCATGAATGCCTATGACGTAATGATGTCAGTCATGGAAATGAAAATGCCAGATGAACGCAAACCAGCAGCAGGTAAAGTGATTTCCCGTTTTCATGACATCATTCACAATAAACCTTTGATCAGTTACTACCTGGAAGAAGGTCAGGAGCTATCCAAGGTTCTCAATATCTTTATCCGTATGAATAGTGGCGGAACAACACTCTCCTATTCAGATCTACTGCTCTCCATCGCCGTAACGCAATGGAGCACGCTGGATGCGCGTGATGAGATTCACAAGCTAGTAGATGAAATGAACCAAATAGGTAATGGTTTTTCCTTTAGCAAGGACCTGGTGCTCAAAGCAGGTCTGATGCTGAGTGATATCGGCAGCGTTGGGTTTAAAGTCGAGAACTTTAGCAAAGAGAACATGCGCAAGCTGGAAGATAATTGGGAATGCATCCGTAAAGCTTTACTTCTTGCAGTCAATTTACTCAGCAGTTTCGGCTTCAACAGTTACAACTTGGGAGCAGACAGTGCCCTACTCCCCATAGCCTATTACCTCTACCATCGAGATCTGGATAACCGCTACCTATCCCGTAGCGAGTATTCTGCTGATAGGCAGGGGCTCAGAGGTTGGCTCATTCGCTCCATCCTCAAACAATCCGGTATCTGGGGAAGTGGCCTTGACACGCTTCTGACTAGCTTACGCACCAAAATCAAGAATCATGGCCAGAAAGAGTTCCCATTAGCAGAAATTTCCTTCGAAATGGCGGAGCGCGGCAAGAGCTTGCGCTTTGAAGAAGAAGAGCTACAGTCTTTGGTTGAACTCGACTATGGTAACCGCCGCACTTTTGCCTTGTTATCTCTGCTCTTTCCGGGGCATGACTTCTCCCACCACTTCCATGTTGATCACATATTCCCTAGAGCCCGCTTTACCAAAAGCCAACTGAAAAAGGCAGGGATGACCGATGAAACACAGATTGAAGAGTGGATGATCATGGCTAACCGGCTACCTAACCTACAGTTGTTAGAAGGGGGCCAGAACAATGAAAAACGTGAGAAGTTACCGCATGAATGGTACGAAGTGATGTGGCCGGAGCCAAGTGCCCGTGCTAATCATCTTCACTTACAGGCAATCGACTCACTTCCCGAGACTTTGGTTGGCTTTGAGGGATTCTATCATCGGCGTCGTGAAATATTATTGGCGCGTTTGCGTCACATTCTGAGAGAACCTCTTACGGCATAATTTCTTTTTCAGGTGAGTTCCAACTCATCTGGCATTGTATTCTGAATGGTGGGATACCGCCCGGATAAACCAATTTGTGAGCCTTTAATGAACACTGCCAATCTAAAAAAAATAGCCCCTCGGGCTCGTAGAGCATTTATTACAGCTATCAAAGCACGCGCTGCTGAATTTGGTATCACAGCCAAAGGACATGTAGAGCCAGCAATCAGCGGTGAAGTGTTACAAGTCGCTGGATTTACCCATCCAGCCAGCTGTGCCTATGCCCTCAAGCGCCTGCAACAACGGCTTGCAAACGATAGTTATGAGACTTTAATAGAGCATGTCGCATACACTTGGTTTAACCGCTTCTGTGCCATCCGCTTTATGGAGCTGAAAAGCGAAGAGGGATATTTAGAACATGGTGTGCGTCTGCTATCACACCCGTCTCAGCCACAGGGCTTTGAGGTGTTGGATCGTGCCCCTGAGGTGATCGATTCCCTCATATCTGAAGGTGTGACTCTGGATAAGCCCGCGCTGCTTGATCTTTTACTGGCAGGTAATGAGCAGGAGGCACTCTTTCGTGAGCTGCTTCTCGGTCAGTGCCACCGACTGCATCAGGCAATGCCATTTTTGTTTGAAGCCATTGATGATGAAACTGAACTGCTACTACCTACCGGTCTTATCCGAACCGATGCCTTTTGGCGTGAGCTGATCGATGAGATCCCGGAACCAGATTGGCAACAAGTAGAGGTGATTGGCTGGCTGTATCAGTTCTATATCAGCGAGAAAAAGGAACAGGTAATCGGCAAGGTGGTCAAATCCGCAGATATCCCTGCCGCTACCCAGCTGTTCACCCCTAACTGGATCGTGCAATATCTAGTGCAAAACTCGGTGGGGCGTCACTGGCTGCAAACCTACCCTGAATCTGCGATCAAAAGTGCCCTGCCCTACTATATCGACCCCTGTGAACAGGCTCCCGCAGTGGTGGCTCAATTGACCGAACTTACCCCAGCCAGCATAGAGCCTGAATCAATCCGCGTGCTCGATCCCGCCTGCGGCTCCGGCCATATACTGGTGGAAGCCTATAATGTGCTCTATCGCATTTATGAAGAACGTGGCTATCGCAGTCGCGAGATCCCGGAACTTATCCTTAGGCACAACCTGTTTGGTTTAGATATTGACGACCGTGCCGCACAGCTGGCAAGTTTTGCCCTTCTAATGCGCGCACGCCAAGATGATCGCCGTGTTTTGAATCGAAGTAATTTACGTTTGAATATTGTTTCTTTACAAGAGAGCCTACATCTTAATATTAACAACCTATGGCAGCAATTGAATTTAAATCAGCAAAAAAAAATCGGTAGCGTAGGCGATATGTTTGCTGAAAATAGTGCGAAAGATAATATTGATAGTGTTGAGTATCAGTTACTGACACGCACACTGAAATTATTTTTAAACGCTAAAACTCTAGGATCATTGATTCAAGTCCCTGCGGAAGATGAAGCCGCATTGCACATATTAAAAGATGCTATATATGATCTAAAACGAAATGGTGATATTCAGCAAAGAAATGCAAGCGAAAAACTTTATCCATATATTGAACAAGCGTGGATACTATCTCAAAAATACAATGTGGTAGTGTCTAATCCTCCTTATATGGGATTAAAATATTTTAATGAAAAATTAAAAAAAGAAGTTGTGAAGCATTTCCCTCTATCTAAGCATGATTTATTCGCTATGTTCATTGAAAGAAATCTAAACTTTCTTTGCAGCAATGGAATCTCCAGCCAAATAACGATGCTTGGATGGCTTTACATTCAAAGCTACAGCCATTTTCGTGAAAAAATAATAAAATCAAATACATTTCTTGATTTAAATGAATTAGGATCAGGTGCGTTTGGAAACTCTGTCGGTACTGTAGTCAAAACAGCGATTACAACTTTATCAAATACAGTTACCCTCAATTATAAAACCAGATGTAAAAATAAAAAAACAGATACAAATCAAGATATAAGAAGGTTTTTGAATTTTCCAAATCAAGTTATTACACCATTCCTAAATGACAATGAAATTAATGATTTTATCAATATGGATAAACTTGATGACGTTGCTGATGTGAGACAAGGATTGTCAACTAGCGATGATCAAAGATTTTTACGATACTGGTATGAGGTCGATAATAAAAAACTGACCATCAATACTGGTAAAAAATGGGTTCCATTAAATAAAGGTGGTGACGTTAGAAAATGGTATGGGAATAATTTATTAGTTATTAATTGGGAAAATGATGGTCATGATGTGATAACTTTCGCAGCAGATAAATATGGCTCTGCCACTAGAACAATTAAAAATCAAAAATACTATTTTCGTCCAGGTTTAACATGGGGAAGAATAACAGGCGACACCCCATCATTCAGGTATTTTGAAAAAGGCTTTATTATATCAGACAAAGGTTGTGGTATTTACACGCAAAATGAAAACGATCTATTATATATATCAGCGTTACTTAACAGTCCTATTTCAAAGAAAGCATTTAATGCTTTAAGCCCTAATTTTGGAATAGAGGCAGGTCATATAAAATCACTTCCAATCAAATTGGAATATAACAATGAAATAATTATAAAAATAAAGAAAATAATTTCCATATACAAAAATGATTGGGACTCAAGTGAACTCTCGTATAATTTTAACTCTTTTTATCTCAATGAAATGAAACAGTCAGCACGGATAAGCGATTGGATAAATAGTATTATTGAAAAACATACCGAGATTGAACATATCGCAAAAGAAACAGAGTCATATATTTATGACTACATTGTTTCAAAATACTCATGGGATTTGCTTGATTTCAATGATTATAAACAAACTTTATTTTCTGAACACGATAAGCTGATAAGTTATTTTTTACATTACACCATCGGTTGTATGATGGGTCGCTATTCACTGGATCGACAAGGGTTGATTTATGCCCATGCGGGTAACGAAGGTTTTAAAGCTCTTGTCGAAGATAGTGCTTATGACAGCTTCCAGGCTGATAGCGATGGTATCCTGCCAATGACCTATGAGGCCTGGTTTAAAGATGACATAACCGCCCGAGTTGAGGAGTTTGTATGCATCGTCTGGGGTACAGAGACTCTTGAAGAGAATCTGCAATTTATCGCAGATAGCCTGTGCCGTAGTGCCATCAAACCGATAAAAAAAGGTGGAGAAACCTCCCGTGAGACTATTCGCCGTTATCTCTCGACCCAGTTCTTTAAAGATCACTTGAAGACCTACAAAAAACGCCCGATCTACTGGCTATTTAGCTCTGGTAAAGAGAAAGCTTTCGAGTGTTTGGTCTATCTGCATCGCTATAATGAAGCGACACTCCCACGCATGCGCACCGAATATGTCACACCTCTACTCGGCCAAATGGCTAGCCGCATTGATCGCCTGCGTATGCAACAGAACGAAGCAGAGACAGCCGAAGCCAAACGCATCGGTAAAGAGATAGAAAGTCTGACCAAGCAACTCACCGAACTGCGGGCTTTTGACGATCAGCTCAAACATTATGCCGATATGAAGATCCCGCTCGATCTCGACGATGGTGTTAAAGTCAACTATGGCAAGTTCGGTACTCTATTAGCTGAAGTGAAAGCTATCACTGGCGACAAAGCCGAGTAAGTTCAAAAGATGAAGCGGAGATACTCATGTCTCCGCTTCATCGCTTTGTTCTCACTTGACCCTTGTACAAATCAGTTAGATTAGCTATTGAGCTTTTAGCTAGTGGGATTCAGTCACTAATCAACCTTCGGAATTGGTATAATCATCTTCAACAATACACAATACCGCCGATTCACAGCCATGGCGCTGATGGCTTAATTATTCCGAGACGTATTGATGGATATCACTCAGCTTCAAACCGGGCTTAACAACAAATTCACCGCAAACCGGATCGTTTTCTGGCACGATCCAGAGCAGAGCTTTACTGCTCAACTTGCGGATCTCGCCTTAGTGTGGAACCGGTTGCCCGTAACTGTGCTCAATATGGCAGAACACTCACAGCTTCAGATTCGTAAGCGTATCGAGCTTGAGGAGCCAATGCAGGGGTTCCTGCTCTACTGGCCCAGTTCAGAACCATCGCCAGCCAAAGACTGGTTGCTCGATATACGTCGTTATAGCACCACGTTTTATGCCGATGCAGCCTCAATTTTGCTTAATGATCTCGGCCTCGCCAATATGGCGCTGCGCGACCACATTGCGTCGCGTAAAAGCTTTTTCGCCAACAAAGAGCGTACTGCAGCCTTTAAACGTCGCCTGGACGGCCGTGGTGGCATAGAAGATCCGCTATCACTTGATATGAAGATGATAAGTGTCGTGCTGGCCTGCCATGCTCAGATTGCCGAAATAATGAAAAGCATTGGCGACCGCTTACTTGAGAATGCTGAAACCGCTCTTGCTCCGTTAGAACAGCATGGACTGCTGCCTGGATTTTGGCATTTAATGACCCGTGAATATGGATACCATATAGCAGAAGGAACAGAACCTTCATTACGCGAACTGATTCGTAAGTTACTGGTGAGTGAGTGCTACGAACAGCTTGATACCAAAGAGCGCCCAGTCTGGCTTCAGTCACAACTTTTAGCCACTCCTACCGGGCGCGCGAATGCCATGGCTCTGCTGACTGGCTGGCGTGATTCTAATCAGTACAGTAGCCATTTTGCCGAAATCTCTGCACAGGTAGCGGAGCAGCTCGAACTTGCTTCACGCCTGACAACGCAAGATATCTGGCTCTGGGGAGAGGTCGAAGCTTTTGAAGCGGTCGAGCAAGGTTTGATCCGTGAGCTGATATCTGGATTAAACAACGGCGACCTGAGCCTGAATAGAGTAGAGTTTGCCCAACTGATATCTCGCCGTCGACATGGATTCTGGGCCAGAAATGTACCTAAATATGCTTATATTTACCAGGCGCTGCAACAAGCTAAATTACTGCTAGAACTACGTCGTTCCAAACCGGATGGTTTTCATTACTCTTCGGCGCAAGAAATGTACCTTGCCTATGAAGCTGAATTATTCCAGTTTGATGCCGCCTATCGCCTGTTTAATGAAGCACTATTGCACCTGCAGGGACAATCGGTCGAAGTGCTTGCGATACTGGCCAGTAAAATCGAAGATCTGTATGTCAACTGGTACCTCTATCAGCTTGGGCTAACGTGGGATGGCTTGTTAGCTAAAGAGCAGCTACTTGATAACTGGCAACTGGGCCTCCCTTCTCAACATCGCTTCTATGATACTGTCATCAAGCAACGCTTCACCCAAAGCGGAGTCAAGCGCCAGTTTGTGATTATCAGTGATGCCTTACGCTATGAAGTGGCTCATGAGCTCCAAGGACAGATAAATGAAGCCAAACGGTTCTCTGCACAGCTCAAGAGCCATCTCGGGGTAATACCGAGCTACACGCAACTTGGCATGGCCGCCTTACTCCCCCATCAACAACTTGACTATGCCGTTACCAACGCAACAGTATTAGTGGATGGGCAGAGCAGCTCGGGTTTAGAAAATCGCAGCACTATTCTAAGTAAGGTGGGTGGTATAGCTATTTCGGCCAAAAGTCTGCTGAGCTGGACCCGGGCAGAAGCTAACGAGGCGGTTGGTGACGCAAAGGTAATCTACGTCTATCACGATGTCATCGATGCTCAGAGTGAATCTCAGAAAAGTGAGCTCAAGACATTCATTCATGCCCGCCAGGCTATAGACGAACTGAATGGACTCATCAACAAAATTATCAATGGGTTTGGCGTTACTCGCGTAGTTATCACAGCCGATCATGGATTTTTATTCCAGCAGGCCTCTGTTGAAAATGGGGTAAAATCACCTCTGAAACACGAGCCATCTGGAACTCTGGAAGCTTCGAAACGCTACCTCCTTGGCCGCAATTTACCAACAAACGAAGATGTCTGGCATGGGCAATTGCGTAATATTGTTGGCGGTAATTCTGATGTGGCTTTCTGGTTACCGAAAGGAGTGAGTCGTTTCCATTTTGTTGGTGGGGCCCGCTTTGTCCATGGTGGTGCAATGTTGCAAGAGATCTGTGTGCCAGTACTTGAAATACAAGAGCTGCGTGGCAAGAAACAGACTCTGCATGAGAAAGCCAAAGTCGACATAGTTCCGGCATACCAACCTATTAAGCTGGTAAATGTGATCGATAAGATCCGCTTCCTGCAAACCGATGCCGTCGATGAACGTCATAAACCAAGAATGGTTCGTTTCTCGGTGGTAGATAGTTCAGAAAAAACCGTGTCGGCTATTGAGAAGCTACTCTTTGAAGCGACCTCTAGTAATTTGGATCAGCGCCAGCAAGACCTGCGCTTAAAGCTGACCGGCGCGCAATTTGACCGCAAGGCACAGTATCAATTGCTGCTCATTGATGATGAAGATGGTATTGAAATGGCACGCTATCCGGTCACTATTGATCTGGCGATCCAGGATGAATTCGGTTTTTAATGGCTCGCAAAATTGCGATCCTGCGGATGTGATAAGTAAATTCTAATGTTGGGTGCCAGCTAATCAGTACCCGGGAGCAATACCAGATGCCACATGATGAGATAAATCCTACTGAAGGTGAGTTTGTAGGAAAGGAAACCGCACAAGAGCCAGCGGTGAATGTCACACATATCACGAATAATGTAGTGATCCAGCAGATGGACGTTTACACGGAAAAGCTTGCCCAGCCAAGTGGCTCTACTGTTGATGAGGCTTCTATGCTCAGCAGTGACGATGAGTTATCTCAGCATGCCAGCATGGATCTTGATGCCCGTCTGAATCGTTACTTTAAGGGGAAAGTTGTCCGTAAGGATTTGACCAAACAGCTAAAAGAAGGGGCTAATGTCCCTGTCTATGTACTGGAATATCTGCTCGGTATGTACTGTGCTTCAGATGATGATGAAGTGGTACGCGAAGGTCTGGAAAACGTCAAAAAAATCCTGGCTGAGAACTATGTTCGCCCGGATGAGGCTGAGAAAGTAAAATCGCTGATTCGTGAGCGTGGCAGCTTTAAAGTGATCGATAAGATCGGAGTAAAGCTCAACCAGAAGAAAGATGTCTACGAGGCTCAGCTTTCTAACCTCGGTATCAAAGATGCAGTGATCCCCGCCAGCATTGTTAAAGCTAACGAGAAGCTGCTCACTGGTGGGATCTGGTGCATCGTTACCCTTAACTATTTTTATGAAGAAGGGCAAAGAATTTCGCCCTTCTCCATTTTCAACCTAAAACCGATCCAGATGCCCTCCATGGATATGGAGGAGCTTTTTGCCGCCCGAGCTAATTTTTCAACAGACCAATGGCTGGATACCTTGATCCGCTCTATCGGCATGGAGCCAACCAATCTGAAGCAACGGGTAAAATGGCACCTGTTGACGCGGATGATCCCCTTTGTTGAGAACAACTATAACGTCTGCGAGCTAGGTCCGCGTGGTACCGGTAAAAGCCACGTCTATAAAGAGTGCTCACCTAATTCATTACTGGTCTCAGGTGGCCAGACGACAGTCGCCAATCTGTTTTACAACATGAGTTCTCGGCAGGTTGGTCTGGTGGGCATGTGGGATGTGGTAGCTTTTGACGAAGTGGCTGGTATCACCTTCAAGGATAAAGATGGCGTCCAGATCATGAAGGATTATATGGCGTCGGGCTCTTTTTCCCGTGGCCGTGATTCTATCGAAGCCAAAGCCTCTATGGTGTTTGTCGGCAACATCAACCAAAGCGTAGAAACGCTAGTCAAAACCAGCCATCTGCTGGCTCCATTCCCAGAAGCAATGATCGATACTGCCTTCTTTGACCGCTTCCATGCCTATATTCCGGGCTGGGATATACCTAAGATGCGGCCTGAGTTTTTTACCAATAGCTACGGTCTGATCACCGATTATTTAGCCGAGTATATGCGTGAAATGCGCAAGCGTAGCTTCTCTGATGCTATCGACCGCTTCTTTAAACTTGGGAATAACCTCAACCAACGTGATGTGATCGCAGTACGCCGCACTGTGTCAGGATTGCTCAAATTACTGTACCCATACGGTGTATTTGGTAAAGAAGAGGTGCGCCCTTGCCTTACCTACGCACTGGAGCTTCGCCGACGAATCAAAGAGCAGTTGAAAAAACTGGGTGGTATGGAGTTTTTCGACGTACATTTCAGCTATCTCGATAACGAAACTCTAGAAGAGTTTTTCGTCAATGTGCCCGAGCAAGGCGGAAGCCAGCTGATCCCTGAAGGTCTGGGTAAGCCAGGTGTTGTGCATATGGTTACCAAGGGTGGAACTGGCCAACTGGGCTTGTATCGCTTCGAGACTCAGATGACTCCCGGTAATGGTAAACACTCGACATCTGGCCTGGGCTCCAATACACCAGCCAAAGAAGCCATCCGCGTAGGTTTTGATTACTTCAAAGGCAACCTGAATCGCATCAGTGCTACCGCCAAATTTTCCGAGCATGAATACCATCTACATGCCGTTGAGTTACATAACTCAGGCCCTAGTACTAAAACCAGCCTTGCCGCCTTGGTAGCCTTCTGTTCCATTTTGATGGGCAAGCCAGTGCAAGAACAGATGGTCGTGCTCGGAGATATGACACTTGGTGGTGTGGTGAATCCGGTCGAAGATCTGGCTGGTAGTTTGCAACTGGCAATGGATAGTGGGGGCAAACGTGTGCTGCTGCCGATGGCATCAGCTTCTGATATCCCAACTGTGCCTGCTGAAATTTTCTCCAAATTCCAAATCAGTTTCTATGCAGATCCGGTGGATGCTGTGTATAAAGCATTAGGTGTTCAATAACGTCTAACTCATCATCATCAGAAACAAATAATGGGCAAAAATCCCATTATTTGTTTGAAAAATAGAGAGTTAAGATAGAACTACTTAATTTTCAATGGCGTTACTTTTTTTATTTTTTCGCAAAATCAAACGGACTAACCACCTTCTCCCGATTAGCATCCAGATAATCCGCCCACCACTGCAGCATCAGTCTCCTCTCTCCCAGATGCTCCGCCTTATGGATATAAGCCGCACGCACAGAACTACGCTCCTGATGGCTCATCTGCCGCTCCACTGCATCCCTCGACCACAATCCTGATTCAATAACTGAACTACACGCCATCGTCCTGAAACCATGCCCACAGACTTCCGTTTTGGTGTCATAGCCCATAACTCGCAAAGCCTTGTTCACCGTGTTCTCACTCATGGGTTTACGCGGATCATGATCACCAACAAAGATCAGCACTCGATTTCCATTCATGCTTTTAATCTTTTCCAGAATAGTTAAGGCTTGCCGCGACAAAGGAACAAGATGAGGAGTCCGCATCTTTGAACCACGCTGAGAATGTTTAACACCTTCCAGCAGTTCACGCTCACCAGGAATCGTCCACATGGCAGTATCAAAATCTACTTCTGACCAGCGGGCAAAACGCAGCTCGCTTGAACGGATGAAAACCAACAAAGTGAGTTCAACAGCCAATCGGGTTAACGGTCTGCCGGAGTAATGATCAATACGATGAAGTAGTTCAGGAATGCGATTAAGTTCCAGAGCAGCACGATGCTTTCTTTTCGCCGTAGCAACCGGACCGGCAATCTCTTGCGCGGGGTTGTAGTCAATTAAACCGCTCTGCACAGCAAAGCGCATAATCGCAGTAGTTCGTTGCTGTAAACGGGCGGCAACTTCAAGACACCCGGATGATTCAACGGCTTTGATGGGTACAAGTAGGTCTCGCGTTTTCAGTTCTGCAATGTTCCGCTTACCGATAGCAGCAAAGAGATTATCTTCGAAGCTTTTCAATACACGAGCGCTATGCGATGCCGACCATTTCTGATTACTGGCGTGCCATTCTCTGGCAACCACTTCAAACGTTATCGCCTCTTGCTCCAGCTCTACCTTAACGGCTTTCTTGTTCTCACTGGGATCGACGCCGTTAGCTAATAGCTTACGGGCTTCATCCCGGCGAACCTTGGCATCGGCCAGCGAGACTTCAGGGTATTTCCCCAGCGCCAGCATCTTCTCCTTACCGCCAAAACGATAACGAAACCGCCAATATTTGGAGCCGTTAGGGTGAACCAGCAAAACTATGCCTTCACCGTCAGTAAGTTTATAAGCTTTTGCTTCAGGCTTAGCTGAACGAACCTTCACATCACTCACAGCCATGATGAGTATCCTTGCAAGGGTTATGTATGGGTACAAACATTATCGAACCGGGATATATCCGCAGTTGTACCCGCATCAGTAAGTTGATGTAGATTCAATCAAGTTGACTTAGGTTGAGTGAAAAAGCGCGGAAAGCTTTGCGGAGAGCGGATTTGAGGCACAAAAAAAGCCGCCCTTGAGCGACTTTAATTTCCATACCTGGTGC
>LIDZ01012525.1_pt4 | contig 17400 bp, 5 predicted proteins | sample 644651 | NCBI WGS metagenome assembly LIDZ01 (sample SAMN03856242, study PRJNA289617) | food metagenome | isolation source: wine grapes on drying loft during traditional withering process | host: Vitis vinifera cv. Corvina | place: Italy: Gargagnago di S. Ambrogio di Valpolicella | collected 2014-01 | reverse complement strand
CTCCCGCCCCGTGGCTTCGATCAACTGATACAACGTGTCGTAACAGTAACGGTTTATCGGTTCGATAAGCTGATTGTTGCAATACCGGTCTGGTTGCGAGGCATCGTTGACGAGCAGGATATTGCCCGCCGGGTCATAGTCGTAATCAAGCTTTTGCAACAACGTGCCTTCCGCAGATACCGCGCCAAGCTCAGCTAGTCGGCCTTCCTGCTGATCATAGACATAACGGCTGACCACGCCGTTGCCGGCAGTCTCCTGCTCGACCTGATTGAAGGCGTTGTAATGAATTTCATTGACCAGTGTCTGCGGCGACGACGTACCGGCCAATGTCAGTTCAGCCGCTTTCAACTGCCCGGCGACGGTCATGCCAAAGGCCTGCGTGTTGCCCATGGCATCAGTCTGCCCGAGCACTTCGCCCAGCGCATTGAAGCTCCAGCGGGTTTGCAGGGCCGCAGGCTCAAGCAAGGCATCGCGCTCGGCTTCGACCAGCGGCCAGTCCAGCGTCACTGATACTCGTAAGAAATATCTATGCTGATTAAGTACTTTGCCGCTCAGGCCATGGTCCGGGTACAGGCTTGTACCGGCGGTGTCGTCATGGCGCGATAGCCGACCGCATAAGTTATGGCTGGCTGAATCAGGTCCGCCATAGGCAAAACGCTCAACGACCTGATGCTGCTCGGTAACCGAAACAGGGCGCAGCAACTGATCGTACTCAAAATGACGCTGATTGGCGTTACTGTCCCAGCCGCTGATGGTCTGACCTGCTTCGCCCAATAGCATCAGCCGCCAGTGGGCGTCCACACTGTCGGTCAGTATCGGCTGCCCCGAAAGGCTGTAAGTTGTTGTCAGGTTTGGCGCATCAAGTCGTGGATCTCTTTGCGTGCTCACATGGCCCGCAGCGTTGTAAGTCTTCCGGGTAATACGGCGCTCCATCGCTTGCTGCGCCTCGCTTCGCCAATAAGCGATATTGCCGATTGCCAGTCCTCTTGGGTCAACGGCTCTTACATCAGGTGTGTGTTGGTGCAAGGTATTGTTCATCATGTTCTCCTGGGAGAGTTGATTTCACCGTCAGCAACAAGGATCACCCTGGAAAACTGGATTTATAAAAAGTCAGGAAGTTACCTATTCCTCGCCGAGGGTTGCCTCTGGCCGATTGATCCATGATGATTTCGCCTGAACGAGAGACTATCCCCAGCGCCGCGCTATCGCCGCCGTCGAGATTGGCAGACCATCCGGGTGTGGCGTTCAGTTTGTCCAGCCTTAACATGATCTTCGCCCATTCCGGCATCGTGTAAGCTCCGGACTCCTGGGTTCTGCTTCCGCCTGACCCGACGGCCAGACGCGTTCTCGAAGATCCGTCGAAAACTACCGGAAAGCTGATACCCGAACGTGGATTGGGCGTGTTGGCATGACCTAATTGGCCCGGCCCTGATGTGGCCGGTCCATATTGAAACCTTCCCTGCTCAAGATCGTTTTCGGTGAAAGCCACTTCTCCCCCGGTAGACAGCAGTGGTGCCGAGTGAAGAGTGGAGCCATCCCCCATGGTCAGCGCAACGTAATCTTTTTCATAATGCCTTGGAATGCTGACAGATGCTTCCTCCTCGCCACCCATGAACAACTTCCCAACCGCGGCGTGTGTCGGATCTGATGGTGAGACTTTACCCTTAAAGTTATAGAAGCCGCCATTTATGTATGCCAGGTGACTACTGCCAGGTACTTCTGACTCTATATAAATAGAAGCGCCGGACACGGACTTTATAGCGAAGGGGTAGCTGCCTCCTGAAACCTTGCTCTGGTAGGTAGAGTCGATGGACAGGTAAGTAAGTTCTCGCTGGCCTTTAAACGCTCTGGGTAACCCCATTCCTATTTGCGCGAAGGTTTCATTGGTGCCCTGGATACTCACGCCGATTATGCCTGGCGCAAACGTTCTGACACTCACGTCGTTCGTATCCCTTTGCTCGCGCAGGCTATCCATCGCCGTCAACCAGCGCGCCCTGGCCTTTTGACTGTTCTGACCGTCGGGGTCAAATAAGTTGAGTGGGTTGTTGCCAACAAAGCCGAACAGATTCAACCCATCCACATCTCCCGCCGGATCCGGATTGATCCATCGCTGCAGCCATGGCGCGTAATACCTGAACCCATAGTAATAAAGCCCGCTGGCATCGCGCTCCTTGCCTGAATAACGCACGGTCTTGTACTTGGCTTCCACTGCACTGCGCGCCGCCCACCAGGCCGTGCCGCCGAACGGATAATAACTTTCCTGGCTGATCAGGCCACCTTGCTGATCAAGCTCCAGCGTGCTCGAGCCCAGATGATCGCCCAGGCTGTAACGCACCTGATCGTTCTCAACAGCGCCCGGTTTTCCAGCCTCCCAGTGCAACACCCGCACGCTGTTGCGACCCGCCTGAGCGGTAACGACGTGAAGGGTTTCTCCATCGGCCGTGGTGCGAATTTCCAGTCCTGGCAGGTAGCGCACTTCGTTGATAAGCAAGCTGCCTGACGCCTGAGCAGTACTGATCTTGCGGCAGCGCTGACCCTGGCCGTCATAGACATAACGCTCTTCATCGCTCGCTGCGTCTTTACGCTGCAGCAGAGTGACGAAAGCAAGTTGATTACGCGCATCCCAGCCCATAACCTGCCCGCGAACCAGTTGCAGCAGATTGCCGTTGGCATCAAAGCTCGTGGCGAAATCCACATCGCCGTCATCGTCGGCCAGGCTGCGATTGCTGTCGGGATCAACGTGCATGTTGCGGGTGAAGTTGTGCGCGCCTTCGTGGCGCATTTGCAGCAGATTGCCCGCTGCGTCGTAGCTGTAATTCTGTTTGTAGTTGCTGACCTGGCAAGGATCGAGCGTCGGCAGAGGTTGCAGACCGGGCAGCGCCGGACCATGGCTGGCTCCGTTTCTGACCTCCCGGCCAGTGGCTTCGATCAACTGATACACCGTGTCGTAACGGTAATGGCTGATCGGTTCGATAAGCTGATTGTCGCAATACCGGTCCGGTTGCGAGGCATCGTTGACCAGCAGGATATTGCCCACCGGGTCATAGCTGTAATCGAGTTGCTGCAGCAGCGTGCCGTCAGCAGAGATCGCGCTCAGCCCGGTCAGTCTGCCGTCCTGCTGATCATAGGCGTAAAGGCTGACTACGCCATTGCCCGCTGTTTCCTGTTCGACCTGATTGAAGGCGTTATAGCGAATCGCGCTGACCAGCGTCAGCACATGCATGCTGCCGTTCAATATCAGGTCTGTGCTGTGCAGCTGTCCAGCCAGGTTATAAGTTGAAAGCTGGCTATTACCACTGGCATCAGTCTGCGTCAGCACTTCACCTTGTGCGTTGAAAACGCGACAGGTCTGAAGGCCGGCCGGCTCCAGCAGCTCATTACAATCAGGCTCGGCTGATGGCCAGTCCGCTGCTTCTGCGGCGAGCAGGAAATGTCGTGTTTCGCTGAGTACCGAGCCATGCAGGCTGTAATCCTGCAGCAACCGCGAGCCCGCCGTATCGTCATGGCGGACCAGTTGATTGCACTGGTTGTGTCCTGGCGCATCTGTCTGGCCATAGGCGAACCGCTCCGCGCAGCGATTCTGTTCGATGATATTTCTCAGGCGTAACAGCAGGTCGTACTCGAGCTGCCTCTCGGTGCCGCGACCATCCCAGCCGTGCAAGACCTGGCCCGCCTCGCCGAACAGCGCAACTCGCCAGCCGGCATCGACACTCTCGGTGGCCAACGCGTTGCCGCCAAGGCTGTAGACAGTGCTCCGGTTGGCGTCGGCCAGACGTGGGTCAGTGGCGGCGATCATTCTGCCTGCCGGGTCGAAACGCTGCCTGGTAACCCGCATTGCGGCCGCTTCTGCGGCTTCTGTTCGATGCAAGAGGACCTGGCGCACGACCAGCCCACGAACCTCGGAAACGAGCAGTTCCGGCGTATGGGAATGTACCGCGCTATTAACCACGCTCGGCTGCCTTTTTCGCGGTCAGCACTTCCTCGGCCGTATCGTTTTCGTCCTCACTGATGGTGTACCAGACCCGATAGGTCTGTCGGCGCATCCAGCCTTTGGCGGTGATTGTGATGGTCGGACGCCCCAGCGGGTCGTAGAACTGTTTGTCGACAATGTTTTGTGAGCGTATCGATGCGTCGTTCACATACAGATGACTGTTGGCGAAATACGGCCGGTAAACGCGCACCGCCAGGCCTTTATTGTTGTATTCCACACGTTCACTGACACGCCAGCGCGGTGAAGCGTGGACAATTTTCGGCTTACCGTCGACCAGTTCGAGATTGCCCCATTCATCGACTGAATAGGCGTTGCCGTCCTCCACCTTTTGACGGGTTTGCAGCGTGCGACCGAAGCCGTCTATCGACGCCATGCTGACGCGGATCTGCCTGTCCAGGTCTTCCGGGTAGCGGTCTGCCACGAGGGCGGCGGTGGCCAGCGGGATGTGGACCTGCCCCAGAGCCGTGTTGCCGTCGTAATAGAGCGCGCTGGCTTGCCTGCCCAGAGCGTATTCGGGTTGCAGCGCTACCTCGCCGGCAGAAGCCCAATAATGCCCGGCGCGATTGAGTGGAGGAAAACCGACTGCCTCACCCAGTTCCGTGCCGTAAAAGCTGGTTGCCCATACTCTGCCGAAGGCGTCGTAATCAGCTTCCTGACTGTTCTGATTGGGGTCGATGATTCGTTTTGGTTGCAGCACACGATAATCGTATTCAGCGGTAGTGACGCAGCCTGCCGGGTCGGTGATGCGAGTCGCGAACAGATGGTAGGCGTCGTATTCGACGAGACTCCAGCCGTGACTGCGCGTGGGCCTGAACTGAGTGTGATGAAAGAAGTGCTCCGGACCGGCGTAAGTGGCGAAGCCGCGTTTTACCGACCATAGATTCAGGCTGTCTGCTGGCAGAAAGCTTGGCATCTGCTGATAACCGATCTCGACGAGTTTTTCGGCCAGAGTGACGCTGTCCATGACCCGCTCGTAGGCGCTCAGTGCATGATCATCCAGTTCTGCCGTTTCAACGGCGTCAGCCAGCGCCTGAAAGATCGACTCGCCATCGCCGCAACCGATGTAGCGTTGCACCGACAGACTGGTGAGCGTACGTGGCAAGGTTGCGAAGGGCCCGGACGGATCGGCGAACTGTTCATAGCTGATCTGCTCAGGCGTCAAGGCGCTTGCCGGAATGAGCATGGCGTCGCCGCGTGTGCGATAAGGCAGCCCCAGACGCCAGCTCTGCGGGCTGTCCAGGTGGATGGCTTCGGCGTGCATTTCATTCAGGCAGGACTGTTGCTGGGCGTCGTCGTGCGACGCCTCCCACCATTGTTGCTGGTGAGGGTCCGCAAAGGGTGGCGCGTCACCCGGTTTCTTGCGCCGGGCATAGTTGACGCTGACTGAGTGGAGCGTCGAGCCGTAGCGGTCCCACGCCAGGTTCAGGCTGTGTTCGCACATCGGGTCTTCCAGTTCCTCGGCCTCGTAACGATAGGTGATGACTTCCAGGCTCAGTGGCAGCATCGACGCGTAGGGTCGATGTGCGCTCAATGCCTGCAGTTGGCGAACCAGATAGCGGCAGGACTGTGTCGAATACAGCACTGTGGGACGTTGACTGGCGTCGAGTCCAAAGACTTCGCTGCGCAGTACCGAGCCGCTCAGCGCTCGCGCCATTTCCTGCAAGGTCGCGTCATCCGCGTCCGTTATTGGCAGCTCTGTCTGGGTTGCGGCGTCGAGTCGGGACAACACATGCTCGCCGGGCAAGCGTGCCAGTGGGTCGCTGCGGTCGTGGTCGGTGCAGGGTCTGGCAGGATAGCGTCCGGTGTGGAACCAGGTCTTGTTCAATACCGGAGCGGTAAAGTCTTCCTGATCCTGCGACGACGTTTCGGTGTCGGTCTGCAGGAGCAGGCCAAAGCCGCGAAACTCGCGTTCGCGAGGGTCATAGAAACCCTGCCGATAGCGGAACAACTGAGTCAGCGTATTGCCAGTGACCTTGTCCTGCATGGTTTGCCTGACGACCACATGAACCGGGAACGGTAATTCCGAGACAGCAACGCTGCCTGCGGCCCGCAGCTCGTTTTTTTCGTCCAGCCATTCCTGCGCCGAACTGCGATAGCTGACTTCGCCGGCAGCGCCGAGATTGTTGTCCGAGGCCTTCAGCAAATAAGGTTTGCGCACCGAGCCTGCACGGTCCGCCGCGTAGTAAAGGCTCCAGTGCCGTGGCGCCATGTGCGGTACGGTCAGTACCAGGCTGGAGAAACCGAGGCCCAGCAGATCGACCGCACTGAACTGGCAGAACCGGTCATAACGCACGCCCTCCGGCCAGCGCTGATCGAAGGGCGCGGCCAGACCGTTGCCGCCCCGGTTCATGAAGACCTGAAAGCCATCGGTTTGCAGGTACAGCACGTCACTGGCACCTGAACCGTCCAGGTCGGCCAGCCGCACCAAGCTCGAATCAAAGGCCTCATAGGTGTAGGGCAGGGTGGCAAACAACTGGCCCTTGCCGAACCTGCCTCGGCCCAGGTTTGGCCAGACGCGGATTTCGTTGTGCCGGATACGGATCAGGTGTTGTTGCCCTGTGCCCAGCAGGTCGCTGAACGCCACGAGTTCAGTGGAACTGTCGCTGAGCAATGGCAGGCGATCCTCGTCGTGAGGAATGTCCGTTGCTGCGGCGAATCCATCGGCTCGACGGTTGGCGTACAGGCGAACGCTGCGCGGCCCGATCAAGGCCAGATCCGACAACCCGTCGCCGACCAGATCCGCCATTTGGCCTTGCGGGTGGAAAAACTCTGCAGGAAAAGCCGAGAACGTGGCGTATTTCGACCAGCTTCGATCAGGGTTGAGGGTAAAGAATCCGGCCATTCCCGGCTGGGCGACTACCCAGTCCAGCCGCCCGTCGCCGGTCAGATCCGTGAGGGTCTGACGTACCGGTGTGGCTGAATCAGCCGTCGGGATGCGCGGTAACCATTCACTGGCTCCGTAGGCAACGGCGTCTGCTCCGCCAGCGGTATCACGGACCGGTTCGCGATAAAGCCAGGCCTTGTCGTCTCGGTACAGAATGCCGGGCAAGCCGTCGCCATACAGATCGACCAACTGGTATTGCTGGCCGTCATTCAGGCCGGCCATGGGCTCCAGCGGCGTGTAGATGCCCGACTCGAGACTGAAATCGGTGTATTGAAATTGCACAGGAGGTTGCTGATCGACGCGCCGCCAGTCCGTGCCATCCCATGCCTGCGAATGCGCCGCGCTCAGCAGGTTGTAGCCGAGTGTTGTCTGAAGGTGCTCCAGCAGCAGTCGCCGGGTCAGCAGCGGGGCTTCTCCGAGTTCATTCGGGAAGTGATGGAACATCAAGACCTGCCGGCACAGGCGCAGATTACCCAGCTCAAAACCATAGGCGAAACTTGAATGCGGATCACTGCGCACCGGCCAGGTAAATTGCTCGTCGTATTCGGGGGGCGGGTCACTGCGGGTGTCGCGCTGGTCATAGTCGAATATCAGGTCGAAATGCCACAGCAAACCGTCCAGCGAATCTTCCTGCCACAGGTAAAGTACGGGGTGCGCCTTGGCATTGCCGTAGCGAACCCGGCTCAGGTAGCGTTGGGCGCGGAAGTTTCTCGGGTGATCCTCCGCCAGGCCCTGATGGTCTTCGGGCTTGTATTCATAAAGGATGTGTTCGCCGACGGCATTCATGCTTTCATCCAGCAACCATTCGGCAACCCGATTCATGTCTGCCGGGTCGGCAATGCGCGACGAGGTCCTCCTGCCATAAAGGTTCAGGCTGCCGTCGGCGCCGTGGATCAGCCAGAAGCCGGGATCTGCAATGTCTACGCGCCAATGCTCGATGCGCGCAAAGGCCCCTTCGACTCGGCTGAAGTAACGCACCACCTGATAAGTCGCATTCAAATCATGGCCGTTGTAGCGGCTGACCTGAGTCGAAACCAGCGCGCCGCTGTCGTCACGTTCGGGCAGGCAGACATCGCCTCCGGGGCCGAAAATGAGGTCGTCGTCGGTGTAGATCGGTACGCCCTTGCTGGCACGACGCGCGACTTTGCTGGTGTTCAGGTTCCAGCCAAGTCCGAACACTCCGTTGCCGGAAGTGCTTTGATAACTCAGCGACAGGGCGGGCGCGTAACCGCGTCCCGGGCTGATCGGCAGAGCGACTTCCAGTGACGCCGCGCCGCTGGTGCCAACGGAGCCCCAGCCCTTGCCGATGCTTTGAATCGCGCCACCGCCTTTGGGTAATGACGGGGTGGCAACAGCCGGCTGGAGAGACTGCGGCGATTGATTCTGCGATTGCGATTGAGCTTCCATGACGCTTGCTCCCTGTCGGTTAACGACTTTTCGCCGTGTAGCGCATGTGCACGATGATGTCGGTGATCGAGTCGATCATGTCGCGCTGCGATGCCGGGTTGGAAAAGCTCAGTGTCCAGCGCGAGATCGCACCGGTGCCCTCAAACGGCAGATAGCGCTCATCGTCGAAGTTGAAAACGAACAAGCCGTCATCGTCCACGCCGGTAGACAAGGCGATCTGCTGGCTGGCACGCAGGTTTTCCTTGAGCGGCCCGTCAGGCTGGGCGTCCATCTGCACCGCACTGTACGACTGGGTCAGGGTGGCGCGGATGTCCTGATAAGGCCCGACCGTGGCTGGCAACGACACACTGATGCGCTTAATGCGCCGCAGGTAGTGGTCCGGGTAATCCTCGTCAAGCATGGCTCGGGTGATTTCGAACTCGGCAATCCCGTCTTGCGCCAGGCGCTCGACCACTGCATCCCAGCCGTGATTGATCCCCGTATCATCTCCCTCTGCTTCTGGCAGCTGGCGCACCGAAACCGTTTTGACGATCTCCATTTTGCGCTCGTTGCGGGCCAGGTAAGCCGCGTCCATGCGCAGCAGATTCAGTTTCAGGGCCTCGCCAGCAGTCAGGCCGCGCCAGGCATCCTTCCAGGCTGCAGGCTGGATGAAGGAGGCCGAGTAGTCGGCAATTTCATACTGCCAGCAGGCTTGCGTCGCCAGGCACAGTGAGAACGTGGCGTCATAGGCCTGGTAGTAGAAGGTCGAGAACTGCCCATTGAGCCATTGATAGAGCTGGCTGTTGGTGAAGCGCTTGTTGAGAAATGCATAGACAGTCTCGGCCTGTTTTTTGGCTTCCTGAGCCTGACGAAGTTGCAAGGCGGTAACGCGGGTCTGGGCGTCGTGGACAGTCAGTTGCAAGGTGATCTGTTCGGACTCGAGCAAGGCCTGATCGCGCGCGTGTTCCCATTCCTGGAGGCGCCGACGGAAGGATTCCGCGCGTTCCAGTGCCTGGCCGATAGACGTATGCTGAGCGGCGGAGGCATGAAATGCGACGGCGACCATTTCCAGCACGCCTTCCAGGCGGAAGCCCCCGACAGCACCTCCTGCCGCAGCGCCGACAGCCATGCCGCCTGTCGCACCGGCATGAAAGCCCGCATGGTTAGGGGCCACTTTCAAGGCTGAAGCCGCAACGTTTGATGTGTTGGCATTCCCTTCAGCAATCCGTGCAGCGAGTAGCTCGCGGCCCACTGCGACTTCCCCTGCACTGACATTTTCAGCCGCCAGTAGGCCGTAAAAACTGGCTCGGGCATCAATCACCGCCTTGCTGGCCTCCAATGCCTTGCGTGCCTGAACTTCGACTTTTTGCGCCTCAAGCTGCAGGTCAATGGCGTACTGGGCGAACTCCCAGACCTGCTGCTGTTGCAGTTCCATCAACTGCCCTTGCTCCTTGCGCTCGATGATAGACAGCAAGGTGAAGCCGAACTGGATAAGGGTCTCCACGGCCGCGCTGGCTCTGGCGAACATGACCGGGTAGCGATAGTGCGGTGTTTCCTGAGCCAGCAAGCTCCCCGCACCGCCCTCGGTTGCGCCATTGGCGTAGGCTGCGAGCAGCGCCCGTGGGTCCAGCGGTGCGGCGAACAGCGGCAGCGACAGTGGCTTGCCGTCCAGGGTGAGGTTGTGGCGCAGGTTGTACAGGCGCGACTCAAGCATGTCCCAGTATTTGACCAGCTCCGAATTCATCGGGAGGATGAAGTGATCGCTGTCTTCTTCGTTCAATGTCGGGTCGCTGCCGAAGGTGCTCAAGCGCAGGGACGGTTGGCTGAAACTGACAGTGGCTTTGCCATCGTTGGCGGCGGCGCTGGTACGTACCTGTTGTTCCTGCTCGACAAGCTGCTGCTCGAAAGCCCGCAGCCCCGGACTGGTGGACGCTGCCAGATTGCCCAGTGCCATCGGCGTCCATTGGCTGGTCAGTTTCACATCCGGGCGCGGCCCGAGCAGATCGAGAATACGCACGTACCACAGCTTGGCTTCGCCCAGACTGTCGGGCGTCAATTGCCGATAGGCCATGTCGCCGCGGTCGATAAGGTTTTTGATGTAATGGAAATACACCGCTTTCTGATAGCGCACCGGGTCGCTTGCCGCGATGCCGTCCGGGTCGATAGGGGCGCGCAGAAAGTAATCCGGGTCCGGTATCTCCACCAGAGGTCGAACGTTCCAGTAAGCCGGTGCGTCGCCTGTTTTTTTACGGCCCGGGTCGAAGATGAACCCGAGCCAGCGTTCGGCATCGGTGAAGCGTTGTTCCAGGTTGAGGCGATGGGAAATCATGAACGGCAGATGCAGAAACAGCTCCCAGAAGTACAGGCCGTTGGCGCCTTTGAAGTCCATCAGGTCAGCGATGGTGTCATCATCGATGGGCGGTTCCTGTAGCTGCTGGGTGTCCCAGGACAACAAGGCTTCGAGCGCAATGTTGGCCTTGTTGATCAACTCGCGGGCGAACAGCGTGTTCATGCGGATCGGGTCGCGGGTATCGATTGTGGAGTTGTCGCTGAACCGAATGCTGGAGGTGGAGAAATCGATGTATTCGGCGATCCCCAGAATGGCGCTTATGCGTTTGCTGATTTTGGGCGCGATAGGGTCGCCCCCATCAGCGGTTGTCCACTCCAGCTCTATTTCGGTGGATTTGAGGGCGTTACCGATCCAGGCAGGGGGAACTAGCGTGTTTACGGCAAAGCCGTGGGTGATGTAAAACTTTTTCGATCCGCTGATGAATTGGGTTTGCGGAAGATTTGGCAGAAGCGTGGATTTATCGAATGTAATGATTGTTTCGTAACGGCTCGGTGCTGTAATGCTGCTGGTCGGAGGTCGTGCGGTCAGCTGCTTTTGCGAGTTGTTGTGGGGGACGTTCATATCCAATGGGTAACTGAACGATTGGGCGAAAGAAAGCGTGTCAGTGTAGTGAGGCCCTACGTGTGCAGAGGGATACAGATTATATGAAGTTTCGCCTTGTATAAGTGCTATGAGTGCCCAGGATATGACCTCCGGGTCGGTTGCCGCCAAAGACATTAGCTCGACAGCGCCCACCTTCAGTTTGCCGCCTCTAAGGTTCCAGTCGGTGGTATATCGTTCTATACGGTAATAACTATTGTGTTGGTTGCGAAGGAAAGTGGTACTTGAGGGGGGGGCGGCTACAGCGCTATACAGGTTCAGCGACAGGTCGCCCCAATAGCCTCCGGTTGATTCGATTTTTAAGTTTGAGCCGTTCTGTAATATAAAGTTTTCATGGTAGATGTCGAGATCGTCAGGTTTCGTTATGAACTCAAACGTCCACTGGCTGGCTGGCTCAGTCAATATGAGTGTGGTTTTAGTAGTACCATTAATGAGGATGTCCTTGTTTATTGCAGTGCTTAATTTTATTGTGGAGTTTTCAAGGTCCAGGCGGGGTGCATAGACACCGGTCATCTGGGCTATTGCTTCCTGATGGTCTTGGTAGTCCCACCAGGTGTCGCCATTGTTTGGAGACGTTGTCAGGGGTGGTTTTAGCCTGATATACAAGCTCCACGTAAACTGAAAATTCCCCTTGTTCTTTAAAGCAAATGCCCAGCAGGTCTTGCGCACGCGAGGTTGCTCCAGACCCAGGTCTGCCTTGTCGGAAACGGCGTCTACGTGGTTCGCAACTGGAAAAGCTGGCGTTTTGTTGAAATTCTTGTCGATAAAGGCCGTGTGCAGAAAGGCATACGTCGACGTTGAGCCATCGGTGTCACCAGGCGCCAGCGTTTCACCCGCATACATCGCGATAAACAGTGATTCCGGGGAGGCCGATACATCGAAGATCGCAATATTGTTCAGGTCGTTCTCAAGGTTGACTGCCTTGCCTGCCCGGGTGAAGACATTGGGTGTTGTCACGTCCATGTAGATTTGTGGCGCACTCCATGAGTCGTCATATTTTTTATAGGAAATATTCAACACCAGACGCACATTGGGTGTGATTACCGTCAAGGGCGCGATGTCAGCCGGTGGGGTGATGGGGATACTGCCATCGGCGCCTGGCTTAACCGTGCCTTCGGGCAGCGTAACCGCTACCTGTTCGGTAACATGAACCAGGTCCACCCACGTCACAAACAACCGGTTGTTGAAATACACCGGGCGAATGGTTCTTTCCAGTGTATTGGCATTGATGCCGATCTCGGCCCGCTTCCAGTCGGACCAGGCACCGGGTGTCGGGTTATCGTATTTCGGCCCTTCAGTCCCTTCTTTGTAGGCGCGCTCATTCATGTCTACGGTGCGCCAATAATAAATATTCTCGGCGCGCGACTTGCCGATAAAGTAATACTTGCCTTCTGCGAATCGGTCGCTGTCGATGTAGCCGTTGATGATCGTCAGGTTGGCGACTTCTTCAAAACTGGCCAGATAGGCTTTTACCGCATCTTGCGCCGTGTCGATATTGATCCTGTTCTGATTGATGTCGTTTTCCAGTTGCGTGAAGTAGCCGGATTTCTTCAAGCGCAATGCCGGAGAAATATAGATTTCCGGATACAGTGCCAATTGCATATTGGCCGCCCAGATCGGGTATTGACTGCTGCGTTCACGCCACTCGACAAAGCGCGCTTCGGTCGGCAGCAGAGTTTCATAGCCCGGCTCCATGCCCAGTAACGTGCCATTGATGAGCTGCTGCAGGCTGCTCATTGCCGATGCGACATAGCTAGTCTGGACTTCATTGCTGACCTGATTGTCGAGCAGAAAAAACTCATACAGGTCATTGGCGGTTTTCAAGCGCTGGTCCAGGCCCAGGCGCTTCAGCATAGGGTCGTTGGGTACGACCTCACTCAGATAGTAAGCCACCAGCGCATCGCGGAAGGATTCGTTGAGCCGGCTTTCAAGGGTATCGGACATGATCAGGCCTCCATGGCATTGAACAGGTTAATGCTCACGGCTTAACGGTTGGCGGCTATCACGGCTTCGCCTACGGACTTCCAGTGCGAGGCCGTGCTGGTCGCTGTCAGGTCAGTAGCCGACAGTAATTGTCTTGCCGAAAGGCCGGTGACGTCACTGGCGCTGTGCATCCGGCTTAACCAGTCCACCTCGTGCATGCTGGAAGCGATACGATCTGACCCGGTCAGCAATGCGTTTGCGGCCAGCACTTCAGATGACGTCCAGCCTGTCAGTGACGCCAGCCGCGCAGCACATTGTGTAGCGTCTCGCTGCGGGTCATTGGCTTGCTTGAAATACTCGAGCAGCGCTTCCTCCGGGTAACCGCAGTGGTCGCGCCAGTTGCTGTAACGGTCGAGCAAATACAGACTGTTCGGTGAGAGATAAAACTGGCCTTCTGAGCCTGCGTACAGCCAGCTTGGATTGATCAAAAAAGTGCGCAGTGCCCGGGCGCTCAGCCCCAGTTGCTGGCTGACTTCTGAATAGCGAATCAGCGTCGAGAGTGTCTCAATGACGCCATTATCCCAAAGTAACGCAGCGAGAAACTTGCTTACGTCGCTGCCTGCCCAGCGTATCACCGGCTCGCAACGGTCCGGCGGCAAACCGGTGAGGGTCAGCAACAGTTCTTCCACCAGCCGATGTTGATTCCGATAGCCGTTCAATACGAACGTTGCAAGTCTGGCTTCGACTTCGCTTGCAAGGGGTTCCGCGATGTCTATGGAGGACAAGCGTTCATGCAGGGTGCGACGGATGCTGACCGCGGGTTCCTCGTGCAGCGGCAGAGTCCTGACCAGCCCTGATTCGTCGATCAGGTAAGAGAGGATTAACCACCAATTGATGGTGTTGTTTTGGTCATCCTTGCTTGGCAAGTCAAGGGATGCCAGCTGGTCGCTGTTCACTACAGCCAGGCGCGCATCATTGGTTAATTGCTCAAGCTGAACAGTCAGCTCCTGCGTGACTGTTGTTTCGGTCATGTCCCAGCCTGCCTGACGTCGCAGTGTGGTGACGTCTCGATCAGACGCTTCGAGCCATGTGACTGCCCAGTCCAGGTGCATCAGGATATCGAGCACGTCCGGTTCGGTGTCGTCGAGTTGACCTGAGACCACCTTTTTCCGAAAAGACAGAGAGCCTAGCAGGTCGATCAATGCCCGGCATTGCGCGGTGGTCAGACCGAACATCGAAGCAATGCGGGCTTGGCGGTACAGCGAAGAGATCATGCTGACGTTGAGTCTGAAGTCAGTGGGCGCGTTGCCAATCAGTTCGCGAACATCGATGGCCATTTGCCTCAGGCCCTCATGAGTGCTGGATAAATGCAAGGCTCGGCTCAATTGAGCGCGAGCTTTGACGTGCTCGCTACTGTCCTGATCGAGGTCGAGAATCGACCCATCCAGCACCAGCGGGGTATCGAACAATGCCGGGTTGTTGAATACCCGGTCGAACATCGGCAAGCGTCCGTCGTTTGCCTCGCCGGGCATCTGGTGAACAAAGGCTGCAAACTCTTCCGGCGCGAGGCCGTAACGTTTGTTCAGATACCGATAGGTTCCCAGTGCGCGTAGCGTATTTTCCGTCAGCACCATCTGAAGGTTCACGGCGCCTTCGGAGCGAATGACCGCCATGACCAACGTGTCCAGCGCTGTAAAAGGAATGCCCGTCCAGCGCTGCAGACGGATCATGCGTTGCAGGCGGTCGAAGCGGTCCACGCTGGTGTTGACCAGCCGCTCAATGCCGTATTCATCCTTGTTCAGAGCCATTGCCGGCTGAGTGGTCGGGCCATTGACGTAGCCAGCTCCGAATCGAGCCTTGATTGCTGTCAGACTTGCCTCGCGTGGGGAGTCTTCATCCGCGGTGTGTCCCGCTGACAGGATGTTGGGAGAGGCATAGGCCGTGTGGCTGCCGATGGCAAGAAGGGCTTCGACTCCGTCGCTGTTCAGACCCGTCTTCTCCAGGAAGACGTTCAGATTATTCAAAGGATTGCTGGCGTCGTCGACGTAATCAACGTTGTATTTCGTTTTGAAGAACTGACGGGTCAGGTCTGCCGACGTGTCGGCGTTTGCCTGACTGGATAAGGCAGGTTCAAGCACGATTGCCTGTTGCTCCGGGCCTGCTCCGCTCATCAGCACCTGTGCAATGGCACTGGAGTGCTGCACTTTTCCATAGTCATTGCCGTACCTTGACGTGGTTGGAACTTCAAGGCTGACGCGGTAACTCAGCTCGCCTAGCGTTGGTTTCTTCCCGTCAAGCCCAAGGCTGATCTGTTGAAAGTGAAAGTTGTAAGGAAACTGAAACGGGTGTTGTTTCTCGGCCACCAATTGGTAAATAGTCTTGCCCTTGTCTTCAGGCACCGTGTCCACGTAGGCGTTGATGGCTTTACTTAACACCTGATTGACGATATGCAGCGTAGGCACTGGCGTGAAGGTGCTTTGTTGATCGATCAACAGATCCTTGAGGTCAGGCCGTCGTTCATCGAGTTTGATTCGGCTCGGTTCCGCCACGCTGCCTTCCAGCTGTTCCAGCGCAAAGCGGTACAAGGACGTCAGGTACGCCACTGGCGAATCCTTGGCCTCGATTGCACCCACCTTGCAAAACAGATCCCAGTTCTCCTTGAACAGATTAGGGAAGCCAGGCCCGATGTCTACCAGCGAACGCACGCCGGTGCGCCGCGTCAGCTGTTGGGTTCGGCCTGAAGACAGCAGTTGATTGCGATACAGGCGCACGATCTGGGTGGCGTAACAGCGAGCGTTTTCATAGGCGAGCGCTGCATCAGCATCACTGATACGTGAGAGTTCGTGAACAAAAGCGCTTTTGGAGCGCCGTACGATATCGAACACTGAATGGATGTTCAGTTTTTCCATCGCGTTGATGAACGGTAACGTGTCATCGCCATGTTCGTGCGTGTCGTTCCCGGTTCGGGCCAGGTTGCGTATAAGGGAGAAGGGTTGCTCGGTCATGTCCGGCGCTCCAGTGGTCATGACACAGCCTTGTTTAGCATGGCGCTCGCGTCTAGCTGACAAAAGTGTCAGTCAACCATCAACAACACCAAGAATTTCCCAGTAAAACAAAGCATTAGCGCCCGATGCTGGAGGTATATTCATTGGCGATTGACTGCCCAAAGGTTATGCCTATTGGTTCTTGACCAAACAGCGTGCGTCCGTTTGTCTGCTGTTATGGTTGAAGGGCGTCACTAACGGCGGATAGAGGTTTCAAGGATGAACTCGATCATGCACACCAACACGCCGCAATTGGCGGTCAGCGATTCACGGGGCCTGCCGGTACGCAGTGTGCAGTTCTATCGTGGCGCTGATGGTCAGCCTGTTGAAGCCAGGGTGACGCAGCACTATTTCGACAAGGCCGGGCGACTGATCGCCAGTCGCGATCCACGTTTTTCCAGTCGTTTGAAAGATGGTGTCTGCGCGCCTGTGAACCTGATGCAAATCGTCAGCTTGTCCGGGGCTTTGCTGCTATCGAACAGTGTCGACTCAGGTTGGCGGGTGAGCCTGAACGGCGAAGCGGGGCAGTTAGTCGACAGCTGTGACGGACGTGACAACCCGCGCCAGATCGAATACGACAGGCTGTTGCGCCCTTTGGCGATCAACGAATCAGGCCGAATGACCGAGCGCTTCACTTATGGCGGGCCTGCCACTGCTGAGCATAACCAGTGCAATCAACTGATTCGCCATGACGATACGGCAGGCTCGCGCTTGCTGCTGGACTATGGACTGTCGGGTAGGGCGTTGAGCGAAAAAAGGTACTTTCTGCAGTCGCCCGACAGCCCGGACTGGCCACTTGCCGAGCCTGATCGTGATGCACTGCTTGAGCCCGTCGGCCTGCAGACGCGCTGGGCTTTCAACGCGCAGGGCGAGGACTTGGCGCAAACCGACGCCAACGGCAATTTCCATCGTTTCAGTCATGGTGTGGCTGGGCAACTGCACGCTGTTGAACTGACCCTGGCCAATACGGCACAGCCGCAAACGCTGGTCAGTGCCATTCACTACGACGCGTTCAATCAGGTCGAGCAGGAGACGGCAGGAAATGGCGTGGTCAGTCGCTATTTATATGATCAACAGGACGGTCGTCTGATTGAGCTCAGTGCGCTATCTGCTGACGGCTCAGTGCTGCAAAAACTGAAGTACAGCCATGACCCGGTGGGCAATATCCTGCTCGTCAATGACGCGTCCCAACCAGACCGGTATTGCGACAACCAGCTTATCA
>LIDZ01008441.1_pt2 | contig 17412 bp, 19 predicted proteins | sample 644651 | NCBI WGS metagenome assembly LIDZ01 (sample SAMN03856242, study PRJNA289617) | food metagenome | isolation source: wine grapes on drying loft during traditional withering process | host: Vitis vinifera cv. Corvina | place: Italy: Gargagnago di S. Ambrogio di Valpolicella | collected 2014-01 | reverse complement strand
GATAGAGTACTCGGCTACGAACCGAGCGGTCGGAGGTTCGAATCCTCCTGGATGCACCATTTCTGAGAAGTGAAAGCGTTCCTTCGAATGGCAATTAGTTTCTTCTGTATCACCTCAGGTTTGTCGCGTTATCTCCCCTTAGTTTTTCCGATGCATCCATAGCTCAGCTGGATAGAGTACTCGGCTACGAACCGAGCGGTCGGAGGTTCGAATCCTCCTGGATGCACCATTTTACGAGAGAGTTTGAACTAAACTTTTTCGTGTGTAGTACGATACTTGTTAGCAGCTTGTATCACGGTGAGTCGTTAGCACCCTGCGTTATACCAGATTATGTCATGCATCCATAGCTCAGCTGGATAGAGTACTCGGCTACGAACCGAGCGGTCGGAGGTTCGAATCCTCCTGGATGCACCATATTTTGAAATTTTGGCAGCACCGCTGTTCTGGCAAATTAGCTTTTAGCTGAAGCCAGTACAAAGGATGATAACGTTGCTTTAGCAACGGCCCGTAAGGGTGAGGCGAAGCCGAATAATCCTCCTGGATGCACCATTATTCAGATTTTACGGTCTTTGTAGTCGACTGAGTTGTCTCTCTCAACAATTCGGCCAGCGCACCTGACGGTATCATCGCATTACCCCTCAGCATTACCGCATTTCCCAATGCATCCATAGCTCAGCTGGATAGAGTACTCGGCTACGAACCGAGCGGTCGGAGGTTCGAATCCTCCTGGATGCACCATATTCCCCAAGTCTTACAGCTCCTCTGTTCTGGCAAATTCGCTTGTAGCTGAAGCCAGCACAAAGGAGGATAACGTTGCTTCAGCAACGGCCCGCAGGGTGAGGCGAAGCCGAATAATCCTCCTGGATGCACCATATTCCCCAAGTCTTACAGCTCCTCCGGATTGGCAAAGTTACCTGTGATTGAAGCCAGCAGCAGGGAGGATTACCGTTCCACACAACATCTCCTCTTCACAACTATTTATCACCCTCAAAATATTAACTCTCTGATTACCCTATAAAAAACACGGCTACTCCTGTTTTTAACCCTCTGAGCTTATTCTCACGCCAAATTCTGATAATGAAAATCCCTATGTAAATCAAGGCATTTGCGGATCCATGCCAACAGCGACAAGTGCACCGCTTTACGCTAAAGTAATTGTTCACTTGATCAAGGATGGAGAGAGCAGAATGTACGACAGTTATGCAGGGTTGATATTCGATATGGATGGCACCATTTTGGACACGGAGCCAACGCATCGTAAGGCCTGGCATGACGTTCTGGCACGTCATGGCTTGCACTTTGATGAACATTCGGTGATTGGGCTGAATGGCTCACCGACCTGGCGAATTGCTGAAGTGATCATCGCCAGTCATCAAAGTACGCTGGACCCTTTTAAGCTGGCGGAAGAAAAAACCGTGGCGCTAAAAGAGATGCTCTTTGATACCGTGCGTCCACTGCCGCTGATTGAGGTGGTAAAAGCCTATAAAGGACGTCGTCCTATGGCGGTAGGGACCGGTAGCGAACATGCGATGGCAGAAGCCTTGCTACAGCATCTGGGGCTACGCGAGTACTTCGATGTGATTGTGGGGGCCGATGACGTCACCCGCCACAAACCCGAGCCAGAAACCTTTGTACGCTGTGCAGAGTTGATGAAGGTAGATCCATCACGTTGCGTGGTGTTTGAAGACGCTGATTTCGGCATTCAGGCCGCTAAGGCCGCCGGGATGGATTTCGTCGATGTACGCTTGCTGTGAGTGACTGGCTCGCTTACGGGTCGATGTTCGCCAGCAGCTTTCTCAGTGCAACCTTACTGCCCGGCAGTTCAGAAGTCTTACTGGCGGGTCTGCTGATAGCAGGAAAGGTTTCAGTGAGTGGCATTGTTGCAACCGCAGCACTTGGTAACACGTTAGGCGGTCTGACAAATATTATCATTGGTCGCTGGCTGCCGTTAAAACAGCAGGGGCGATGGCATAACACAGCAACGGCGTGGCTGCACCGTTTGGGGCCTGCTGCGCTGCTATTTAGTTGGTTGCCAGTGATTGGCGACCTGCTATGCGTTCTCGCTGGCTGGCTACGTTTTGCCTGGCTGCCGATGGTGTTTTTTCTCGCCGTGGGTAAGACCTTGCGTTACATAGCGCTGGCGTACGCAACACTACAGGGCATGGATTGGTGGCATTGATTCGCGAATAATCGGCGCTACGGTTAACATTATGCTTAACAATAATAAGTTTTTCTCCGAGCGGGAGGTCAATTTGATCCCGGACGTATCACAGGCGCTTTCCTGGCTGGAAGCTCATCCTGACGCATTAAAAGGTATTGGTCGCGGTATTGAACGCGAAACGCTGCGCGTCAGACCAGATGGTCATCTGGCGACCACCGGCCACCCAAAATCTCTTGGCTCGGCGTTAACGCACAAGTGGATCACCACGGATTTTGCGGAAACGCTGCTCGAATTCATTACGCCGGTAGAAGGCGATATCGACAAACTGTTGGCCTTTTTACGGGATATCCACCGTCATACCTCCCGCGATTTAGGCGAAGAGCGTATGTGGCCAATGAGCATGCCGTGCCTGATTGAAGACAGTCAGAATATCGAACTGGCTCAGTACGGCAGCTCTAACATCGGTAAGATGAAGACGCTTTACCGTGAAGGCTTAAAAAACCGCTACGGTTCGCTGATGCAGGTTATTTCCGGCGTCCATTACAACTTCTCACTGCCGCTCTCTTTCTGGCAGGCATGGGGAGAAGGTAAGGATGAGAAGAGCGGGCAGGATGCGATCTCCGAAGGCTATCTGCGCCTGATCCGTAATTACTACCGTTTTGGCTGGATCATTCCTTATCTGTTCGGCGCATCTCCGGCGATCTGCTCTTCGTTCCTGCAGGGAAAAGAGACCAAATTGCCGTTCGAGAAAACGGAAAAGGGCATGCTGTATCTGCCTTATGCCACCTCATTGCGTCTGAGCGATCTGGGTTATACCAATAAATCTCAGAGCGGCCTGGGCATCACCTTTAATAATCTGCCCGATTATGTGAAGGCTCTGAAAGCGGCGATCAAAACGCCGTCGAAAGAGTATGCGGAGATGGGCATTAAGGACGAGCAGGATAACTGGTTGCAGCTGAACACCAATGTGCTGCAGATTGAGAACGAGCTTTATGCGCCGATCCGACCTAAACGCGTGACGCGTTCGGGCGAGAACCCGTCTGACGCGCTGCTGCGTGGCGGGATTGAGTATATCGAAGTACGTTCACTGGATATCAACCCGTTCTCAGCCATTGGCGTCGATGAGAATCAGGTCCGCTTCCTGGATCTGTTCCTGATTTGGTGTACGCTGGCCGATGCGCCGGAGATGAGCAGTGATGAGCTACTGTGCACCCGGACCAACTGGAACCGCGTGATCCTTGAAGGACGTAAACCGGGCTTAATGTTGGGCATGGGTTGTGGTGAAGCGCAGCATCCGCTGGCAGAAGTGGGCAAAACGCTGTTCAAAGATTTGCGTCGCGTGGCTGAGACGCTGGATAGCCAGCAGGGAAATCATTTGTATCAGGAAGTGTGTGACCGTCTGGTTGCTTCTTTCGACGATCCGGATTTGACCTATTCAGCACGTTTTCTGAATGCCCTGAAGGATAACGGCATTGGCGGCACGGGTCTGGCTTTAGCGGAACAGTATCGCCATCAGCTGGCTGAAGAGTCGCTGGAAATTTTGACGGAGTCTGATTTTGAGCAGGAAGCTGTTCGCTCAAATGCGAGTCAGCAGGAAATCGAAGAAAGTGATACGCTTAACTTTGAAGACTTCTTAAAGAGTCGCAGTTAAGAAAAGAAAATGGCCACATTGCTGTGGCCAAAATAACATCTCTGTTGTCAGGGATGATGATAACAAAATTGCGCGTCTTTCATATATTCAGACCGGGCACGACAGAGAAAGTTTCACTGATTCGAAAATAAATTCATTAGTTGAGGTAACAATATGCCATTGCTGGATAGCTTTACTGTCGATCATACGATTATGGCGGCACCTGCGGTTCGTGTAGCTAAGACCATGAACACTCCTCATGGCGATACCATTACCGTTTTCGACCTGCGTTTCTGCAAGCCAAACAAAGAAGTGATGCCTGAGCGCGGGATCCACACGCTGGAACACCTGTTTGCTGGCTTCATGCGTAACCACCTGAATGGTGATGGAGTGGAGATCATTGATATCTCGCCAATGGGATGCCGTACCGGCTTCTACATGAGCCTGATTGGAACTCCTGACGAGCAGCGTGTGGCTAAAGCCTGGAAAGGGGCGATGCAGGACGTGCTGAAAGTCACCGACCAGCGCAAAATCCCTGAGCTGAACGAATATCAGTGCGGCACGTTTGAGATGCACTCTTTAGATGAAGCGCAGGATATTGCTCGTCACATTATCGACAACGACATTCGCGTGAACCATAACGACGAACTGGCGCTGCCGAAAGACAAACTGCAGGAACTGCACATTTAGTTTGTCCGGGGCAAGTGATCTTGCCCCAACGTCTCACCTTTTGAACAGGGCGGAAAATTTCCCGCCCTTTTTTACAGCCCGCCTTTTACGATCCGACTGACTCTTTCAACGATTTCTTCGGTATGATGCGTACCTGCTTAATCATATTCTCCTGAACATCAAGAATATCAATCGCATAGTTACCTACTTTTACCCGGGTGTTAGGTAACGGAATATCCTGTATCTCTTCAAGGATCATACCGTTAACCGTGCGGGCTTCATCTTCAGGAAGTGTCCAGTTAAAGGCTTTGTTCAGCTCACGGATGTTTGCACTGCCTTCAACCAGCACTGAGCCGTCATTCTGCGGTACCACTTCTTCCGCCAGAGTAGGGGACATCGAGGTGGTGAAGTCGCCGACAATCTCTTCAAGAATGTCTTCGATGGTCACCAGCCCTTTGATATCGCCATACTCATCCACCACCAGGCCAACCTTCTTCTTGTTGCGCTGGAATTTGACCAACTGCACGTTCAGCGGTGTGCCTTCAGGAACGTAATAGATTTCGTCTGCAGCGCGCAGCATGACTTCCTTGGTGAACTCTTTCTTCTCAGTCATCAGCCGATAGGCTTCGCGCACACGCAGCATGCTGATGGTGTCATCAAGTGAGTCACGGTACAGCACGATGCGGCCATGAGGAGAGTGGGTCAGCTGGCGAACAATCGATTTCCAGTCATCGTTGATATTAATGCCGGCAATCTCATTGCGGGGCACCATGATGTCATCGACGTTTACTTTCTCAAGGTCCAGCACCGACAGCAGCATATCCTGATTGCGACGCGACATCAGTGAGCGTGACTCATGCACGATGGTACGCAGCTCGTCTTTGCTCAATGCGCCGCTGATAGCCCCATCGCTTCTGATGCCCACCATGCTCATCAGCAGGCGCGTAATGGTGTTCAATAACCACACCAGCGGCATCATCACGATCTGTAACGGGCCGAGCAGGAAGCTGCTGGGGAAAGCGACTTTTTCAGGATAAAGCGCGGCAATGGTTTTTGGCAGAACTTCAGAGAACACCAGTACTGCAAACGTCAGGATCCCGGTGGCGATGGCCACGCCCGCATCACCGTAAAGCCGCATGCCGACGATAGTGGCCAGCGCGGAAGCCAGAATATTCACCAGGTTATTGCCAATCAGCACCAGGCTGATCAGGCGGTCAGGACGACGCAGCAGTTTTTCAACACGACGAGCGGCACGGTTACCGTTTTTAGCCAGATGGCGAAGCTTATAGCGATTGAGGGTCATCATCCCCGTCTCGGAACCTGAGAAGTAGGCCGAGACAAAAATCATGATGACCAGAGTGATAATTAACGTGGTGGTTGAAACATGTTCCAACGAAGGAATTCCTTGTAGTGGAGGGTCATGAGGTCAGGAAGTGCTGCAACATCCGGCTACCGAAGTACGCCATGGTCAGCAGAAAAGCCCCGCCGCAGTTGAACCAGGCTACGCGGCGACCGCGCCAGCCTTCGTGATAATGACCCCAAAGCAAAACGATATAGACGAACCAGGCAAGAATCGACAGCACGGCTTTATCAACATTCTCGCGACTGAAAAGATCGTGCATGTAAAACAAGCCGGTGCAAAGCACCAGTGTCAGAAGCACCACGCCAACCTGAGTGATGTGGAACATCTTGCGCTCAATGGTCATCAACGGCGGGATATCGCTGTTAAAGGCCAGCTTCTTGTTTTTCAGCAGATAGTCGATCCACGCCAGTTGTAGGGCGTAGAGTGCGGCAATGATTAGCGTAGCATATGCAAACAGTGCAAGACCGATATGCACCATCATCCCCGGCGTGGTTTCCAGGTGGGTAATAAAGGCGTTGGGCACAAAAGTCGCAAAGGCCAGGTTGATTAAGGCAAAGCTGTACACAATCGGCAGCAGCATCCAGCCACGATTGCGTGAAGCGACAATGGTCATGATCGCGCAAATCAGCAGGCTGACCAGCGAGCCAATATTCAGCAGGCTAAGATTCTGGCCGCCGTCGATGGCAAAAATACGCTGTTCGAGCGCGACAGCGTGGCAAATCAGCGCGATTACAGCTGAGATTACCGCCAGGCGACGCCATCCACTTTGCTTGCGCAGCAGGCTGGGAATAATCAAAGCAAGGCTGAAGGAGTAGGCGAGTAGCGCCAGGATCGCAAAAACGGACATAGGTGTTGTCAGGTACCAGCCAGATGAGAAAAAAATCAGTATAGCGTCAGCGGCTGCTGGCTCCAAACGATCTCAACGCAGATGGCTGAGATCGCAGCGGCTTCATGTTATAATCCGTCCCATTGTGTCGCCTGGCGACCTCTCATTACGTTGAGCGAGAGACGATGTTTGATAATTTAACCGACAGATTGTCGCAATCCCTGCGCAATATCAGTGGCCGTGGACGGCTGACCGAAGACAACATTAAGGACACGCTGCGCGAAGTTCGCATGGCGTTACTTGAGGCGGACGTTGCGCTGCCGGTAGTGCGTGACTTTATCAACCGCGTAAAAGAGCGGGCGGTAGGTCAGGATGTAAATAAAAGCCTGACCCCAGGTCAGGAGTTCGTCAAGATCGTTCAGAGTGAACTGGTCTCGGCAATGGGCGCAGAAAATAATACGCTTAACCTGGCGGCGCAGCCTCCGGCCGTGGTGCTGATGGCTGGCCTGCAGGGTGCGGGTAAAACCACCAGCGTCGGTAAGCTGGGTAAATTCCTGCGCGAAAAGCACAAAAAGAAAGTGCTGGTCGTCTCTGCCGACGTTTATCGCCCGGCGGCGATCAAACAGTTGGAAACCCTGGCTGAACAGGTTGGCGTTGATTTTTGCCCATCCGATCTGAGCCAGAAGCCGGTTGATATCGTTAAGAATGCGTTACAGCAGGCTAAGCTGAAGTTCTACGACGTGCTGCTGGTGGATACCGCCGGTCGTTTACACGTAGACGAAGCGATGATGGACGAAATCAAACAGGTTCACGCCGCGATTAACCCGGTAGAAACCCTGTTTGTGGTCGATGCGATGACCGGCCAGGATGCTGCCAATACAGCGAAAGCGTTTAACGAAGCGCTGCCGCTGACCGGTGTGATCCTGACCAAGGTGGACGGTGATGCCCGTGGTGGTGCTGCCCTGTCTATCCGTCAAATCACCGGCAAACCGATTAAATTTATGGGTGTGGGTGAAAAAACCGACGCTCTGGAGCCGTTCTACCCGGAACGTATTGCTTCCCGTATCCTTGGAATGGGCGACGTGCTGTCGCTGATTGAAGATATCGAGAGCAAAGTTGACCGTGCTCAGGCTGAAAAGCTGGCCAGCAAGCTCAAGAAGGGTGACGGCTTCGATCTGAACGACTTCCTCGATCAGCTCAAGCAGATGCGGAACATGGGCGGCATGGCCAGCCTGATGGGCAAACTGCCGGGCATGGGGCAACTGCCTGATAACGTGAAGTCGCAGATGGACGATAAAGTGCTGGTGCGCATGGAATCGATGATCAACTCCATGACGCGTAAAGAGCGCGAAAAGCCGGAGATCATTAAAGGTTCCCGCAAGCGCCGCATTGCAACCGGTTCAGGTATGCAGGTGCAGGACGTTAACCGCTTATTGAAGCAGTTCGACGACATGCAGCGCATGATGAAGAAGATGAAGAAGGGCGGTATGGCGAAGATGATGCGCGGCATGAAAGGTATGATGCCGCCGGGCTTCCCGGGCCGCTAATTCAGCCGAAAAGACAGGATGGCGAATTAGATTGCTTTTTGCGCCAAAATGAGTAAAATTTTCGGGCTTTTTATATTGCATTCGGGCCCCGTTCCCTCAATGGGGCCCGTGTGTTTTATTAACTCAAGAGGATGTTATGGTAACAATTCGTTTGGCACGTCACGGCGCTAAAAAGCGTCCGTTCTATCAGGTAGTCGTCACTGACAGCCGTAATGCTCGCAACGGTCGCTTCATCGAGCGCGTTGGTTTCTTCAACCCGATCGCATCTGGTCAGGCTGAAGCACTGCGTCTGGATCTGGACCGCATTGAGCACTGGGTTGGCCAGGGCGCTACTGTTTCTGACCGCGTTGGTGCGCTGGTCAAAGAAGCTAAGAAAGCAGCTTAATCTGTCACGGTGGTCAACATGAGCAAGCAACTCGCCGCGCGGTCTCCAGCTAACCCGTTAATTCTGGGGAAGATGGGATCAGCCTACGGTATCCGTGGTTGGCTCAAAGTGTTTTCCTCCACCGAAGATGCCGAAAGCATTTTTGACTATCAGCCGTGGTTTATCCAACGTGCGGGTCAATGGCAGCTTGTCGAGCTGGAAGGCTGGAAGCGCCACAATCAGGACATGATCATCAAAGTCAAAGGCATTGACGATCGTGATACTGCCGGTCTGCTGACTAATTGCGAAATTGTCGTGGATTCAGAGCAGTTGCCGGAACTGGACGGCGGCGATTACTACTGGAAAGACCTTATTGGTTGCCAGGTAGTCACCACTGAAGGTTACGAGTTGGGAAAAGTCACTGAGTTGATGGAAACCGGTTCGAACGACGTTCTCGTCGTGCAGGCAAACCTGAAGGATGCATTCGGTGCGAAGGAGCGGTTAATTCCGTTCCTTGATGGACAGGTTATCAAGAATGTCGATCTCACTACCGGCACCATTGAAGTAGATTGGGATCCTGGTTTTTGAGCTCCGGACAAGACGGTATGGCACCCGCTTCATCACTGTGGATTGGCGTTATCAGCCTGTTCCCTGAGATGTTCAGCGCGATTACCGATTACGGAGTAACTGGCCGGGCAGTAAAAAATGGCCTGCTCAGCATCCAGAGTTGGAGTCCTCGTGACTTCGCTCATGACCGGCACCGTACCGTGGACGAACGTCCATTCGGCGGCGGACCGGGGATGCTAATGATGGTTCAACCCTTACGGGATGCCATCCACGCAGCAAAAGCGGCGGCAGGCGAAGGCGCTAAGGTGATTTATCTTTCACCTCAGGGGCGCAAACTCGATCAAGATGGGGTTTGTGAACTGGCGACCAACCAGAAATTGATTCTGGTATGTGGTCGTTATGAAGGGATTGATGAGCGCGTAATCAAAACCGAAATCGATGAAGAATGGTCGATTGGCGATTACGTACTCAGTGGTGGGGAGCTACCCGCAATGACGCTGATTGATTCAGTCGCCCGGTTTATTCCTGGCGTATTGGGTAAGCAGGCGTCAGCCGATGAAGATTCGTTTTCAAACGGTTTGCTGGATTGCCCACACTACACCCGACCTGAAGTGTTAGAAGGGATGGAGGTTCCGCCAGTTCTGCTGTCGGGCAACCATGCTGAGATTCGCCGTTGGCGCCTGAAGCAGTCGTTGGGCCGTACCTGGCTAAGAAGACCTGAACTTCTGGAAAACCTGGCTCTGACTGAAGAGCAAGCAAAGTTGCTGAAGGAGTTCCAAAAGGAGCTTCGCTAAGCAACATAACGATGATGGGCATGCACGGCAATCGCCGCGCGCCTGAATATCAGTTTACCCAGGATAAGAGATTTAATTATGAGCAACATTATTAAGCAAATTGAACAAGAGCAGATGAAACAGGACGTACCTTCATTCCGTCCGGGTGATTCCGTGGAAGTGAAAGTATGGGTCGTTGAAGGTTCTAAGAAACGTCTGCAGGCATTCGAGGGCGTGGTTATCGCTATTCGTAACCGCGGTCTGCACTCTGCATTCACTGTTCGTAAAATTTCTAACGGCGAAGGTGTTGAGCGTGTATTCCAGACTCACTCACCAGTTATCGACAGCATTGCTGTGAAACGTCGTGGCGCCGTGCGTCAGGCTAAACTGTACTATCTGCGTGAGCGTACTGGTAAGTCTGCACGTATCAAAGAACGTTTGGGCGCTAAAGCAACTTCTTAAGTTAATAGCGAACAAGGGGCTGACCGAAAGGCGGCCCCTTTTTTTGTGCCTGAAATTTGCCTCACCGCTGGCGGTGAAAATGGTAGATGGCGGTGTTTACCGGGCCGCTGTCCAGCACGATTAAACCGTACTTAATACCGACAAACTCTGCGCCACACTTTAATGCCACACCCCGGCTGGCCAGATTCTCTTCAACGGCCAGAATCTCCACAATCTCTCTTTCCGGACTTTGCCAGGCGAGGTCGACCAGATACTGCACCGCGGAACTGGCAATCCCCTGACGCTGTTCATTGCTACGCACCCAGTAGCCGATGGAACAATGATTCTTCTGATCTCTGGAGTAGCGTAACCCTGCGCCACCCAGCAAGCGTCCGTCTTCTGCGAACAGGCCCAGTTCATTGGCTTCCCCTTTATCCCGCAGCAGATGAGAGATGGCGAACCACTGGCGGGCTTCGGCTACAGTAAATCCTGAGTGCGCCCACAGTAACCAGGGACTTAACGTATCCATTGAATCATTCACGGCCTGAGAAAATGCGGGAGCATCTTCATCACGGTAGGGGCGAAGCTGGATTTTCATTGCAGGCTCTCCTTTAGCGGGATTAATCCTTAGTTATCTTCATGATAGGTGGTTATTTCAACATTGACGAACCAATTTTATGCTGGCAAGCGCCTGTCGGGAAAGCGCAGAAAACCTGAAGCGAGCGGGAAAGAAGGGCCAGAAAGGGGGAGGGTTCTAATACTGCTGTAAAGTTATATGTACATGTATGGTTTTCCGCTGAACCTTTATTTTATTTTAATTTATTGTTTTATATGTGTTTAATGTAATTTTCATAGCTGGTTATTCTACGTGGTAATAAAAGTGTACATGCACGGATTGAGTTTTGTACCGCTTATGATACATTACCAATCACCCCCACAGAGGGCTGACCTACGCATATCGAGAGAAACAGGATGACCATCATGCAAAAAGACGCGCTTAACAATGTCCATATCGCTGGCGAACAAATTCTGATTACGCCAGAAGAGTTAAAAAAACAGTTCCCGCTGAATGCAGCGCTGGAAGCGCAAATCACCGCTTCCCGCCAGACTATTGCCGATATCACCAGCGGCAAAGATCACCGTTTGTTGGTGGTTTGTGGCCCTTGCTCAATTCACGATACTGAAGCCGCGTTGGAATATGCTCGTCAGCTGAAAGGTCTCTCCGATCAACTGAAGGATCAGTTGTACATCGTTATGCGTGTCTATTTTGAAAAACCTCGTACGACCGTTGGCTGGAAAGGCTTAATCAACGACCCGTACATGGATAACTCTTTCGATATGGAAGCCGGTCTGCACATTGCTCGCCGTCTGTTGTTGGACCTGGTTGAAATGGGCCTGCCGCTGGCGACCGAAGCGCTGGATCCTAACAGCCCGCAATACCTTGGCGATCTGTTCAGCTGGTCAGCAATTGGTGCGCGTACTACGGAATCTCAGACCCACCGTGAAATGGCATCAGGCTTATCCATGCCGGTTGGCTTTAAAAATGGCACCGACGGCAGCCTGGGCACGGCGATCAACGCCATGCGTGCGGCGTCAATGCCTCACCGTTTTGTCGGCATCAATCAGAGTGGCCAGGTTTGCCTGTTGCAGACACAGGGCAATCCCGATGGTCATGTGATCCTGCGTGGCGGCAAAAGCCCGAACTACGGCCCGGAAGATGTCGCGCAGTGTGAAAAAGAGATGCGACAGGCGGGACTCCGTCCTTCCTTGATGATAGATTGCAGCCATGGCAATTCTAACAAAGATTTTCGTCGTCAGTCCGGCGTGGCTGAATCTGCGGTAGCGCAGATCAAAGACGGCAACCGTTCAATTATGGGCCTGATGCTGGAAAGCAACATTCACGAAGGCAACCAGTCTTCCGAGCAACCGCGCAGTGATATGCGCTACGGTGTTTCCGTTACTGATGCCTGCATCAACTGGGAAACCACGGAAACCTTGCTGCGTGAAATTCACCAGGATCTGAACGGAGTGCTGGCGGCGCGTCTGTCGCAAGAGGATTAATTATGGTGGCTGAACTGACCGCGCTACGCGATCAAATTGATGAAGTTGATAAAGCGCTGCTCGATCTGCTGGCCAAACGTCTGAACCTCGTCGCTGAAGTCGGCGAGGTAAAGAGCCGTTATGGATTACCGATTTATGTTCCCGAGCGTGAGGCCTCAATGCTGGCTTCACGGCGCAAAGAAGCCGAATTGCTCGGTGTCCCACCGGATCTGATCGAAGATATCCTTCGTCGGGTGATGCGTGAGTCCTACACCAGTGAAAATGATAAAGGCTTCAAAACGCTCAATCCCGATCTTCGTCCGGTGGTGATTGTCGGTGGCAGAGGACAGATGGGGCGTCTGTTTAAGAAAATGCTCACGCTGTCTGGCTATCAGGTAAAGATCCTCGATAAAGAAGACTGGGAACAGGCTGACAGTATGCTGTCTGATGCCGGAATGGTGATCATCAGCGTACCGATCCACCTGACCGAGCAGGTGATTGCCGGGCTGCCGCCATTACCAGAGGACTGTATTCTGGTCGATCTGGCATCGGTAAAAAACAGTCCGTTGCAGGCGATGTTGGCGGCGCACAGCGGCCCGGTTTTAGGCCTGCACCCGATGTTTGGTCCGGACAGCGGAAGCCTGGCGAAGCAGTTAGTGGTTTGGTGTGATGGCCGTCAGCCAGAGGCCTATCAATGGCTGCTGGAACAGATTCAGGTTTGGGGCGCACGTTTACACCGCATCAGCGCGGTGGAACACGATCAGAACATGGCCTTTATTCAGGCGCTGCGTCACTTCGCAACCTTCGCTTATGGCTTACATCTGGCCGAAGAGAATGTGCAGCTCGAACAGCTGCTGGCGCTCTCTTCGCCAATCTACCGGCTGGAGTTGGCGATGGTGGGCAGGCTGTTTGCTCAGGATCCACAGTTGTATGCGGACATCATTATGTCGTCCGAGAACAATCTGGCGCTGATTAAACGTTACTACCAGCGATTCGGTGAAGCTATCAAGCTGCTGGAGCAGGGCGATAAGCAGGCGTTTATTACCAGCTTCCGCAAAGTGGAGCACTGGTTTGGCGATTATGCCCAACGCTTTATGCTGGAAAGCCGTACGCTGCTACGTCAGGCGAATGACAGCCGACCGTAATCTCTCCATTAAAAGGCCGGAAACGGCCTTTTCTATTTACTGTAAAAACCCGCATCCTTGAATATTTGCTGAGCTCTGGCTGACAGTAAAAATGCTGCCAGTGATTGCGCACGTTCCTGACACACGGCAAGACCATAATCCGCCGTGATCTGCCAGGGCGCGGGAATGGATAGCGTCACCACTTTACCTCCCTGCTGCAGCAATGGTGCGTAGCTCTGATAGCCAATAAACATCTCAGCCTGTCCGGTTTTCAGTAACCAGCTCGCAGCCAGTTCTCCGGCCGGGATGGCTGTGCTTTGCGGGCCACCAACCAGCGGCATCGCTCGCTGCTTTAACGCCGTCCCTTCTCCGGGATGCGTCGCGTCAATACGATCAAAAAGCTGCCAGATATAATCGCCTGACGGATCGCTTAATGGCGTGGACGTTGCCAGGCGCAAGTGCGGATCCTGCAACAGATCTAACCAGTCACGACCTTGCGCAGCCAGCGTAGCGGTAACGCTCAGACAGAGTTGATTGTGGGTAAACAGGGCGGTATGGATTGCCTGTCCTTTCTCAACCAAAGTCTGCGGATGGGCTGAGTTAGCTGACGCAAACAGATCGCAGGTTTCGCCCTGTTCGATGCGTTGCAACAGCAGGCCAGCAGGACCAAAATCAGTCGTCACGCTGATGCCACTTTCCCGTTCGAATGCCATCATTAATCTGGGCCAGACCACCCGCAGGCTGCCGGCTGCCAGCACCTTTAGACTGCTCATCAATTACTGCCAACGTAGTGAGTACGGTAGAAACGTTGATACCAGCTGTCGGCTCTTTTCTGCATATCCATATCGCTGAACTTTTCCGGATAGAGTTTCTTCGCCATCCACAGCTCACCCAGTGCCAACGCTTCTGGCATCGGGTAACCCCAGGCTTTGGCATATTCTGGCATAAGATAAACGCGGTGATTTTTTACCGCATCAACGGCTTGCCAGGCTGGCTGCTGATTGATCTCATCAATCACCTTTGGATAACGATCCTGTACAAAGATCACCTGCGGGTTCCAGGCGATGATTTGCTCCATCGAAACCTGCTTGAAGCCTTTAACCGTTGACGCCGCTACGTTCAACGCACCGGCATGTGCCATCATCAACCCGGTGTATTTTCCGGAACCATAAGTCGTCAGATCGGGATTGGCCATATAAGCGCGGATCCGCCGGTTGGCAGGAATATCTTTCAGTCGATCCGCCGTTTGCTGGCGCTGGTCAAAGGTCGCTTTGATCAACGCCTCGGCCTGTGGCTGATGGTTAACCACATCACCGATCAGTCTGATCCCGTCCTTCAGACCCTGATTATAAGCCTGATCTTCATCCTGCAACTGAGGGTTAAGCTCACCTTGCTGTTTTTCATCGCCGCTACGCAGTGAAATCGCAATCACCGCAATTCCGAGGTTTTGAATCTGGTCGATCATCTCTTTAGGAGCGTAGTTGGTGACAAAAACCACCTGTGGATGCAGCGCGACTAATTTCTCTACGTCGACATGCGTCAGATCGCCCAGCGCGGGAATGGTGGCCAGCTGCGGGACAAGGCGCTGATAGCCGTCTCCCAACTGTTGTTTCCAGTTGCCCAGAATGCCAACCATGGTATTGGTTGCGTCGAGCTGGACTAACAGATTCAGCGTTTGATGTTGCAGAACTACCACGCGATTGACGCGATCCGGAATGGTGACCTGCCGGCCTAACTGATCGGTAACCTGGCGGGAAGCCTGGGAGCAAAAAGGAACAAGGGCGAGGAGGGCGGCGAAAGCAGTAGTCTTAAAAGCGCGCAACATGGTGATTCCCTGAGTAACGTTATATAGAGCATGATATAGCGTTAAGTCGAAGGGAGACAATGATTCTGCGCAAACAAGTCGAGGAGGCATCGGCCGGGGTCGGGATGGCCGATGCCTGGAGGGCGTTAAAGCTTATTCAGGTTCAACCGGGATAACGTTTTCGCTCGGGTAGCAACCCAGCACTTTCAGGGAACGGGTAATCGGCGTCAGCTCTTTCAACGCCTGCTGAACCTCGTCGGAACGCAGGTTGCCCTGAAAATCGATATAAAACATCTCTTCCCATGGATTGCCGTTGATGGGACGGGATTCCAGCTTACTCATCACCAGATTGTGCTGACGCAGCACCAGAAGGGCCTCTACCAGCGCACCCGCTTGCTGACCTGTCGCCATAATCAGCGTGGTTTTAGCGGGAACCTGCGGCGTCACCTCTACCGGTTTGCGGGCGAGGATAATGAAGCGGGTGATATTTTGCTTTTGATTCGCCAGGTTACGTTCCAGTACCTGCAGGCCATAAAGGTCTCCACCTGCTTCGCTGCCAATGGCGGCGACTTTAGGCGAGTTCATTGCGGCGACTTTTTCCATCGCGGCGGCGGTGCTTTCGGTGTACTCAATTTTCCAGTGCGGATAGCGATTAATGAACTGACTACACTGCTGGAAAGGCTGCGGATGACTATAAACCGTCTCGATTTGCTGCAGGTCGGTGCTACCGTTGACCAGCACACAGTGATCGATAGGAATGGTCATCTCGCCGACAATTGAAAGGCTGGTCAGCTGCAGCAGGTCATAGACATCGTTGATCGAGCCGGAGCTGGTATTTTCAATCGGCAGCACCGCATAGTCCGCCTGACCGGTTTCAACCTGATTAAAGATGTCCTGGAATTTCAGGCAGCCGCTTTCGATAAAGGTCTCGAAATGGCGCGCGGCGTAGTTACGGGCGGCCAGGTGGGAGTAAGAACCTTTCGGGCCGAGGAACGCAACCCGTGCGGATTGTGCCGTGGTCTTATTGAGGTGCTTTTGCAATAAGGCTTGTTGCGTCAGCACCGAGTCTTCAATAATCAGCTGAAACAGACGGGTGATGTAATGCGCATCCAGCTTGTGGCCTTTGCCAAGGGTAATCAAATGCTCAAGCAGGTCTCGCTCGCGGTCGATGTCGCGGATTGGGCGATGCGTTGCCATCTTCGCCGTTGCAACCTCAATCGCCAGCGCCCGGCGTTGGGCAAGCATATTCAGCAGTTGTTCATCCAGCGCGCTGATTTTATCGCGCAGGCCGAGCAGGGGATTCTCAGGGGTCATAAGGCTACCTGTCAGATGTTCATAAAAAAAAAGCCTCCCGCTGGGGAGGCTTTGTAGTTCGTCTTCGCATTCATTCTTACACGACGAATTGCCTCCCAATCAGGGGAAGGTAAAGAAGGTAAAAAAGAATGCGAAGAAGAACGGTCGTGTTTGCATTGTGCTATCCAGAACAGAAGAGCGTTTAAAGTAACCGCTGCAATTTATTTCTGTCAATAAAAAACGCGCCCTGAGGCGCGTTATCTTCCTTTTGACGTCTATTCCTGATCGATGACGCTCAGGTCTTTGACACTGGCATTGGCGCGGCGCGCTTCGCCTTTATGCTGAACCTTGTTCAGCTGGCGTTCCAGTTTTCCAATCAGATCGTTGATAGCCGTATACATATCATCATGCTTCGCGCTGGCGACCAGTGGGCCGTTTGGCGTATTAATGGTGGCATCAGCGACAAATTCCTTCGGCTCCTTTGAAAGAACGATATGGGGTTTTATCAGGTCAGTTTGCCATTTTTCGAGCTTGGCGAGACGGTCTTCGACATGTTGGCGGATAGCCGGAGTGATTTCCATGTGCTTGCTGGTAATGTTCAGAACCATAGTGCTTACCTCTCTGTCATTTCCGTCGAATGTAGGTCCAGCATACCCTGAAAAAGAGTGGAATGCGTGATTCACATCACGTTTTTTTGTCACTTTTTGTCAATGTACAAAAATCTGTGAGGTGGGAGGAGAAATGCTGAAATGGAGGTTGTCGGGGCGCTTTTTAGCGGGCATTATTGACTGGATAACTCAGAAGGGAACT
>LIDZ01014385.1_pt5 | contig 17439 bp, 18 predicted proteins | sample 644651 | NCBI WGS metagenome assembly LIDZ01 (sample SAMN03856242, study PRJNA289617) | food metagenome | isolation source: wine grapes on drying loft during traditional withering process | host: Vitis vinifera cv. Corvina | place: Italy: Gargagnago di S. Ambrogio di Valpolicella | collected 2014-01 | reverse complement strand
GCAATCTAAGTGGCTGGCGCGATATAGTGGCGGTAGCGGCGGGTTGTGCTCATACTCTCGGCCTTAAATCGGACGGAACGGTGATTGCTGTGGGTGATAATGAATATGGCCAATGCGATGTAAGCGGCTGGCGTGACATCCAACTACCTGAAAATTAATTTTTAATATTAATAATGGCTCCAGCCTTAATAATACATATACTGAAAGCCATGTGACGATTTTGCTCGCATGGCTTATGTTTTGTAATAATAGTTGAATGTTTCACAGTCCTTTTCATTTACTTTACAGAATATACGGGTGATGGCCAAGTGGGCGACCAATAAAGATTCGGTCTATCAGTTTGTACTAATTTCTCTAGATGAACAGACTGTCATATAAATTGGAACTATTCTGCCAGCCACACGTAACCGATAAAGTAGATAGGTTCTTAGAAAGCTTAGGAGGTACTAATGAATTATAAAAAACTAAAAATCACATTGATTACCCTAATGTTAGCAGTATTGCTTCTGCCTTCATTCAGTTTGGCCAGCGACGCTGTTCCGAGTCCTTCGGACTCCTTCTATGTTAACGATTTTGCTAATGTAATAGACCAGAAGACAGAGAATTATCTGGTCAACTATGGTGTCCGATTACATAAGGACTCTGGAGCACAAGTTGTGTTGGTCACAGTCGATTCTACTGGAGGCACACCGATTGAGGAGTACGCTACTTCGCTGTTTAATAGCTGGGGAATTGGCTCTGCCGAGACAAATAACGGTCTACTCCTATTGCTCTCCATAAAAGATGATGACTACTGGGCGGTTCAAGGCAAAGGGCTGGAGACATCCCTAAGCAACGATAAAATCTCGGGAATTCTCTCTAAGTCACTTGAACCAGATTTCGCAGTTAAAGCCTATAGCAGTGGAGCACGTAAAGCCTACGGAGCATTTATTCAAAGCATGGGCGGAACCTGGGCAGAACAGGTCAATGCCAAGAACTATGTCTCTGACAACGCTGGCGTATTCAAAAAAGTTACTAAAGATTATCTGAATGAAGCAAGCAACCGCTATATGGCCACAACCGGAAATGGTATTTACGTGGTTACAGTAAAGAATACCGGGAATATAAACCTGCAGGACTATACTTATAAGAAGTTTGCTTCAATCGGTGCAGGTTCGAAGGATGTAATGCTGGTGCTAGATATTGGTGGAGACAACTACCATGTTCTGCAAGGTAAGGATATCGATATGATGCTGACCAATGAGAATATTAGCACTATTCTGGATGCAAACCTCGAAGCACCTTTTGTGAAAAAGGACTATGGAACTGGCGCAACCGCTACCGCCAATGCCTTTTATAATTTTTTTCTATCCCGGGCGGATCAGCCACTAGGTACTACAGTAAATACAAGGAATTCTTCTCAAGCGATTGGAGCATCGGGTTCAACAAAAAGTGATACTGAGACCAACATGCCTGCAGTGATCATCGGTGTAGCTATAATTGTTGGTTTAGTTATGATCTTTGTTATCGCCGGAATCACTGCTTCACGTCGCAACAGGTACTTGGGATTGTACGGAATTCCGCTTAATCCATATAGTCGTCGCAGTATCCGGCGTTATGGGAATTGGCAGGGTCAAGCAGATTACGGCTATGGCAGCCGTTGGTATAATCGCCATCATCACAGGCAATCTGCGCCACCGGCGCAGAACAGCTTCTTCGGGAATAGCGGAGGTGGAGGTTCCACAAATGGCGGTGGAGCGGGCCGACATTCATCGCATGATGATAATGAAGGCGGCGGTGGTTCAAGCAGTGGTGGCGGAGCAGGGCGGCATTCCTCTGGCTCTTCTGGTTCCTCCGGTTCCTCCGGCGGCAGCAGTTATTCCGGTGGCAGCAGCGGTGGAGGCTCTTCTTCCAATGGCGGAGGCGGCAGCGCCAGCAGTGGTGGTGGAGCGGGAAGACATTAGGTTTTGTTGAACCGCTTCATTCCTACTACAAAGCAAGGAGGCACCCCAAAGCCATTTATGACTTGAGGTGCCTCCTTATTGTGTTAATAGCCTCCCGGCAAGTGATTGCCAAAGGTTAACTTACGTTATAAAAGGTCACCCTTACCGTTACTTCTTCTGTCGTGTCTGTTGTGCTCAAATAAAGTAAAGCATTCCCGGGTGTACCATCCCAATAACTGAAATAGAGATCCTGCACGCTGCTAGTGCCAGTCATATTACCCATCTGATATTGTCCTCGTCCACTAATGTTAAAATAATACGGTCCCACTACCTTACCATTCGTGGTGAGTCTTTCCACGACAGCCTTAACGTTCTTAGCTGCAACGGTGCAGATCAAATATCTCGTTTCCCCGGGTTGTATGGTCAAAGTTATCGGCGAGTTGAAAGCTGGAGCAATGGCGAGCGCATGGACGGAGGGAGAAGATACCAAAAAGAAGCCTGCGGCGAATAAAAGTACTAAAAGCGTTTTCATTTTTCGCATAACTAAAATTCCTCCTTTGTATTTAGGTATACTTTGAGAAGTGAAACCCTTCGGAAACTCTCTTATTTGAAGGCAACGATCCCCTCCTAATACAGAATGGTTTATATGCGTATATTTAATATATCAGTAAAAATATTACATGTAAATATTTAGTAGTGTTGAATAAAATGAAACCTTTCATTTCTGCTTTTCGATTATTATAAAAATAGATGGACTTATAATCTTTCAAATTCGACGGTAAGATTCAGGGAGGAACCAAAGAAATGAACTCTTCATCATTACCCCAGCGGGCCACTGTACGCAAGAAGAAACCCAATCGCAAGCGTAAGAAAAGGGGGTTCTTTCGCACCTTATCACGTATATTTCTGTTCTTTATCATCCTGCTATTTGCGGCGGCGGGCTGGTTGTATTTTGCGCCTTCGGCTCAAAGCTTTCGTTATACTATTGCAGATACATTGATTACGACCCAGCACCGTTATTTGGCTAAATATATTATCGGTGATGCGGAATTGAAAAATAGAGTTACGGAGTATAATACTCGCTTTGTGCATATGGGTGACGAAAAAGATACTCACTCTATAAAGGTTACTCCTGAGGAACAAGCGAAGCCGCTTGTTGAAATCGAGAACATCTCTGGTACTGGCTATAAAGGGTTTGTGATGACCGTTAATGATCCGACGAAGGTGCGGCTCGGTATCCCAAACAAGCAGGGTTCTGGAGAAAAAGTATCCAGTATGGTCGAGCGGACAGGTGCCATTGCCGGGGTCAATGGCGGCGGGTTTGCTGATCCCAACTGGAAAGGTAACGGCTTCAAGCCCATTGGAGTCGTTATTTCCCAAGGAAAGCTATACTACAATGGACTGAGCGGAGATCACTCCACTCAGATAGTAGGCATTGATAAACAAGGGAAAATGCTTGCCGGCAACTACACGCTTGAAGAGCTTAGCAAGTTGGGAATACAAGAGGCCGTTTCTTTTCAGCCACGGATCATTGTCAATGGTAAAGGACTGATAAAGAATGCAGCCGAAGGCTGGGGAATTGCTCCAAGGACGGCTATGGGCCAACGTGCGGATGGAGCCATCCTTTTTGTTGTCATTGATGGAAGACAGCCTGGCTACAGTATTGGCGCGAACCTTTATGATGTGCAGCAAATCCTTCTTAAACATGGAGCGGTGATTGCCGCAAATTTAGACGGAGGTTCATCTACCGTACTGGTTAAAGACAATACAATTATTAACAAACCTTCCTCACAATATGGTGAACGGTATCTGCCTACAGCATTTTTGGTATTTGAACATCCTGAACAGGTTGATATTCCCAATGTATGGGAAGGTCTCGATCCTGTAAACATTGACGCAGGGAAGAAGTAAGCCAACTATTCAACAAATCTGATTGATTTGCTTGGAATGAAATGTGTTTCTATGCTACGATATTCTCCAAGTAAGAACTGGTGTCCACTTACGCAGGAACAGCAGGTTTGGAAGAGGGGGAATGGGATTGACATTGCAGCAGCTCCGCTACGCTATCGAAATTGCCAGTAGCGGCTCCATGAACGAGGCGGCCAAGAGGCTCTTTGTTTCTCAACCGAGTCTGTCCAATGCCATTAAAGAGCTTGAGAATGAATTTGGAATTACAATTTTCGAACGGACGAACCGAGGAATTAGCATTTCTGTTGAGGGAATGGAGTTTCTTGGTTATGCCCGCCAGATTATTGAGCAGACCGAGTTGATGGAGAACCGTTATACCGGAAAAAAACGCAGTCCGATCTACTTTTCCGTGTCTACTCAGCACTATGCCTTTGTGACCGATGCTTTTGTGAAGCTGATGAAGCAACGTGATTTGTCCGAATTTAATTTCGGTCTTAGAGAGACGCAGACCTATGAGATCATTGAAGACGTGCGAACTCTGCGCAGCGATCTGGGAGTTCTGTATCTTAACGAGAGTAACTATAAGCTGATGAATAAGCTTTTTAGCGATGGCAATCTTAAATTCACACCACTGTTCATTACCAATCCGCATGTGTACATAAGAAGTGGACATCCTCTGGCGCATCGAGAGAGCCTTTCCATTTATGATATTCTCCCTTATGCCTATGTCACCTTCGAACAGGGAGAGAACAACTCCTTGCACTTTTCGGAAGAGATGCTTAGCTTTGTGCAAATTGAGAAGAACATCAAAGTCAATGACCGGGCCACCCTGACTAATTTATTGATGGGTACGGATAGTTACACGATAGGTACGGGTATTTTGGTATCCGACTTAAATGGGGATGACCTGAAGACGATTCCTTTTGACAGTACTGAAGTATTTACAGTCGGTTGGATCGCTCTTAAAGACCGGAGACCGAGTGAAATAGCATCTGCCTATGTAGAGATTCTGAATGACCTGGTTTCCCGGAACAGTTTCGATTTAAATCATTTCTTACTATAACGGCAGGAGGAACGTATGATTAGTCCAGTTATTGGAACCCGAAGAAGTGCTCCACCTTTTCGCTACGACATCGTCGGTAGTTTCCTCCGCACAGACAAGATTAAAGCAGCGCGTATGCAATATGAGCATGGTGAAATTACAGCCCGGCAATTATATGATATTGAGACCGTTGAGATTACTAATCTTCTGGAGATTGAGCAAGAACTCGGCCTGCAGGGGGTAACCGATGGTGAATTCCGTCGTTCCTGGTGGCATCTTGACTTCTTTCTTGGTATTAAAGGCACGCAGAAGATTAACTTGAACCCTGTAGGCGTTCGGACGGAGGTCAATCAGCGTGCAGAAACCTTTCGTATTGTCGACAAAATTTCTTTTGACCATCATCCGATGCTCAGACAATTTACGGACCTGTTGAGGCTAGCTGGTGATCGAACGCCGAAAATGACCATTCCCTCCCCGGCTTTGTTTCACTTTGTGGAAGATTATAACGGTAATGAGGTATATCCAGATCAGGAGACTCTTTATCAGGATATTATTGCCGTTTACCGTGCAGCAATTCAAGCTTTGTATGCGGTAGGCTGCCGCTATCTTCAGCTCGATGATACAACCTGGGGAAGCTTGTGCAGTGGCAGGCATCGCGCCCATCTTCGCAGCAGAGGAATAGATCCGGATCAGCTCGCTAAGGATTATGTCCGATTAATTAACGAGAGTATTGCCGACCGTCCTCAGGATATGACGATTGCGCTGCATGTTTGCCGGGGCAATTTTCGTTCTACCTGGTTTGCTACTGGTGGTTATGAACCCATTGCTGAGGAGCTGTTCTCCAATGCTAAAGTGGATGCTTTTTTCCTGGAATATGATAATGAGCGCTCTGGAGATTTTGAACCCTTACGGTTCATTAGGGATCAGTTCGTCGTACTAGGATTGGTAACCACCAAGCATGGAGGTCTCGAGAGTAAGGAATTGCTTAAGATGCGTATTGAAGAAGCTGCGCAGTATGTAGACATCGAGAAGCTGTGTTTGAGCCCGCAATGCGGTTTTGCTTCCACGGAGGAAGGGAACATGCTGACTGAGGAAGAACAGTGGGATAAGATTCGTCTGATTATTGAAACCGCTAATGAGATATGGATTTAAGAAAAGGAAGGATCACTCCTGAGCAAGTGCGGGGAGTGATCCTTTTTGCAGGAAATAGGTTACAGCTTGACAATAGATAAGTGAATGCTTATGATTAGAATGAACATTCGGTTTAATATTAGATTGAACGTTCCATTTATCATAAAAAATTAGTGGAGGTAGTTTATATGCATAATAAAATCGCATTAATCACCGGGGCAACCAGTGGTATCGGCAAGGCAACAGCACAAGTATTGGCAGCTAAAGGAGCTACGGTTATCATTGGTGCGCGTCGGGAAGAAATGGGTAATCAGCTGGTCGAAGAAATTCGTTCCCAAGGTGGCACAGCCGTATATTTGAAAATGGATGTAAACAGTGAGGATAGTGTTCGTGAGGGCATACAGTGGATCGTAGACAAATATGGTCGGCTGGATCTGGCTGTCAACAATGCTGGAATTGGCAAGATGCTTACACCTTTTGCTGAAACGGAAACGAAGGATCTTATGGAAGTGCTCCAGACCAATGTTATCGGCGTGTTTGTCAGCATGAAATATGAAATTCAACAAATGTTAAAAACAGGTGGTGGAGCAATAGTTAATGTATCCTCAATCAATGGGGTCAGATCTATGGCACAATCAGGTCCCTATAGTGCTTCCAAATTTGCAGTTGAAGCATTAACCAAATCCGCGGCCAAGGAAATGGCCAGCAAGAACATTCGAATTAATTCGATTGCTCCAGGTCCAACCTTAACAGAAATTACCGAACATCTTGGTGAATCTATGCGGGAGGGCTTGGCTCAAATGATTCCTATGGGCAGATTGGCTGAATCCGAAGAAATCGCTAAGGGAATTGCGTTCCTGCTCTCCGATGAGGCTTCATTTGCTGCTGGTGCAACTTTAGTCCTGGATGGCGGATTTACAATCTAAGTCACTCATTCGCCGACAATTATTATTAAACGAAGGGAATGGTATCCACCGTAAGTGGGTATCATTCCCTGTTCTATTTGGTCACCATAGTGGACGTGAGAACTTGAACAAGGTTATAATTACTAACGATTGTTTATATCTATTGCGAAAGTGAGCGGAACATTATGGGTCGTAAGTGGAATAATATTAAAGAAAAGAAAGCATCCCAAGATGCGAAAACAAGTAGTGTATATGCCAAGTTTGGTGTTGAAATTTATGTGACGGCAAAAAAGGGCGAACCTGATCCCGAGGCGAATCGCGCTTTGAAGGTTGTGCTGGAGCGTGCCAAAACTTACAATGTCCCTAAAGCGATCATTGATCGCGCACTGGAGAAGGCACGAGGCAATGGGGAAGAGAGCTTTGTAGAGCTTCGGTATGAAGGTTTTGGGCAAAGCGGAGCGATGCTTATCGTAGATGCGCTTACTAACAACGTCAACCGGACTGCCTCCACAGTACGCTCTGCCTTTGGCAAGAATGGCGGAAATATGGGGGTGAATGGGTCGGTATCCTATATGTTTGAGCCTACAGCAGTTATTGGTATCGTGGGTAAAACCTCCGATGAAGTCATTGAGCTGTTGTTCGAAGCTGAGGTAGATGTACGTGACGTCCTGGAAGAGGATGACACAATCATTGTTTACGCTGAACCCGATCAGTTTCACGCTGTGCAAGAAGTATTCAAGAATGCAGGAATAAATGATTTTACGGTGGCCGAACTTACTATGCTTGCCCAGAATTACATAACGCTTCCAGAGGACGCCCAAGCTCAATTCACTAAATTAATAGATGCTCTAGAGGATTTAGAAGATGTGCAGCAGGTTTATCACAATGTGGATTTCGAAGAATAACGTTACATGCGCGGATGTACGAGTTGTGATGAAACAGAAGGGAAATGAACATGACTAACAAGCTCTATTACAATTCCGCTTATCTGCGTGAATGGCAAACAGAGATCAGTAGTACGATTGAAAGGGAAGATGGGGTTTATGTCATCCTGAATGACACCGCTTTTTATCCGGGCGGGGGTGGACAACCTTGTGATGCAGGTTATATTCAGGGCAATCAGGTGCTAGATGTAATCAGTGAAGGAGATAAGGTATTACATAAGTTAGCTCGTCTCCCTGACAAGACCACAGTAGATTGCCAGCTCGACTGGAGCAGAAGATTTGATCATATGCAGCAGCATAGCGGACAGCATTTGCTCTCGGCAGTATGCCGCGATCTTGTACAGGCCATGACTGTTAGCTTCCACCTAGGCACAGATTACTGCACGATCGATATTGAGCTGCCAGAGCTTACCCCAGAGCAGCAGTCAGCCATTGAAAATGAAGTGAACCGCCAGATTTACCGGAACCACAGCATCGTCAGTTATTTGGTCACTAGTGAAGAAATGGCCTCGCTACCACTTGTTAAGCAACCCAAGGTAACGGAGAATATTCGGATCGTCGAAATCAAAGAGGTGGAATACAACGCTTGCGGAGGGACGCATGTGTCCTCAACGGGCGAAATTGGAATAATCAAGCTGCTGAAGACAGAGAAGCAAAAGGGAAATACCCGGATATATTTTAAATGTGGAACACGCGCTCTGGAAGAATTTAATGAAAGTCTGCGGATTTTGAGTGTGCTGTCCACCAAATTCAACACGGGCAAAGATGAGATTATCGACCGGATCGAGAAGTGGGAGAACGAACAGAAGGCACTGCAAATCGAACTGGCTTCTCTTAAAGAAAAAAATGAACATTATGTAGCGCAGGAGCTGTTAGCCAACTCTAATGGAAATATCATTGCGCATGTGTTCGAGGATAAGTCGCTTAAGGAGTTGCAAAGCTTGGCCACAACACTGGTTGCAGCAAGTGATTTTCTCGTGCTGTTAGCAACGGCTGCTGAGAATAAGCTGGTATTGGCACATAACGGCAGCACTGAGTTTTCCTGTGGAGCGCTCTTCAAAGCACATTTGGGTGCGTTTAATGGAAAAGGTGGAGGCAGTGATAAAATAGCTCAGGCCGCATTCCCAACTTGGGAGGAAACCTTGGCATTTTTTGAAACTATAAAGGATTTATGTATCACCACCTAATGTATTAAGGAAAAAGGACCTGACCCGGCTCTTCCCGGTGATCAGGTCCCATCATTATTTACATCAAGATTAGTCTCTACTTGGCTACGCCATTAATAGAACGGAAGAAGCCTTAATAACAGCAGTCACACTAGAGCCTTCCTTCAGCTCCAAATCGCGTAACGCCTCCATAGAAATAATAGAGGTTAACGTCTGGCCAGCAGTTTCCACGACAACCTTCGCATTAACCTGTCCTTCTTCAATAGAAATAACCTTACCTTCGAACTGATTTCTGGCGCTAATCTTCATTTCTCATCCATCCTTTTCTACTGATCTTAATATAAGCATCTATGTCGTAATTCTGGATGTACTACATGAATTAACACGCTAAATATACTTAAATAATACTAAACATATCTTAAGGAGACAAGTATAATAAAAAAATCAGGAAATACCCCATTTATACCAAACGGCGACCCCAAAAACGTCCTGTTTCATCCATTTCTAAAAATAATTCCGAATAACTGTGAAAAAAATCAGGGCAAACTGTTTTTTTAGCAGCTTCCATAATACCTGTATCCATATTCCAAACGCTTAGGCCGCTTTCCGGGTCCCATAGAACGATCATTTCCCCAACAGCTGCCATTTTCCCCTGCGGATGAGAATAGACTTCTTTCATTGAAGACTTCGTGCTATAACTTGGCATCTGGGTAATTACCTTAAGTCGCTCTCCTGTATGTACATCGATGAATACAAGCATGAACGAAAGATTGTCTTTCGTATATTCTTCTTCCTCTAACATTCCGATTTCTCGTCTTCCCCATACGGCTATCGTGTGCTCGTTGATCCAAACCAGTGGTTGATCCCAGTCCTCCTGAGGATCCAAATGAGTTTGGACAGAGGGACCATCTTCTGATTCCCAACAGTTCATGACCCAAGCTGGAAGGTTCCATGAACGGAGTTCACCGTATGGATGCCAGATCCACCCTGTGTTGACAATCCATTCGCCCCCTTGGGAAACATGAAGTTTACCAAAAAAGTAGTCCAGGTAATGTTCACTTCTTCCATTAGTCGCATCATAAACGGGAGTCTGACGTGTCGTAATCCGCTTTCCGGATCGTACATCAAGCAGATCTAGGCGATTCCACTCGGTACCATGGATAAGCAAAGTCCGACCTTTATAATCAGCAAAAGCCAGCGGAAACGTGCAGGTCTGATAATGATAGTCGTCACGCGAGAGATTCATAATCTTTTTAAGCAGATGCAAGTCAAACAGGGCGGCATGCTGGCCGAATATATTAGAGACTCCAACAAAACATTCATCCTGAGAGACGATAATTTGCACAGGATGTCCGGTATTTAGATCGGGAATATCAACATGCAGGAGCTCAATTGCCTGTCCCGAATGCAGATCAAGCTTCCACAGGTCTCCTTTTTTGTTCAAAGCAATCAATGAAACGGAATGATGTTCGCTCCCTTTAAGAGCCTGCATCGCAATTATTTCACCTGGATCTGGGGTGAGCAGGGGAAACGGAAGAGCTTCAAAATTCATGCTTTGTGCCTCCTGAAATTGAGTAATACGCTACTATTCTCATCATAACAGAAATGGTATCAGAGGCACTAAGTGCTGGTGAATTCTAAAATGAGTGATAATGATCTTTGCGGTTGATAAATCCCATACAAACAGTTAATCCTCACTTTACAGTGGGCCTATATACTAGAGTGGAACATACTATGAATGCTAAAGGATGGCTGACATAATGGGAATCCACAAGTACTTCCGGTCTCTGAACGAATTGGAAAGAATTATACGCTGTCCGGGAAAGTTCAAGTTCGAAGAGCATAGCGTGGCAGCCCACTCGTGGAAAGTAGTACAATACGCTAAGACATTGGCGGATATCGAAGAGAAAAATGGTGCAATTATAGATTGGAAGAAGCTTTATGAAATTACTAGTAGTCATGATTACGGTGAAATTTTTATTGGAGACATTAAGACTCCGGTTAAACACTCTTCCATGCAGCTGCGTTTGCTGATTCAGCAGGTTGAGGAAGGGATGGTCAATCATTTTATCGAAGAGCATATTCCCGAAGAGTTCAAAAGTATCTTTTACAATCAATTGCGTGAAGGAAAAGATGACTCTGTGGAAGGTCTGATTCTGGAAGTCGCCGACAAAATGGACCAGGTCTATGAAGCATTTGCCGAGCTGCAAAGAGGAAACACCGAAAAAGAATTTGTAGTCATGTACCGAAATGCATTAATTAAAATAAAGAATATCGATTTAAAATGTGTGGAGTATTTCTTAGAGCAGGTTCTGCCGGATATGGTGAATGAAGAAACGATATCTTCGATTGATATTAAACGCATAACAGAGGAAGCTCTTGCCCTTTAAGGAATAAGCTAATCCTCCATAAATTCATGTATGAGGTTGAGCAACTGATCGTGGCCAGCCTTTTTTTGCGTTAAAGGGGGTAGAGGTTATTGACAACAAGTAGAAAGTTACTGATAGGTGTACTCTTATCTTTTTTGATCCTTTTCAGCGATTCCTCTCCTAATCAAAAGGTGCAGAATGTTACATTCATGCCCTTATTGACGTCCAACTATACGACCAATCCTATTGTTCAAGTGGCAAAAGAATTACCTTTCAAGTCTATTGATCATATCGTGATCGTGGTAGAGGAGAACCATTCCTATAAGAAAATTGTCGGAAACTCTAAAGCTCCCTATGTGCAATCTCTGATCAAACAAGGAGCATTATTTACCAAAGCTTATGCAGTGACACATCCCAGTCAGCCGAATTACTTGGCTTTATTCTCGGGTTCCACTCAGAATGTAACCGACGACTCCTGCAAAGGTCCTTTTTCCGGGGCGAATCTGGCTAGCGAACTGAAGAAAGCGGGTCTCACATTCACTGGGTACTCGGAGAATCTGCCGAAAACCGGCTATACAGGCTGCTCAACTAACGTCTACGCTAGAAAGCATAACCCTTGGGCTCAGTTTAGCAATGTTCCAACAGCGTGGAATCGCCCGTTGACGGATTTCCCAAAGGACTTTTCCAAACTGCCAACTGTTTCTTTTGTAATTCCGAATGTGAAGGACGATATGCATGATGGAACTATTGAAGATCTTTACCACTTAAGCCCTCTGGGACACAGTTCAGAAGTAAAGGCGATTACTTCAGTGTGGAAGTAATTTTTCCTCACCGGATTGCTGAATCTCAGCATCTGGCTTACACTGATAAGAGCTAAATCTAGTTTAGGAGGAAAGCAATATGAATTATCGTCAATTGGGCAATACCGAGTTAAAAGTAAGTGAGGTCAGCTTCGGCACATGGGCCATTGGTGGTGATTGGGGGACCAGTCGGGATGAGGATGGATTAAAAGGTCTTGCACTTGCCATGGAGCAAGGCGTCAATTTCTTCGATACCGCGGATGTATACGGCTCCGGTCATGCCGAGGAACTGCTTGCCAAAGCTACTAAAGGTAAAGCGGACAGTATACATATTGCCACTAAATTCTGCCGTTTCGGTGATATTCATGATCCAGAGAACTATACGGAGCAAAAGGTAAGGGAATATTGCGAACAAAGTTTGAAACGCTTACAAAGAGAACAGATTGATCTGTATCAAATTCACTGCCCGCCAATAGAGATTATGCGGGATGGAAGTATCTTCACTGTACTAGATAAATTACAGCAGGAGGGCAAGATCCGCCATTATGGCGTAAGTGTGGAGACGATAGAAGAAGGCCTGTTATGTATGAAGTCTCCAGGTGTAAAGGCGCTCCAAGTAATTTTCAACCTTTTCCGCCAACAGCCGGCGGAGATTCTGTTGCCTCAGGCACAGGCTAATGGGGTAGGCATACTCGTTCGTCTACCTCTAGCCAGCGGATTATTGACAGGTAAATTTAAGGAAAATAGCACGTTCCAGGCGAATGATCATCGAAACTTTAACGCAAATGGTGAACAATTTAATGTGGGAGAGACCTTTGCCGGACTTCCCTTCGTTAAAGGTGTGGAACTGGCTCGCGAGTTGGAGTGGATTGCGGATGGACGCGACAATATGGCGAGAGCTTCGATGCGCTGGATTCTTGATCATCCTGCAGTTACTTGTGTAATTCCTGGATTTAAGAATGAAGCGCAGGTAGAGGATAACCTCGCAACACTGAATGTTCCTTCTTTTACAGCGGAAGAAATGGACCGCTTAAGCGCTTTTTACAAGCATCAGGTTGCTCCATTTATCCGCGGTGGAATATAAGTTTAAAAAAGATAAAAAGATGGATCATCTGCAATAGATGATCCATCTTTTTTTGCTTATTATCCTATTGTAAAGTGCGAGCGTAATGTGTAGTGCCACCTTTAATGTGAACAGGCGTGTCATCCATGGAGACCCATACATCTATAGCCGAGTTGTTACGGATCACGGTATGGTCAGCACTAATCTTTAAGGAATGCAGAGCAGTGACATAATCATAGATCTCAATATTAGTTGCATACCAGATATTCGAGTGCCCCCCGGCCTTCTGACAAAAAGTTTCGATCAGTTCCCAGTTGTTCTGCCGCTCGAATTCATAGCTGTGGCCCCAAATATAGCAGAGGTTCAGTTTCCGTGAGGGTCCTTGCAGCACAAAGCGTTCCCAGATATTAGAAATGTCCTCACTGTGATGGCAGGTGGGATGCCATTCCATGAAATTGAGCGGAAGGTCAAAATGATAAGTAGAGGCAACGGTCCGGCTATATTCGATCCCTGCCGATTGAAGTGGAGCGATAATGGCTGGCGAATAGGTTCCGTAAGGATAGGACATCCCGCGGATTGGATAATCAACTAAAGGCTCCAGCCGTTTGCGATCTTCAAGCAGTTCATCGACAACCATTGGCAATGGCAGCCTTTCCAAATGCGGATGGGTCACGGAATGCGCAGACACCTCGTGATTCTTGAAAATGCGTTGTACGTCCTTCCCCGTTAAGAATCCTGGGGCATTCAGCATTGAACTGTTCAGATGAAAGGTACCTTTGATTCCATACTTGTCGAAAATCTCCGCTAACCGAATATCATGCTGTTGTCCGTCATCATAGCTCATCGTGAGTGCTTTGGACATTCCGCCGGGGAACAGGTTAAATTGCAGTTTCATAGTTTCACACCTCATGGGTAGAGTATACTTCCTCGTTTGGCTCATAAATGTACTATATAGCGCTAAACCTGAAATACCAACCCTTTTTTTAACTACGAACAACATTTCGTTGAGTAATTCTTTAATATCACTGACAACAAAAGGTGGAAATGTTAATCTAACTTCTCAAGAAGGTTGGAGGTGCTCGAGATGAGTGACATGGGTACAGAGACAGTAACTTATTCTTTATGCGGAAATGGCACTGAAACAGCTAGCTATTACGTGGATGTTGCTTCTTTTACCGTTGAGTTTATGGAAAGAATACGCGAAGAAAAGTCGATAGAAGAATTCAACTATTACATTGCTGAAAAAGAACTGGAACCGATTGATTCCGCTGTATATGGCCTGGAATTCCTTATGATTGGTGTATTGTGGAGGGTATATGGCCGTAGGGCAGTTGCAGGAAGTATGTATGTAGGTAAGCTACTTTCATCCGTTTACGGTCTAAGAAGTAGAAGTGCAATTGCAAGAAGTGCGATAGACCGGCTGAAGGGGATTGCGGGTACAACGATTTTGGCAAGAAACAGAAAGCATGAAAGCACAATTGATTTGAAGCAGTTTGGAAGGCTGCTGGGTTGGCTGCGGGCAAGCGGAGAATTTGAGCAAGAGAGTAAACGATTGGTAATCTGGTTCGATTTTTTGACAGCAAGAACACCAGGCGAAAGTCAAAATAAGCTGCTAAGAGCTGTGCGACTGGCCAGCTGGTTTGAACAGAGAAGTGAGGAACGATTAGGCTGTTATACGTTGAGAGTAGATGCTTATATTGAAAATAACCGTGAACGGCTAAAATGGAAGGAAAACCGCGTCTTCTGCAGCCGTGAACGGGTGGAATATCATTTGAATATGGTGGGTGCGGAGATCATGAATCGGGCGTTTCACGACAGTTTTGCCGCAACCAAAGAAAAAAGAGTGTTTCTTCCCGTTTGCATGCGAAGTAAATCAGGTGAAGCCTGCAAAGCAGTAAAAGAAGGGGAGGGATACCTCTGCAAAAGCTGCTCCAAGTACTGCCAGGTTAATATGATCACCGCTATGGCCAAAGAGTATGGTTGTAAGGTGTTGATTATCCCCCATGCCTCCACGGCATTCGGTCATCATCGTGTCCGGGAGGGGGAGGTAGGAATTGTTGGTGTGGCTTGCGTACTGAATCTCATCTCAGGAGGATATAAAGCCAGAGAACTGGGATATCAGCCCCAATGTGTGCTGCTCCATAATTCGGGCTGTATCCAGCATTGGCACCCTACAGGAATCAAAACGAGTATTGATCTGGATCGATTAAAAGACATCATGAATATGCTCCCTTTACAGGCCGATAAACAGATATAGTTATTTTCTCCTGTTATTAGTTATTATCTCCTGGTTTTCCCATAAAAGACTATTTGCTACTGATTTTGTTCAATCCAGCAGTAGATGATGTTTTTCATCCTAGACTTAAGTCTAGAATAAGATCCGTCTGTAGGTAGATGCTTTAAGATAAATCCCCCTCTATACTTAAGATAACTGGTAAGAGGAGGGTTTTCGTATATGAAGAAACAAAGTGCTCTACATAGCTGGTCAATGCTTTTGATGTCCCTGCCGAAGGGAATCTTAGCCTTTGTGATCGCGGTGGCCGGCATCTGTATCAGCTTGCCGCTAATCCTGTTATGGGTTGGACTGCCTTTATTGGCACTGACACTTAGGGCATGTCAACGGATGATGACCAAAGAAGGGGAACAGGTGGGACGGTGGCTCACCAACAAGGAGCAGCAAGCATCCCCCTCAGATAATCTATCGGAACTGCGTTGGCAGGGATGGCGGTCATTAGTCACTGTCCTCAGACAAGCACAGACATATCGGGCGGTTGCGTACAGTTTAGCCCAACTTCCTATAGGGATTGCGAGCTTTACCATTGCCATCGTTCTGCCAGTTACGGCGGTTGCCGTAATGTTGACCCCTCTAGCATTCAAGATCAGTACAGAATGGTCACTTCCCTTTGATCTGAATTCCTACGACCCGGTACTGTCGTTTCTGTTTACAGACTTGGATGCATCCGAACGGGCCTGGGCAGTCGGCGGTATCGGGCTGGTACTAGTCTTGTTGGTGCCGCTGTTCCTAAGAGCAATGGGCCGCCTTTATGCTGCATGGATTCAGACAGTAGCACATACACAAGAACATTCAACAACCCTTTGAAAAAACCGCCCCCAAATGATTAACACTACATAACCGTTCTCCAACCATGTGTTTACTGGAACCCGCATAAATTGCGGGTTTTCTTTTTTTTACAACACTAATCCTCGTATTTCACTATCTTGCTCTTACATTCCAAAATGCGTACAAATGCCCCTTGGCAGGGGTATACTGTCGTCAATGGAGGTAATTGTGATGACTAACGGAGAACAGAAGTTGAGCGAGGAACAATGGCAGGCTATACTGACTAACGATGTTTCATACGATGGGGAATTTTTCTACGCGGTTAAGACGACTGGTATATTCTGCAGACCCTCCTGCAAGTCCAAACCGCCTAAGCAAGAAAATGTTCGTATATTTGAGAATGCACAAGAAGCTTTAAGCGCTCAGTATCGGCCTTGCAAACGATGTAAGCCAACCGGAGAAAGACTACCGGACAAGGAATGGGTCTCCGTCATGACGGAGTATATTGAGCACAACTTTGCAGAGCCTCTAACGCTTGAGATCCTAGCCGAAACATGCCACGGCAGTCCGTATCATTTACATCGCACCTTTAAGAAAATTATGGAAATGACTCCCTTGGACTATATACAGCATAAGAGAATCGAGAAGGCTTCCGAATACCCCTTATTTTATAACTCTATTCAAAAAAAGAACGGGCTGTACGCCTACTCAGTATCGTCAGCCGCACCAGCAGGAAGCGAGTAGCACGATACAATAAAAATTGGAGGTAGCTAATCATGAATACTAAAATAAACTCACAGTTATATTGGACTTTGTTGACTTATCAGGACTGGAACTTATATATGGCCGCGACAGATCATGGGTTAACCTATATTGGCTCCCAGAATAAACCTTTTTCAGAAATGGAAGGATGGCTCAACACCCGTTTTCCGGGCAGCTCATTGACTCAGGATGATGCCTGGCTACAGCCGTATGTGGGAGAGTTGAGCGAATATTTGGAAGGAGTGCGGAGTAACTTTACACTTCCGGCTGATTTCCGTGGAACGCCGTTCCAGCTAATGGTATGGAAAGCGCTCGGTGAAATTCCTTATGGAGAGACCTGGTCCTATTCGGACATTGCCCTGCTTA
>LIDZ01006725.1_pt22 | contig 17449 bp, 14 predicted proteins | sample 644651 | NCBI WGS metagenome assembly LIDZ01 (sample SAMN03856242, study PRJNA289617) | food metagenome | isolation source: wine grapes on drying loft during traditional withering process | host: Vitis vinifera cv. Corvina | place: Italy: Gargagnago di S. Ambrogio di Valpolicella | collected 2014-01 | reverse complement strand
GTTGACCGCCCGGGGATCGTTAACACCATCACCCGCCACGTCAGCAGCTGCGGTTGCAACATCGAAGATAGCCGTCTGGCCATGCTGGGTGAGGAATTCAGCTTTATCATGCTGCTTTCCGGCAGTTGGAACGCGATTACGCTGATTGAATCCACGCTGCCATTAAAGGGCGCGGAGCTGGAACTGCTCATCGTGATGAAGCGCACCACCTTCCGCGAACGGCCGCCCATGCCCGCCACGGTCTGGGTTCAGGTGGAAGTAAAGGATTCACCGCATATCATCGAGCGCTTCACCGATCTGTTTGATTCCCATCAGATGAACATCGCCGAGCTGGTGTCTCGCACGCAGCCCGCGCAAGAAAATCAGCCGCCTTTACTCTATATTCAGATTACCGCTCACAGCCCCGCCAGCCAGGATGCCTCATTTATTGAGCAGGCATTCAACAGGCTATGTACAGAACTGCAGGCGCAAGGCACTATTAACGTCGTCCAGTACCCACAGCATGATGAAAAATTGGAGAGTAGTGATGAATCCACTGAAAGCCGGTGATACCGCACCGAAATTTAGCTTGCCCGATCAGGATGGCGAACAAGTAAATTTGACCGACTTCCAGGGACAGCGCGTTCTGGTGTATTTCTACCCGAAAGCGATGACGCCAGGTTGCACCGTTCAGGCTTGCGGTCTGCGTGACAGCATGGATGAGCTGAAAAAATCCGGTGTTGATGTGTTAGGGATCAGCACCGATAAGCCAGAGAAACTGTCGCGATTTGTTGAGAAAGAGCTGCTGAACTTTACGCTGCTTTCTGATGAAGACCACCAGGTCAGTGAGCAGTTTGGCATCTGGGGTGAGAAGACGTTTATGGGTAAAACCTACGACGGCATTCACCGCATCAGCTTCCTGATTGGCACCGATGGCAAGGTTGAGCATGTGTTTGATGACTTCAAAACCGCCAATCACCACGACATTGTGATGGACTACCTGAAGAGCGCCTGATAGTCGGCGAAAATAAAAAGGGCAGAAGAGAGTGCCCCTTAATTTCCGGTTTATCGCCGAAGATTAAGGTACCGCGCCGCTTCTGCCCTTTTCTTATCCCGCTACGTGCGTTTTTTCGGCTCGACGTTCAGCTCATCAGGCCAGGCATGCACCACCGCTTTAATCAGCGTGGCCAGCGGAATAGCGAAGAACACGCCCCAGAATCCCCACAGCCCGCCAAATATCACCACCGACAGAATGATCACCAGCGGATGCAGATTGACCGCTTCTGAAAACAGCACCGGCACCAGAATATTGCCGTCAAGTCCCTGGATAATCAGATAGACGATAATCATCGTCCAGAAGTCGCCGCCGAGGCCCCATTGCGCCAGGCCCACGCCAATCACCGGAATGGTCACCGCCAGCGCGCCGACGTAGGGGATCAGCACTGAGAAACCGACCAGCACCGCCAGCAGCAGCGCATAGTTCATGCCGATGGCGAGAAAACCAATCCAGGTGGCGATGCCGACCACCACCATCTCCAGCACTTTGCCGCGAATGTAGTTGGAGACCTGCTGGTTCATCTCTGCCCACACCTGACCGGCCAGGCCACGGTTACGCGGCAGAACGCGGCTGATGGCCGCCAGCATCTGATCTTTGTCCTTCAGCAGGAAGAACACCATCAGCGGCACCAGCACCAGATAAATCGCCAGCGTCATAATGCCCACCAGCGAGGCCAGCGAGTATTTCACCAGCTGGTCGCCCATGCCGCTCAGGCGGCTGCGCAGGTTCTCCACCACGATATCGACGATGCCCACGTCCATCAGTGTCGGGAACCGCTCCGGTAAACGGGTGGCATAGTGATACAGGCCGTTAAGCATGGTCGGCAGTTCATGCGCCAGGTTAATCCCCTGTTGCCAGGCAACGGGCGCGACCACCAGCACTAACACCATTAATAAAGACGCAAAGATAATCAGGATGATGGCGGTCGCCCAGGTGCGTGAACAGCCAAGGCGTTCGAGGCGCACCGTCGGCCACTCCAGCAGATACGCCACCACTAACGCCACCAGCAACGGAGCCAGCAGGCCGTTAAAGAAAAACAGAATACAGAAGGCAGCGATCAGGATGGCCAGCAAGGCGATAGCCTGTGGATCGCTGAAGCGGCGGCGATACCACTGAATTAAGAGGTCCAGCATGGGAAACGTCCTTGCGTACTAAGGGGGGAAACAGTCTACCTGAAGGGTGAGGCTCTGTCGCGTGGCTGTCCGGCGTGGCAATATGCCAGGCCGGACGGGTGAGGATTAACCGCTGTGACGTTGCGGATGCAACGCAAGCTGGGGTTCTGGCTGGCTGGCGACAACCCGGTTACGCCCGGCATTTTTCGCCTGATAAAGCGCATCATCAGCCTGTTTGAATACCCGCTCCATCGAGATTTCATCCGGTGACCAGAACGCCACGCCAATTGAAATTGAAATATGCCCAACGGTTGGCAATTCCTGCTGCTCAATCTTTCTTCTGACGCGCTCGGCAATCGCCATCGCCACCTCACGTTCGGCACCTGGCATGATCATCAGGAACTCTTCCCCGCCGTTACGGCAGACGACATCGGTCTGACGGGAACTTTTACCCAACTGATCCGCCACGCTTTTGATCACGCTGTCGCCCACGTCATGACCCCAGCTATCGTTAACCCGCTTAAAGTGATCGATATCCACTGCCAGCACGGCAAACGGCTGACGGGTCGCCAGGAAATACTCCAGCACCGCGTTCAGACCGCGACGGTTAAGCAGTTCGGTCATCGGATCGGTCTGCACTTCAAACTTCAGCCGGCCAATTTTATCCTGCAACAGACCAATCCCGGCCAGCATAGCCCGTTTGATTTGCGACGATTCATAATACCAGGAGCGGATGCCGTTAATCTCTTTCGATACGCCTGGCGCATCCATCTGGCTGGCCTTACGGGCCAGTTGCCATAGAGGTAACGCAATCAGGCGGGCGAGGATCCAGGCACAAATCAGGGTCAGCAATGCGAAAGGTACCGAATGCTGAAGCACCTTCATAAGCAGACTGTTCAGCGGCTCAAGCGTGGTCTGCGTCGGTTTTAGCGCGACGATCATCCAGCCCGGCGTGGAGACCGTGGCATAGCCTGCCAACATCGGTTCGCCGCTGGCTTTCGGGATCTGCTGGTAGCCGTTGCCGTTCTTCGCTCTGACATCGTCGGCGATCAACGGGGCAATTTTTTGCCCAATCAGCTTGCCGTTCTGGTGATACAGCACCCGGTTATCGCTATCAACCACATATAGCGACGAGCCATCACGATAGAACTGCTCGCCGAGCAATTCATTCAGAATGCTTTTTTTCTTCAGGTAGATGGTGCCGCCGACAAAGCCCAGATAGCTGCCGGTTTTTGACCAGATTGGATAAGAGACAAAAACCATCAGGTTGTTGGCCGCCGAAATACTCGGTTTGCCGATCAGCGGTTTGCGCTCATTCAGTGCCTGAGTGGTGGTGCTGGTGGTGAGATGCATGCCTTTCAGCATCAACGATTCCGGCGAAATCGCTTTCACCCAGCCATTGGCATCGACAATCACTACCGAGTTGAAGCTGTTGGTCTGTTCGCGCAGGCGGTCGACCTCACTTTGCAGCGCCGCATCGTTATCCATCCCATCGCCCAGCACTTTGGCACTGAACGCCAGCTGTGACTGCGCCAGCTGAAAGAACATTTCAGTGGTGGAAGCCAGTTTAGTGGCGTAGACGCGGTTGGATTCGAGCGTGTTATTGATCAGCACTTCACGCTGTACTCGCCAGGTGGCGTACAGTGAGTTGGCCAGTGTAATCACGATGCTGGCCACGGCTAATAATGTAATAAGCGTGCGCAAGTCCGTCTTGGGGCGACTCAGCCTCAACATGGACTCACCTCGGTGAGACGTTTCATAATGTAGCGCCTTATTATTTTATGTGCGCGTTTGATAAGTGCGTGTTATGCCCTGGTAAAGCACACGCCAATTGTACACCTCTCGTTCGTTTTGGGAATATTCTGACGCCCTTTATACCAATAATAATTTGGTTTAATCGATAAGTCCGTTGGCATCATAGAACGGATAGAAGGCGCTGAAGGCGTTACTCGGGAGAGGTAGTGCGAATTGGCGGGCCAAGGGCCCGCGTCATCGCTGGTACGGCAGAATTACATGGCGAGGAAGGCGTAGCCCTGGTTTTCCAGCGTGGAAACCGTGGTCGGGCTGGACAGCGCGTGGGTAACCGATTTATCAATCCAGTCATGCTGGAAATGGTGGAAGGCGACAGACTGATCGCAGACCGAGACATCCACCCCTTTGGCCCGCAGCTGGCTGATGAGTTTCAGGTTAGGATTATCCATACCAAACATTTTTTTATACTGTTCGTTATTCAGCATTGCCGGGGTGCCATCGCCGGTAACTGACACCACGAATTTCAGCTGATCGACCGGCACGCCAGAAGCGACATACAGATTCACCACCCGGGCGACACGTTCAAGACCGAGATTAGGATCGTTGGGGCCATTTTCTGCTTTGGTGATCTGGAAAACGATTTTATTGCTCTCACCCACAGCCGGTTTATACGCCACGTCTGATTCGTAATGAATTTTGCCGTAACCCTCAATGGTTGGGGTTGACCAGAAACCTGCGGGATCGGCCGCTGGGGTGCCAAAACGGGCACTGATTTTATCCGCAATATCAGGGGCCTTTGAAAAAGTGGCACCAACAAAACCGGCTACAACAGCGATAACTAAATAGGATACGACTGGACGCATAGGATGCTCTCCGCAACATGGCAACGAGTCAGATGGCTCACGGATAAAGAGACTGTAAAGTGTCGCCAACCGCGGCGATAAGAGGATCTATACCATAGCTTTGACGTAATGATTGCGGCTGAAAAAAGCATAAGAGCGCAGTTAGTTTATCGGTGTAATCATTGAGATATTGCAATATCAAAAGTAATTTGAAAGTTACTGATTACAACAACTTACATAAAGATCCAGGCATTAATCACCCTAAAAAATAGAGAGAAAATTTTATATCAATGGTTATCATCGATAATTAAAATTTAACTTAAGTTATTAATGGCACTATTCGTCGAAAAATAAATTAATAATTGGTACGATATTATTTTTGAATGCAGCCTTAATTAAGCAATTATACTAATAACCCGTCCGTTCCCTTCCCTCGCTATACCCGTTATTTTTAGGACTAAACCTAATCAAATTCCATGCCATCATCAGATTAATTGAATAAATTTACCTAACTTTAAGGAAAGTACCCTGACGATTCGCGAACAGGTAAAATTTATTTGCGATCGGGGACGCAGTAAAAGCAGAAATATCAGGTACTGCCTGTTCTTCTCAGGCCTCCGTGCTTAATGCCGCAAAATTGTGGTCAGTCATCAGATAGTCAATTTTTTACGGCAATAACGGCCATTTTGCAGAAAATCATTCAGTAACCGTCTGTTGCAACCGTTTCCTTCCGACTGACTTGTGATTAAGATACCCTGCGAAAAGTGCAACGATTGCCCACAGCTGCCAGAACATTTGGTCAGACTGCCGGTCGAAAGAAGACGTCATCAGAATGGGATTCCGCATGATCAGTAGATTGAAGAAGTGTGCTCTGGCCTCACTCATCTTTTCTCTTTCGGCCGCGTCATTGCCGTTGAAAGCGGATGTCAGCGACAACCTGCCCGACATTGGCACCACGGCGGGCAACACGCTTTCCATCGGCCAGGAAATGCAGATGGGCGACTTCTATGTGCGCCAGCTGCGTGGTAGCGCCCCGTTGATCAACGATCCGCTGTTAAACGACTATATCAATCAGTTAGGCCAACGGCTGGTCGCTCACGCCTGGTCGGTAAAAACACCGTTCCACTTCTTCCTTATACGTAATGATGAAATCAACGCCTTCGCCTTCTTTGGCGGCAATGTGGTGCTGCACTCCGCCCTCTTCCGCTATACCGACAATGAAAGCCAGCTGGCCTCGGTAATGGCGCACGAAATCTCACACGTCACCCAACGACACCTGGCGCGTGCGATGGAAGAGCAGCAACGCAATGCCCCGCTGACCTGGGTGGGTGCGCTGGGTTCGATCCTGCTGGCCATGGCCAGCCCGCAGGCGGGAATGGCGGCGTTAAGCGGTACGCTGGCAGGCGCGCAGCAAGGGGTGATCAGCTTTACCCAGCAAAACGAGCAGGAAGCCGATCGCATCGGCATTCAGGTGTTGCAGCGCTCGGGTTTTGATCCGGAAGCAATGCCGAACTTCCTGCAAAAACTGGCCGATCAGTCACGCTTCTCCTCCAAGCCGCCGGAGATCCTGTTAACGCACCCATTGCCGGATAGCCGCCTGTCGGATGCCCGCAACCGCGCCAACCAGATGAAGCCGGTGGTGGTGCAGTCGTCGCAGGACTATTACATGGCGAAAGTCCGCGCGCTGGGTATGTATTCTACCGGACAAAACCAGCTGACAGATGACCTGCTGGATACGCTGAATAAAGGCAACACGCGGGAGCAGGCGGCAGGACAGTACGGTAAAGCCGTGCAGTTTTTACAGGCCAAAAGCTTCGCCAATGCCAAAAAGATCATTGCGCCCTTGCTGGCAAAGCAGCCGGACAACGTCTGGTATCTGGATATTATGAGCGATATCGATATCGGGCTTAATCAGCCGCAGCAGGCAATTTCTATGCTGCTGGCCGCAAAAGGCGTCAGCGCCAGCGCGGTGGTTCAGCTCAACCTGGCGAATGCCTATGTTGAAGCGAAGCAGCCGGCCGAAGCCAGCAAGATTCTCAATCGCTACACCTGGGCGCATAAAGACGATCCGAACGGCTGGGATTTACTGGCGCAGGCCAGTGCCGATCAGGGATTAACCGACGAAGAGGAAGCTGCAAGAGCGGAAAGCATGGCGCTGAACGGCCAGCTCGATCAGGCGATCAGAAGCCTGAGCAGTGCCAGTGCCTCGGTGCCGTTGGGTAGCCTGAAGCAGGCAAGATATGATGCGAGAATCGATCAGCTGCGTCAGTTACAGCAGCGGTTCAAACCTTATATGCGATCGTAATCCAGGGCGGGCTGAAGCACCGGCCCGTTCGCCAAACTACAGACCGAGCGCTTCTTTTACAAAAGGAATGGTCAGCTTACGCTGGGCACTGATTGAAGCGCGGTCCAGCTTATCCAGCGTTACAAACAGCGTGCGCATCTCACGATCCAGTCTTTTCAGCAGAAAACGCCCAACGTCTTCTGGTAGCTCAAAGCCACGCAGTCTGGCCCGCAGCTGCAGTGCCTGTAACTTATCCTCATCGGATAACGGCTGCAGGCGATAAATCTGCCCCCAGTCGAGGCGGGAAGCCAAATCGGCTAACTTAAGGTTTAACTGGCGGGGAGGACGATCGGCGGTGATCAGTAAGCGGGTGCGGCCGGTTTCCAGAATGCGGTTATAGAGATCGAAGATCGCCATTTCCCAGGGTTCGTCCCCGGCAATGCATTCAATATTGTCGATGCAAATCAGCGGCAGCTGCTCCATGCCATCCAGCACTTCCGGTACAAACCAGGTGCGCTTATCAAGCGGCACATAGCCGACGGCCTCGCCACGGGCGGAAAGCTCGGCGCAGGCGGCATGCAGCAAATGGCTGCGACCGCCCCCTTCACGCGACCAGAAATAAAAATAGCTGCCGTGCTCTTGTTGCAGCGCACTTTGCAGCGCGGCAATCAGCGACGGGTTCTCCCCCGGCCAGAAGCTGGCGAAGGTTTCGTCATCGGGCAAATACAAGGGCAAAGACAGCTGTGCCGGTGTGTTCAGAAGCACCTCAGTGTTGATCGGGCAAAATCCGGCTGGAGTTTATCACAACTTTCTTCTGTTAATAAACGCAGGCCGGATTGCCGGGGCTTACAGGCGATCGCGATCCTGCGGATCGAGCACCACTTCTTCAGGACGGATCAGGCCGATCGCCTTGAAGATCAGGCTCAGCAGGATGCCGATGATGGTGGCCAGCGCCATGCCTTTCAGCTCCGCCGCACCGATATGCACCGTTGCGCCGCTCACGCCGATAATCAGGATTACCGAAGTCAGGATCAGGTTCTGCGCCTTGTTGTAATCAACCTTCGACTCAATCAGCACGCGAATACCGGAAGCGCCAATCACGCCGTATAACAGCAGTGATACGCCGCCCATCACCGGCACCGGCACCGCCTGGATCACCGCGGCCAGCTTACCGACGCAGGAAAGCAGGATGGCCAGAATGGCCGCGCCGCCAATCACCCAGGTGCTGTAGACGCGGGTGATGGCCATTACGCCAATGTTTTCACCGTAGGTAGTGTTGGGCGTGGAGCCAAAGAAGCCGGAGATGACCGTGGAAATGCCGTTGGTAAACATTGAGCGATGCAGACCCGGATCCTTCAGCAGGTCTTTTTTCACGATATTGGCGGTCACCACCAGATGACCGACATGCTCGGCAATCACCACCAGCGCAGCAGGCAGGATAGTCAGCATCGCGTACCATTCGAAACGCGGGGTGTAGAAGGTAGGCAGCGCAAACCAGTGCGCGGCTTCTACCGAAGACCAGTCGACAATGCCCATCGCCGAGGAGAGCGCGTAACCGACGATAACGCCAATCAGGATCGGGATAATCGCCAGAAAGCCGCGGAACAGCACCGAGCCAAACACCGTCACACCCAGCGTCACCATCGAGATGATAATGGTTTTGCTGTCAACGGAAGCGCCGTCAGCGGGCAGCAGTCCGGCCATTTTCGCCGCCACGCCCGCCAGTTCCAGCCCGATAACCGCCACAATTGCGCCCATTGCCGCCGGCGGGAACATCACGTCCAGCCAGCCGGTGCCGGCTTTTTTGACAATCAACGCCACCAGACAGAACAGCACGCCGCAGAGAATAAACCCACCGAGCGCCACTTCATAACCCAGCGGCAACAGCAGCAACACCGGCGAAATAAAGGCAAAGCTTGAACCGAGGTAAGCCGGGATTTTACCCTTACAGATAAAGAGATAGAGCAAGGTGCCGACGCCATTAAACAGCAACACCGTGGCCGGATTGATATGGAACAGGATCGGCACCAGCACGGTGGCGCCAAACATCGCAAACAGGTGCTGGAAGCTGAGTGGGATGGTTTGCAGGAGCGGTGGCCGCTCGCTGACGCCAATTGCACGACGTGTCATAGTATTACCCCTTGTTTTACCCATTAAAAAGCCGACTCTGCGGTCGGCTTGTCTCGTTGATGACGGCTTATTTGGTGCCGAAGATCTTATCGCCTGCGTCACCGAGGCCCGGAATGATATACCCTTTCTCATTCAGACCCTGATCGATAGACGCGGTGTACAGCTCAACATCCGGGTGCGCTTTTTCCAGCGCGGCAATGCCTTCCGGTGCGGCGACCAGCACCAGCACTTTAATGCTGTTACAACCGGCCTTTTTCAGCAGATCGATGGTGGCAATCATTGACCCTCCGGTAGCCAGCATTGGATCCACCACCAGCGCCATGCGCTCTTCGATATTGGAAACCAGCTTCTGGAAATACGGGACCGGCTCCAGCGTCTCTTCATCGCGGTAAACACCGACCACGCTGATGCGCGCGCTTGGTACGTGCTCCAGCACGCCTTCCATCATGCCCAGTCCCGCACGCAGGATCGGCACAACGGTGATCTTCTTACCTTTGATTTGCTCGATTTCTACCGGACCATTCCAGCCTTCAATGGTCACCGTTTCGGTGGCTAAATCAGAGGTGGCTTCGTAAGTCAGCAGACTTCCCACTTCTGAGGCGAGTTCACGAAAACGTTTGGTGCTTACGTCATGCTCACGCATCAGACCCAGTTTATGTTTGACCAGCGGGTGTTTGACTTCCACGATCTTCATTGTTGTACTCCCGGAGTGTTAAGCTGCAAAAAAAAATCGCGAGATTATAGCGCCATTTACGCTCCACGCCATATGACTTAGTGCAACTTTTGATTAAACCGTCCCTACCCGTCAATAATTAGCTAAAATCCAGTTATCCGCAACGCGTCAGAAGATGGCACTCGCAAACGTTTGCCTGCGCTGTTAGAATTGCCGCGCTTTATTTTCCATACCACCAACCGCAAACCGCGTGGGGATTTCGCAGTGACCGACAAGACCTCTCTCAGCTATAAAGACGCCGGCGTTGATATCGACGCGGGTAATGCTTTAGTCGATCGTATCAAAGGCGTAGTGAAAAAGACTCGTCGCCCGGAAGTGATGGGTGGACTGGGCGGTTTCGGTGCCCTTTGTGCGCTGCCGCAAAAATACCGCGAGCCGATTCTGGTTTCCGGCACTGACGGCGTCGGCACCAAGCTGCGTCTGGCGATGGACCTTAAACGCCACGATACAATCGGTATCGATTTGGTCGCGATGTGCGTGAATGATTTGGTGGTTCAGGGCGCCGAGCCGCTGTTCTTCCTGGATTACTATGCCACGGGCAAACTGGAAGTCGACACCGCAGCCAGCGTGATCACCGGCATTGCTGAAGGCTGCTCGCAGTCTGGCTGTGCGCTGGTCGGCGGCGAAACCGCAGAAATGCCGGGCATGTACCACGGCGAAGACTACGATGTGGCAGGCTTCTGCGTCGGCGTGGTTGAAAAATCAGAAATTATTGATGGCAGCAAAGTTCAGGACGGCGACGTACTAATTGCCCTCGGCTCCAGCGGCCCGCACTCCAATGGCTACTCGCTGGTACGTAAAATTCTGGAAGTCAGCAACACCAATCCGGAAACGACGCAGCTGGAAGGCAAGTCGCTGGCCGATCATTTGCTGGAACCTACCCGCATCTATGTGAAAAACATCCTTAGCCTGATCGAACAGGTCGATGTTCACGCTATTGCTCACCTGACCGGTGGCGGCTTCTGGGAAAATATCCCACGCGTGCTGCCAGACAACACCCAGGCGGTGATTGAAGAGTCAAGCTGGCAGTGGCCAGCCGTGTTTGGCTGGATGCAGGAAGCGGGCAACGTCAGCCGCTTTGAGATGTACCGCACCTTCAACTGCGGCGTGGGCATGTTAATCGCTCTCAGCGCAGATGAAGCCGACAAAGCGGTGCAGCTGATGACTGACGCGGGCGAAAAAGCCTGGAAAATCGGCGTGATCAAAGCCTCCGATTCTGAAGAGCGTGTGGTCATTAACGCATGAAACGGCTAGTCGTGCTGGTTTCCGGCCAGGGAAGCAATCTTCAGGCAATCCTGGATGCCTGCCAGCAAGGCCAGATCCACGGCAGCGTCGCTGCCGTGTTCAGCAACAAGTCGGACGCGTACGGTCTGACCCGCGCGCGTGAGGCCGGTGTTCCGGCCCATGCGCTCGCCGCGTCCCAGTTTGCTGACCGTGAAGCGTTCGATCGCCAGCTGATGCTGGAAATCGATGCTTACGCCCCCGATTTAGTGGTGCTGGCCGGTTACATGCGGATCCTCAGCCCGGCCTTCGTCCAGCACTATGCCGGACGCATGCTGAACATCCACCCTTCCCTGCTGCCGAAATACCCGGGTCTGCACACTCACCGCCAGGCGATTGAAAATGGCGATGAAGAGCACGGCACCTCGGTGCATTTCGTTACCGAGCAGTTGGACGGCGGCCCGGTGATCCTTCAGGCGAAGGTGCCGGTGTTTGCAGAAGACAGCGAAGAGGATGTGAACGCCCGCGTTCAGCATCAGGAGCACGCCATTTATCCGCTGGTGGTTAGCTGGTTTGTCGATGGCAGACTGGCGATGCGTGATGATGCGGCGTGGCTGGACGGTGAAAAGCTGCCTGTAGAAGGGCATGCTGGCGACTAGGTTGTCGTAGCGCATATCAAGGGGGAGATCGTCGATCTCCCCCTTTTTTATTAGCCGTAGCGACCGGTAATGTAGTCTTCGGTGCGACGCTGGCGCGGCGTGGTAAACAGTTCGTCAGTCTCGCCAAACTCCACCACGCTCCCCTGATGCATAAACGCGGTGTAATCTGACACCCTCGCGGCCTGCTGCATGTTGTGCGTTACCAGAATCAGCGTGAAGTGCTGCTTCAGGCTGCTCATCAGCTCTTCAATCACCAGCGTCGAAATCGGATCCAGCGCCGAGGTCGGTTCATCCAGCAGCAAAATTTCCGGTTCAATCGCAATCGCACGGGCGATCACCAGCCGTTGCTGCTGACCGCTGGACAGCGTCAGCGCATTCTGCCACAGGTTATCCTTCACTTCGCCCCACAGCGCCGCCGCCCGCAACGCCCGCTCAACCGCTTCATCCAGCACCCGCCGATCGCGCACGCCCTGCAGGCGCAGGCCATAAACGATGTTTTCATAGATGGTTTTCGGAAACGGGTTGGGCCGCTGGAATACCATGCCAACGCGCCGACGTAGCGAGGATAAGTCCTGACTGCTGCCGAGGATCGACTGCTGATTCAGCCGGATATCGCCCTCGGTGCGGCAGCCATCGATCAGTTCGTTCATCCGGTTCAGGCTGCGTAACAGCGTCGATTTCCCGCAACCGGAAGGGCCAATCAGCGCGGTGATGCGATTTTTAGGGATGCGCAGGTTGATCTCATTCAGCGCCTGCTTTTCGCCATACCACAGCGACAGGCTCTCCAGCTCAAGCGTGCTTTCCAGCAAATCGGACTTCACCATTTTTCTCTCACCATCAGTTCATCAGGGCGCGATAGCGTTCCCGCAGGCGATGCCGTAACACCATCGCCAGCAGGTTCAGCGCCAGAATTATCGTTACCAGCAACAGCGCGGTGGCAAAGACCAGCGGACGATCCGCCTGAGCATTCGGGCTCTGGAAAGCCAGATCGTAAATCTGGAATCCAAGGTGCATAAATTTACGGTCCAGATGCAGATAGGGGAACACCGCATCGATCGGCAGTTCTGGCACCATTTTCACCACGCCCACCAGCATCAGCGGCGCGGTCTCTCCTGCTGCGCGCGCTACGGCGAGGATCAGGCCGGTCAGCATCGCGGGAACGGCCAGCGGCAGAGTCACATGCCACAGCGTTTCCGCCTGGGTGGCCCCTAAGGCTAGCGAGCCCTGACGCAGGGATTTAGGAATACGCGACAGGCCTTCTTCGGTGGCGACAATCACCACCGGCAGCGTCAGCAATGCCAGCGTTAGCGAGGCCCACAGCAGGCCCGGCGTACCAAATGTAGGGTCGGGCAAGGCGTCGGCAAAGAACAGCTTGTCGAGGCTGCCGCCCACCAGCCAGACAAAGAAGCCGAGGCCAAACACGCCATAAACAATCGAAGGCACGCCCGCCAGGTTTACCACCGCAATCCTCACCAGTCGGGTCATCAGGCCGTTTCCGGCATATTCATGCAGCCAAATCGCCGCGATCACCCCCAGCGGCATCACCACGATCGACATCAGCAGCACCATCAACACGGTGCCAAAAATTGCCGGGAACACGCCGCCTTCACCCAGGCTGTCGCCCTGGGTGCCGCTGACAAAGTGCCAGATCTGCCAGGCTAAATGCAGCCATTTCTCGCCGTAGCTCATCGCATTGGGATACCAGGCGCCGAGGATCTCGTTCATCGCAATGCGGTGCTGCTGGCCCTGGGCATCCCGCAGGATCAGCACCGTGCTGCTGCTTTCATCATTCAGGTCGCTGAGCTGCTGGGCTTTCTGCACAAACTGACGCTGCAGCTCGGCACTGTCCGCCTGATGGATCGACTGTGCCTGCGCCGTGTACTGGTGCTGTTGCTGAAGATGGCGCTGTTGTTGCGCCAACTGTTCCAGTTCACTGTTCAGCCTGGCCATGCTCACCCGGCGGATTTTCTCCGCCTGTGACATATGCTGTTGCGACTGCTTTATCCGCTGCTGCAAGGTGCGCATCATATTGCGCGCCACCAGCGGCTGACCGTTCTCCAGCAGGCCGTCGAACCAGCCGTACGCCATGCCGCCGGTGCGGCGTTGCAGCGCGATCACCCCGGTAGGCTGCTCGCTGGAGACGATCTGGCTGCTTAAGATGCTGTGAAAATCTGATGCGGCGAAATCGCGGTTGCCGGTTTTAATCAGATAGCGGGTCAGCTCTTGCGGCAGCCCGGCAGGCAACACGCGGCCACTCTCCTCAAGCTGCTGGCGGGAAACCGTCTGTGACTGGGCGACTTCACCCAGCATTTGCGTGGTGCCGACCGTTTGCTGCACCGTATAAAGCGTGACCGGATGCGGCCAGAAATACTTCATGCCCTGCCAGGCAAGCAGAGCGATCAGCAAAATAAACGCCAGCAGGCTGACCGCAACCGCGCCACCGGTCAGCCATCGCCAGCGGTGATTGTTCATCACTCCACTCATAGCGTCTCCTCCTGCTGACTGTAACGCCGGCGAAGGCGCTGGCGGATCAGTTCAGCCAGGGTATTTACCGTCAGGGTAAACACCAGCAGCACCAGCGCGCTTAAGAACAGGATGCGGTAGTGACCGCTTCCGGCAGCCGCCTCGGGCATTTCAATCGCCACGTTAGCCGCGAGGCTGCGCACGCCCTGCAACAATCCGCCTTCGGTGACCGGCGTGTTGCCCGTTGCCATCAATACAATCATCGTTTCGCCCAGCGCCCGACCAAAGCCAATCATCAGGGCGGCGAAAATGCCGGAAGAGGCGCCCGGCACCACCACGCGAGTGAGCGTTTGCCACTGCGTTGCGCCCAGCGCCAGTGAGCCCTGCCCTAACGATGCCGGCACGCTGAAGATGGCATCTTCCGCCAGGGTGAAAATTAACGGCACCAGCGCAAAGCCCATCGCCACGCCAGCAATCAGTAAGTTACGTTGCTGATAGCCGCTGCTGAACCGCTCGGCCAGCCCCTGACCAAACAGGCTGTGCTCAATGGCAGGCAGCAACCACAGGCAAAAGACCCCGGTCAGCAGCATCAGCGGCAGCAGGATCCAGATTTCACGCCCTTCATCACACAAACGGCGACGCCAGCGCGCAGGCAGTTTTAGCGAGGCCCAACTGCATAAAAGCAGGACGCCAGCCAGCATCAGCGGCAACAGCAGCACGCCAAGCAGTTTGTCAGCCAGTAGCGGGGCCAGCCACAGCCCGGCAATCAGGCCGATGACCACGCTGGGCAAGGCGCCCATCATCTCTATCGCCGGTTTCACCCAGCGCCGTAAGCCCGGCGCCATAAACCAGGCGGTATACATTGCCGCAGCCAGTGCCAGCGGCGTGGCAAACAGCATCGCCAGGCCAGCCGCTTTCAACGTCCCCATCACCATCGGGACCAGGCTGAATTTGCCCTGATATTCGTCGTTAGCCGAGGTCGATTGCCAGACGTAATCAGGCGATGGATAGTGTTCATACCAGACTTTTTGCCAGAGGTTGCGCCAGCTGATATCAGGCCACGGGTTATCAATTTTGTAGTGCTGCAACATGCTGCCGTGCTCCAGCAGCAAACCATCACCCTGCGGCGAAAATGCGCCATTTTCGGCACCGCTTGAGAGCTGGCGTGACAAAATCGCGCCTCTTTGCTTACTGGCATACAGCTTGAGTTCACCGGCGGGGCTAAGGGTGGCAAACACCCGGCGATGCGCCTCGCTGAACAGCAGCCCGCGATCTTCTGCTCCGGCAAACTGGCGGACAGGCTGCAAATGCGGCCCGGTTTCGCTGGCGATATCAAACCACTGGGCGATGCCATTGGCATCTGATAACAACAACGAACTGCCGCCGCTCAGCAAAGCAATGCGGCCGGGGGCAGTCGTTAAGGTGCGCGTATCCCGCAGCACCGGCCCTTCCGGGGCGATCCGCCACACGCGCAGAATATTGCCGGCAACGCCGAACAGCAGTTTGCCATCCGGGGAAAGCAGCAGTTGGTTGATGTCCGGCACCGCAAGCGTGAATTTCTCAGGCGCACCGCCTGCCGGATACTGCAACAGCGTGATCTGCTGCGGACTGCCCTGAGCAATCAGCCAGCGATCGTCGGCATGGGCCAGGCTCATCACCGTGGCATTGGCATCGCTGCCCGCTAACGGTCGATCGCCGAGCGGGAATTTCCACACCGGTTCGTCGTGGCTGACAGTTAACTGTGGCTGAACCAGCACCAGCCCGCTGGCGCTATGTAGCAACACGCTACCGTTATCGGCTGAGGTCACGGCACTGACTTCACCCGCAGCCAGCGGAAAGGCTACCGAAGGCGGCTGTGCATCGAGCGGAATGAACACCCCCTGCCCCTGGCGATCAATCCGCCAGGCCCACTTTTGGCGGGTATCCATTCCGAGCGCCACCGCCGGTGATGACGTGGGCAACCTGATGGTCTGCGCACTGCCAATTGACGGTGAAGAAAACAGCGGCACCACTACCCACAGCAGCCAGACAAACAGCAGCAGCATCACCAGCAGGATCGCCAGCCCGCAGACTCTGACGACGCGGCGAGTCAGCCGATCAATAAATTGACGGCGCCGGTCGTTGAACTGGGCGGGAATGGGGGTCGAACTCATGCGTTAAGTGCTTTCCTGTGGGCGTTGAAGCCGCTATGTTGCCCGTATGTGGTTAATAAGACAATCAACAATGTCCGTTGGACTTTCCTGCCATACTCTCGCCATAATGAAGTGAGACAATGGCCGGTCAAGGGCAGGATCTTCATACGGAGTAAAAATGGGTCAGGAAAAGCTGTATATAGAAAAAGAATTGAGCTGGTTATCGTTCAATGAGCGCGTTCTCCAGGAAGCGGCAGACAAATCCAACCCCCTGATTGAGCGTATGCGCTTTTTAGGCATTTACTCCAATAACCTGGAGGAATTCTATAAAGTCCGCTTCGCTGACCTGAAACGCCGCATTCTGATCGGTGAAGAGCAAGGCATTCCCAATACCCCGCGCCACTTACTGAAAAAAATTCAGGCCAGAGTGTTGAAAGCGGACCAGGAATTCGACGGCCTGTACAATGATTTGCTGCTGGAGATGGCCCGTAATCAGATCTTCCTGATTAACGAGCGCCAGCTTTCGCCAAACCAGCAGAGCTGGTTGCGCCACTATTTTAAACACCAGTTGCGTCAGCACATCACGCCGATTCTGGTCAATCACGACACCGACTTGATTGAATTTCTGAAGGATGATTACACCTATCTGGCGGTAGAGATCATTCGTGGCGACCAGATCAGCTATGCGCTGCTGGAAATCCCGTCAGACAAGGTGCCGCGCTTCGTCAACCTGCCACCGGAAACGCCCCGCCGTCGCAAACCGATGATCCTGTTGGACAATATTTTGCGCTACTGCCTGGGCGATATTTTCCGCGGCTTCTTTGATTACGATGCGCTTAACGCCTACTCAATGAAGATGACGCGCGATGCCGAATACGATCTGGTTACCGAGATGGAGTCCAGCCTGCTGGAACTGATGTCCTCCAGCCTGAAGCAGCGTTTAACCGCTGAGCCGGTGCGCTTCGTGTACCAGCGTGATATGCCGGATGCGATGGTCGAGATGCTGAGCAAAAAGCTGAACATCACCAACTACGACTCCATTGTGCCGGGCGGCCGTTACCATAACTTCAAAGATTTCATTACAT
>LIDZ01003022.1_pt1 | contig 17465 bp, 17 predicted proteins | sample 644651 | NCBI WGS metagenome assembly LIDZ01 (sample SAMN03856242, study PRJNA289617) | food metagenome | isolation source: wine grapes on drying loft during traditional withering process | host: Vitis vinifera cv. Corvina | place: Italy: Gargagnago di S. Ambrogio di Valpolicella | collected 2014-01 | reverse complement strand
ATGGTCTTGAATTCTTCAAACTGCTCTTTGGTTGGCGCTTCGCCATTCAGCAGGATGTAACACACTTCCAGATAGTTGGAGTGCACAGCGAGTTGATCGATCGGGAAACCACGGTGGAGCAGGATACCTTCATCACCGTCAATGTAGGTGATTTTAGATTCGCAGGACGCAGTAGAGGTGAAGCCTGGGTCAAAGGTGAAATATCCTTTCGATCCGAGGGTACGTACATCTATCTCGTCCTGGCCTAACGTGCCTTGCAACACATCAAGTTCAATAGGAGCTTCGCCTGGTAGGGTTAGCGTTGCTTTTTTATCAGCCATTTATTGTCTCCTTTGCGCCTTATCTATAGATCTTCGACACTCGAAATGCTCATTGTGTCCGCGCCTGCATGAAAAAGCGCAGTGTCGTCTCTGTGGCATCTTGTATCGTGCAGGGTACAGAGAGACGGGGCGTGCGCAGGCCGGGTGGGCACAACAATACTGCGTTTCGCGGTTGTTAAAGATCCGGTCTGGTCGTAACTTGTTGGTAACCGATACCTGATACTTTGTACGTATATATCATCAATGTTACATAACTTGTGCTTAGGGGAAAGTGTATCCCCATAACTTTTGTGCATCATAGAACTTTTGATCGTCCGTTTGTAACAGGAATGTTGAAGTTTTGTCAAATCAGATAATTAAATTTGTATAAATTGTGAAAAATGTGAGTCGGATCACTGTTCCACCTAAATATGCCCAAGAAGTTTGTAGGGGAATTGTAATGAGTTTGTGAACCCCCTATACTTCCGCCAGGTCTCCGGAATACCCTGCAGTAGGAGCCACCCAGCGTTGCGTACGCGTCGTTTTGACACTGGATGTTGTTGTTTTAGTGCCTGGCGCAGTTTCTCCGTAACGCTGTCTGACCCGCCCTCAGGACCGGAGGAAGCAAAATAAGAAAGGCTGTGTGGGCAAAACCGTGAAAAAACAAAGACCTGTCAACTTGGATCTCTCCACGATCCGGTTTCCCGTTACTGCAATAGCGTCTATTCTCCATCGCGTATCTGGCGTCATTACGTTTGTGGCTGTTGGTATACTGCTCTGGTTACTGGGCCTGTCACTCTCATCTCCCGAAGGCTTCCTGCAAGCATCTGCCGTTATGGGCAGCTTCTTTGTCAAATTCATCATGTGGGGCATTTTAACCGCACTGGCGTATCACATCGTCGGTGGGATTCGTCACATGCTGATGGACTTCGGATATCTGGGTGAAACAATGCAAATTGGGACGCGCTCCGCGCAAATCTCTTTTGGTATCACTGTCGTGCTTTCAATTTTGGCTGGAGTCCTCGTATGGTAAGCAACGCTTCTGCATTAGGTCGCAACGGCGTTCATGACTGGCTGCTGCTGCGTGCTGCTGCGATGATCATGACGTTATACGTGATCTACATCCTCGGTTTCGTGGTGATGTCAGGCACCCTGACGTACGACATCTGGCGTGGCTTCTTTGCCTCCAACTTTACCAAAGTCTTCACCCTTCTGACGCTGTTCTCCATTCTGGTGCATGGCTGGATTGGGATGTGGCAGGTACTGACGGATTACATCAAGCCGGTTGCTATCCGCTTGATGCTGCAACTGGTGGTAGTGGTTGCGCTGTTGGTTTATGCCATTTATGGAACTGTTGTTGTGTGGGGTGCGTAATGAGTTTGCCAGTAAGAGAGTTTGACGCCGTGGTAATCGGCGCTGGTGGTGCAGGCATGCGTGCCGCGCTGCAGATTTCCCAATCGGGCCAGAGCTGTGCTCTATTGTCCAAAGTTTTCCCGACCCGTTCCCATACCGTATCTGCGCAGGGCGGTATCACCGTCGCGCTGGGTAACACCCATGAAGATAACTGGGAATGGCATATGTACGACACGGTGAAAGGCTCCGATTACATCGGAGACCAGGACGCGATTGAATATATGTGTAAAACCGGACCGGAAGCGATTCTGGAGCTGGAACATATGGGTCTGCCTTTCTCCCGTCTGGACGATGGCCGCATTTATCAGCGTCCGTTTGGTGGCCAGTCGAAGAACTTCGGCGGTGAGCAGGCGGCACGTACCGCCGCTGCGGCTGACCGTACCGGACATGCTTTATTGCATACCCTTTATCAGCAGAACCTGAAAAACAAGACCACTATCTTCTCCGAGTGGTATGCGCTGGATCTGGTGAAAAATGCCGACGGTGCCATCGTTGGCTGTACTGCACTGAATATTGAAGATGGTGAAGTCGTCTACTTTAAAGCGCGCGCAACGGTGCTGGCCACCGGCGGCGCAGGACGTATTTATCAGTCCACCACCAATGCCCACATTAATACCGGTGATGGCGTCGGTATGGCACTGCGTGCCGGCGTGCCGGTGCAGGATATGGAAATGTGGCAGTTCCACCCAACCGGTATCGCCGGCGCGGGTGTGCTGGTGACCGAAGGCTGTCGTGGTGAAGGCGGTTACCTGCTGAACAAACACGGTGAGCGCTTTATGGAGCGTTATGCGCCAAACGCCAAAGACCTTGCCGGTCGTGACGTGGTTGCCCGTTCAATGATGATCGAAATCCGTGAAGGTCGTGGTTGCGAAGGTCCGTGGGGCCCGCACATCAAACTGAAACTGGATCACCTCGGTCACGAAGTACTGGAAGCGCGTCTGCCAGGTATTCTGGAACTGTCCCGCACCTTTGCTCACGTTGATCCGGTTAAAGAGCCAATCCCGGTTATCCCTACCTGCCACTATATGATGGGCGGTATTCCGACCCGCGTGACCGGTCAGGCACTGACGGTGAATGAGAAGGGTGAAGATACACTGGTGCCGGGACTATTTGCGGTGGGTGAGATTGCCTGCGTATCGGTTCATGGCTCCAACCGTCTGGGCGGCAACTCGCTGCTGGACCTGGTGGTGTTTGGTCGTGCGGCGGGTCTGCACCTGCTGGAATCCATTCAAGAGCAGGGCGAACTGAAAGACGCAACCGAAGAAGAGATCGAAGCGTCGCTGGCCCGCATGAATCGCTGGAACAACAACACCACCGGTGAGGATCCTGCCGAGCTGCGCAAAGCCCTGCAAACCTGTATGCAGAACAACTTCTCGGTATTCCGTGAAGGTGATGCGATGGCAAAAGGTCTGGAAGAGCTGAAAGTCCTGCGCGAACGCCTTAAAGGCGCCCGTCTGGATGACCGGTCGAGTGACTTCAATACCCAGCGTATTGAGTGCCTTGAGCTGGATAACCTGATGGAAACGGCCTATGCAACGGCCGTTGCGGCGAACTTCCGCACCGAAAGCCGTGGCGCGCACAGCCGCTTCGACTACCCAGAACGTGACGATGCAAACTGGTTATGCCACAGCGTGTATCTGCCGCAGAGCGAAAGCATGACTCGCCGTGAGGTGAACATGGAGCCGAAACTGCGCGCGGCGTTCCCGCCGAAAGCACGTACTTACTAGTTTGCGGAGATAAGCGATGAGACTCGAATTTTCTATTTATCGTTACAACCCGGATGTTGACGATGCTCCGCACATGCAGGAGTACAGCCTGGAATCTGAAGAAGGGCGCGACATGATGCTGCTGGACGCATTAATGCGTCTGAAGGAAAAGGACCCGACGCTGGCTTTCCGTCGCTCCTGCCGCGAGGGCGTTTGTGGTTCCGATGGCATCAACATGAACGGTAAAAACGGCTTGGCTTGTATCACTCCTGTTTCTGCACTTGGCGGCGGCAGTAAAAAAATTGTGATCCGTCCTTTACCGGGTTTACCGGTGATCCGCGATTTGGTAGTGGACATGGGGCAATTCTACACTCAGTATGAGAAGATTAAGCCTTACCTGTTGAATAATGGGGAAAATCCACCGGCGCGTGAGCACCTGCAGGAGCCGGAACAGCGTGAAAAACTGGATGGCCTGTACGAATGTATCTTGTGTGCATGCTGCTCGACTTCCTGTCCATCTTTCTGGTGGAACCCGGACAAATTTATCGGTCCGGCTGGGTTGCTGGCAGCCTACCGCTTCCTGATCGATGACCGTGATACCGAAACGGATGCGCGCCTGGATAATCTTAACGATGCTTTCAGTGTATTCCGGTGTCACAGCATCATGAACTGTGTGAGCGTATGCCCTAAAGGACTTAACCCTACGCGCGCCATCGGCCACATTAAGTCGATGCTGCTGCAAAGAGGCGCATAAGCGTATCTTATCCGGGAACCGCCAGGTTCCCGGTTGTTTTACCAGGAAACCCTGCCAAGCTTATCTTCGGGTTGGCTTTGCAAGGTTCCCTTACGGGCCCGGGCGCCAGCAGTCGCGCACAGCGCTCGTATCGATGAACTTTCAGGCTGCGTCCCGCGTTGTTAGCGGAACACAGCCGAGGGCAAGCCGCTTATGCGGCGTGGGGCCTGCAAAGGCCCTGTTAAATAATCACGGCGAACTAAAGCACAAAATGCTTAAGGGATCACAATGCAGAACAGCGCGATGAAACCCTGGCTGGACTCCTCCTGGCTGGCCGGCGCGAACCAGACCTACATAGAGCAGCTCTATGAGGACTATCTAACCGATCCTGACTCTGTTGATGTTGCCTGGAAAGAGCTCTTTCAGCAGCTTCCAGGTCAAGGGGTCAGACCGGAACAATTTCACTCGAGCACACGCGAGTACTTCCGCCGCCTGGCGAAAGATGCCACGCGTTACACCTCTTCCGTAAGCGATCCTGATACTAATGCCAAGCAGGTTAAGGTTCTCCAGCTGATCAACGCCTTCCGTTTCCGCGGGCATCAGCTGGCAAACCTCGATCCGTTAGGCCTGTGGCAGAACGAATCCGTGCCGGACCTGGATCCTAAGTTCCATGGTCTGAGCGAAGCGGATTTCCAGGAAACCTTCAATGTTGGTTCATTTGCTTTCGGCAAAGACACCATGAAGCTGGCGGATCTTTACGCCTTGCTGAAGCAGACTTACTGCGGCTCGATCGGTGCTGAGTATATGCACATTACCAATACCGAAGAGAAACGCTGGATCCAGCAGCGCATCGAATCGGTAGCCGGTCAGGCGTCGTTCTCTACCGCAGAGAAGAAAGGTTTCCTTAAAGAGCTGACCGCAGCCGAAGGCCTTGAGCGCTACCTCGGTGCCAAATTCCCGGGTGCTAAGCGCTTCTCGCTGGAAGGTGGCGATGCGCTGGTGCCAATGCTGAACGAGATGATCCACCATTCAGGCAAAAGCGGCACCCGTGAAGTGGTGCTGGGCATGGCCCACCGTGGCCGCCTGAACGTGCTGATCAACGTGCTGGGTAAAAAGCCTCAGGACCTGTTTGACGAGTTCGCGGGCAAACACAAAGAGCATCTCGGTACCGGTGACGTGAAGTACCATATGGGCTTCTCTTCCGACGTGGAAACCGAAGGCGGCATGGTTCACCTGGCGCTGGCGTTTAACCCGTCGCACCTTGAGATCGTCAGCCCGGTAGTGATGGGTTCTGTGCGCGCGCGTCTGGATCGTCTTGACGAGCCGGCCAGCAACAAAGTGCTGCCAATCACCATCCACGGTGATGCGGCGATCATTGGTCAGGGTGTGGTTCAGGAAACGCTGAACATGTCTCAGGCTCGCGGCTATGAAGTCGGCGGGACCGTACGCATCGTGATCAACAACCAGATTGGTTTCACCACCTCCAATCCGAAAGATGCCCGTTCAACCCAGTACTGTACCGATATCGGTAAAATGGTGCTGGCGCCAATCTTCCACGTGAATGCGGATGACCCGGAAGCGGTGGCCTTTGTGACCCGCCTGGCGTTGGATTTCCGTAACACCTTTAAGCGCGATGTATTCATCGATCTGGTCTGTTATCGCCGTCACGGCCATAACGAAGCGGATGAGCCAAGTGCGACGCAGCCGGTGATGTACCAGAAGATCAAAAAGCATCCGACCCCGCGTAAACTCTATGCTGACCGCCTCGAAAGCGAGAAGGTTGCCAGCCTGGAAGATGCCACGGAAATGGTCAACCTTTACCGCGATGCGCTGGATGCCGGTGAATGCGTGGTGCCTGAATGGCGTCCGATGAGCCTGCACTCCTTTACCTGGTCGCCGTATCTGAACCATGACTGGGATGAAAGCTATCAGGAAACCTTAGACCTGAAGCGCCTGCAAGAGCTGGCTAAACGCATCAGTAGCGTGCCGGAAGCCATTGAAATGCAGTCCCGCGTGGCGAAGATCTATAACGATCGCGCTGAGATGGCCGCAGGCAACAAACCGTTCGACTGGGGCGCAGCCGAGAACCTGGCTTACGCCACGCTGGTTGATGAAGGCATTCCGTGCCGTCTATCCGGTGAAGACATGGGCCGTGGCACCTTCTTCCACCGCCATGCGGTAATTCACAACCAGTCTAACGGCTCAACCTATACCCCGCTGATGCACGTGCATAACGGTCAGGGCACCTTCAAAGTCTGGGACTCCGTCCTGTCGGAAGAAGCGGTGCTGGCGTTCGAATACGGTTATGCCACGGCAGAACCGCGTACGCTGACTATCTGGGAAGCGCAGTTTGGTGACTTTGCCAACGGTGCTCAGGTGGTGATTGACCAGTTCATCAGCTCCGGCGAGCAGAAATGGGGCCGTATGTGCGGTCTGGTAATGCTGCTGCCACACGGTTATGAAGGGCAGGGTCCGGAGCACTCATCCGCCCGTCTGGAGCGTTATCTGCAGCTGTGTGCTGAGCAGAATATGCAGGTGTGCGTGCCGTCAACGCCGGCGCAGGTTTACCATATGCTGCGTCGTCAGGCGCTGCGCGGTATGCGCCGTCCGTTGATCGTCATGTCACCGAAATCTCTGCTGCGTCATCCACTGGCAGTCTCTTCTCTGGAAGAGCTGGCAACCGGCGGCTTCCAGCCGGCGATTGGCGAGATTGACGAGCTTGACCCGAAAGGCGTGAAGCGTGTGGTGCTCTGCTCCGGTAAGGTCTATTACGATCTGCTGGACAAGCGTCGCAAAAACGAGCAAACCGATGTCGCTATCGTGCGTATCGAACAGCTGTATCCGTTCCCGCACAAAGCGGTGCAGGATGTTTTGCAGCAATATTCGCATGTGCATGATTTCGTGTGGTGCCAAGAAGAGCCGCTTAACCAGGGCGCATGGTTCTGCAGCCAGCATCACTTCCGTGAAGTGGTGCCTTTTGGGGCTTCATTACGTTACGCCGGCCGCCCCGCCTCCGCCTCGCCGGCAGTTGGCTATATGTCCGTTCACCAGCAGCAGCAGCAAGATCTGGTAAATGACGCGCTGAACGTTAATTAATTCAAGGAAAAATAATGAGTAGCGTAGAGATCATCGTTCCCGACCTGCCTGAATCCGTTGCCGATGCCACCGTGGCAACCTGGCACAAAAAACCAGGCGATTCTGTCCAGCGCGACGAAGTGCTGGTAGAGATCGAAACCGACAAAGTGATTCTGGAAGTTCCGGCCACCGCCGATGGCGTGCTGGAAGCGATTCTGGAAGATGAAGGCGCAACAGTTATCTCTCGTCAGGCGCTGGGTCGTCTGAAAGAAGGGAACAGCGGCGGCAAAGCGAGTACTGCCAAGGTTGAAGAAACCGAGTCTACCCCGGCACAGCGTCAGAGCGCTTCTCTGGAAGAAGAGAGCAACGACGCGCTCAGCCCGGCTATCCGCCGTCTGATTGCTGAACACAACCTCGACGCGGCCGCCATCAAAGGCACCGGTGTCGGTGGACGTTTGACGCGTGAAGACGTTGAAAAACACCTGGCGAAAAAACCAGAAGCCGCCGCGAAAGCGCCTGCTGCTGCCGCACCTTCTGCTCCGACCGCGGCTCTGCCGGGGCGCAGTGAGAAGCGCGTTCCAATGACCCGTCTGCGTAAGCGCATTGCCGAGCGTCTGTTGGAAGCGAAAAACAGCACCGCGATGTTGACCACCTTTAACGAAGTCAACATGCAGCCAATCATGAACCTGCGTAAGCAGTACGGCGAAGCGTTTGAAAAACGTCACGGCGTGCGTCTGGGCTTCATGTCCTTCTACCTGAAAGCGGTTGTTGAAGCGCTGAAACGCTTCCCGGAAGTGAATGCCTCCATCGATGGCGAAGATGTTGTTTACCACAACTACTTTGACGTCAGCATCGCTGTTTCCACCCCGCGTGGGCTGGTCACGCCAGTGCTGAAAGATATCGATGCGCTGGGTATGGCTGATATCGAGAAGAAAATCAAAGAGCTGGCAGTGAAAGGCCGTGACGGTAAACTGACCGTTGACGAACTGACTGGCGGTAACTTCACCATCACCAACGGCGGCGTGTTCGGTTCCCTGATGTCCACGCCGATCATCAACCCACCGCAGAGTGCCATCCTCGGCATGCATGCGATCAAAGATCGTCCTATGGCGGTTAATGGTCAGGTTGTAATCCTGCCAATGATGTATCTGGCCCTCTCTTACGATCACCGCCTGATCGACGGTAAAGAATCCGTCAGCTACCTGGTGGCGATCAAAGAGCTGCTGGAAGATCCGTCAAGGCTGCTGCTGGACGTTTAATCCCTGTCGGGTGCGGCCTGGTGCTGCACCCAACCCTATGTGTGGCCGACACTCTGGCAACCGCCAGATTCGGCCAAGTTTTTTCCGACCTGAATGGATAGAACATCATGAACTTACACGAATATCAGGCAAAACAGTTGTTTGCACGGTATGGTTTACCGGCACCAACCGGCTATGCCTGCACCACTCCACGTGAAGCTGAAGAAGCCGCCTCAAAGATTGGCGCCGGTCCGTGGGTAGTGAAATGTCAGGTTCATGCCGGAGGCCGCGGTAAAGCGGGCGGTGTGAAGGTAGTGAAGAGCAAGGAAGAGATCCGTGCTTTCGCTGAACACTGGCTGGGCAAACGCCTGACCACCTATCAGACTGACGCCCATGGCCAGCCGGTCAACCAGATCCTGGTGGAAGCGGCAACCGATATCGACCAGGAACTCTACCTGGGTGCGGTAGTTGACCGTGCCACCCGTCGCGTGGTGTTTATGGCCTCGACCGAAGGCGGCGTGGAAATCGAGAAAGTGGCGGAAGAAACCCCGCACCTGATCCACCAGATGGCGCTGGATCCATTGACCGGTCCTCAGCCTTACCAGGGCCGCGAGCTGGCCTTCAAACTGGGTCTGACCGGTAAGCAAGTTGGCCAGTTTACTAAGATCTTTATGGGTCTGGCGACGCTGTTCCTTGAGCGCGATCTGGCGCTGGTTGAGATCAACCCGCTGGTGATCACCAAGCAGGGCGATCTGATCTGCCTGGACGGCAAGCTGACTGCGGATGGCAATGCCCTGTTCCGTCAGCCGGAACTGCGTGAAATGCGCGATCCAAGCCAGGAAGATGCCCGTGAAGCGCAGGCTGCACAGTGGGAACTGAACTACGTGGCGCTGGAAGGCAACATCGGTTGTATGGTGAACGGCGCAGGCCTGGCGATGGGTACCATGGATATCGTTAAGCTGAGCGGCGGCCAGCCTGCAAACTTCCTCGATGTTGGCGGCGGTGCAACTAAAGAGCGCGTGACCGAAGCATTCAAAATCATCCTGTCTGACGACGCGGTGAAAGCGGTATTTGTGAACATTTTCGGCGGCATCGTACGCTGCGACCTGATTGCTGATGGCATCATCGGCGCGGTTGAAGAAGTCGGTGTCAACGTGCCGGTGGTGGTGCGTCTGGAAGGTAACAATGCCGAGCTGGGTGCCAAAAAACTGGCAGACAGCGGTCTGAACATCATTGCAGCAACCAGCCTGAGTGACGCGGCGCAGCGCGTTGTTGCCGCAGCGGAGGGTAAATAATGTCCATTTTGATCGATAAGAACACCAAAGTAATCTGCCAGGGCTTCACCGGTGGCCAGGGAACATTTCACTCCGAGCAGGCGCTGGCGTATGGCACGCAGCTGGTTGGCGGCGTAACGCCAGGTAAAGGCGGCACCGAACATCTGGGTCTGCCGGTGTTCAACACCGTGCGTGAAGCGGTAGAAGCGACGGGCGCAACCGCCTCGGTCATCTACGTTCCGGCTCCGTTCTGCAAAGACGGTATCCTGGAAGCAATCGAAGCGGGCATCAAGCTGATCATCACCATCACCGAAGGCATTCCTACCCTGGATATGCTGACGGTGAAAGTGAAGCTGGACGAAGCTGGCGTGCGTATGATTGGCCCGAACTGCCCGGGTGTGATCACCCCTGGCGCCTGCAAAATCGGCATCATGCCGGGTCACATTCACCAGCCAGGCCGTATCGGCATCGTTTCACGTTCCGGTACCCTGACGTATGAAGCCGTTAAGCAGACCACAGACATCGGCTACGGCCAGTCTACCTGTGTCGGTATCGGTGGTGACCCAATCCCAGGTTCAAACTTCATTGATATCCTGAAGCTGTTCCAGGAAGATCCACAGACCGAAGCGATTGTGATGATCGGCGAAATCGGCGGCAGCGCGGAAGAAGAAGCGGCAGCCTTTATCAAAGATCACGTCACCAAGCCGGTTGTCGGTTACATTGCGGGCGTGACTGCGCCTAAAGGCAAGCGTATGGGCCATGCCGGTGCCATCATCGCCGGCGGCAAAGGCACAGCTGACGAGAAGTTTGCCGCGCTGGAAGCTGCAGGCGTGAAAACCGTGCGTAGCCTGGCCGATATCGGCGACGCGGTGAAAGCGGTTCTGCCGAAGTAACTGACGCTTTCCGCAATACCCTCAAAGGCCACCTTCGGGTGGCCTTTTTAATGCGTTGAAAAAAAAGTGATGCGAAAGAGGGTGCAACGCAGGCAAAGTTGAGAAACCTGACTAAGATTAGGGAAGCTGGCGGCGTTAAATTTTACCGGAACTTATTGCTATTTTATTTCAAAATAGATTTCAATGAATACAATAAATTAACAACTCCACGCCTCTACCACACCAACCGGTCACTAAACTTTAATTAAGATCAAATAAGTGCGATCTATATCAATTCTTAAAGCTGGCTAAGAAAAAGGTTTTTCGATTAAATTGCTCTGCATCAATACGGGCGTCTCATGCAATATTCGAAAAACCTGTATCTGATTAAATAAAATAAATCTGGCATCACAAATCTTCTACTTTCAGCAAGGTAAGCCCGCATGGCGTATCGTCATGATGATGCGGAAGCCTGTGTGTTTAATTGGATCAAAATACTGGTACTGGCCGGTATCACGTCTACTCAGCCGTGCTTACTGCGTCATCACCCACGTGTGTGGAGCAAGGAGTCAGGATGTTTGATATTGTCGAACTATCGCGCTTACAGTTTGCTCTGACAGCGATGTACCATTTCCTGTTCGTGCCATTAACGCTTGGTATGGCGTTTTTGCTGGCGATCATGGAAACGGTGTATGTGCTTTCAGGCAAGCAAATCTATAAAGATATGACCAAGTTCTGGGGCAAGTTATTTGGTATTAACTTTGCGCTGGGCGTGGCAACCGGGCTGACTATGGAGTTCCAGTTCGGAACTAACTGGTCTTATTACTCTCACTATGTCGGGGATATCTTTGGCGCACCGCTGGCCATTGAAGGCCTGATGGCATTCTTCCTCGAATCCACCTTCGTCGGGCTGTTCTTCTTTGGCTGGGACCGCCTGGGCAAAGTTCAGCATATGGCTGTGACCTGGCTGGTGGCATTGGGTTCAAACCTCTCCGCATTGTGGATATTGGTTGCGAACGGCTGGATGCAAAATCCGGTCGCGTCCGAATTCAACTTCGAAACCATGCGTATGGAAATGGTCAGCTTCTCCGAGCTGATCTTAAACCCCGTCGCGCAGGTGAAATTTGTGCACACCGTGGCTGCGGGCTATACCTGTGGCGCGATGTTCATTCTCGGTATCAGCGCTTACTACCTGCTGCGCGGGCGCGATATCGCCTTTGCGAAACGCTCTTTTGCCATTGCTGCCAGTTTCGGTATGGCTGCCATTCTCTCGGTGATCGTACTGGGTGATGAATCCGGTTATGAAATCGGGGACGTGCAGAAAACCAAACTTGCCGCAATTGAAGCCGAATGGGAAACCCAGCCGGCGCCTGCCGCGTTCACGCTGTTTGGTATTCCCGATCAGGAAGCGCAGGAGAATAAATACGCCATCCAAATTCCGTGGGCACTGGGATTGATTGCCACCCGCTCGGTGGACAAGCAGGTCACCGGCCTGAAAGAGTTAATGGGTCAGCATGAAGTGCGTATCCGCAACGGGATGAAGGCCTACAGCCTGCTGGAACAATTGCGTTCCGGGAATAAAGATCCTGCTGTGCGCACCGAATTCAACGATGTGAAGAAAGATCTGGGTTACGGGCTGCTGCTGAAGCGCTATACGCCAAACGTGGCGGATGCCAGCGAAGCGCAAATCCAACAGGCAACCAAAGATTCAATTCCCCGCGTGGCGCCGCTGTACTTCTCCTTCCGTATTATGGTCGGCGCGGGCGTGCTGATGCTGCTGATTATCGGCGGTTCCTTCTGGACAGTCATTCGTAACCGCATTGGTAAGAGTACCTTCCTGTTGAAATGCGCGTTGTACGGCATTCCGCTGCCGTGGATTGCCATCGAATCGGGCTGGTTTGTCGCCGAGTATGGTCGTCAGCCGTGGGCAATTGGTGAAGTGTTGCCAACTGCGGTCGCCAACTCCTCGCTGACCGTGGGCGATCTGCTGTTCTCGATGCTTCTGATTTGTGGACTGTATACGCTGTTCCTGGTCGCTGAAATGTATCTGATGTTCAAGTTTGCGCGGCTGGGGCCGAGCAGCCTGAAGACCGGACGCTATCACTTCGAACAGTCCAGTATTGCTGCGCGTGACACTCAGACAGGAGTCCTTCAATGATCACATATGAACTGTTGCGTTTCGTCTGGTGGGCGCTGATTGGCGTGTTGCTGATTGGCTTTGCCGTGGCCGACGGATTCGATATGGGCGTGGGTATGCTGACTCGTATTTTGGGGCGTACCGATACCGATCGTCGCATTATGATCAACAGCATCGCGCCTCACTGGGATGGAAACCAGGTCTGGCTGATTACTGCGGGTGGTGCGCTGTTTGCCGCCTGGCCAACGGTGTATGCCGCTGCGTTCTCCGGCTTCTACGTGGCGATGATTCTGGTATTAGCCTCGCTGTTCTTCCGGCCAATTGGCTTTGACTATCGTTCCAAACTGGAAGACAACCGCTGGCGTGGCATGTGGGACTGGGCGATCTTTATCGGCAGCTTTGTGCCACCGCTGGTGATTGGCGTGGCCTTCGGCAATCTGCTGCAGGGCGTGCCGTTCCATATGGATGAGTATCTGCGCCTGTTCTATACCGGCAACTTCTTCCAGCTGCTGAATCCATTTGCGCTGCTGGCCGGGATTGTCAGCCTCACCATGATTCTCACCCAGGGGGCAACCTATTTGCAGATGCGTACGGTGGGCGAGCTACACGTGCGGTCGCGCCTTGCTGCGCAGATCTCGGCATTGGTGATGATGGTGTGCTTCGTACTGGCAGGCGTCTGGGTGATGTATGGCATTGACGGCTATGCCGTCACCAGCGTGCTGGATCACAACGCGGCGTCAAACCCAATGGGCAAAGAAGTGGTGCGTGAAGCGGGTGCCTGGATGGTTAACTTTACTAAGACACCGCTGCTGTGGATCATTCCGGCGCTGGGCGTGGTGCTGCCGCTGTTGACCATTCTGTGTTCGCGACTGGAGAAAGGCGCCTGGGCGTTTGTCTTCTCTTCGTTGACGCTGGCCTGTGTGATCCTCACCGCGGGTGTGGCCATGTTCCCGTTCATTATGCCGTCCAGCACCATGCCGAATATGAGCCTGACCATGTGGGACAGCACCTCCAGTCTGTTGACGCTGAAAATCATGACCGTTGCCGCCATGATCTTCGTGCCAATTATCCTGGCCTACACAACCTGGTGTTACTACAAAATGTTCGGTCGTCTGACCAAAGAGCAGATTGAAAACAACACCCATTCTCTCTATTAATTGAGGAGCTGAACAATGTGGTATTTTGCCTGGATCCTCGGCACCTTGCTGGCCTGCGCGTTCGGCATTATTACAGCGCTGGCGATTGAGCATATCGAAGACAGCGAAGTGAAAGAGAAGCGCTGATGGGGCAGGGGATAACTCGCCTCTATCAGTGGATGGATAAGAGCCCGTTACGGGCTCTTTCATTACTGATGGCATTGCTACTGGCAGGCTGTATGTTCTGGGACCCGAAACGGTTCGCGGCGAACAGCAGCTCACTGGAAATCTGGCAGGGATTATTGATGATGTGGGCGGTGTGCACCGGCGTCATCCACGGGGTCGGTTTTCGGCCTCGTCGACTGCGCTGGCAGGCATTTTTCTCGCCACTTCCTGCCTGGATCGTGCTGATTTTCGGCCTGGCCTTCTTCTTTTCCTAAGCTTACTCAGGCGAAGTCTTACTTCGCCTGCCTTCCCTGACCACTAAAACCGGCTATTTCCTCAGATTACGTCAAGAAACGTCCAGGATTTGTCCGTATTTCCTCCGGCTTGTTTCCAAACAATAATTATTTTCTCTACCCTCTGGCAACCCATTCCAAAGGCGTATGCTCTTGCGTATAGTAGCAGCGTTTAAAGCATTACCGGGATGTAGAGTGAGTACAACGCTGTTTCGATGGCCGGTTCGTGTCTACTACGAAGACACCGATGCCGGTGGTGTGGTTTACCATGCCAGCTATGTCGCGTTTTATGAACGGGCACGAACTGAGATGTTGCGCCAGCACCATTTCAACCAACAGGCTTTGCTGGAACAGCAGGTCGCGTTTGTCGTGCGTCGGATTACGGTCGATTACCTTGCAGCAGCCCGCCTTGACGATCTTCTCGAGGTGCAGTGTGAAGTGGTAAGTATGACCAGAACGACCATGACTTTCGCACAACGTATTGTGAATGCAGAAGGACGGACGCTGAACGAAGCGGAAGTGCTGATCGCCTGCATCAATCCACATCTAATGAAGCCCATTGCGCTTCCCAAGTCTATTGTCGCGGAGTTCAAGCAGTGACTGACATGAACATTCTTGATTTGTTCCTGAAGGCGAGCCTTCTGGTCAAACTTATCATGTTGATTTTGATTGGTTTTTCTATCGCCTCATGGGCAATCATTATTCAACGCACGCGCATCCTGAATGCCGCCGGGCGTGATGCTGATGCATTTGAAGACAAGTTCTGGTCGGGAATCGAACTGTCTCGCCTGTATCAGGAAAGCCAGGCTCGTCGTGACGAGCTCGGGGGCTCTGAACAAATTTTCTATTCGGGCTTCAAAGAGTTTGCCCGACTGCACCGTGCCAATAACCATGCGCCAGAAGCGGTGGTCGAAGGCGCAACGCGTGCGATGCGCATCTCTCTGAACCGTGAAATGGAAGCGCTGGAAAACCACATTCCCTTCCTGGGAACCGTGGGCTCCATCAGTCCTTATATCGGACTGTTCGGTACCGTCTGGGGAATCATGCATGCCTTTATCGCGCTGGGCGCGGTGAAGCAGGCCACCTTACAGATGGTTGCGCCGGGTATTGCAGAAGCACTGATCGCCACGGCTATCGGTCTGTTTGCGGCAATCCCTGCCGTTATGGCTTACAACCGCCTTAATCAGCGCGTGAATAAGCTGGAACAGAATTACGATAACTTTATGGAAGAGTTCACGGCTATTCTGCATCGTCAGGCGTTCTCCAGCGAGAACACTAAGTAAGAGCTGAGGTTAGCATGGCCAGAACTCGTGGTCGCGGCGGTCGCCGTGAGATGAAGTCCGAGATCAACATTGTTCCACTGCTGGACGTTTTGCTGGTGCTGCTGCTGATTTTCATGGCAACCGCACCGATCATCACCCAGAGCGTGGAAGTGGATCTGCCGGATGCGACAGATTCAAAAACTGTTTCCAGTGATGATAATCCGCCAGTGATCGTAGAAGTGGCGGGCGTGGGACAGTATAGCCTGGTGGTCGATCACGACCGGATGGAGCAGCTGCCACCTGAGCAGGTAGTAGCCGAAGCTCAGCGCCGTATTGAGGCCAATCCGAAGACGGTATTCCTGATCGGTGGGGCAAAAGATGTGCCTTACGACGAGATCATCAAGGCGCTCAACTTGCTGCATCAGGCAGGCGTTAAGTCTGTCGGATTAATGACGCAGCCGATTTAATTCATTCGAACCGTTTTTGGGAATCGAGAGTGTCGAAGGCAACCGAGCAAAACGATAAGTTAAAACGAGCGATTATCTTTTCAGTCATCCTGCATGTGCTTGTCATTGCGGTACTGATCTGGAGCTCTTTTGACGAACACATCGACGCGAGTAGCGGCGGTGGCGGTGGTGATATCGATGCCGTCATGGTCGATCCTGGTGCGGTCGTTGATCAGTATAATCGTCAGCAGAATCAGCAAAGCGACAGCAAGCGGGCTGACAATCAGCGTAAGAAGCAGGCGCAACAGCAGGCTGAAGAGCTGCAACAGAAGCAGGCCGCTGAGCAACAGCGTTTGAAAGAACTGGAAAAAGAGCGTCTGCAAGCCCAGCAGGATGCGAAGCAACAGGCGGCTGCACAGGCAGCTGAGCAGAAGCAGGCTCAGGACGCGGCGAAGCAGGCACAGGAAGAGCAGAAGCAGGCTGAAATGGCCGCCGCTAAAGCCAAGTCCGATGCCAAAGCGCAGGCGGATGCGCAGGCTAAATCTGCCGCTGAAGCTCAGAAAAAAGCGGAAGCAGACGCCAAACAGGCGGCTGCAGATGCACAGAAAAAAGCCGAAGCCGAAGCCAAAAAAGTGGCAGCCGAAGCCAAAAAGCAGGCTGACGCTGAGGCAAAAGAAGCCGCTGCTGAAGCGGCCAAGGTAAAAGCAGCCGCCGATGCCAAGGCGAAGGCCACCGCTGACGCGAAAGCCAAAGCGGCGGAAGAGGCCAAAGAAGCGAAGGCTGCTGCAGCTAAAGAAGCCGCAGAAGCGAAAGAGAAAGCCGCTGAAGAGGCGAAAGCCAAAGCAGAGGCTTCTGCAAAAGCGAAAGCAGACGCCGCGGCAAAAGCCAAAGCCGCTGCCGACGCCAAGAAAAAAGCTGCCGCTGATGCCGCGAAAGAGACCAGCGATGTTGACGACTTACTGGGCGGGCTCAGCTCTGGCAAGAACGCGCCGAAGCAGGGTAAATCCGGTGGCGCTGCAGCAGGGCAGGGTAATCAGAAAAAAGCAGGCGCATCAGGAGCTGCAATTGATAGTTATTTAGGCCAGGTTCAGGCGGCTATCCAGAGTAAGTTCTATGATTCGGACACCTTTAAAGGCAGAACCTGTGATATACACATCAAGCTTATGTCGGATGGCACATTAGTGTCAGCGACGCCGGCTGGAGGCGATGCAGCACTGTGTCAGGCGGCAATCAATGCGGCTCGCATGGCCAGAATGCCTAAACCGCCAAGTGCGGAAGTTTATCAGGCAGTGAAAGATGCAACGGTGGTCTTCAAGCCACAATAATTCAGTAACATCCGGCAAGTTGAACTATGGTCAACTTGCCGTACTCTATAGATGCATTATTGGTTCGTTTGAACACTGCTAATTATCGTGG
>LIDZ01014889.1_pt7 | contig 17472 bp, 14 predicted proteins | sample 644651 | NCBI WGS metagenome assembly LIDZ01 (sample SAMN03856242, study PRJNA289617) | food metagenome | isolation source: wine grapes on drying loft during traditional withering process | host: Vitis vinifera cv. Corvina | place: Italy: Gargagnago di S. Ambrogio di Valpolicella | collected 2014-01 | reverse complement strand
GACGGCGAAGCCGTTTCTTCTTGTTTATAAGACTTTGTAGTAAACTATTAAATATGCAGATTGGGACCAGGGGTGAGCAGTAGATGAAGGCTTTTGAACGTCGCGAAGTGATAATAAACGAACTATACAGACATAAGAAGGTTCATGTAGCTGATTTGGCGCAAAAATTTAACGTCTCGGAAGAGACCATACGGCGGGATCTTGATAAGCTGGATAAGGAAGGCCTAGCCAAAAAAAATTACGGCGGCGCAATTCTAAACGCCCACACGAATGAAGACCCCTCCTATGCCAGCCGACATCAGGTCAATCTTGAAGCCAAGCAGAGGATCGCCATCAATGTACTCGAACTGATCAATGATGGTGACAGCCTGATGACTGATACCAGTTCAACAGCATTTGAGGCGCTGCGGAGAATACTCGATGAGAAAAAGAACCTGACGATTATCACCAATTCACTGGTGGTTTTATCCGAATTTCAGCATTCCGGTCAAAAGCTGATCTCCACAGGCGGAACCTTAGGGCCCGAGACCAGCTCCTTCGTAGGTCCCAATGCGCTGCAGACGATTCAAAAATATAATGTAGATGTAGCTATTTTTAGCTGTAAAGCGTTGTCCATGACAGGTGGACTCAGCGATTCGAACGAAGCGGAAAGTGAACTTAAGGTGCTCATGCAGCAGCAAGCGAACAAGGTCATCCTGCTCGTAGACCACTCCAAATTTGACCGGATCGCCTTCATTAAATTACTTAGCTTTGATAAAATCGATTATATTGTCACAGATCAGAAGCCTACGGATGAATGGATTGCTTTTCTGAATAAATTTCAGGTATCCCTCATCTACAATCCCGCTGAATAAGCTGGAGAATTAGAATAGAGCACCTCTCTATGACTAGAAAGATGCTCTATTTAAGGTATGGATCAACTATAAATCACGTCTATGCATAATCAAGCACATACCCCTGCTCCGCCACAGTATCAAACTCCGCGATCCCATCCACGATACGATACTCAACGGCTAATCCGCCGGTAGTCACAGAGGACAGATTAACATTGCTGATTCTGCACAACCCGCCCTTGTAGGAATAAATCCCCATTTGCACAGGAGCACCTTGTGCCCACTTCAGACTGACCTCAAAGCCGCCCCGCGCGCGCAAACCCTTGAACTCACCCACAGGCCAGGCATCCGGCAGTGCCGGAAGCAGCTCCAAATAGCCTTGATGAGATTGCAGCAGCATTTCGATAATTCCAGAGGTTGCCGCGAAATTCCCGTCGATTTGAAAAGGTGGATGCGCATCGAACAGATTCGGGTACACGCCTCCACGCGCACTGCCTTCTTCTACTAGCTGCAGTAAATTAGCTAGGAGCTGTAATGCACGATTGCCTTCGCGGAATCTGGCCCACAGACTGATCTTCCAGCCGAGACTCCAGCCCGTCCCACCATCGCCTCGCCGCTCCAGACTTTGCTTCGCCGCCTGAAACAGCTGTGGATTGGTGCGCTCTGTCAGTTGGACCCCCGGATATACCCCAAACAAGTGTGAGACATGACGGTGGTGTACATCCTCGTCCTCAAAGTCGCTCGACCATTCCTGCAATTGCCCATATTTGCCGATCTGCAGCGGGAATAAAGCAGATCTCGCCGCGATTAATTTCTGACTGAACATGACATCCGTACCCAAGATTACAGAGGCATCAATACAATTACTGAATAAATCCCAGATCAACACCATATCCATGGTGGAGGCTTTACTGACGCCTACCAGGTTGCCATTACTACGGAACTTATGCTCTGGCGAAGTTGAAGGCATCGTTACCAAGACTCCATTTCCGTCATCAATTAACCAGTCCAGACAGAACAATGCCGCCTCTTTCATGACCGGATAAGCGCGATCTCGCAGGAAATCCTTGTCCAAGCCGAATTCGTAATGCTCCCATAGATGATGGCATAACCAAGCACCTGCAAGCGGCCATAGTGCCCAAACCGCTTCACCATGTCCTTCCCCACCAGCCGGAGAGCTCTGACGCCAAATGTCTGTATTATGGTGAGCCGTCCAGCCCTTTGCTCCATAATGAGTTTCGGCGGTCTTCCGCCCCGTTTGGGCCAGCTCCTCAATTAATGTAAATAAGGGTTCATGACATTCCGCCAGATTGCCGCTCTCTGCCGGCCAATAATTCATCTGGGTATTAATATTCAGCGTCCAGTTGCTGCTCCAAGGTGCTCTGGTTTCTTGATTCCAGATACCCTGCAGATTGGAGGGCTGAGTACCTGGACGTGAGCCGGAAATCATTAAATACCGCCCATATTGAAACAGCAGCTCGACCAGCCCGGGATCTGCTGCACCATATTGTTTAATCCATTGATCTGTAGTCAGCTCCTCAGGAGCCACACGTTGCCCAAGATTGAGCTGGACGCGGTTAAATAAAGCGCGATAATCATCCATATGTGCTATACGGAGAGCTTCATATGTATCTTCCAAAGCTAGACGCAAGTCTTGCGCAGCGGCTGCACTATAATCCTTGCCTTCTCTGCCCGGCAATTTAGCAAAGCCGTTATAGCTGGTGGCCGCGCTGAAATAAAGCGTGACCGCTGTTGCCTCTTTAATATGAATTGCACCAGCAGCAAATTCAGTATGTCCGCCTTCAGTCTGCACGCCAACCCGGCCTTCAAAGCTCATCGCGTCGGTATTATCCCAATCTCCGTAAGTCAACGGACGTTTCTTGCTCATATAATTCGGATCGGCATTCTCTGGTGCTATCCCCCGAAGGATCAGCTGTCCGCCTTCCACCCATATGCGATGCCGCAGTGGACTGTCGAGTTTAATACTCAGGCTCAGCATTCCCGGCTCATCCGCAGTAAGATGAAGTGCCAGCACACGACCTGGATACGAAGCGAAGGCTTCACGGGTATAATGCACCCCACCAATGGTGTAATCCACTCGGGATATGCCCTGCTCCAGATCCAAAGTTCGCTCGTATGCTTCTGTATAATCACCATGTTCAAATTGTAGATACAAGTCACCAAAAGGCATATAGGATTGGGCGTACGGGCCGAGCATTTCTTTACTCAGCTCATCTGCTGCAAGATATTCATCTTCAGCCAGCAGCCGCCGCACTTCAGGCAGCAGTTCAAGCGCTTGTGGCCTGTTCCGGTCCTGCGGGCTCCCCGACCATAACGTATCTTCATTCAGTTGGAAATGTTCCTTCTCCACCCCCCCGAAGATCATCGCTCCTAAGCGGCCTCCACCAATCGGCAGTGCCTCATTCCAATCCTTGGCTGGTTTATTATAATTCAGCTTCACGACTAACCTCTCCCTGTTAAAAGAATCAATTACTCAAAAGGCCACTCTTCTCAACGGTCTTCAGCCATTCTCTGGCAATCAGATCATGTCCGGCTGTCGTCGGATGCACACCATCCCACAGCCAATAAGCCGCATCCGTTCTAAGCGCTGCTTCATTAAGAGCTTCCTGCAGGGGAACAAATACCGTATGAAACTGCTCGGCCAGCTGACGGACAACCTGCTGATAGTGTTTAATCCATCCCTCCCAGGCTTCCCATTCCTCGGCCGGTGCTCCTGTATTCAGTATAAACGGCTCGCATAGAATCAGCTTCGTTTGCGGCATAACCTCGCTTGTTTCCTCAAGCACATGCCGGTAAGCCCTTTCAAAACGATCCGTTACCCCGCCTGGTTCGCCCTTCATCGTTCTCCAAATATCGTTAACCCCAATTAGAATACTGATCATATCAGGCTTGAGACTGATCGCATCTTCATTCCAGCGGGCGTATAAATCAGAGATCCGGTCACCGCTTATTCCCCGATTATAGAATACCGGCCGTTGCTCAGCCAGATCATTGCCCAGCTTCCCACCAATGATATAGGCATAGCTATGCCCCAGAATATGATTCGGGTCATCGTCACGCCCGCGGTTGCCATCTGTAATCGAATCCCCTTGAAATAAAATAATCATAGTATTCATCCCTTTAATTATAATTTAATAGATTTAACAGCCTCACCAGTGACCCTCTCCCGATAACTGCCAGGGGTTTGGCCGACATATTGCTTAAACACTTTATAGAAATGACGCGGATTCTCGTAACCGACACTCCGTGCAATTTGTTCCAAGGAGATGTTCGGCCCTCGGCTCATCAGCAGCTTTGCATTCTCAATCCGGACCATTCGTAAATAATGTACAAAGGTCAGACCGGTCTTCCGCTTCAGCAGTGTGCATAGGTAGTTCGGGTGCAGTTGCAGATGGTCGGCCACCTCTTCAAGAGAAACATCCCGCATATAATTACTGCGAATGAATTGCTCAAACATATCAACGTTGGAATGGGGATCATCGTCTCTGGAATCGCCCTCTGCCTCTTCGCCAGGTTCATCCGCATCTAATAGTGCGTGAGCCCTTTGTTCCATAATCTGTGTTGCAATCCGCTGCAGCAATGCTGATAATTCCTTTTGATCTACTGGCTTCAGTAAATAATCATCAATCTGCATGCGCAGCGCCTGACGAGCGTATTCAAAATCATCATAACCTGTAATAATGACAAAATGACCTACTGCTTTGGCCGCAGCATTACTGATCAGCTCCAATCCGTTCATCTCCGGCATCTGAATATCGGTAAGGACCAGATCCGGGCAGAAGGTATCCATCAATTGCAAAGCTTCAAAAGCATCTGACACACCGACTACTTCAGTAAAGGGAGTTTGCGCTGCTCTGACCATCCGCTGCAGTCCTTTTAATATGATTTCCTCATCATCTATGATCATCAGTTTCAGCACGGGGCACCTCCTTATTTAGCTTCAGTTAGTCTTCAATTATTAGTTTATTATTATAAGTTTATTATAACAAGCTAACGCTCTGCATAGCTGCAAAAGTAAAATTGCCGCCGCAGGAAGTCTATTTACAACTTCTGCGGCGGACATTTCTTCTACACTTTACCTAAAGTAGCTTATTTGAACAGTTTTTGCACTTCTGCATATTTTTTATTAGCCCAAGTCTCCAAATCTGCCATTCCCATTTTATTACCCTGTTGGACAATGGCATCGTAGGCTTTGGACGCATCTTCTGCCGAATCCGCAAGCAGTACCTTAGCTTCTTCGTTCTTGATCAGATTTTCGAGGTTCGTACTAATAACCTGCTCCTCGGAATCCCCATCTGGCGTCACCAATCCCACTTCTGGTTTGAAGGTCGTCAAGTCGCTAATCTCCTTATTCGACTTGGTCGTTTGCGTACCCGGGCTATAGAAGGCCAACTGCTGCGTTACCGCACTTCCGGCCAGCAATCCCCAGTAGAATGAGCCTTTTTGCGCTCTTATATCTTCATCCGTAAAATTGAAGGTGAATACCGGATATTTTCCATCCTTGCTATAATTCCAGTCTGTGCCTTCTTTTCCCCATAACGCCAGCTTTTGTCCTTCTTCCGAGGTCAGGAATTGCATCAGCTTAATAGAGGCTTCCGGATTCTTATTATTCTTGGTAATGAATACACCCTGCCAGCCGTTATCATAACGTTCATGTACGAAGTCATCCGATATTTTGATAGGAAGCTGTTCCCAAGTATAACCAACGTCTTTCGTTGCTGCATTCAAGCGGTCTGAACCGGAGGTATCCCAAGTATAGGCAAAAGCTTTGCCGGTGGTTGCCAGCTGTTTCGCTTGGTCTTCACTCTTGTAGGCCAAATTTTCCGCTTTGATATAGCCCTTACGGTACAACTCATTCATGTAAAGATACATGTTTTTGAGCTGCGGAGTGTTCAGGGTATACACCATTTTACCGTCTCGTTCAACAAGTCCCGAGATCGCTGCGCCAAAGTTTTGGGCAAAATAGCCCTTCGACCAGGTAGCGGTCGTGTTAAGCGCGAGCGGAATCATATCTGGATATTTGGTTTTTACCGTTGCTAATAAGTTCTCGAAATCAGCGACTGTCTTGATCTGCGGGTTGCCCATTTCTTTCATCAAATCGGAGCGAACCGAGATCGCCGCGCCATCAGAGAGGGCATACTCTTTATTATCCTCCCAATCCTTTGCAGTAGAGAAGTTATTCTTCAAGGTATAGAACTTGCCGTCACTGGCTGTATTTACAGCGATACGATCCTGATCGATTTTAAAGTCTGGCGTATACTTATCGATCAGCTCCTGCCAAGGATAGGAAGCGTCTTCATTTGACATCTGCTTAATTTGTGTGCTGGTTACGACCAGATCCGGCAGATCACCGGAAGCCAGCATAATCGGCAGCTGTTTCTCATCGGTCGCTACTGTAATATTCAACTTAATACCTGTTCGTTTCGTAATTTCCTCTGGAATTTCTCCAGACCAATTCTTCAGTGGCCACCAAGATTGATCAACGAACAGATCTAACGTCACAGGCTCAGTGGAAGCGGTAGTTCCGGTATTGGCATTATTCTGCCCTGCTGTTTCTCCCGCAGCATTGTTCCCGTTACTATTTCCACATGCCCCAAGCATAGAGGTCAGCAGCAGCGCAGCAGCGCCGGTAAGTATTGATTTACGTATCTTTTTCATTTAAGTTCCCCCTTAGATTGTCTAATCATGATAACGATTACAACTATTAATAATGAGCCAGAGGCTCAGTTATTATCCCTTAACCGAGCCCAGCATCATACCTTGAACGAAATGTTTTTGCACGAAAGGATAGACACAAACGATTGGAAATACGGAAATGATCATGGCCGTAGCCTGTACGGAGAACGAGGTTACCTTAGCTTGAGCTGTATACTGAGCAGATCCAGAATCTGTTGGCATATTAGCCTGATTAATAACCTCCATCATCCGGTACGCAAGTGTCCTCAGATGATTGTTTTGCACAAAGTAAGCCGAATCCAGCCATGAATTCCATTGTGCGGCTCCCAGGAATAGACACATTGTCGCAAGCAGCGGCATGGAGACTGGTAGAATAATCCGTAAGAAAATCCCCACTTCACTCGCGCCGTCAATCCGTGCCGACTCACTCATCTCACTCGGTATTTCCTGAAAGAAGGATACCGCGATCAGCAGGAAGAACAGACTTAGCATAGACGGGATAATGTACACCCAGAACGAGTTGAGCAAATGGATACTCCGCAGAACTACGTAATAGGTAATCAAGCCTCCTGATACATTCATTGCCACAATAATAAACAGATAATAGAATTTACGCAAAATTAAATCTTTTTTAGCCAGCCCATAAGCGACCATGCTTGTGAACAAAATGCCGACTATAGTTCCGACTACCGTACGCAGGACGGTAATGCCAAACGCCTCGACCCAGGCCCGCTTGCTGAAAAAGTATTGGTAATTCTCCAGTGTGAACTGTCGGGGAAAGAGGTAAAGTCCTCCCTGTGCAGTATCCAGTCCCGTATTAAATGAAGCGATGAGAATATAATAGAACGGGTACAAGGTCACTATGGCAATTAGCGTCATCAGCACAGTATTAACGCCGTCTACAATTCGATCCTCGACCGTTTTTCTTCCCTTCATAATGAACCCCCTTTCTCTTGCGTTCGAACTTGCCAATTAATACAAGCTTGAGCCTGATACCTTTTTGGCGATCGTGTTCGCTGAAACTACCAGGATGACTGCAATAACCGATTGGATTAGATCCGTAGCAGCGGCAAAAGCATACCGTCCCTGCGCCAGCCCTACGTTGAACGCATAGGTCTGAATAATTTGCGCTTTGTCATTATTGAGCGAGTTCCCCAACAGCATCACCTGTTCAAAGTTGGAACCCACCATACCTCCACCCAAAATACTGCCGATGGATAAGATCAGTACAGCTATGATAGCTGATTTCATACCGGGAAGCGTGACATGCCAGATCCGTTGCAATCGTCCGGCCCCATCCATTTCCGCAGCTTCATACTGCGTAGGGTCTATGCCCGAGATGGCAGCGAGGAATATGATGGTCCACCAGCCGGCCTCTTTCCAGATCGCCGAAGCGACAGCCAGTCCCCAGAAGGAATTCGGATCTGTCAGAATCTTGATCGGCTCCTGAATAATGTGCAATGTCATCAGGGCATTGTTGATCATTCCGGTTTCGGTGGAGAAGAAGGCATAAGCCATACCACTCACAATGACCCAGGAGATAAAGTGCGGCAGATAACTGGCCGTCTGCACGAACCTTCTCATGAAGGCGCTGCGCGTCTCCGTCAGCATAATCGCCAGGATAATCGGAACCGGGAAGGAAAACACGAGCTTGAGAACACTTAAAGCAAGCGTGTTGCGTACCAGATTCGGAAAGTTGTAATCTCTTACCAATTCACGGAAGTACCGGAGACCCACCCACTCACTTGTGAAAATCCCGCTGATGCCTGTCGATATTTTATAGTTCTTAAACGCTATTAAAACACCGAACATGGGAGCATAATTGAATACCAGCAGAAAGGCTAAGCCTAACCAGACGAAAATTTGAAATGGCAGCTGCTTGCGGAACCTTCTACCCAGAGTATCACCCTTCCAGACTTGAAGCGGCTCCTGGACTGCAGCCGTTGAATTCGTTCTCATGTGTGCCCCCCTCTCTTGTCGATAGCTCAATTATAAAACCGCTTTCTTTCTATGAAAACGGTTCATTACTCAGCTTGAGGGTGTCCTATCTTAAGGTGTCCCGAGATCTGAACAGAAAAAAAGACCAACCCGAAGTCTCAGGTTGATCTTCTATTTGTTATTTCTTGGATCTAGTGCATCCCGAAATGCATCGCCGACAAAATTGATGGACAATACGCTCACAATGATCATGATTCCGGGTGGAATCCATAACCAGGGTTGTGAAGTAAGTACGGTTAGTGATTGAGCACCAGCCAACATATTTCCCCAGCTTGGAGTAGGGGGCTGCACGCCAAGCCCCAAGAAGCTTAGTGCCGCTTCGTCAAGTATTGCCCCAGCAACGCCAGAGGTGGCATAGATCAGAATAGGTGCCACCGTATTCGGAAGAATGTGAGAGAATAATATTCTGGGTATCCCGTACCCCAATACTATGCTGGATTTGACATAATCCGTCTCTTTGATCGCCAACACATTCCCCCTCACCAAGCGGGCTACTCCCGGCCAGCCCAGAACTCCAAATATAATAATAATATTCATAAGCCCCGGTCCAACAATACTGGCAACAACAAGGATAAGCATAATATAGGGAAATGACATGAAAATATCCGTAATTCTCATAATAACACTGTCAATCCATCCGCCAAAAAAGCCTGCGATAAGCCCTAATATGGTTCCTATAATTACCGCAATAAGTATGGACCCTACCCCCACTGACAAAGATACTCTGGCTGCATAGATAAGGCGTGAGAGCTGATCTCTGCCCACCTGATCTGTACCTATTAGATTCTGCATTGTGGGTGGGGAACTGAATTTTTCTGTGACAGCAGTAGGAGCATAAGGTGTGATAAAGGGTGCGAATATCGCGCATAAAGTAAGGATAATGATCACAATAAGTCCCGCAACTGCAAGCTTATGCTTCTTAAAGCGAAAGACCAGTTGCCTGAAAGAGGAAGCTTCATCCCCTTCCGTCCATATCATAAGCGCGTCGGACTGCAGCCCTTTACGCCCCGCAAAGTATCTTCTGAATAGATTCATTAAATCTCCGCTTTCTATTTACTATATTTAATTCTTGGATCAACCAGGACATACGCAATATCTGTTAATAGATTTGCCATAATAACGATGACAGCTGCCGTCAGATTAAGCCCCATAATTGTAGGATAATCCCGACTCATAATAGAAGACATCGTCAGTTGACCTATCCCCGGCCAGGCAAATATTTGTTCGATCACAACTGCTCCGCCAAACAAAATAGGGATTTCCATCCCAAGTACTGTAACAATAGGAATCAAAGCATTTCTTAAAGCATGTCTGTTTATAACCAGTAATTCTTGTAGACCTTTGGCACGGGCTGTACGCAAATAATCCTGCTCCAGAATTTCCAGCATGCTGGAACGCACATACCTGATATTTCGTCCGGCTACATTTGCTGTAAGCACAATGACTGGCATAATCAAATGCAAGGCTATATCGCCAATGCCTCCACTCCCGCCTAAGGAGGTCATTCCACTGGACGGAAGAATCTTCAACCATAGTGAAAATACGAAAATAAGACCGAGTCCGAGAAAAAAGTTAGGCACCGAAATGCCGAGAAAGGCCCCTGTTACAGCTGCATAATCTAATTTGGAATATTGCTTTCTGGCACTTAGAATACCCAGCGGAATAGCGATGGCAACCCCGATAATCAATGATATCCCCATCAGCAGCAATGTCGGCCCCATCCGGGACATGATCATCTTCACGACTGGTTCATAGGTAACCATGGAGTATCCCAAGTCACCTTGAAATAAATGCTTCAGCCAACTTAAATATTGTATATATGCAGGAGCGTTAAGTCCCAACTCTATTCTTTTGGCCTCTAGGGCCTCCGCTGGAATATGTGGGCTGATGAGCATGTCAACAGGATTACCTGGTGCCATACTCATAATAATAAAATTTATAATAGTAACGCCGAGAAGAACCGGAAGGGCAATAAGTACGCGTCGCATAACATAATTAAACAAAGATAGAACACCTCGATCTTAATCAGTGAGAGAAAAAACAGGCGGATAAATGAGGGCTATCGCCTGTTAACTCCGGTTCCTGTTCCCTACATACAGCTTGTGCCATAGGACATCTGGTATGAAAACGGCATCCTTTGGGAGGATTGACAGGGCTCGGAACATCCCCTTGTAACACCACTCTATTCTTGTTCCTCAGATGAGGGTTTGCGACCGGCGAGGCATCCATCAAAGCTTTTGTATACGGATGTTTGGGATTCTGAAACAGCTCCTTTGCGGGGCCAATTTCCATAATCTTTCCGAGATACATCACTGCGATCCTGTCACTTATATACTTCACCGCACCAAGTCCGTGGGCAATAAATAAATAGGTAAGGCTCAATTCCTGCTGTAAGTCCCTCAACAAATTCAATACCTGGGCCTGTATGGATACGTCCAACGCAGAAACTGGCTCGTCGCAAACAATCAATCTGGGTCTTAAGGATAAAGCTCTTGCTATGCCTACTCTTTGCCGTTGCCCTCCGGAGAATTCATGTGGATACCGATTCCTGCTGTTCTTCGAAAGTCCAACGAGTTCCAGCAATCGGTCAACCTCTTTGGAAATATCCTCTTTGGGTACAATATGATGAACCCTAAGTGGCTCACTAAGAAGATCAACCACACGTTTCCGAGGATTAAGTGAGGAGTAGGGGTCCTGAAACACAATTTGGAGCTGTGTCCTCAGATTAACCCATTCCCGAGAGGAGTAGCCTGCAATATCTTCCTGATCAAAAAGAATTCTCCCCTCTGTCGGTTTCTCCAACCCGACAATTGCCTTGCCAATGGTGGACTTGCCACAGCCTGATTCACCGACCAACCCAAGTGTTTCCCCCGAGTAAATACTCAGGCTCAAGCCATCAACAGCCTTAACATTATCAGTCGTCTGCTTAATAATCCCTTTCTTGATAGGATAATAGACCTTCAGGTTCTCCAGTTCGAGCAATGGGGATGATTGGTTATTGTGCTGATTATTCATAATCCACCCCAATCTGCTCCTCCTCATGTCCTACTTCCCAACAGCGCGTATAATGTCCTGTTGCAGTCATAGCCAGAGGAGGAAGGTCAGTTCTACAGCGTTCAGTGGCTAGAGAACAGCGATTATAGAAACGGCAACCGGTAATAGCATGATATCTTCCGGGTACCATACCCGGTATAGCGACCAGTTGTTCATCATCTTCTGCATCCATACGTGGAATAGATTTCAGCAGTCCTTGGGTATACGGATGCTCAGGATCATCAAAGAGCGTGTATACATCCGTTTCCTCCACAACCTGCCCCGCATACATGACAAGCACTCGATCCGCCATTTCCGCCACAACCCCAAGATCATGCGTAATCAATAAAATTGCTGTACCCGCATCTGCACACAAATCCTTCATTAATTGCATAATCTGCGCCTGAACCGTCACGTCCAGTGCTGTAGTAGGTTCATCGGCAATCAGGACCTTAGGTCGGCAAGAAAGCGCCATGGCAATCATAACCCGCTGCCTCATCCCGCCTGATAAAGCAAAGGGGTATTCATTAAGCATCTGTTCGGGTCGTGGTAATCCAACCTTCTTCAGCATTTCAACAGCATGGATGCAGGCTTCCTTTTTACTCTGCTTCAGATGAAGTATGATCGATTCACATAGTTGGTAGCCGATCGTAAGCAGTGGATTAAGCGAAGTCATCGGTTCCTGAAAGATCATAGAGATCTTATTCCCCCGAATTTCCCTCATGCCCTTATCATCCAATTCCAAAACATCAGTGCCTTCAAATAACACTTCGCCACCTACGATGCAACTGCCCTTCCCAAGAAGCTTCATCACCGACAGTGCAGTCACACTTTTACCAGAGCCTGATTCACCCACCAGAGCCAGAGTCTCCCCCGGCATCAGGCGGAAACTCACATCATCTACACTGATGACCCTTCCTTTATCTGTGTCAAATGCCGTCTGCAGATGACTGACCTTAAGCAAATCATCCATCTCTTTCATCACCTTTATGATCTGATTAACAGGTACAGTATTATTTTACATCCCATTCATACACATTAATAAACATACCGAAATCCTTAGGTTTGGCTCCTGTTACTCTATCATTGATAGCTCCCAGTGCTTTCGTAGCATAAATGGAAGGCATAGGAACATCCTTAGCAACAATCTCCTGCAGTTGGCTGTAATATTGTTTGATCTTCGCTTCATCGGTTTCAGCTTTTAAAGAAGCAATGAGCTTATCGATCTCAGCGTTGCTATATCCATTAGGGTTGCCCTCTTGCAAGAAATAAGCGACATCCGGCAGCGGGTTAATGGGCGTTAAAGAAACGGTTAGGATACCGAGATCGTATTCCTTTTTCACCAGCTTATCGATGAGTGTTGCTAAATCAGCCATTTGAATTTCTACGTTGATACCCACGCTTTTAAGATTCTCAGCCATTATGTTAGCTGCATTCTGCAGTGTACTGTCACCCGACAAGACTGATAATTTAAGTGTCTTTCCAGCATCCCAGCCAGATTCCTTCAGTAAACCTTTCGCCTTTTCTGGATCATAAGCTGCTGGCTTCAATGTTGTGTCTACATAGGGGCTGTAACTTGTAAAAAATCCGTCTACCACTTCTCCGTTTCCTTTAAGAAGACTATTCACAATGAGTTCACGATTAATTGCGTAGGAAATAGCTTGTCGTTGTTTAACATCAGGAACGGATTGCTCATTAATGTACATAAATTGACTTGCAATTGGCGGGCCTACGACTGTGGAAATACCTTTTAGCCCCTTGATTTTATCGTAATCCTCAATAGGAATCACACCAACCGAAGGGATATTCATATCAATTTCGCCACTTTGCAGCTGTGCAGAGATAGCTGTTCCCTGCAGCACCTTGAAGTTCAACTGATCAAGCTTGGGTGCGCCTTTAAAATAATCCTTGTTCGCCTCCAGCTGCACATCGTGATCCCTATTATACTGAGTAAGTTTGAAAGGACCGTCGGTGACCGTCGGTTTTTGCATGAATTCACTTTTGTTGATATCCTCAGGAGCAATATCCTTCAGTGCAGCTTGTGGAACAGTCAATAGATATCTACCAATGGTATCTTTAATAATATTGAGCGTTGTCGGAGCCTTAGTCTTCAATTCCAGCGTATGCTCATCCAGCTTCTTGACTCCGGAGATATCAGTTTGGCCTTCCGGCAAGTACCCTGAATCATCCAACCCTTCCAATATTGCAAAGGTATATGCATACACAGAAGCTACCTTGGCGTTAGCCATCAGCTTTAAAGTGAAGATCACATCATCCGTAGTTACAGGAGTACCATCCGTCCATTTTGCCTGCTCATTCAGCTTAATTGTAAATGTTGTGTTATCTGTCGTTTCAATGGAATCCGCCAGCATGGGCTTGTAGGTCAAGTCTTCATCAATATCCACTAGCGGCAGAAACATAAGGCTTGTTACGTAGGATGATGACAGACCTACCGGTGACAGTGGATTCAGACTGCTGGGAGAGTATGTAATACCAATATTCACAACTTTTTTCGAGTCTGTGGACGGCTGGGTTGAATTGCTGCAGCCCTGTAGTATAAATAACGCCGCAACTAGTACGAATACAAATGACTTTTTTATAGGAAATCTAAATTTCATTTCACTATCCCCTAAATTCAATTTTTAGTTGTCTGTTCTTCATTACTCTCCGAAACGATAACGAACCTGCTTCTCACCTGCATTCACTTCAAAAGGCAAACGATTCTGAGGAGGGGGAAGCGGACAATTAAAATGAGCAGAAAAGGCACATGGTGGCAAGAAGCAACGGTTGAAATCCAAAGTTACCGAACCCCTGGCATCGGGTGTCACTACCAGCATTCTTCCCATGCCATACGATTGTTTGCCATTGGTTGTATCCCCAAACACTAGGATAAGCGATTCATTAGAGGCAAACGGACTAAGTAGATAGGAGCTTCCATCTTTGACAAACCGGATGTCTCCGGGGGATTGATGATACCGCAAGCTTCCTGCAAGATCATCCTTGTGGGCAAAAGCCTGTTCCCGCTGTTCCGCACTCGCTATGTATTCTGCTTCTATAACCCAATTGGGGTCATAGGGAAAGGTTGAGATGCCTTCATAACGTTTCAACGCCTCTGAATTTGTATCCCACACAGCTAATAAATTCAGGGACCCGGGTTGTGAAGTCGCCATAGCTGTCACAGTCTCCGAGAAGCGAACGATCGTACGGTCTGCCTCCAGCGTAACTGTGCCGTCTATCCTGACTCCTTCCACAGTAATATGGTCAGTTGCTGCGGCCGTCAACGTTAAGCCGGGTTCACCAGAGGCAAGCGGTGCCCAATATCCTGGAATTCCTGCAATATGCAGCGGTTGTATAATTGTATGCAGCCCGATTAGAGCCAAATCACCTTGAGCTTCGGCAACCTCCTGTTGACGAGCGGCTCTCCAAACCTCTGTAGTTATCATAAATAGACCTCTTGGGTAATAAAGCTGGATACTAATTGGATAAATGTATCGTTTTCTTCAATGAACGGCATATGCCCACTGTGCTCGAATAATACAAGTTGGGACTCAGGCAGCAGGCGATGAATTTCCTCTGCTTGCGAGAAGGGCGTAATCCAATCATAACGTGCTCCTATAATCAGCGTCTGGACTTTCAGTGAAGACAATTTCGAACGCACATCATAAGCAGGTATAAAGTGCTTGAACGTATAGTTGGACACTTCAAGTGATCCAATGGGACGATTCCCCGTCTCTGTCATTAGTAACTCATCGGGTTGATGGAAATAAAGATCATAACAAGTTTCCCACCAATGAATTAACTGTTGTTCGTCCTCAATCCGGCCTTCGAACAATTCTGGAATTAGGCTTAACTGCTGCGGAGTTGCAATAGGACGCACAAATTCAAGGGCAGCAGGATAGAAGTCCGAGCTGGGTGCTGTGCACACTAACACCAGCTTGTGCAACGATTCGGCATACTTGGTTGCATAGACCTGTGATACCATCCCGCCAAACGAATGACCCAGCAAAATAATCTTCCCTAGCCCCAGGTAATTACGGAATGCTTCAACATCATCCGCCAGTTGCTCAAGACTACAAGATGCAGGATCCACTCTTTCCGATTGACCATTAGATCGTTGATCTAAATAAATGATTTGCATATGTTCTGCCAGAGGAGATAACCATGGTTTAAAGTCGGAATGATCGCTTCCGGGGCCCCCATGAAGAACTATACATACGGGTCGATTCCTCATCCTTTCACCGCTCGGTACATAACCAGAACCCTCTACATCGAAATAGAGACGGGTACCATTCAGAGCTGCAAACATGTGTTCACTCAACTTTCTGATGTATAATCATGAACTTTATAATTTAATATCCTACTATTAATCCAATTAATCTTATATGATTAAATAATGGATGTCTATACCTAATATAATTATTCTACAAACTCGTTTATTAGCTAATACGTTCAACATTTCTAAAAGAAAAAAAAGAGCCGCCCAAGTTGGGCAGCCCTTAATCTACACCTACATCTGCTTCCCCAACCGGATGATACACTGAGCGCCCTCACCATCCACACTGGTCATGGAAATACCAAATTGGTTTCCGTAAAAGGCCTTGATCCGTTCGTTTACGTTATACAGACCGATGCCGCCTGTAAAAGGAATGTCCTCCGGTGCTAGAGTTCCGTTCAGCACCTTGGTGATAATCTCCAGCCGCTCTGGCGGGATTCCCGCCCCATTATCGGCGATTGTGAGCACTACCTCATCCGATGTGTCCTGCACTGAGATGGTAATTATCCCTTTGCGTCGTTTCTTGGAGATACCGTGCTGAATGCTGTTCTCCACCATAGGCTGCACAATAAAGCGCGGGCAGCGGAAGGTGCCCAGCCTGCTCACGACGTCCTCGCTTATATCCCAGACCACCTCCAGCCGTGAGCCCATGCGTACTTTATGGATTGCTGTATAGTGCTCCACATGCTCAATTTCGCTCAGCAATGAGGTTTCATTCTCGCTCTTGGACAAGCTATAGCGCAGCAGCTTGCCTAGTGAACAAGCCATCTCGGCCACATCGGGATCATCGTTCTGCTCGGCATGCATCCGCATCGTTTCCAGCGTATTGTACAGAAAATGCGGGTTGATCTGCGCCTGAAGCATTTTGAAATCCGCTTCCTTCTTCATCAGTTCAACCTTGTGCACGGTGTTGGTCAGCTCGTCGATCCGTGCAATCATTGAATTATAGGAGGAGATCAGAAAGCCAATCTCGTCCGGTCCTGTTTTGCCTGTATACATAGAGAGATTCTTAAATCCCACCTTCTTCATATGCCGGGACAGATGGAGGATACGTTTCGTAATCGAATAGACAATTACATAATAAAGGGCCGACAACACGGCCAGTAGAATACCGCAGACGGTGAGGAATAGCAGCTCTTTTTTGCGCCAGGTGGGGAATTGCTGTCTCGAATCACTAATCTCCACTGCCCTTAAATTCAGCTTATCCAGCACGGTCGAGGTCACGAGCTGGCTGTTGCCATCCATATAGAAGGAATTCGCATCTCCTGCCGCTATTTTCTTCACAATCGACCCCAGCTTCTGCTCGGTAAGCCCAGTATCAATCTTGCTGTAAACAATCTGATTGCCTTCATTCACAAACATAATACTGGAATCAGCGCTTGAATTGGTTATTAGGCTCATAAACTGCCGCAAGCCCTCTCCGTTAAGTACAAGCTCCAAATAGCCCAGTTCCTTCGAATAGGTGTCTGTGTAAAGCTTGCGGTAATATCGCAGCCCTGGCACAGCGCTATCTTTGTTTTGCTCCAACACCCAGAGCCCTTCCTCAGGCTTCAGCTTCTGCAACTGCTGCTTGTCGACCGTAGCCGGGAGCTTATCCTCATCGACAATATCTTGATTGAGAGATAGCACTTCGGTTTT
>LIDZ01003812.1_pt4 | contig 17510 bp, 17 predicted proteins | sample 644651 | NCBI WGS metagenome assembly LIDZ01 (sample SAMN03856242, study PRJNA289617) | food metagenome | isolation source: wine grapes on drying loft during traditional withering process | host: Vitis vinifera cv. Corvina | place: Italy: Gargagnago di S. Ambrogio di Valpolicella | collected 2014-01 | reverse complement strand
GTATCAATACTTGTTTGAATGATGATTGGTGCGCCCATTTCTTTAGCAGCCCGGATCATTTCCGGCAGCATTTCCAAGTTGTGGGTGTTAAATGCCCCAACTGTCATGTTCAATTCTGTTGCTGTTTGTGTTACTTCTTTTAATGTTTTATACATCTATCCATTACCTTCTTTTCTTTTTTTAGCCACTGATGGTGACTTTTTTTGCAATTTGTCGCATATCGTCCATCTTACCCATGTAGTAATCAATGCCGGCATCATCGCCGTTGCGGGCAGCTTCTGCCCGCTTAGCATTGTAAAGACTCATTAATTTTTTGTAGCCGTCTTTGATGGTTAATTTATAATCCAGACTGGTTTCCAAAGCTTTGATGGCCTGATCGGTGTCTTCTAATTGCGCATAAGCTAAGCCTAGTTGTTCGTATAATTTAGCCATGGCTTCTTTTTCTTCTGGATCAGCGGCTTCAATTTGTTTGGTTAAGTCTTGAATTTGATTGTTAATCGTTTCTTTTTCTTCTTCGGTTAAGGTTGGTTCAACAACTTCCTCCACCTTGGCCTTTTTGTCTTTCTTTTTCAAAAATCCAAACATGATGTGCTCCTTTCCGTCCGCCTAAAATGCTTTCAGGATTGGACTTAAAATCCATGCGTATAACAAGGCTACAGTAACAGTATCAACATCGGTTGCCGTTGCGTTGATGAAGCCCATTTGATTGAAGATCGTAACCAACAATGCTGGCAGCAAAGTGATAAAGAATCCGTGAGCGATACCACCAATAATTGCACCACGACGTCCGCCGACTGCATTACCGAAGATACCTGCTGTACCACCGGCGAAGAAGTTAGTCAGCATGCCTGGCAAGATCATTGCTAAGCCGAACATTGGCAGAACAAACATCGCAATAATGGTTCCGATCGTTGTTGTAATGAAGCCTAAAATTACTGCATTTGGCGAGTAGGGGAAGAATACCGGGCAGTCCAAAGCTGGAATCGCATTTGGCACTAGCTTCATCGCAATACCACGGAAGGCTGGTACAATTTCACCTAACAACAGACGAACACCTGATAATAGAACGTAAACCCCAACAACAAATTGAATCGCTTGTAAGAAGGCAAACATCAAGTAGTGCTGTGAACCTGTATCCACCGCACCTGCTCCAGCAAAGGCTGCAGTGATGATGTACAACGGCACCATTACTACCATTACTGATAAGTACGTGTCTTGTAAGAATTCAAAAGATTTTGGCATATTGATATCTTCGATTGATTTTTTATTTTCGCCTTTTTCACCGAAAATATAAGCGACACCCGCTTCAAACATATAACCAATCGTACAGAAGTGACCCAAGGCAATATCGTTTGATCCGGTAATTTTGCGAATGATCGGTTGAGCAATCGCCGGCATTGCCACCGCGAAGACGGCACCAACGAACCCACCTACTAGAATCAAAACAATTCCACGTAATCCTGAGAAGAACCCGAAGACTGTCGTCATCGTAGCCATCCATAAAATCGCTTGACCAGTTAAGAAGATATATTTCCATTTCGTAAAGCGTGCAATGATAATATTAAAAACAAAAATTGCTAAGAAGGTTAACGCGATGTCGCGGCCTAAACCTAATTCATTCATCGCTTGTCCATTAATCGCTTCAATAGAAGGAATAATCCCCTGCATATGGAAGCCTGCTGTAAAAATTTCTCCAAAATAAGTTAAGCTGCCAACGATAATACTAGAACCGGCACTTAATACTTGGAAGCCCAGCAAAGTCTTCAGCGTCCCGGAAATGACCATCCCGACGGATTTCTTTTGCAGCACCAATCCTAGCATAGCGATTAGTGCGATAGTAATTGAAGCTTGTGTCAAAATGTTCTGAATAATAAAATTAACTACACCCATTTTTTTGTCCCCTTTATTCTATTTTTTACAAAGCACCTTTTGCTTCTAAAACCGGCAATAATTTTTCTTCAATTTCCGCTTTTGAGACGATGTTCTTCAAAAAGACTACTGACGTTTTGCTTTCATCAATTGAAAATTTTTCAAACTGTGATTTAAAATTTTGCGCTGTAATGATAATGTCTGGTTGAACCGATGCCGCCGTTGAAATATCCACGTGATCCAATTTTGCATCTACATTATGTGCGTTCAATACATCCTCTGCTGCCATTTGAGCCGCAAAGCTACTTCCTAAACCGGCACCACATACAAATAAAATCTCTACTCTTTTTCCCATAATCATTTCTCTCCATTCTATGTTTTAAATAATTAATTCCCTGGTTCACTAAATAATGCTGCTTTGAATTCTTCAATATCGGTATATTCACTCAATCGATCAATTTTGTCTTCGTCATTGATTAACTCCACTAAACCTTTCATAATGTTCAGGTGGGAGAAGGAATCCACGGCGGCTAAGCAAAAAACAATTTTTACTGGATCATTTAGATCGTTGCCAAATTCAATCGGCTCCTTCAAGGTAGCCACACTTAGTCCCAGTTTGTTTACACCATCCTCGGGACGGGCATGGGCTAAGGCAATGTGCTTACCGATCACAATATACGGCCCAAATTCCTTCACCGAATCAATCATGGCTTGGACATAGCTTTTTTCAATTACGGCTTCCTTCAATAAAGGCTCGGCGACATTTTCGATTGCTTCTTCCCAGTCAGCGACGGGCTGATTCAACAAAATCGCACTATCCTTCAATACATCTTTCAACATCGGCTGAATCTCCTTTTTATTGATCACTAAATGATTTTGATCAAAGATTAGTTCTAACTCTTTATAAATTTCACCATTCACCTTGCCCTGACTTTTTTCGATAATATCGATCAAAGAATAAAACAGGCGAGTGGAGTCATTCGAATTGTTAATTAAACGCTTGTACTTGCTGTTTTCGTTTAAGAAATGCTGAATCCGTTTTTTGCTTTCTTCCTTAATAATCGGGTCCAGCTCCAACAACGGCTTCTTGTCATAGGCAACCTGGACTGTCGAAAAGACTAAATCCACATCCAGCTTTTCAATCAGCTCAATTTCCCGCGAGCTTAAAACTGCTAGAACTTCGATATTGAAAAGCTCTTTTAAGTTTTCCGATAAAAGCTTTCCGGTAGCCATCCCGTGATTGCAGATCACAACAGCCTTATAGACATAATGCAAATCCTGGTTAATCGCACTAACCGAAGTAGAAAAGTGAATGGTTAGAAAGGCGATCTCGTCGTCACTCAATTTTTTGATGGTCCATTTCTCAATCTGCGGCGTGAACTGTTGGATGGCGGTATAGATATTGCCGTAGTTTTTTTGAATGTTCTCCTTCAAAGGATTAACGATTTGAACATCATTTCTTACGCGATTGATTAAACCAGCAATGTGTTTGTACAGCCCCTCTTGCAAAACTTCTTCCTTACGAGAGAAAGGAATCTTGGTTTGCTTTTCAACAAATTGGATCATCTGAATCGACAAGAGCTGAGCCTGTACCCATTCAATCGAGTTATTCATATCCCGTGAATTAAAGGTATTTAGCATAAACACAATATATTTGATCTCAATTTCCGGCGGCCGGATGGCAAAGGCTTCGCAAATAGTATTAACGTAATCGCGAATTTCACTTTGGGGTGTATCGACAACCTCCCAGGTCGTGCTGGCAATCAAATCCTGCCGCATGTATCGACTGAGCCAAACAGCGGTAAAAACAATCAGCTGATTGCGATAAATATTGTCTTCCACTGACGAGACCGACTGATCATGCAGCTGATCCAGCTTTTGCAACAGTTGAATGGGAATATAACGATCCAGAATCGAACGGTTTAACGAGGAAAATTGTTCTTTGGCTGGGTCGATCATTCCAACGGTGTGGTTGATAATGTCGTAAATCATGGTGCGAATCGATCGTTCTGCTCCTCGCAGGACAATTCCTTGCTTGGGAATGCTTAGTACTTCGATCCCATAGCTTTGCAACGTCGCGCGAACCCGGCGCATGTCTTCATCCAAAGTACTTTTGGAAATGACATACTCTTCTTCCTTTTGATAGAGAAAAACTGGTCGTTTGCCTAAGGAAAAAGCCAGAATCAAATCAAAAATTCGATTTTCTCGTTCCAGATAATCTGGCTTATCGACCTTTTTAGTAAACTCGTTCAGCTGCTTTAGCTGTTCCTTAGATAAAACCAGCTGATAGCCTTTTTTGCGAACGTTCTCAATTTCGGGAAGCTTTTCGTTAACTAAAAATTCGTTGATCTCCTTTAGCTCATTGCGAATTGTTCGAGCACTGATATGAAATTTTTCCTCCAGCGCCTGAAGATCCAAAGGATACTCAGTAGTTATAAAAAGTTTTAGGATGGTTCGTGTTCGATCTTTCATTTCTTATCCCCTCGTCTAAACAAAGTATATAGTCGACAGCAGATCTTTATAAGTAGAGATTGTTGCCACTTTTTTGTGCAAAAATGTAAGCGCTGTGATGCGTTTAGGTTATTCCCTACTCTATAAAGAACTGTCCTTACAAGTTATTTTTATTAATAAAACAAATAGAAAAAAGCTCCCATTAACAAAAATTCTCTGTTAATGAGAGCCTTTCTTTTGGCCATCTATTACTGCTGGCCGTATGTGCCGAACTTTTCAACTGCTTCTGCCAGCTGTTCCTTGTTCAATAAAACCGGAGTGCCAATGCAGCGGGCCCGGTAATTTAATTTTGCGATAAATTCAATATCTTTAGCAGCTTCAAAGGCATCTGGTAAGCTGCCGCCGATGGTTAATACTCCGTGATTACCCAGCAAAATACCTTTGTCCTGCTCAATCGCATGGTAGGCTTCTTCCGCTAACTCATAGCTGCCGAAGGTTTTGTAGTCACAGCAGCGAACCTTTTCACCAATTGAACCGATAATATAATGCAATGGCTCAATTTCCTGATGCAAACAGGCAAAAGTGGTCGCATACTCGGAATGAGTGTGGACTACGCTATTCACATCCGGCCGATTCAGGTAAAAGATCGCATGCAAGTCATATTCACTGGAAGGCTTCCGCGTTCCTTCTACCACATTGCCTTCAATATCCATCACAACAATATCTTCCATTCGAGTATCAAAATAAGGAATGCCACTAGGACTGATCAGCATCACCTGTTCGTCTCGTAAAAAGATGCTGATATTGCCGCCGGTACCTGTAGTCAAGCCTTCGGTAATCAGCTTCTTGCCGTATTCGACAACTGATTCCCGCTCTTTTAAGTAGTTCATTTATCTTCCATCCTTAATAAAATGTATTTTCTGGATTAACCTTCATGTAGCTGGCTAAATCATAAGGTGAGAAAACCCCACGATCAGTCACAATTCCGCCGATTAACTCAGGCGGCGTCACATCAAATGACGGATAAATCGCCTTAACCCCCGGCAACGTATGCTTGATCCCATTCATTTCCAACACTTGTTCCGGGTCTCGCATCTCGATCTTAATGCTTTCATGAGTTTTCTTATCCGTATCCGGAATCCCGGTAACAAAGTAAGGAATCCCAAAACGATTCGCTAACAAAGCAATCTGATAGGTACCCACTTTATTGGCGATATAGCCGTCTTGAGCAATCGTATCAGCCGCCGAAGTGTAAATATCGATTTTTTCATGAGTCATCAAATAAGCAATCATGTTATCGGAAACCACAGTCGTATCAAAGCCCATCTCAGCACAGCAGCTGGCCGTTAAGCGTGCCCCCTGCAAATAAGGCCGAGTCTCGGCACAGAAGAAACGCAGCTGTTTGCCTTGATTTTTCGCCTCCCGCAACAAGGTTCCGATAATGGTTTCCCCAAAGCATTGAGTCAGCACCGTTCCACCATCAGGAATTTTATCGATTAAATACTTTGCCACCTTGCCCATCGTAAAGTAGCGGCGATTTAGTGAATCAATTGTATTTTGTTTAATAGCCGCAGTCGGATCTTCCCCTTGGGCTAACGCAGCTTCTGCCACCGCGAGGCATTTTTCCGTGATCAGTCGCATACGATTAGCAGTTGTCGGACGAGCATTGGCAATTGTTTCCGATGCTTCTCGCAAGTAATCCAAGCGTGCTTCAGTAGGTAGTTCTTTGCTTTGCTCGCTAGCCAACGCCATGCCCATCCCGGCTGCCGTATAAGGCCCCGCACTTTGGGTCACCATGTCAGTGATGGCTTGCGCAACTTCTTGATAAGTGGTGCATTCCACAAATTCTAAACGGGTGGGATAAATTCTGCGGTCCAAAATCCGCACCTTGCCCGCTTCATACCAGGCAACATTTTCGTATTGCAGTAAAGTCGGCATGCCTGTATCTTGTCGTTCCATTTGTTTATCGCTCCTTCAACTCATTAAAATGCTGAATCAATTGTTGGCCACTGGTGATTTTTCGACGATCAGTAATTAATTGAATTCCTGTTTTGATCAACAGTCGTTCCAGTCTTAGCTGAGCTTCGTGATCCTCCAGTAATGACAGTTCCTTCACCTTCGAATCACCAACCACTCGACGAATCAATTCTGTTCCGGCATAGCCTAAAGCATCCGCAAAAACAGTATCCATCATACTTTGCTTAAAGGCCTCGTTTTGATATAACGAACACTGAACCTTTTGATCGTAAGCTGCTTCAAATTTGGCCTTTGTTTTGTCATAGACTTCTTGAATAGCCGTCAAACTCCATTGCTGGAAGTCCTCATTGGATTGTTCCTCCATTAAATTTTTAGCCACTGGAAAGTATAAATGCGCCAGCACATTGCCGATATCATAGCCAATCGGACCGTAAAATGCAAATTCTGGATCAATCACCTTCAATCCCGTTTGATTAATAAAGATCGAACCGGTATGCAAATCCCCATGAATTAAGGCTTGGGCATTGTTCATGAAATTGTTCCGCAGCCAGGCCACTTCCGTTTGCAGCGGCAGATTTTGATACAAATTCTCCGCAACAAATTCTTCGTTGCCGCCAGTCAATATATTCCGCCCTTTATAGTCATTGTAAGGCTCGGTGAAAACTAGATCTTCGCTGATATCAGACATTTCAATATTAATAAAATCGCGAACTTTGCGTTTCTTCACATCACGATCCAACACCAGATCCGTCGTCGGTAACAGCGTCTCCACTAAATAATCAGAAATTTCTTCACTGAAATTAGGAAAAATTGCCTGATCAATCAACTGGTAACGCATATTTTGATAATCCGAGATATCTTCCATCACTAAAGCATACATATTGGTATCGAAGTAAAACACTGTTGGCACATAATCCGGCGCCAATTCATTTTGCCAGGTGAGAATGTCCGCTTCAATGCGGCTGCGGTCAATCGACAAGGGCCGACCAGAAGAACGCAACAGTTTGTCCGCTTGCTTAATTACGACACTTTCACCCGTCGTTTGATTCATCACACGAAAAACATAATTAATATTCCCATCACCGATTTCAGCTACCTCTAAGTCATGGTCCGCCGGAAAGAGACGTAACTCATTTACTACGTAGTCGTTAACATCTTCTTTACTCATTAAAAAATGGTTTTGATATTTTGAGTTGTGTGCAGGTTGTACTTGCATTGTTTTCCCTACTTTCTTATTTACTCAACACTCTACAGTTTCGTTGATTGCTTAAAATTTTTCAACTAATTTGTGATATAAGCTAGCAATATTTTCAGCCGTCCGACTTAAATTGATCTCAGTATTAGCAATTGCCTCAGACAAGTCCATCGGTTGACTAACAATCGGAAATACTGCCGTGATCCCTGCTTCAGCTGTATTCGTCAATTCTTTATCCACACTGCCGCAAATGGCCACTACTGGAATTTCCGCCGGCACGCGACGAGCAATTCCTACCGGAGCTTTACCGGAAAGACTCTGTTGATCCATCCGCCCTTCACCAACAATTACCAAATCTGCACTTTTCACGATCGCATCAAAATCCATCAAATCTAATACATAATCAATCCCCGAAACAATCTCACCACCAGCGAAAGCCGTAATTCCTGCGGTCATGCCACCACCAGCTCCAGCGCCGGATAACGATAAAATATCTGGTTGTACTTTTTGATAAAAACTTTGCAACGCCTCATCCACCAACGGGATTTCTTCTAGTTTTAATCCCTTTTGCGGCCCAAAAACAGCCGCTGCGCCTTGTTCACCACATAAAGGATTTTGTACATCATTAATAATTTTGATCTTTACGTTTTCTAACTTCAACTGCGGTTTTTCTACAGCTGCAACCTTTCCAATATTTACCCCAATCGGCAACAGCTCTTCACCCTTTTCATCCAAAAAGCGATAACCTAATCCAGCCGCAAAACCAATTCCACCATCGACACTGGCGCTTCCACCAACTCCGATACCGATTTCAGTGAAGCCTTGCTGGTTTAAATAAATTAGCAGCTCACCTAATCCCTTAGTCTGCAGCTGTAACGGTGCCCGCTTTTCTTCAGGAATTTGCGGCAGTCCCACCAAATCAGCCATTTCAAAAAAGGCCTGATTTTCTTTAAACCCATAGCGCAGCGCAACTTTCTCGCCAAAGGGGCCCGTGACTTCTGCTGTTGCAGTAGTCAAATTCAAACTGCTGATCAAAGCATCCAACGTTCCTTCTCCACCATCGCCAACTGGCAATAATTGATAGTTCGCTTTCGGTAAAACTCTTTTCATTCCTTGCTGAACAGCTGCTGCAACTTCTGGCGCCGAAAGACTTCCCTTAAAGGAATCCGGCATAATTAATACGTTCATCTTTTTCACCTCATCAAAAAAATACCTTCTTGGTTCAAGTTTTACATTTCTCAATCGAAAATGCAAAACTTTTCCAAGAAGGTATCTCTTATTGAATGCTGATTTTGGTGCCAACCTGAATTGTTGGCATTGGTTTGTCTTCTACATACAAGGTGCCTGGTAATTCAGCCTCGGTTGAACCGTCAAAGCGCAAGGTAATGTGGCCTAGATCATCCAAGTTCTTTTTCACCACATCACCCACGGCAGTAATCTTGTAGCTTTGATCGTCAAAGGTGAAGGTCATACCGGGAGTAATTTCACCAGTTGAGTTCTTCAACACAATGTTGTAGCAGTAATCTGCTAGAGTTTCTGGTGCTTCATCTCCAAAGAAAATCAGCATGTTTTCAGCTTGAAACATTTCTGCTTCAGGCCCAATATTCGTTACTTCCGTCTCATAAATCATTTCTCATCTCTCCTAACTAATTACTTACTACTACTAGTTTAACTGTACATACCGAAACTTGCTAGCCAAGCTACGACAACACGGGGAGCACCGTTTAAGAAACGAGAGTACAATACAGATGGCACGCCGACTTCTACAGTTTCCGCTTCTGCTTCTTCCAAACCTAATCCAACCGGAATAAAGTCACAGGCATTTTGCGTATTAATGGCAAACAAGGCTGGTAAAGCTAATTGTGGCGGAATATTTCCTTTGCCGATTTCTACCCCGATCAACGTTCCTAAGATCTGACTGATAACCGCGCCAGGTCCTAAAAGTGGGGATAAGAAAGGCAGCGAACAGATAAAGCCGATGATAATCAGACCAACAACATTTCCTGCTAGAGGTTTCATCAAATTGGCAAATACAGTACCAACGCCGGAACCTTGAATGATCCCAATCAGTAAGGATACAAAGGCCATGAATGGAATAACCGTGTTAATCATTGTTTGCACACCTTCACGCGCTGATTGGTTGAAGGTTGCTACAACTTTACCAGCACCCATCCCAATTTTAGCGATGAAGCTTTGTTGTTCTGCCCGTTGTTCAGTAATCTTTTTATCAGTGGAATACTTGAATTTCTTTTCTTCTTTTGGTGCTTCGGTTCCCGCAGCGACTGTTGCTTCGTTTTCGTCCGCTAGCATGATTTGTTCTGGACCAACCGCTGAAACGTAGATAGTCTCATTAATATACTGAGCTAAAGGACCGCTTTTGCCAGTTGGTACGATATTAACTGTCGGAATATTTTTCTTAGGATAAATCCCGCAGCGCAAGGTACCGCCGCAGTCAATAATCGCCAAAGCAATTTCGTCATCAGGAATAGAGGTTTTAAAGCCATTTACTGATTCCATTCCAGTTAATTCCGCAATTTGATCCACGATGGCAGGTTTTTCACCGCCGCCGGTTACGTAAATAAATTTATGTTTTTCTTCGGTTGGGGTAATTACTAATGGTCCACCAAATCCGCCGTTCCCTTTAACAATCTTTATACTTTTATAAGCCATGGTATTCTCTCCTTTATTCCGTCTTATTCTACGCTAGCAACGTCTTTGCTAAGTTCGATTCCTTGTTGTTTACAAACAAAAGCAGTTGTAAAGTCTGTTACCCAGCCGCCGATAAAGTTCATCACAATCCCTACTAACATGTAGCGAATCGCAAGTTCCATTGAGTTCAATCCTAAAGCGGTAATCCCTTGAGCGATCCCCATCCAAACAAACAATTCACCTGGATTAATATGAGGAAACACGCCGTTGCTTGTGTGACAGAATTGTGCTTGTGACGCATAATAGCTTGGTTTGTAATATTCAGGCAAGAAACGAGCCATGGTAAATGACATCGGATTGCCCAGCATGAAAGCTGAAACAAATGGCAAAATCAAGTAACGAGTCAGCGGGTTTTTAGAAGAGGCCTTCGCAACTTTGGTTACCCGCTCTTCTCCTAAGAAGGCAATTAACGTATTCATTGCCACCATCAAAAGTAATACGACTGGTACGATCCCCGTCATCCAGCTAATAAATGTCTCTGCACCTGTTTGGAAAAGTCCCATGAACCCTTCCGCAAAATTAATTAGAAAATCCATTTTTATACACTCCTTTTAGTAAACTTTGTTTGAACCGATTGTTTCATTAATGACAACTGCAAGCCTAGATTCATCACCGGCGATACCGGTTTAGTATCTTGGTAATTGCCTTTTTCTACCTTCAGATAAACTTCCTGCGCATTCAATGCTGCCTGACGAGTTAGTTTATTTTCCTTCAACAATACTGGATGATCTTCGCTCAACTCGTGAACATTTAACCCAGCAAACTGTGGTCTTGGTTTGAAACGAGCCAGAATCGAGGTTCCCTGCATCATTTCCGCTTCCTTGATCTTGCCAGTTGAGTCGACAGAAAATAATAGGATAGTCCCCGAAGCAATTTTTCCTGGTCTTCGTCCGATGGCAACTTTTCCTTTACGCCGCATTTTGCCATACACCGTATTAAAGTTTTTGATTTGTTTTAAGCCTAGGAACATTTGAACAATATAAGCAACAAGAGCAATAGCACCTAAGAAAAAGATATTCATGTTAGACTTCCCCTTTCGTCAGCAAGCGCGTGTAATCTTCTCTAGAAGAAACCGTTCTCACCTGCGCCCGTAAGCGCGGATTGGATGAAATGGTAAAGATTGTATCATAAAAGCTCAGCAGTTCATCCTCTGCTTCCACCGTTAAATCAACTGGAATGGCTACTAAGAAAACCAATTCAATCTCTTCAATGGAGGTTGATTCCTGATAAGAGCCGATGGAAACAATAATTCGATCACTTTGATTATTGATTCCGTGAGGAAAGGCGATACCGTTTTCGATCACAGCTGACTCTTCCTGTGCCTTCAATAAAATGTATTCCTTAAACGCCTCATCTACCCAGTTTACCTCAGCTAATCGATTGAGCATTTGGATCAAGTTGTCCTCATAGGATGCTTGTGCATTCAGGTCTTCAAAGTAAAACTGAATGTTTTCAAAGGAGGCCGCCTTGGAAGCCATAATTCTTTTCCACTCTCCCAGCAGCCAATTGTCATTGAATAAATCAGTCAATTTAATCAAGGTAGTTGGTACCTTGGTTTCCTCCAGCGGAATCGTGGTAAATATAGCAAAATAGCGATTCAAATCGGTCGTCTGGTACTCTTCCTCTGAATAATGTGCGATCCGAATATTCGGTCCTAACACATTTCCCAACTGCCGTTTAATCATTAATGCCGTTCCCTTACCAGTATTGCAGACAATCGCAATCTCCTTGAAATTCCCGCTAGTGTCAGCCTTCAATGCTAATTCAAAATAAATGGCCAAGTAAGAAATTTCCGTCTCCTGCTTTGGTTTTCCTAAAAAGTCAGCCAAGGCTTGAATCCCAATGTCAGCTAATTCATAAGCAAAAGCATGCTTCAAGCGAAAATCCTGACCAAAAATATCGTAGGCATCCACCCGGAAAATGATGCGATTGGCTAAAAACATAAAATGTGCCTTTAAGCTGTTGAACAAATCAGCTTCATCAATCGAGATAATGACTGCTTCGTGAATCGCCTCCAGCATAACTTGGAACAAGCTTTTGACTTCTTGATTTTCAGAGTAACTATCATCCACTACATTGTTGTTAAAAATGTTTAGTGGGAAGCAGAGAAAATCGAAATCAAACTGACTAATAGTGATACTGTAGCTCTCCTCTAAAGTAACCAACAACTCTTCCAACTGAGGATCGTCGGCAAAGTAATTAACGTAATAAGGAATTGCTTCAGAAAGATTGTACCCATCTAAGATTCTTTCAAAGGTTAAGGTAATGACCTTTTTCAGTAAACCAGATGTTCGAAAATCCAATTTTTTCGCTAAAGAGATTTCTTCTATTAATAGTAGAAGATTTTCGTTTAACCCGTTGTGATCCAAATAATCATACGCATGATACAGATAGAGCATTCGCAGGTTCTCTTCTTGTCCCTGCAGCAGCAGACCTTTATTCGGTGTACCGATTAGAGACAGATCGAACTCAGCTAAGATTGCCTTTAAATTTCGCAAATCCTTATTAACCGTCGAACGACTGACACCTATCATTTCTGACAGATCGTCAATTACCACATAATCCCCGCACTTTATAAAGCACTCGATGAGGACGGCTATTCGTTTGGAACTGGAATTGAAATCCATTTCCTGCTTTAAACTGCCGTTCATCACTTCTTCAAACTGTTTTGAATCAATTACCTTCAATTGATACACACCAGCTGATTCCACAATTTTTGCAATGTGTTCCAGTTGTTCATTCAATAGCTGAATGGTTTTTTTGACTGTCTGTGAAGTTGTATCGGTGATCAGCTTCAACTCATCTAAGGTCAGCCGATCTTGAGTAATAAAATGCTGCAATACTTGATACCAACGATTCACCAACGCCATCTTATTACCCCACTTTCACTTTAACCTCTTGTTTTACCACCCGCGACGTTGGTTGTAACTCCAGTGATATAACTTGCCCGATCCGACAGATAGTAACAAACCAGATCTGCTACTTCGCTTAATTTTCCGCTTCTTCCTAGTGGGATGGTCGTGGTTTTGCTGTAATTTTTTCTTAGATCATCAACAGTAATTCCGCGAGTATAAGCTAACGCTGTTTCATACTCAATCGTTCTAAGGCCAGTTTCTTCCATAATACCAGGAGCAATTCCGACAACTCGGACACCTTGCTTACCAAGTTCTTTTGCCCACGAACGTGTGTAGCTGTTAACGGCTGCTTTGGTTGCTGCATAGGCACTTTGCCCTTCAGAACCTTCAATCCCGCTTTCAGAAGACATGTTAATGATCACGCCGCGTTTGTTTCCTACCATTATTCTAGCAACTGCCTGACTCATTAGGAAGAGGCCCTTTTGGTTAATGGCAAAGATCTTGTCGAAAATAGCATCGGTTAACTCAAATTCTCCGTGAGGATCTTTTGCATCTACTAATAATCTTGGAACGTTGATTCCAGCATTGTTTACTAACCCATCAACTGTGCCGAACTGTTCTTCCACCTTCGCAACGTTTGCTTCAACCTGTTCTCTGGATGAAATATCTGTCGCAAAGAACGTTAGGTTTTCATGCTGCTGTTGGCCTTCTCTTAAATCAAAATTCGCTACTTGAACACCTGACTCCAACAATTCTGCAACAATACTGGCACCAATTCCTGATGACCCGCCTGTCACAATTACTTTTCTGCCTGCAATGTTTAACCAATCTGTCATAGCTTAGTTCCTCCTGCTTCCTAATACTGGAATCATTTTCCTAAAAACGAAAAATCATTCCCAGCTTCAAGTCGTCTGCTCTAGGCCTCCGCTTGATTACATTCTTAGTATAGGACCCCTCTCATCAAAAATTAATACGGTCTTTTTTTTCGGTGCAATAAAAAACGTGCACTAATTCGTGAAGTCGTGAAAAAAAGGCGTTAAGAGTTCAGAAAATACAGCGAATTTTATCATCCAACCTTTTTTTGCAATAATGCGATTGATAATCATTTTCAATTGCATTATTATAGCCTTAAGAAGGAATTCACAAATTCCTGTATTCGGGAGGTTTCCATGAAAAAAATTCTTTATTTCTCTTTAGGCAGTATCACCTTTGTTCTTGGAACATTAGGAATGTTCCTGCCGTTTTTGCCAACAACTGTTTTCTATTTGTTAACCGCTTTTTTCTGGCTGCGAAGCTCAGACAAATACTATAATCGATTTATTCAATCCTCTTTTTACCAGCGCTGTGTAGAAGAGCCGATCGTCAAAAAGCAAATCACGAATAAAGGGATGCTGAAGATGTTTGCGATGATCTTAGTCGTATTTCTGATTCCGGGATTGTTAGTGGACAACACCATTATGCGAATTACTTTAGCGATTGTTTATGTAGGTCACGTGATTGGCTTAAGCTGGTATTTGCGGAAACCAAAGAAAGTGAAAATAGGGCTGGGTGAATCGAATGATTGATCGCCGCCTATTTCAAGTAACCGATAAGAAAATTTTGCTGCTGCAGGTTTTACTGCGTTGCGGAAGCTTAGGATTATCAATTTTTATTTGGAAAAGTATCGCCCATTTTCTTAGTAATAGCGTTCTAGACACTTATCCGCCTTTATTGTCTTTTTTAATATCGATCCTCCTAGCATTAATGGGCAAATTGCTGCTGATCTGGATTTTAGCTAGTTTGTCTGATCAGGCTTCTGCTAATTTGCGGATTTCTCTGCGTCAAAAAGTGATGGAAAAAGCCTTTCGACTTGGGAATACCAGCAAGCAATTGTCAGCCACCGCCCTCACTCAGCTTTCCGGTGATGGGATCGAACAATTGGAAACCTACTATGCGCGGTTTTTGCCGCAGCTTTTTTATTGTCTTTTTGCTTCAATCATTCTATTTATCAATCTTTTCATGCTGGCGCATTTGCCAGCAATTGTGATGCTTATCTGTGTTCCCTTCATTCCTTTAGTTATTATGCTGGTGATGAAGATAGCTAAACGAATCTTAAGCAAATATTGGTCCAATTACACTAACTTAGGGACAAAATTCTATGAAAGCCTGGCTGCTTTAAGCGTCCTAAAGGCTTACAATCAAGATGAACAAAAGCAGCAAGAATTAGCTGCCGATGCCAATAGGTTTCGTAAAGCAACTATGAGTTTGTTAGGGATGCAGTTAAATTCCATCACGATTATGGATATTTTATCTTATAGTGGGGCTGCTTTAGGGATCGGTTTAGCCTTGTTTGCCTTCCAAGCACAGCAGTTAAGTCTCTATGGAATGCTGGTTTTCATCCTGCTAAGTGCAGAATTTTTCTTACCTATGAGACAATTAGGTTCGTTGTTTCATGTAGCTATGAATGGTATCAGCTCCTGTGAGAAAATTTTCGATTATCTAGATTTGCCTGAACGCAGCTTTGGTTCGCAACAGCTGACCGAACCGTTAACTGAGGTAAAGATAGACAACCTGAGTTTTTCATACTCTGGTGAAATACCTGCCTTAACTAATCTCTCTGCCCGCTTTTCTCGCAGCTGTTTTACCGCCTTTGTAGGAAAATCTGGGTCAGGGAAAAGTACCTTTGCTCAACTACTGTTGAATCAACTAGATGAATTTCAAGGGGATATTTGGTGGAACCAAAGTGCTTTGTCCGACCTTAGCCGAGGAGCGATTTTAGAACGAGCTGTTTTGGTGAATACTAAAGACTTTTTGTATTTAGGCAGTTTGAAGGACAATCTGCTGTTGGCAAGGCCAGATGCCAGTGACGAGGAATTATGGTCCGTACTGAAAAAAGTGAAGTTGGAGACTTTTGTTGCTGACTCATCTGAGAAATTAGCGATGCCGATTGAAGAGAATGGTCACAATCTTTCGGGCGGTCAGCGTCAACGTTTGATTTTGGCTCGCGCATTGTTGAAGGACGCCGATCTTTATATTTTTGACGAAATTACTTCCGGCGTGGATTTAGAAAGTGAAGAAATTATTTTAGCCGCCTTGAAGAAGCTGGCCCAGGAAAAAATCGTTATTTTCGTTTCCCACCGTATGTACAACGTGTTGCAAGCTGATCAAGTATATGTCTTTAAGGATGGGAAGATTATCGAATCCGGTGCTCCAGAGGGACTGCGGAAAACTTCGGATTATTTTAAAGCCTATTTCTTGGAGGAAAATCAAACGATGAAAGGGGAGTTATCCTGATGAAAGATCGTTCATTGATTCGTTGGCTATTGGGATTCGCTCGACCTTTTATTGGTAAAATGAGCCTTGCGATTTTTTTAGGTATCCTCAGCAATCTTTCTGTGGTGGCGATTCCCATGATCGCTGTCTGGACTGTTTTTCGGCTATTAAATCAGCAAGCAGTTAACCTGTCTGTCATTCTCGGTGTCTTAATTGCTTGCGGCGTGCTTCGAGGGGTAGCACGCTATGCGGAGCAATATTTGAATCATGATATTGCTTTTCGCCTGCTGGCCTTGATTCGCGAAGATATTTTTTCGACTCTGCGGAAAATGGGACCCGCCTATCTTTCTGGTAAAAACAGCGGCGATTTGATTACCGCTATTTCTACCGATGTCGAGGCGTTGGAAGTCTTTTTCGCTCATACGATTTCGCCGGTGTTTATTGCTTTAGGTACAACTGTTATTACGTTTAGCTTTATGGCTTTCTTCGATTGGCGGATGGCACTGATTTTACTTTTAGGACAACTGCTGATTGGCGTGATTATTCCTTTAATCAGCTACAATCGCAACCGTTCAATTGGTGACGACTACCAGACAGCATTTGTGGCAGTTAATCAAACCATCATGGAAAACATGAACAGCTTAAAAGACATCGCTCAATACCAGCTGGCTCAACAAAGAACCGCCCAATTATTGTCAGACAGTCAACGACTCAATCAGCAAAACAAAAAACGCATTCTCCATGCTAGTTCCTTACAGGCTTTTAGTGAAGGTGTCGTAGTTTTTACCACATTAGGCATTCTGTTATTTGGTTTTTATTCCATCGCTAATCCACTGACTCTTACATTAGCAGCTGTTCTGAGCTTGAGTTCCTTTGGTCCGGTTTTGGCCTTGGGAAATCTGGGCAATGCCTTGCTGACGACCTTTTCCAGTGGACGGCGCTTGTACCAATTGGTGCATGTAACACCTAGCGTCCAGTTTGATTCTGAAGGACAAGAACCAGCGGAATTCCAGCAAACAACGTTAGCACAAGTAACCTTTTCTTATCCTGAAACAAAGCAAAAAGTTCTCCATCAGCTTTCGTTGAACGTAAACAAGGGGGATCGTATTGGCATCAGCGGTGAAAGCGGCAGTGGGAAAAGTACGTTGGTAAAATTAGTTATGCGCTATTGGGACCCTGATAACGGCGAAATAACATTGAAT
>LIDZ01013658.1_pt1 | contig 17512 bp, 15 predicted proteins | sample 644651 | NCBI WGS metagenome assembly LIDZ01 (sample SAMN03856242, study PRJNA289617) | food metagenome | isolation source: wine grapes on drying loft during traditional withering process | host: Vitis vinifera cv. Corvina | place: Italy: Gargagnago di S. Ambrogio di Valpolicella | collected 2014-01 | reverse complement strand
TTGACCATGCCCGGCAAGCCCGGCCAGGCCAACGATTTCGCCAGGGTACGCATCCACCGTCTGCCCGTTGCCTTGGCGGGCCGGGCGCAGCGCCACTACCGGCGTGCCCTGGGCGCGACGCGAAACAAACGCCTGCTGCTCGGCGGGCGGCTTGGCGGCGCTGCCCATGCACTCCACCAAGGAGGCGTGGGTAAAGTCAGCCGCGGGGCGGATCTCGACCACCCGGCCATCGCGCATTACCGCAATGCGGTCGCAGGTGTCGAGCATCTCGCCAAGGATGTGGCTGATCAGCACGATGCTGCCGCCAGTCACGACAAAGCGCCGCACGAACTGCAGCAGTTGCTCGGCCACGCGCGAATCCAGCGACGAGGTGGGCTCATCGAGGATCACCAGGTCAAGACGCTCGTCGACCCGCACAAAGGCCCGCGCGATCTCGACCATTTGCCGCTTGCCAATGGGCAACTCGGCTACCACCTCGTCGGCACGAATACCATGCCCCGGAAAGATCTCGTCCAGGCTGGCCTCGATCAGGGCCGTGGCCTTGCGCCGCCACCCCCAGCCACGAATGGCGGGTGACATCAGCCGGGTATTTTCGGCCACGCTGAGGTTGGGGCACAGCGAGAGCTCCTGGAACACGCAGCGTATGCCCTGCTTGCGCGCCACCTGCACGCTGTAGCTGGCCCGCACGTCTTGGCCATCGAGCAGCAGTTCGCCGCAGTCAGCGGCCAGCGTGCCGGCCAACACTTGCATCAAGGTCGATTTGCCCGCGCCGTTATGGCCGATTAACCCCAGGCATTCACCGCCCGCAATACTCAGGTCGACGTCACACAGGGCGCGCACGGCGCCAAATGATTTACCAGCGCCCTTGAAGGTCACCAGTGCTCGTTGAGCGGTAGTCATGGCAGTCTCCGCGGTGGTGCTGCGCCCATTGGCGCAGCCCACGTCGGTCATTGAGCGGATGGGCTTTTGAGCGTGGCAACGTCATCGACGGTGTAAACCTGGCTGACAATGCCGCCCTTCTCCAGCCCCTTGAGCGAGGATTCCAGGGTTGCCTGGGTCACGGTCACTGCAGGCGAGAGCAGGTCGTGGGGCAATTGCTTGCCATCGAGCAGCTGCTGGGCTACCCAGAACGCCAGGCTCGAAATGCTCGGAGCACTGGAAATCGAGAAGCTCTCGTATCCGTTGGCGTCCTTCTGTTTTTTCCACCACGAGAGCTCTTCTTCGCGGTTACCAAAAATCACCGTCGGTGTGGGTCGGCCTGCGGCGGCGAACGCCTGCGCCGCGCCGTAACCATCATCCCCTTGGGTGACCAGCGCATCGATCTTGGGCAGGCTGGGCAGAACCCCCGCCACTGCTTTTTGCGCTGCGGTCTGCGACCAGTTGCCGTTGACCGACCCCACAATCTTGAGGTTCGGGTGTTTTTGCGCACCCGCCACGATGCCCGAATGAATCAGCTCGTCGACCGAAACGCCCGCCAGCCCACGCACCTCAAGCACGTTAGCCCCGCCCGGGAAGCGCTTGGCCAGGTAATCCATCTGGTCGAGGCCGCTCTGTTTGAAGTCCATCGAAATACGGTAGGCGCAGGGTTCGGTGACCACGCCGTCAAACGAGACGACGATGATGCCCGCGTCGCAGGCTTGCTTGATGGCGCCATTGAGTGCCGTCGGAGACGCGGCGTCAACGACGATGGCGCTGTAGCCCTGCAGGATAAGGTTCTGGATTTGCGCCGCTTGCTCGGTCGCCTGGTTTTCACCTGTGGTAAACGAGTCAGCCGAGGCAATCACGCCCTTTTTGACCGCTTCATCGGTGGTCTGCTTCCAGCTGCTGAGCATGCTCTGGCGCCAGGAGTTGCCGGCATAATTGTTTGAGAGCGCAATGGTCTTGTCGGCCGTGTCGGCCTGCGCGTGCATGAAGGGGGACAGTAACAGCGCGCTCGACAAAAGCGCGCACCGCAGTGGGTGGGTTTTCATGGATTGACCTTTGTTATTGTTTTTTTGATGTAGGGCGGCAGATTCGATCCTTGCTCGCCGTTGTGCTGCTGGTTCGTAGCCAGTCTGCTCCGTCTCGCTGCAGACGTCTGCGACCATCAGTGCATAGATGCAGCGCAATACCGCATCCATATTGCGGGATCCCGCAACTGGCATGCATTGCCCTGCACATTATCGAGCTACCGATTTTTACCCGAGCGTAGTGCGTACCAGCCATCACCGAGAACGCGTATGGTGAAGCCGACAAGAATAAAAGGCCCATGACCGTGCAAAGACCCCAAATTCAGGCTGAGGATGTGCTGCATCACTTCCTTGGTATTTCCAGAGCCTTGGCTGGGCAACTGGATTTTCAATCGATGATCGACGCGATTTCCGAAGAGATACGCGTCATCCTCCCCCATGACCATCTGGACGTCAGCTTGCTGCTGCTGGACGGAGAAAACCACCTGCATGCGTACGAGACCGGATTGCACACGGCATGGAGCGATTTTGCCCAACACCCCCTGCCCATTGCACAAAGCCCTATTCGCACGCTGCTGCTGGGCGAGGAGCCGTTCATTCTCAGCGCCGATGCGATGACCGATCCGCGTTTTCGCTTCGCCGATGCCTTCAACCAGCCCATTTTCGATGCCCAGCTGCGCAGTCGGCTGCATGTGCCGCTGCGGGCACGCGGCGAGATCATCGGCGCACTGAGCTGCTCCAAGCACACCACCGATTACTACACGCTGGATGACGTGCGTCATACCCAGCACGTCGCCGACCTGCTGGCCTCCTACCTCTACGCCCTGCGCCAGACCGATCAGGCCAAAAAGCTCGCAGTCGCCGAGACGCAGATCCGCGCGCGCGAAGAAGGCCTGCGCCTGGGCGCGCTGCGCTTGACCGAGGAGCTCGAGAACGAACGCCAGCGCATCGGCATGGATTTGCACGACCAGACCCTGGCCGACCTCACGCGCCTGCACCGTCGTATCGCTCGCCTGATACCGCTCGATACGCTGCCGGGGCGCGACTTGCAGCCCGTCAGCGAAGCGTTGCAGGAGAGCATGCAGGAGCTGCGCCTGATCATCGACGCGGTCAAGCCTACCGTGCTGCAGTTGTTTGGTTTCGAGGAGGGCCTGGAAGACCTGCTGCTGCGCAGCGTGCGCAACAGCGGCTTGAGCATTGCCACGCACTTGCTCGACCACACCGACGGGCAGGCCAACAAACTGGCCGAGCCGCAGAAGATCGCCCTGTTTCGAATCATTCAGGAAGCCGTCAACAATGCGATCAAACATGCTTCGCCCGACTCCATCGACATCGAGATAACCCGCACAGACGACTGCCTGCGGTTATCGATCGTCGATGATGGGCTGGGCCTTGATCGCGACAATCTGCTCGACACCGGAGGCATCAAGAACATGCAGATACGCGCCCGGTTGCTCGACGCCCAACTGCAGATCGACAGTGGCCCAGGTGGCAAGGGCACCCACGTGCGCCTGAGCCTGCCAATGAATGCGGAGCACACAGCCTGATGGACGTTTTGTTGATAGAAGATGACCCGGTACACCGTGCCTTTCTCAAGGAGGTGATCGAGCAGGCCTTGCCCGAATGCACGCGCCTGCTTGAGGCCGAGGATGGCAGGATCGGCGAGCGCCTGGCCCATGAGCACAGTGTGGGAGCGGTGGTCATGGATTTGCAGATGCCGCGCTGCACGGGTGTGGAGGCCGCCAAGATGATCTGGAAGGAGCGCCCCGATACTTCGATCCTGTTCTGGTCCAATTACGCCGATGAGGCCTACGTGCGGGGTATTTCGCGGATCGTGCCGCAGGGAGCGGCCTATGGCTATGTACTCAAGACCGCGTCCGAGGAGCGCCTGCGCTTGGCGCTGCGAGGGTTGTTTATCGAACAACAGTGCGTGGTTGATCGCGAGATACGCGGGGTGCAGCAAAAATCTCAGGACCAGGTGCTGGGGCTGTCCGACGCCGAGTACGAAATCCTTCAGGACATCGCGTTGGGGCTTACCGACCGCGCAATTGCCAGCCGCCGCAGCCTGTCGCTGCGCAGCGTGCAAAACCGCCTGCAGCAGTTGTACGAAAAACTGGGGGTATATCAGCCAGCCGACGCCCACTGGGGCAGCCAGGCGTTCAACTTGAGGGCACGGGCCGTGAGCGTCGCGCTGCTGCGCAAGCTGCTCAATCGCAATGCGCTCGAACAGGCCGAGGCCGAATTGCAGCAATGGCTCAGCGACCCTCGACACGGCGCCCAAGGGCCAGTGCGCTGATGCCATCGAGAGGGCCCGGCATGACTGCGGGCCCCTCGTGGTTTCAGAGTTTTGGCAACTGCCCGATACGCCCCATCATCTCGGTCACTATCTGCAAGTCCAACAAAAACTGCTCGGTGGTCTTGAACTCGTTGTCGGTGTGCCCGGTGTATTTGACCTCAGGCCGCGCCAGCCCGAACTGCACGCCGTTGGGCAGTTCATGCACCGAGGTCGCCCCGGCCGAAGTACCGAACTTATGGGCCATGCCCAAGTTTTCGGTGGCTACCGCCAGCAGCGCCTTGACCCATTCACCTTCAGGGTTGCGGTACATCGGCTCGGCAACCTTATAGTCAAAGGCCGGGTTAATGTGGGTCTTCTGGCTCCAGGCGCTCAACTTGTCGGCAATTTCACCTTTGAGTTTTTCTGGCGACTTGCCCTTGGGTACGCGCAGGTTGACCGCCAGTTTAAAGGCCTTGTCGTCGATGGCTACATACGTCAGCGACGCGGTGAGCGGGCCCATGAACGCATCGGCAAAGCCAACGCCCAACTTGCCACCCAGGTAGTCCAGGCCCCAGTTGTCGGCAGCGTAGCGGGCAGCATCAGTGATCTCGTTGTACTTGAGCGCGACCTTGCCCTGCAGGCTGTTGATAAAGTCGAGCATGCGCGCAACCGGATTGACGCCTGACTGCGGTTCGGACGAGTGCGCCGATACGCCGGTGACCGTGAGCTTCACGTCCTTGCCTGCCACTTGGGCGTCCACCGTAAAATCGCCGCCGTGCGCCTTGGCATAAGCGCCGCCGAGCTTTTCCAGGCTGGCCGCTAGCTGTGCCGGCTGGTCGCTGACCAAGGTCGCCACTGATTTGGAGGGGATCTGGTTGGTGGCCATGCCGCCGGTGATGGCGGTGATCTCGGCGCCGGCGCCCTCGGCTGGGCGTTTGGCAAACGTGGCCATGACCGTGCCGTAGCCTTTTTCGGCAATCACCACCGGATAGCCGCCGTCGAGGGCCAAGTTGTACTCAGGCGTCGGGTTGCGGGCGAAGTAATAGGGAATCGCGTCACCGGTGGTTTCTTCGGTGGTGTCGATCAACAGCTTGAAATTGCGCGCCAGCGGCAGCTTTTCTTCCTTGATGACTTTCATGGCGTACAGCGCCACCACGATGCCGTTTTTGTCATCCTCGGTACCGCGGCCATACATTCGATCGCCGATCAGCGTGACCTTGAAGGGGTCCAGTTTGGTCCCGTCCTTGAGCACCCAGTTTTCCAGGGTTACCGGCACCACGTCGGCGTGTGCATGAATACCCACGACTTCGCTGCCGGCGCCCTCCAGGGAGATCTCATAGACGCGGTTGTCGATGTTGCGAAAGCTCAGATTGAAGGCGTCGGCGAGGCTTTTGATCTTGTCGGCAATCTTGACGAACTCGGGGTTTTGATCCTGAGGGACGCCCTCGACTTGAAAGGTCGGGATGGCCACCAACTCACGCAATGTCTCGGTCGCCGCAGCAGCGTATTTCAGCCGCGCGTAGATCCCCAGCAGCCGATGAATTTCGTTTTGCTGTTCGGCCGAGAGCGTTTTGTTATCGAGAAAGGCCGTGATGGCCGGGCTTAGCTTATCGGCTTTGGCGATATCGCTCTTGCCCAGTTGCCCCAGAAATTGCCTGAAGTCGGTCGCCGCAGCGGTGCTGAACGTCTTGAGAATAACCTGGCTCTGCTGTTCGCTGATATTGGCGTAAGCGGTGCAGGTGAAAGTCGAAAAGCCAGCGAGCACCAGCGTCGCTGCGGCCAGGTGCTTGAGTGAAAAATCCATTGTAGAAGGCATCCCTTGCAGGCGGTTTGAGGAAGTAGCTGATCGATTGATCAGAAACACTTGGTAACCTAACATTACTACCCGTGCGACCCAACCCAACCTGTGCAATCATCGCAGTTCGGGCCTGACGCCTCCCCGCGCTCTGCGCCCCGCCCCTGTGCCAGAGAATGCCCGCATGCCCCAAGAACGACTCGACCTGCTTAAACTGCCCAAGCCCGTGCGTGGCCCTATCAATGACCTGGTCCGTGCCCTGAATGCCGCCAGCACCCGCACTGATGTTGAGCGCGAGGGAGCACTGGAGATCGCCCTGATCCTGGGCCTCGAAACCGCCAAGCGTCTTAAACCTGCCGATATCGAAGCGCTCTACATGATTTTCGACGATGCCGTGCAAGAGCGGCTGCAGTCTCTGCCCGCCGAGTAGGCAGTCACCACAGCAGGCGACAGCGCCGTCAAATAAAAGTTTATGCATATTTTTCACATATTTTTCTTCCCCTCCCACGCACGATCTCGCACCTGACACTCAGCTGTCGCCAGCCGGTCACGCCGCCGGCGGATCCAGGGACGATCCACGTACCACTTCCAATCCTGGAGGCCCTGGATTGAAGTCTCGAGACCGCTGTACGGGGTAACAACAATAATGTCCTTTCAAGAAATCCTGCCTCTCGGCGACGGGCTGCAGCGCGTATTGACCATAGGTTGGTGTGTGAGCGCCCTGTCGATGGAGGTTGCCAGTGTTCGCTATCGCGCACTGCTGCCGCTGCTGGCACTGGAGGCGACACATCACCGCTCGCAGCTGTTCAGGCCCGCCGACTGCGTCGATCTCGATGCCCTGGATGTGCTGATCCTGGTCAAGACCTTTGATCTGCGCAGCCTGGAGCTGGCCTACGCCTGCAAGGCGCGCAATATCCCGGTGATAATCGATTTGTGCGACAACGTGCTGGTCGAAGGCTATGGTCGCAATAAGCTGCTCGCGCATTTTCTCGACATCGCCAAACTCGCCACGGCTATGGTGGTCACCACTGAGTCATTGGCGCAGTTCATCCGCGCTCGGCTGCCGCATCAGGTAATCCATGTGATTCCTGACGGCCTGCTAACCGATGCACTCGCCGCCAAAGGCAGCCAGACGATTGCTGCGGCCACTCTGGCGGCGCAATCCTCCAAAAAGCCCGTCAGGCGCCCCCGCAAGAGCTTTAACGCAAGGCTCAAAAGCCTGCTGGCGCTGCTGCGTGGTACCCATCGCCCGGCCCGCAAACGTGCACAGCTTGATCAACCCCAGGCGCTTGCTTGCAGCTCGGGCCACGCGCCGCCCGGTGCGAAAAAACTGCTGTGGTTCGGCAACCCGGGCGCCAGCTATGCGCGGTTTGGCCTGCTGGATCTGGTCGACATCCGCGACGCGCTCGAAACCATCGCGCGCGAATTCCCCGTGGAATTGATCGTGGTCAGCGACCATCAGGGCAAATATGCGCAACACATCGCCCCGATGGCCATTGCTTCGCGCTACCTGCAGTGGTCCAACGCGGTGGTGGAATACTGCCTGGCCGAGGCCGACGTGGTGCTGATTCCCAATTCGCTGGATCCATTCAGCATCAGCAAATCGGCCAACCGCTCGGTGTACGCGCTGGACCACGGCGTACCCGTGGTCGCTACGCCCACACCCGCATTGGTGCCATTGGCGGGCTGCATTGCACTGGATGGTTTTGTCGCCGGCTTGCGTCGCTACCTGAGTGACCCCCAGGCAGGCGCTACCGACGTGGCCAACGCCCGCCAGCTGATCGACAACCACTATGACGAAAAAGTAATCGGGCGGCTCTGGAACGGCGTGTTGCAGGGAATCGTGGCGCCGGACGGCAGCTGCCGCCGTATCTGATCGCGAAACCGGTGCATGTCGAAACACGGATCGACCTTGCGCCCTGGCGGGAGGGCGAATTCCTTGTGTGCTACGCAGCAATCGGCGTCGGCATCCAAGTACGCCAATAGCGCGGCGACGCCCTGCACATAAGCGGCGTACTGCGCTTTTGGCCAAGGTTCGCTGGGGCGCCCCGAGTGTTCGGCCTCAATCCCGATGAATCGGCTGTTGCCCGCCGAACTGCCCCTGAATGCGCCAACACTGGCATGGTTGCAACGGCCAGCCGCGACCACGTAATAGGTGCCATCACGGCCCAGCCCCAGTTGCGCCAAAGGCCCGGGCAAGTTATCGCGCCCCAGTATCAAGGTGTCCAGGCTGGGCATATTGCCCGACCGGGGGTTAGCACTGTGATGGCACATCACCCCTTCCACCGCGCCCATGTCGGCGCAGCCCCGGCTGGCCCAGCCGTCGACCAACACCACCTGCAAGCCTGCGGCCTGCAGCACGTGCGGCAACCATATAAGTGAGTACGTCATGCTCGATAGCCTCTGCGGTTCACGGCCTCCCGTCGGGCCAGGGTGCAGAGGGTGAAGCCTGCCATGCAGGCTGCGGCTGTGCATAACTACTACCTGCCGGTTGGGCTGGTGCAAGGCAAGCCGAGCTCGGGGCGCTCCGGTTATCCACCGTTCGCCCACCGCTATCCGGACCTAGAGACGAACGCCGTCGATGTTGCCCAGCACCCGCAGGTACACCTTCATGACGGTGCCCGCCCCTGGCGCCGTCTCGACGCGCACGCAACCGCCAGCGCTTTGCGCAAACTCGCGAACCTGGGCCAAACCCAGCCCCGTGCCCCGCCCCGATTGCTTGGTAGTAAAAAATGGCTCGAACACCCGCGCGGTGAGCTCTTTGGTCATACCGGGGCCGTTGTCGCTGACACTGAGCACCAGATAGTCCCCTTGAGACAACTGCAGATCGTCTTCTACAACCACCAGCCGGGTGGCGACCACCACCTGCCCAGGCCCGGCCAACGCGTCCCGGGCATTGGCCAGCAGATTCATCACCACGGCATGCAGTTGCACCTCGATGCACATCACCCCCCAACCACGCGCAGCGAGGTCGAACACCACAGTGACTTCAGGGCTTACCGAGCGCTGCATCACCTCTTGGGCGGCCTCTATGCGTTCGCTGACGTCGATGCAAATCAACTCGGGACCGTCTCGACGCACGCTGCTGAGCAGGTGGTTGACCAACTGCCGGCCTTGCTCGACAGCTTGCAGGCCGGTATCGGCAAAGCGCTCTACATCGATAGGGCGGCGGGCGCGCAGGCGAATCATCTGCAGGCTCGCGCTGAACGACTGCAGCAGGTTGTTGAAGTCGTGGGCGATGCTGGCGGTCAGCATACCTAACGAAGACACCCGCCGTGAATGACTCAGCGACTGCTCGGCGGCCTGGCTCACTTCTTGTGCGGCTTCAAGCTGCTGGGCCAGCACGGCGGCACGCTGCTCACGTTGCTGGTCGAGCAAGCGCAGTTGCAACAATGCAGCGGTTTGCCGCGCCAGAGCCTGTAACGCCAAAGACTGCACGGCGCTGAGGGTACGCGGGCGGGTATCGATGACGCACACCGTACCCAGCGGGTGGCCGGCATCGCTGACGATCGGTGCGCCTGCGTAGAAGCGTATATAAGGCGGGCCCAAAACCAAGGGGCTGTCCTGAAAGCGTCGATCGTGCACCGCGTCCTCGACAATCATCACGGCAGCTGGCTCAAGGATGGCGTGGGCACAAAACGCCAGGTCGCGATGGGTCTCTCGCACATCCAGGCCGATGCAGGCCTTGAACCACTGCCGATCGCGATCTACCAGCGAAACCAGGGCAATCGGCACGTTGCACAGGGTCGTCGCCAACAGCACCACATCATCGAAGCCCTGCTCGGGCATGCTGTCGAGCACGCCCATGTGCTCAAGCGACAGGACGCGCTCTTCCTCGTGGGGCGGATGGGGTGCGGGACGGTGGGTCATGGGGACAGTTGAGCAGAGGAAAGATGGCGCCATGATGCTCTCCGTCCTGTGCTTGCAGCAAGGCCCCAGTGCACCATACATCGGCGTATCAGGCAGGTCGGTGGGGAGAATGCGCTTATACGGCGGTACAGGCGTAGTGCGCGCTGCCAGGCGTGCATGACCAGCACCTGCTCAAGTGCGCGGCACATTGCGTGCCGGGCACTTGAGCAGAGATTTCAGACCAGGTTGGCGATGGTCACGTGCGGCTCGACATCGGCATCGTAGTCGACACCTTCGACCTCGAAGCCGAACAGACGCAAAAACTCGGTCTTGTATCCGGCAAAATCGGTCAACTGGTCGATGTTCTCGTTGTTGACCTGTTCCCACAGCGCCGAGACTTCGGCCTGTACTTCGGGTTGCAGCTCTTTATAGTCGGCGCGCAGGCGGCCTTCATCGTCGAGGATAGGCTTGGGGTTGTAGAGGCTGTCTTTGTACAGGCCGTAGACCTGCTCGATGCAGCCTTCGTGAGTGCCCTTCTCTTTCATCACCTTGAACAGCAACGACAGGTACAACGGCATCACCGGGATGGCCGAGCTGGCCTGGGTAACGACTGCCTTGAGCACAGATACGCGAGCGTCGCCGCCATGGGCTGCCAGCTTTTCGCGAATGCTGATGACCTTTTGGTCCAGGTCCTTTTTGGCTGCGCCAATGGAGCCGTTCCAGTAGATGTCGTGGGTGATCTTTTCGCCCAGATAGGTGAACGCGGTGGTCTTCGCGCCGTCGGCCAGCACGCCGGCTTCGCCCAGTGCGTCGATCCACATCTGCCAGTCTTCACCGCCCATCACGGCCACGGTACCGGCGATTTCTTCTTCGCTGGCGGCTTCGAGCGTGAAGTCCTTGACCACGACTTTGTCGGTGTCCAGGCCACGTTGAGTGAAGGCCTTGCCGATCGGCTTGAGGGTCGAACTGAACACCTCACCGGTCTTGGGGTGGGTGCGGCGCGGCGCGGCCAGGCTATAGACCACCAGGTCGATCTTGCCCAGGTCCTGCTTGATCACATCGATGGTCTTGCGCTTGATCTCATCGGAGAACGCATCGCCGTTGATGCTCTTGGCGTACAGGCCTTCGGCCTCGGCAAACTTGTGGAACGCAGCGGTGTTGTGGAAACCCGCCGTGCCGGTCTTGCCCTCGGTGCTTTCGCGCTCGAAGAACACCCCCAGGGTACCGGCGCCGCAACCAAAGGCTGCAGTGATGCGTGCGGCCAGGCCGTAACCGGTAGACGCGCCGATGACCAGAACGTTCTTCGGGCCATCTTTGATGGCGCCTTCGCGCTTGACGTAGTCGATCTGGTGCTTGACGTTGACTTCACAGCCGACGGGGTGTGTCGTCACGCAAACGAAGCCGCGAACGCGCGGTTTGATGATCATGGGAGCCCTTCCTCTTTCAGTATGCCGAGAGCCACGAATGGCTTGAACATTACAATTTGAACACGGTATAGACGCTTGGGAAACCGATGGGTCACGGAGTGAGGCCACCAAGATGGCCAAAAGCGACGAGTCAACGCCGCGACCCGGTTTCAGCTCTGCGCAAACTGGCGCAGCCCATCGCCTTCCATGCGGTAGCGAATCCACTCATCCTGGGGCAATGCACCGATCGATTTGTAAAACGCGATGGCAGGTTCGTTCCAGTCCAGCACGCTCCATTCCATGCGCCCGCAGCCCTTGGCCACCGCTTCGCGGGCAAGCTGCTTGAGCAGTGCCTTGCCGGCGCCGCTGCCACGGGCGTCAGGGCTGACGTAAAGGTCCTCCAGGTACAGCCCGTTGCGGCCCAGCCAAGTGGAGTAACTGAAAAAGTACACCGCAAACCCGATGGGCTGGTCATCCTTGAAACACATCAGGCCATGGGCAGTGCTGCCCGCGCCAAACAACGTGCGCTCGATGTCTTCAACACTGGCAATGACTTCGTGACGTGCGCGTTCGTATTCAGCCAGCTCGGTGATGAAAGCCAGAATCTGAGGCGCATCGCTGAGCTGCGCCGGACGGATATGAAGGGTCAAAATGCGATCGTCCAGTAAAGGGTGGAATGCCAATGCTAGCGGGGGACGCAGGTTTGTGCATCCATCACGAGGGGAGTCGTGGCGCATAGGGGCAATGAAGATGGCTGACAATTTTGAAGCACAAAGCCCGCGTTCCAACAGAAAAGAACACGCGCTGATCATTCAGTAGCATCTGCCGCTCTTCCGTCGGGCTCCAGACGCCAGCGCCTGCACACAGTCTGCACGCCAACTTTGGACGCTGCCACTCGCCAAGCAGGCCGATCCAAGCCGCTTAACGCACACCGGCTTCGATCATGCTGCCCAGCTCCTGAATCGTGAATGGCTTGCGCAATACCGTCACACCCGGCCCGACTGCTGCCTCGAGCTGCTCGGAATCGGAAAAACCGCTGATAAAAATGATCGGCAGGTGGCGATGGGTGCTGCGCACGGCGATAGCGACTTCAGCGCCATTGAGGTGTGGCATGGCGAAGTCCAGCAGCAACACATCGGGGGCAATGGCATCGAGCCGTTGCAAGCCATCAAAGCCGTTGTCGGACTCGTGAACTTCGTGGCCGAGCACTTCGAGCATGTCGATGATCACCCGGCGCACTTCGTGATCGTCGTCGATCAACAGGATCCTCTTGCCAGGGGTGGCGAGGCTATCGTCAGCCAGCGCGGCAGGCTGGACGTGAATCGGGCGCTGCAGGGTACACGGCAACGTCAGGTAAACGCGGGTGCCTTCGCCCAATGTCGAATCGATGCGTACCCGGCCATGGGACTGCTCGACGATGCTCTGCACCTGCGCGAGCCCCAAGCCGGTACCGGCCCCGATGTCCTTGGTGGTAAAAAACGGATTGAAGGCGCTAAGCCGCACCTGCTCGGACATGCCACTGCCCGTATCGGCGATGCAGACCTGGATGGCCTCGGCGGTGGTCGCCGTGCCCGGCAGGTAGCTGGTGGTGATCGACAGCTGGCCGCCACCGGGCATGGCATCCCGGGCATTGATACCCAAGTTGAGAATCGCCAGCTCAAGCTGGGTCGGGTCGCTGAGCACGTAGTGCTGCGTCGGCTCGAGGTCCAGGCGAATACGAATACCGCTGCCCAAGGTACGCACCAGCAGATCGGTCATGTCGCCGATCACTTCATTGACCACCAGCGGTTTGAGCTCGAGCTTTTGCGAGCGAGAAAACGCCAGCAGCTGCGAGGTGAGCTTGGCCCCGCGGTCGGCGGCCTTGAGCCCGGCCTGTGCCCAGTGGCCCACACGGGGTGAATCGCTGCGGCGCAAGATCAAGTCAAGGCTGCCTTTGATGCCCTGCAGCAGGTTGTTGAAGTCATGGGCCAGGCCACCGGTGAGCTGCCCAACGGCTTCCATCTTTTGCGCCTGGCTCAGGCGTGCCTCCATGGCCCGCTGCTCGGTAAGGTCGGTCACTACCCCGCAAACGATCGGGTTGCCAGGGTGTTCTTGATTGAGCCCGCGAAACGACAGGTACACCGGTACCGCAACATGGCCGGGGGTAAGCAGGACAAATTCGCCACGCATCGCCTGACTGTTGCAGGCTGCCAGAAACGCCTGGAAGCGCGCTTGCTCGCCAGCAATGACCCAGTCGGCAAAGGCGCGTCCGACCACCTGTTCCAAAGGGCGCTGCAAAATCCGACCGAGACGATCATTGCCATACAGCACCACGCCCTCGGGCGACATCGACAGGGCGCCCTCCTGCATCTGCTCGACCAACGTGCGGTAAGGTCGATCGGCGCTCTCGAGGGTGTAGACGCTTACCCCTTCGCTCGTGTCGATGCACAAGGCGTCGACCGCTCCGGTACGGATGGCCTCAAGGGTGTCGTCGGCCTCGCGCAGGCGCTCGGCCAACTGCTCGATGTATTGCGCGTCGCTGAGCCCCGGCGCCCGCTCGATCATGCCTCGCCCTCCTCGAAGACATCCAGCGCCTGACGCAGTTTGACGCTGTCCGCCAGATCACCGATCAACACCCGCCGTGGCGCTGGGCTGAGCTTGATCAGGGTGGGGACGGCTATGATCTGCGCCTCTCTGGCGGCAGCAGGATTGTGGTAGATATCGATCACCTCAAGGCTGTAGCGCTCGCGCAGATAGCGGTCACACACCAGCCGCAAGTTTCGGATCGCCCGCGTAGAGCGGGGGGTATTGCCCGACACGTACAGCTTCAACACATTGAACGCCTGGTCGCTATCGGGCGCAGGCAACGGGGTATCCGAGACGTCGCTCACGCTATCCGCTCCTGGCGCAATGGCTGGTTCATTCCACTGCTCCGCGGGCCTGCGCCAGGCGTTGACGTACATCATCATCGGAAATCAATTGCCGTGACTCGTCGTCCAGCAAGACGTTTTCTTCCAGCTCTTCGCTTTCAAGCGCATCGCGCATTTCGGCGATCTTGCGCTCGAGCTGCTGGCGGTTCTTTTCTTTCTCGCGTCGGCGCTGTTCCACCAACTGCTTGCGCAGGTCGGCCTCACGGAACTCGCGCGCCTCCTGATTGAGCCGCGCCGAACCGGTGAGCACGCCATGGGGCCCGACATAAGGGCGGACCAGCGAGATGCCACGGCCGTCGATGTGGTACTCGCGCACTTGATTGGAATGGCCCATGCCGCGCGCCTTGAGCACATACAGCAAGCGGTTGTGCTCACCATCGGCCTCGACGGTGCCCAAGGAGATCCAGACATCCATCAGCGAAGAAATTTCGCGCTCGGCGCCCTGGGTGTGGACCCGGGCATCGGACAGGCTGGTAAACAATGCAGTGATACCGTGCTGCTTGAGCAGGTCGACCAGGCGCAGCAAGGTGGCGTGGACTTCAGACTCAGGCCCCCGAAAGGCGGTGATCGGGTCGATGACAACCGCATGGGGATTGAAAGCGAGAATCTCCCGGTGCATGCGCGCCAGGTGGACTTCCAGGCCATACAGGCTGGGGCGGGCCGATTCGATGCGCAGCAAGCCGCTGGCCAGGTAGCCCTTGAGGTCGATACTGACTGATTCGAGGTTGCGCACCAACTGGCTTTGCGACTCTTCAAAAGAGAAGAACAGGCACCGCTCGCCGCGCTTGCAGCAGGCATCGATAAAGCTCGAAGCAAAGGTGGTCTTGCCCGTACCGGCCAGGCCTGACACCAGCACGCTGGAGCCGCGATAAAAGCCACCCTTGGCCAGCATGCGGTCAAGGCCGTCGATACCGCTGGGAATGATCTGTTGCGAAGCCTGATGATCCAGGCCAGCGGCAGTGATCGGCAGCACGCTGATGCCGCGCTCGTCGATAAAAAACGGGTATTCGTTGGTACCGTGGGAAGAGCCGCGGTACTTGACCACGCGCAGGCGCCGCGTGGTGATCTGATCTCGCACGCGGTTATCGAGCAGTATCACGCAGTCGGACACATATTCTTCGATGCCATAGCGGGTAAGCTGGCCATCGCCGCGCTCCCCGGTAACGATGGTGGTAATGCCACGCTCCTTGAGCCAAGCGAACAAACGGCGCAGTTCAGCGCGCAGCACACCTTCATTGGTAAAACTGGCGAACAGCGATTCGACCGTATCAAGCACTACACGCTTGGCGCCGATGCTGTCGATGGCATAACCGAGGCGCACGAACAGGCTTTCAAGGTCGTACTCACCGGTCTCGTCGATTTCGCTACGATCGATGTGCACATGGTCGATGGCGATCAGCTTGCGATCGATCAGCCCTTGCAGGTCATAGCCCAGCGACGCGACGTTATCGACCAGGTCGCGGGGGCGCTCCTCGAAACTCATGAACACGCCCGGCTCGGCCATGTCCACGGCGCCGCGCACCAGAAACGTCACACCGAACAGGGTCTTGCCACAGCCCGCTGCGCCGCAGATCAGCGACGGTCGCCCGGCGGGCAGGCCGCCAAGCGTGATGTCGTCAAAGCCGACGATCCCGGTGGCAACTTTACGGATGGCGCTGGGGGCGGACACAACGTTGGGGTCAACAGTCACGGGCTATCACCTGAATAGTCGGTTCGGCTACAGATCGGGCGGTGCACCAAAGGTGGGCAGGCCTGGTTTATCTGACCGTGGGGTGAGGGAATAAGTCCCGTAGGGGCCAGCAACAGCCGTAATCAGCTACGCACTGTCACTTGGTTGCGACCGCCCTTTTTCGAGGCGTAGAGCGACTGGTCAGCCCACTCGATCAACTGCGTGTGATCTTGCGCAGATTGCTCGAGATCGGCAATGCCCAAGCTGATAGTAAAGCGGATAACTCGGCCTTCATGCACCACATTGACGTCTTCGATCGCCTGGCGCAGGCGCTCGGCCAATATCAAGGCGCCGGATTTGTGCGTATCGGGCAGCAGGATGGCGAACTCTTCGCCACCGTAGCGGCCACACACGTCGGCGTCGCGAATATGCTCGCGTACGATATCGGCCACGCACTGGATGACCTTGTCGCCACCCAGATGGCCATAGGTGTCGTTGACCCGCTTGAAGTGGTCGATGTCGAACATGATCAACGATGAATTGTGCCCGTAGCGCAGATGGCGGGCGAACTCCAGCTTGAGGGTTTCTTCCCAATGCCCGCGGTTGTACAGGCCGGTCAGGCGGTCGGTGCTGGACAGCTTTTGCAGTTGGTCGTTGGCCGAGAGCAACTGGCGGCGGTTGGTGGCCACGTCGGTAACGTCGTAGATCACCAGGCACAGGTGCTCGACCTTGTTGTTGGGCGAGCGCAGCGGCAGCAGAGTGGTGTTCTGGTACATGAACGCCTCCTGCCCGGTGATCGGCTGATAGTTGTCGAAGCGCACAAGGTACGGACGTTGCTCCCAGATGGTGAACGACGGCGTGCCCAAGGTGGCAACATTATCGGCCTTTTTGCTGAACCACTCGCGGTCGACCTCGGGGAACAGCTCGAAAAACGAGCGATCAGCCGCATCCTTGGGCTGCAGGCCCGAGCGGTTCTCCATGAAGGTGTTCCAGACCTTGACCTTGTGGTTGCGGTCGAAGACCACCACGCCCACATCGATGCTTTGCGTGATGGCCAGCAACCAGTGCAGCTCGGTCAATTCGATGGATGTGCTCATTCAGGCTCAGTTCATCAGGTAGTCGAGCTTGCCTTCGAGGCGCTCGAGGGAGTCTTCGGTAAACAGCAACAGGAGGTCGAAGTGAATGTTGTGGCCTTCGAGGCTGTAGCTTATTTCCACGGCAAGGGTTTTCTTCCACCGCGCTTGGTTGACCTTGATCAACTCGTCGAGACGGGCATGCTGGCCGAGAATCTGCGGGTGACTCTGCGAAAACACCACATCGATCTGCTCGGCAATACCGCTCAGGCAGGCACCGATCAGAACCGACGACAGGTCCAGGAGCATCTCCAGGTTGTTGGCTTCGTCGCGATTGGAGCGTTTCATGAGTCGCGCCATGTCGTTCAGATCGCTGTCGTGAAACATCAGCAAGGCCTCACCGGCAATGCCGGCGCCTATATAGCCTTGGCAGATGGCGGTGAGGCGATCGCCGCTCTGGGCATCGGCGATGGCCATGTGCAATTCGCCGACTTCAAGAATGTTGACGTTGGGTACTGGCAGCTGCACAAACACCCCAAGCACCCGCGCAAGCAGGGCGGCAGCCTGGCCCATGGCGACGTTGACGG